>Ga0207416_1000667_pt1 | contig 54689 bp, 56 predicted proteins | sample PaiPotPPM11metaG_FD_184107 | JGI IMG/M metagenome (GOLD analysis project Ga0207416, IMG submission 184107) | Iron sulfur acid spring bacterial and archeal communities from Banff, Canada, to study Microbial Dark Matter (Phase II) - Paint Pots PPM... ... | reverse complement strand
ATCGCCCGGCGGGTTTTTGAACACTGAGCCTGCGCTCTGCTGCGGCGGCTGCGTCTGCTTGCGGTGCTGCTTGTACTGTTCGATAGTCGCCTTGAGCTGCTGCGGGTCTTCGCGTCGCAGGCGTATGCCCAACTGCATGATGATCTCAGGCGGCTCAATCAGCCCGCGCAGGGCCGCTAAGGGATGCCCGCGCTCGTCGAAGCTTACGCGGCGCGCGGCGCGAAAGCGGCTATGCCGGTAGCTCAGGTCAAGCTCCTCTTGTTGATAGCGGCGCAGTTGCGGCACCGTGAAGCCTGTGCCGCCATTGCCGTCGCGCGCGTCCAGTACCTCGACCCATTCCAGCACCCGCGACAGGTCACTGTTGTGCGCGCCCGCGTTGCTGATCACGCCGCCTCCCAGCGTGCCGGGAATGCCCGGCCCAAATTCCAGGCCGCCCCAGCCGAGCGGCGCCAGTTCGTTGAGCAGGCGCGGCCAACTGACGCCCGCGTCAGCCGTCAGCAGCGCCGTGCCGTCGCCCCAATCTTCGATCGTGTAGTCGCTCAAAGCGATACGAGCGACGATCCCGCGCACGCCCGCGTCCGCGTATAAGATATTCGTGCCATTCCCTACAATCAGCGCCGGCCAGCGCTGTTCCGCGCAGAGCGTGATCAACTGGATCAGTTCCTGCCGCGAATCGAGCGAAATCCATACATCGGCAGGGCCGCCCACGCCAAAGGTGCAGTGGCGCGCCAATGGTTCATCACGGCGGATGCGCTCCCCAAAGTGGGGGTGTAATTCAGCGTAAGCAGCCCTGGCATCGAATGTCATGTGATAGCTATCCCTCATTGGTTGGTATTATTGATCTTCTAACAAACGCTCCGAAATCGTATAAATGTCGCCCGCGCCCATGATCACCGCCACGTCTCCGTTACGTAGCACATCGCGCAACAACTCGCCTGTTTCCTGCACGCTCCCGCCATGCATCACCCACGCCGCGTCAGCGGCGAAATGCGGTCGTTGCTCCATTGCCTCTACCAGCTCGCGCGCGGAGATCAGGCCGGTGTCGCGCTCGCGGGCCGGAAAAATGTCGGCGATGATTACCACGTCAGCTTCGTCAAAAGCCGTCAAGAATTGCGCGAAGAAGGCTTTTGTCCGGCTGAACATGTGCGGCTGATAGACCGCGACGAGCCGCCGTCCCGGAAACCGTTGGCGCGCTGCCTCCAGCGTCGCCGCGATAGCCGTCGGGTGATGGGCGTAGTCATCGACGATGACCACATCCAGCCGGCGACCGTCGATCGTGATCGGCTCGCGATTGCGCATCTCGAAGCGCCGGCGAATGCCGGTGAAATCCTCCAGCGTCTGCGCAGTCACCGCGGCGTCGATGCCGACGACCTGAGCGGCAGCCAGCGCCGCCAGGGCATTCTGCACATTATGTACGCCCGGCAGTTGCAGGCTGATCGGCCTGTCAACGGGAAACCCGCCGGTCCATTGCGAGCGCACGCGGAAGGTCGTCTCTCCTACGACGTTCACGTCATAGGCGGCGAACGTCGGTTGTTCTCCGGAATCGGGCGCAATGAATTGCGGCCCCACACTCTCGATGGCGTAGGTGACGATCTGGCCCGGCCAGTCGGCCAGGAGCTCGCGGAGTTGCAGGCAGCCGGGGCTGTCGGCGTTCAGGATCAGTGTCGGCGGGAACGGCCAGTTCCCGTCCATATCCATGCCGCGCGCAAAATGCTCAAACGCGCTCAGGTAATCCTCGTAGTCGGCGTAGTATTCTGGATGCTCGAACTCAATCGACGTCACGATTGCCAGGCGCGGGTGATAGTGCCAGAAATTGTGGTAATACTCGTCGGCCTCGTTCACAAAGTACTGGCTCTTGCCCAGGCGATAGTTGGCTCCGAAGCGCGGGACGATGGCCCCGATCTCGCATGTCGGATCGAGCAGGGCGTCCACCAGCATTAGCGCCAGCAGAGCCGTCGTAGTGCCTTTGCCATGCACGCCGCTGACCGAGAGCAGGCACTTGCCGCGCATCAACTCGCCCAGCACCTCTTGCCAGGTGATGGTCGGGACGCCTTGCGCGCGGGCCATTGCCAGTTCTGGATGATCGGGATTCAGCACCAGCGCCGCCGGAACCACGATCAGCCGGTCGATGCCGTTCACATGCTCCGCGCTGTGGCCTATCCGTACAGGTATGCCGACCTGTTCCAGGGCAGCCGCGGTCGCCGACGCCTGCATATCGCAGCCGCTAATCGCGATCTGTTCGCCCTGGGCGTCCCGCACCATCTGCGCGACGGCTGAGATGCCCTGACCGCCTATACCCATGAAATGCCAGCGAGACCTGTTCAAATGCTTACACCTTCACATATGTATACCTGGGCGAGGTTTGATCTTCATCCCATGAAGCTCGATGAAGCTCGGCCCACGCCCTACGAATGTTCACCTTCATATATGTGTACCTGGGCGGGGCTTGATCTTCATCTTGATCTTCATCCCATGAAGCTCGATGAAGCTCGGCCCACGCCCTACGAATGTTCACCTTCATATATGTGTACCTGGGCGGGGCAAGCCCACGCCCCTACTATTGTTGTTGCTCTGCTGCGAAACGCCCGCCATTTTCAGCACGGTGGCAGCAATGGCCCGCGTGGCCTCCGGCATAGCGAATGAGCGCGCCGCTGCAGCCATCGATTCTCGCAATGCATCAGATGCTAATACACTCATTATACGTTCAACAAGTAATTCTGGCTTCACATTCATATCGGTTATCACCAGCGCCGCCTGCCGTTGCTCGAACATCGCGGCGTTGGTTTCCTGCGGCGAACTGCCGATGGCCGGCGGCAGTGGAACCAGTACGCTCGGCTTGCCCAGCACGGCCAGTTCGCTCAGCGTCGCCGCGCCGGAGCGGCATACCACCAGTTCCGCCGCCTGCAGCGCTGCCGGCATCTCCTCGTTCAGATACGGTACAAGCCGATAACGCTGCTTGATAGCCTCATCCAGCCCGGCCAGCGACTCCTCGGACAGCGCGCGCGTCTCCTCGAACAACTGCTTGCCGCTGATCTGCAAGACCTGGCAATGTGGAAGCAGTTCCGGCAGCGCCCGGCTCGTCACCTGATTCAGATGCCTGGCTCCCTGGCTGCCGCCCGTTACCAGGATCAACGGGATCTCAGCCATAAAACCAAGTTGGCGGCGCGCCTGCTGCGGTGAGACAAGGCGCGCGTCAAGGATTTCCTGGCGCAGCGGATTGCCCAGTTGCAGCGTCTTGCGCCGTGGAAAGTAGCGCAGCGAGTCGGCGAACGCTACCGAGATGCGCGACGCCAGCGGCGCGAGCAGCCTGTTCGACAGGTTGGGCGGCACATCCTGCTGGTGCATCAGCAGCGGTACGCCGTTGAGCCGCGCCGCCAGCCCCGCCGGGACGGCCACGTAGCCGCCGCTGGTAAAGGCCACGGCTGGCCGGAACGTGCGCACGATGTTGGCGGCCTGCGCCATGCCCACGGGTACGCGCGCCACGCCGGTCAACGTCTGCCAGGAAACGTAGCGGCGCAGCTTGCCGGCGCGGATCACCTCGAAGCGGAAGCCTGCCGCCGGGATGATCTCGTTCTCCAGCCCGTCATCGCTGCCGAGATAGAGAATGTCGGCCTCATATTCTTTTGCTAACAACGTCGCCACGGCCAGCGCGGGATAGATATGCCCGCCAGAGCCGCCGCCCGATATCAGAATTTTGATCATACGGTTTTGTCATACCTGCAAATGTCTATGTTCACCGTCGTTCGCTTATGAAACGACTATGGGACGCTCGCTTTTTTTCGCCGGACCGCCCGTGTGATCGTGCGTCGCGAAAGCGCGGGATCAGCCGGTTCCTGGATGTAGCGCGAGATATTGAGCAGTACGCCCACAGCCGCCAGCGAGACGATGGCCGATGAACCGCCGAAGCTGATGAACGGCAGCGGTACGCCCGTATATGGGATGCTGGCGGTCGTCGCTCCGATATTGATGACTGCCTGCAAAACGAGCCACGTCGTGATCCCCGTCGCCAGTAGCGCGCCGTAGAGGTCTTGCGAGCGCCGCGCCAGCCGGAAGCCGCGAAAGGCCAGGAACAGGAAAAGCAACACAATAAGCGCGCAGCCGATAAAGCCCAGTTCTTCGCCGATCACGGCGAAGATCGAGTCGATATAGGGCAGCGGCAGGTAGCCCGTCTTCTGGCGGCTGGCTCCCAGGCCAACGCCGAACAACCCGCCGGAACCGAGCGCCAGCAGCGATTGGTAAAGCTGCAAATTGATGCTCGTTACATACTTAAACGGATTCAAAAACCCGATCAGCCGGAAGTAGCGATATCCATGAAAGGCTTCCGTCAGGAAAATGAACCCGCCGCACACCATCGCCAGCAGAAATTGAACGATATTGGCTCCCGCCGTAAAGAACATGACGATCGCTATGCCCGCAATGATGATCGCCGTACCCAGGTCGTTTTCCAGCAGCACCAGCCCGACGACGATGCCTATCAGGATCACGAACGGGGCCAATCCGTACCAGAACGAGCTGACCTGGTTGCCCTTGCGCGCCAGCCAATTGGCGATGTACAGCGCCACCACCAGCTTCGCCAGTTCGCTTGGCTGGAACGAGAAGAACGAGCCGAAAGCCAGCCAGCGCGACGCGCCATAGACGCTGCGTCCAAACTTCAGGACGACCACCAGCAAGATCAGCGTCACAATCATGCCGGGCAGCGAGTAGCGCCGCCATACCCGGTAATCGATGCGCATGGCGACCAGCATCACCACGACGCCCATCACCACGCCCAGCAACTGGCGCTCGAAGATGTACGAGGCATCCCCGTAATACAACGCCGCCTCAAATGAGCTTGCGCTGTACACCATCACCAGCCCGATGCACAGCAGCGACAGCACGATCACCATGAGCCACGAGTCGGTCTTACCAGGGACACGCGGCAGGCGCATCTGCATCTCCAGCGCCGCGATCTTCTGCTGCTCTTCTTCGCTCATAACCTGCACCGGCGCGGCAGGCGGCGCGACCTTGAACAGCGACGAGCGTCGCGATTCCGCGCCCGTACTCTGTGGTTGTGCTTGCACGGCTCCGGTGATCCTGCCCCGGCTGCGCGGCAGTGCCTGGCGCGGCATATTTGGACGCGCGAGCGTCTCTTCCGCCGCGTAGCGCATTCTCCCGCGCGCGCGCGCCGTGGGCCGATTGTCGCGCTGCTGCCGCGCGAGCGACTTCAACGCGGGCGAGCGCACTGAGAGAGGCGCGCGCTCGCGTTGTGCAGGCGTTGCCGCCCTGCGCGTGCTATTGTTCTTCCGTTGTTTGTCGGAACCAAAGGCCATCGATCACCTTGCTGCCTGGTTGGGCGCGATAAATCGGCCCGCTACACTTGACATTGAACAAATTTTCTAGTATACTCTGATTAGACTGAAAACTAGAACATCCTTTCTGCCCACGCCCCTACGGTTTCGCCGCCGGGCGCGCTGGTCACGTTCCCGCGTCGGGCGGGACGTGATAGTACCACATCAACTGCTGGGCAATCGTTTTCCAGAGCGGCCCGGCAGCCGTGATGCCGAAAATTGATCCTGCTGGGCGATCCAGCTTGACTAGTATAACGAACTGCGGATTCGAGGCGGGCAAGAAGCCTGCCATCGAAGCCTCGGTTTGAGTAGCGGAGATACCTTGCGTTGTCGCCGTTCCCGTCTTGCTCGCCACTGTATAGCCAGGGACGATAGTACTTTGCGGCGCGCCATCGAAGGCCGCGCTGACCAGCATGCCGCTCAACTCCTGCGCCGCTTTCGCGCTGATTACGCGCCGCTGGACCTGCGGCTGCGTCGTTGTGATATGTCCGTTGTTATCAATTGAAGCGACGATATACGGGCGCATCATCACGCCGCCGTTGGCTATCGCCTGGTAGACCATCGCCATTTGCAGCGGCGTCACCTGGATGCTTTGCCCGAAAGCCTGCCGCGTCAGGTCGCTGGGCGACCAGATCTGCGGGCTGTTGGCCGGCGTGCGATAATCGCCCGGCTCTTCCGCCCCGTCGATGTTATATGCCTGTCCCAGGTGAAAAGCCGCCACGTATGGATAAAAACGCTGCGCGTGCAGGATATTGTGGGCCACCCAGGCCGCGCCGACGTTGGCCGAGTGCAGCAGCACCTGCGTCATCGTTTCCCTGCCGTAGCCCTGGTAGTTCCAATTGTAGACGGTCGGCGCGTCGTTGAACGATATGTAGCCAGGATCATAGAAGGTGGTGTCCGGCGTGATCAAACCTTGATCGAGCGCCGCCGCCATCGTCACTACTTTCATGACCGAGCCGGGTTCATACGCGCAGTACAGGGAGGGATTGAAGTACACTCCCTCCGTGCCGAGACAGCCCAACTGGCCGGAATAGTTGCCGTACTGGTTCGGATCGAACGTCGGGTTGCCCGCCATCGCCACCACCGCGCCGGTGCGCGCGTTGACGACGGTGACGCTTCCGCCCTGCGCGCCCAACTGCTTGACCGCGTTATCCAGGTCGTTCTGTATCATGTACTCGACATTGCTATCAATAGTCAGCGTGATGTTCGCTCCCGGCACGGGCGGCTGCTCCGAACTGGCTCCCACCACAAGCGGGTTGCCGTTCAGGTCGGTTTCCGCGGTGAAGCTGCCCGGTTTGCCCGCCAACAGCGTGTTGTACTGGCCTTCGATGCCATACACGCCCTGGTTGGTTGACGCACTGACGAAGCCGAGAATCTGCGCGGCCAGCGAACCCGCCGGGTAGACGCGCCACGTGCGCGGCTCCAGGAAGACGTCTGGCAGTTGCAGCGACTGCAACTGCTGGCTCTGCACCGGATTGATGCGCGTTGCGACGAGAACGGCCTGCTGATTCAAGCTAAAGTCCTGTGTGAGCGTGTTCTCTGAGACCTGCGGCAGCACGCGATGCAGCGTGAGTATCAAAGATGTCAGCGCCTCCTGCGGATTGTCGGGATGATCAACCGAGAACTGGAGCGGCTCGATGTAAACATCGTCGCGGATCACGTTGGTTGCCAGGATGTGGCCTGCCGCATCGTAGATGATGCCGCGCGGAGCGTTGAGTATTTGGTTTTGAAGGTGTTCCTGACTGGCAAGCTGCGCCAGGTTATAGCCGCTATGCGCTTCCGCTATCTGCCAGTAGTACAACCGGCCCAGCAAGCCGCCCATCGACACAACCACGAGCAGGAAGATGACCATTTGCCGCTTGCGCGCGCGTCTCAGTTGATCATGCATCTTCCTGTCTCCCTCTGTTCGTTTGCCGTTGGATCATGGTTGAATATGCTGGTCAGTGTTGGCGATAGGTTCAAGATTCTTAACCACAATGATTTGCACATTTTGCGGACCGCCCGGCGCCAGTCCGAGCTTTTTTGCCTGAGTAGCGATGTAGCCGGGCGATTGCTCGTTGGCGATAGTATTGACCAGGTCTTGATTCTGGCGCTGCAAGACGGCCTGCTCAGCGCGCATCTCTTGTATGCGCTGGTTGGCGGAAACAGCCTGCCCTAGCTGCGTCAGGTACAAAACGGCCATCAAGCCGATCAGCAGCACGCTGATGATCGTCAGCGGCACTGGCCCCATCGAAAAGAAAAACGGGTAGAGTTGTCGGCGTCGTTTCGCGGCCAGAATCGGTTTGAGAGGCGTTTTTCTCGTCGCGCCGCTCGCGCGGTTCAGGTTATTCATCTGTTGCGTTCCTCTACAAATTTGGGCGCAAACCCTGATCTGACGCACTACGAGCCAACTAGTATTTCGGCGGCCCGCAATTTGGCGCTGCGGGCGCGGGGATTGACACGAATCTCCTGCTCGGTAGGTATCACCGGCTTCCGAGTCAACAAGCGTAAGCGAGCCTTGTGACCGCATACGCATACGGGTGTATGCGGCGGGCAGATGCAGTCCCTTGACTCGCGCCGCATAAATTCTTTCACCATCCGGTCTTCCAACGAATGGAAGGCAATAATCACCATTCTTCCTCCTCCACCTGATTCCTCATTTTTTTTATCGCCGCCCTCGCTCAACACATCCAGCATCTGCGGCAGTACCGCTTCCAGGCAATCCAGCTCATGGTTGACGGCGATACGCAGCGCCTGGAATACCCGCGTTGCCGGGTGAATTGCTCCCGCTTTGTATCGCATGCCGCTTGCTGCCAGCGCGGCTAGCTGCGCCGTGCGTGCGATCGGCTGCCGCGCGCGCTCGCGCACAATACGCCGGGCGATTTGCCGCGAACGGGTTTCTTCGCCATAGCGCCAGAAGATGTCGGCCAGCTCTTGCTCGCTCGCGCTGTTCACCAGGTCTGCCGCCGTCTCCGGCTGGGACTGGTCGAAGCGCATATCGAGCGGGCCATCCACGCTGAACGCGAAACCGCGTTGCGCGTCATTCATCTGGTCAGACGAAAAGCCCAGATCGAGCAAAATACCCTGTACAGACACAAAACCGGCGGCGTCTGCGATACGCGCCAGTTCAGCGAAGCTTTCCTGTACGAGAACCAGCCGTCCATTTTCTACCGATGGCGCGAGGCGCTCTCTCACGCGCGCCAGCGCGTTCGGGTCGGCATCGATCCCCAACACTCTCCCATCAGGGGCGGACCGCGCGAGGATCGCTTCGGTATGCCCGCCGCCGCCGACCGTGCCATCGATAAATTGCCTTCCCGGCCCCGGTTGCAGGAGCGTTAGCACTTCCTCCAACATTACCGGTACATGCTGCGTTTGGCTCATCCCATCGCTATGTTGCCTGTCTATCATATAGTTGCAATGTGCTTCCGTAGAGGCGCGGGCTTGCCCAGCCCTGGCGAGCCCCGATATCCGGTTTTTGGGCTGGGCAAGCCCGCGCCCCTACGGAAGCCCTATATCAGAAGGGAATAACCCCTCCATTGGTTTCCAATTGTTCCTGGTATGCTCGCCAGAGCGTGCGATCCCAGATTTCAAAGTGATCGCGCACGCCTACCACCGTGACCTCGTTCTCCAGCCTCGCGTAGGCGCGTAGCCTGGCCGGTATGATCATGCGTCCCTGGGCATCCAACTCGACCTCACCGGCACTCGGAAAGATGCGCCGCTCGAAGTCGCGCAACTCGTCGCTGCTCTTGCCCTCGGCCAGTTCAGCCGACTTTTCTTCCCAGCGCTGCATGTGGTATACTGATAAGCAGGTACCCATGCCCTTACTGACTACCGCTCCGCGATCAATTTGCGCGCGGAACTTCGCCGGTACGGCCATACGTCCTTTGGCGTCTATCGAATGTTCATACTCGCCGAGAAACATGCTCTTGATCGTCCTTTTTTCGATCCCAGATGGGATCAGGCGGCCATTTAGCCGGTCAGTCCCGCGGCGCGTTCTGGCGAATATTTCCTGCCTGGCGCTGCTCATACAGGAAAAATTCACCACCATTACCCCGACGCCGGACGGAGTCACCACAATTCCCCACTTTCCCCCACTTCATTATAACAGAAAATTTGGAAAAAGGGAAAGGGGGTTATCCACCAATTTTTTTGCTGCAAGTGGATAACTTGTGGACAACTTTGAACTTGTGGCTCCATTTCTATACAAGTACGTGTATAAAAATAGATAAGAAGATACATCGGCATTCATCTAATTAGATGAATTGGCTGATAGCAGCGTTGATATTATGACTTACGGGGAAACGAGCCATCTATGTTGAGGATATTCTCGCGTTCAGGCCCAATTAGGACGCGAATCATGTTTTCTTGTCTCATTTGACACATCCAATCGTCACGCCATACAATCAAAGGAGAACAATTGGTATTGTCAACGGCACAATGCTCTCTGGTAATGGAATACAGAAATTAAGGATAACTCCTCTATGCAACAACCTTCACAACGGCAGCCGGAACCGCTTCCCGAAGCGCGCCTGGTTGCCGATGGCATCTGGAAACTCACTGTACCTATCCCGTTCCCCCTGCGGACCGTGAATATGCATGCCATCGTGGGAGATAACGGCGACTGGGTACTTGTCGATACAGGCATGGGTACGCCGGATGCCCGCGCGGCCCTGACTGCCGGGCTGGAGAAAGCGGGCCTGGGCATTGATCATCTCCGCGCCATTGTGCTGACGCATCATCATCCCGATCATGTTGGCATGTCGGGTGAGCTGTACGAGCGCAGTGGCGCCGTTGTCTATATGCATCCCATCGACGAGGCCAGCGTGCAGATCATCTGGTCGGGTACGATGCCCCGGCGCTTTCGCCGCGTCTCCGACTTTTTTGCGCAACACGGCGTACCAGAGACCAATTTCTGGTACACGCAGGTTGATCCGGATGCTATGCGCCGGATCATCAGCGTGCCGCCGCACGAAGCCTTCACGATGATCGAGGATGGGGAGCATCTCGACCTGCTGGGCGAACGTTACCGCGTGATCTGGGTTCCCGGCCACGCCGACGGACAGATCGTCCTGTTCCGCGAGCGCGACGGCGTGTTCCTGGCCGCCGACCACGTGCTGCCGCGCATTACGCCCAACATTGGCCTCTACTCCACGCATGATCGCCCCAACCCGCTCGCCGATTACCTGGACTCACTGCGCAAAGTCGAAAACTTGCCCGCGACCGTAGTCTTGCCGGGGCACGGCGAACCGTTCGCCGACCTGTCCGGGCGCGTCAACGAGATCATCGAGCATCATGGACAGCGCGAGATGCAGATCATTGCCATGCTGGACGAAGGGCCACAGAACGCTTACCAGATCGCCGTGAAGCTCTTCGGCCACCGGATGCAGAACAGCGAGGCGCAGCGCATGGCCGTGGCCGAGGCGCTCTCGCACCTGGAACACCTGCGCATCGGCGGCCAGGTCGATCAATATCGCACTGAGGATGGGATTGTCCTGTACTCGGCAGCGTAATTTGCTTACATTTTACAAGCAACATAGCTTGCCTTAGATATGAAAACATGGTATACTAAGGTAGAGGTATCAGGTTCACCGTTTCCTATTCTGGCGGCCAGAAGCCAGAAAGAGCAGGCAGATCATGGCGATGAAGCCGACAATAACAACAGACATGACATCATTTACAGAAGCAAATGTACCGATGTGTCCACGCTATGAACGAGCTATTCAACTGCTGGGCAAACGCTGGACTGGATTGCTTCTAGACGCTCTATTACGCGGCCCGCAGCGCTTTTGCGAGTTGACAAGCGCCGTCGAGGGGCTGTCGGATCGCGTTCTCAGCGACCGCCTGCGCGAACTAGAGGTCGAAGGCATTGTTGAGCGCATCGTGTACCCACATATCCCCGTGCGCGTCGAATACCAGCTCACCGAGAAAGGGAAGGCTCTTGCCCCCGTCGTTGACGCTATCCACGCCTGGGCGCAGGAGTGGGTCGCGACCTCTCAACATGACGAGGCAGTCGCTTCCTCGGATGAACCTCAAAATTTTGCGAGCATCTAGCCACAGGGCGACCGCAAGAGATCGCTCCCATAGGCGCGGACTTAAGCGATTTTCGGGGCCAGGGCAATCGCAAGGGATTGCCCCGGCAGAGGAATTATACTATCCACATGGAGAATTTATGGGCGCCCTGGCGCATGGCCTACATTACGCCGCAGACGCCGCAAGGGCAAGGGTGCATTTTTTGCACATTGCCTGCCGAGCAGCGCGACGCTGAAAACCATATCCTGTATCGCGGCGAGTATTGCTTCATGATGCTCAATCGCTACCCATACAATAATGGGCATCTCATGGTGGCTCCTTTCGCTCATGTCGGCTCGCTTGACCTGCTGGACGCGGCCACGCTGGCCGAGATGATGGTACAGGCGCAGCTTGCCTTGCGCGCTATCAATCAAGCCATGAATCCCGACGGCTACAATATGGGCATCAATCAGGGGAAAGTGGCCGGGGCGGGTTTTGCCGGTCATATTCACCTGCATGTCGTACCACGCTGGGATGGGGACACGAATTTTATGCCCATCCTGGCCGAAGTCAAAGTGATGCCGCAACACCTCGACAGCGTCTACGAGGAATTGAAAAAAGCGATTAACGCGGTTCTGTAGGGGTACAGTTCCAGCCGCCACACTTTAATGCCGGAAATGACGCCTCCCCGTAAAGATCATCGCCATCGCGAAGTGGTTCGCCATGCGGATGGCATCGTCGTCGCGGATGGAACCGCCGGGCTGGATGATCGCCGTCACGCCCGCTTTGGCCGCCGCCTCGACGCCGTCATCGAAGGGGAAGTAGGCGTCCGAGGCCAGCACTGCCCCCCGCGCTCGATCTCCCGCTTTCTCGACGGCCAGGGAGACGCTGGTCACGCGATTCATCTGGCCCGCGCCAACGCCGACCAGGGCCAGCTTGTGCGCCAGTACAATGGCGTTCGATTTCACGTGGCGCACGGCTTTCCAGGCAAAGAGCAGATCCGTCACTTCTTCCAGCGTTGGCTGGCGTTCGCTGATGACCGAATATTCGATCTCCTGCGCGCCGATATAGTCCGGCGTCTGTATCAGCATGCCGCCGCTGACGCTGCGCACATCGGGCCGCCGCGCCGTAAGCGCCTGCGTATTGACCGGTAGGGGTTCGATGGGTCGGTGCGTGGCGAGTATGCGCAGATTTTTTTTCTGGCGCAGCAATGCCAGGCTCTCAGGGGTGTAGCCCGGCGCGATGATGGCCTCGTAGAAAAGCTGCGCGATCTCCTGCGCCGTCGCGTGGTCAACGCGGCGATTGCAGCCGATAATGCCGCCGTAGGCCGAGATGGGATCGCCGGCGTGGGCTTTCTTATAGGCATCGACCAGGGAATCGCCGCACGCCAGGCCGCACGGATTGGTATGCTTGATGATCACGACCGCCGGGGCGGTGAATTCGCTGACGACAGCCAGCGCCGCGTCGAGATCAACGATATTATTGAATGATAGCTCTTTGCCGTGCAGGGTCTCCGCGCCTGCCACGCTGGGCAGCGCGGCGGCAGGTGTGTCGTCTGCCCAGCGATAGAAGGCCGCTTTCTGGTGCGGGTTTTCCCCGTAGCGTAAGGCCTGGATGCGCCGGAGCGGCAAAGTAAGTTCTTCGGGCAGGTACTCGCCTGCCGGCTGTCGCAGATATTCGGCAATCGTGGTATCGTAGCTGGCGGTATGCTGAAAGGCGATGGCCGCCAGTCGCCGTCGCGTCTCCAGGCTGATTTCGCCCAGTTCGCTCCATTCTTGCATCACCAGCGTGTAATCTTCAGGCCGCACCAGCACGATGACATCCTGGAAATTTTTGGCGGCAGCGCGGATCAGGGTGACGCCGCCGATGTCGATCTGTTCCTGAGCCTCGTTCAGCGTAGCGGTTGGGCGAGCCACCGTCTCAGCAAACGGGTACAGGTTGACGATCACAATGTCGATAGGCGTGATGTTGTGCGTCTCCAATTCTTCCAGGTGCGCGGGATCGTCGTGGCGGGCCAGAATGCCGCCTAGAATTGCCGGATGCAGCGTCTTGACCCGGCCATTGAGTATCTCTGGGAATTGGGTCAGGCTGCTCACAGACTCTGCCGCGATGCCTGCCTCTTTTAATGAGTGCAGTGTGCCGCTCGTCGAGAAGATGCTGACTCCGCGCTCCTCCAACGCCCGCGCCAGGTCCGGCAGCCCCTTGCGGTTTGCCACGCTGATGATTGCTCTCATTGGCATATCCTTTTCATTGTTGCCCCACTTCGTCAATCAACGCTAATTCGCGTCGCAACTCGTCAAGATATTCTTGCATGAAAGCGGTACGCTCATTGGCGAGCTTGCGACCTGTCTCTGTTGCCATTGTATCACGGAGTTTAAGCAGCTTGATGAAAAAGTGATCGAGCATGTAGCGTTTGTCGTCGGGTGCGTGCCGTCCGGCGAAAGGATCGCCTGGATAGTAGCTGCGCGTCTGCGGCGTGCGCCGCACGGCTCCGGTGATGGCCCAACGCATGATGCCTGTCGCGCCGAGGCCGTCAAGGCGGTCGGCATCGCGCACTACGCGGGCTTCCAACGTGCGCGGCTCGATGTTGCGACTGAAACTGTGCGCGGCTATGGCGTGCAGGACGGCCTCTTGGGTCTGGGCAGAGATGTTGTAGGTATGCATCAGTTCGGCGGCCTGTTCTACCGAAAGATCGGCGTGATGTCTGCCATGACCCGTCTCCGGCACGACGCGTCCCAGGTCGTGCATCAGCGCGGCCAGGCCGACGATCAAGCTGTTCGCGCCTTCTTGCTGCGCGAGATACAGTGCGAGCTTGTAGACGCGCCGCACGTGATCCCAACCGTGGGCCAGATCGGCGACTGCGCTGAAGCGCTGTTCCACTTCGGCGTAGAAGCGCGCGAGCAGGCTCGTTTCGTCTATTTCCGTCGGTGAAATTTCCATAAACAACCTTTCTTCTACTTGCTCTTGTGGGGGCGCAATTCATTACGCCTGAAAAAATCCCCCAGGGCTGGTGAATTCTCCCTGACCCCCACAAGGGGGGTCACTACAGGTCGCACGTTGCCCCCGGGGAACCTGTAGTGACCCCCTTGTGGGGGTCAGGCAACACGCGCGAAACCGGTTTTTCCTCAAGAATTCACAGGCCCTGGAAAAAATCCCCCAGATGGGTGATGTATTATACCGCTTGCCTGTTATACTACTCTCTTGTAGGGCAAACATCAATGGAACCCTGTATCATTCCATTGCATCCCCCTGGAAAGATGCGTTACCCGTCGAAAGGAGTCGTCTATGCCTCACAATCACGCTGGATCAAGCCGCGCTGCGTCATCGATAGATTCTTCCGCTGTGGTTGCCAAGAATAGATACCCAGAAATAAAGACGCTTGTCGCCGTCGAAACGGAACAGTTTTCTCTCGCGACAGAAGACGCCGGAAATGCCACCTTCACTTTTCAACGCGCGCCAATCGCGATGATCAAGGTGCTGCTGGTGGACGATCACGCTCTGCTGCGCGAAGGACTGCGGCGATTGCTCGAACTGGAAATGGATATTCGCATCATCGATGAGGCGGTCGATGGCTTTGAAGCCATGCGCAGGATTCGCCGCGTGCATCCTGACGTGGTATTGATGGATATTCATATGCCGGTGATTGATGGCCTGGCTGTGACGCGGCAAATCGCGAGCGAGTTTCCCGCGCTGCCTGTGATCATGCTGACGATGTATCACGAGCAGCAACAGGTTATCCAGGCGATTAGCAGTGGCGCGAAGGGCTACTTGCTGAAAAGCGCGTCATCGCAAGAGGTAGTACATGCTATCAGAATCGTAAGCCAGGGAGGAATCTATATCGAACCGTCGCTGACCGGCGTCATTGTCAGCGAAGTGCGCCGTCTGTCAGCAAACACGGTCAGCGGCCAGTACCTCAACGCGCTCTCGGAGAAAGAGATCGAGATTTTGCGCTGTGTAGCGAAAGGCATGAGCAACAAAGAAATCGCCGTTCAGTTGGCCTACGCGGAAAAGACGGTGAAAAACTACCTTTCGGTGATTTTTCAGAAACTGGCTATACGCGATCGCACGCAGGCCGCCATTTTCGCCCTGCGCCAGGGATTGCTGCCCGACGAATAACGCGCGCTCCATCTGGCCCCTACGCGTTATCGCGTCCTGATGGAGCGACCAGGTCGTGCAGTAATTCCTGTAGCCACGCGAGCAGCGAGCGTGTCTGGTAGATACGCTCGCGCAGCACGACGAGATCGAAGAACACATCATCGCTCAGCGGCTCAGCCGCGGTTTGCGGGACATGCCGCGCCTCGAGCTGCTCTAAAAAGGCGCGGCAAGCCACAATTTGCTGCTCGATCAGGCGCGTCGTTTCGCGCGGTATAGAACGCTGCACAAAATAGAGCTTGATGAGAAACAGGATGCGGATTTCACGCGGTCGTACCAACGGCTCGGTGAGCCAGCGAGCAAAGGTTTGCTGGCCCGCGTCGGTGATATGAAACACCTTGCGCGGCGGGCGCGGCCCCTGCTCTTCCAGTTGCGCTTCGATATAGCCCATGCGTTCCAGCTTTTTCAGGAAGGCGTACATCTGGCTCATTTCCAGGTGGACAATCTGGCTCAAAATGCCCTTCTGGAACTGCTGGAACAACTCGTAGCCGTGCATGGGCTGGCTTTGCAGCAGCCCCAACATGGCATATTCGGCTGGCTCGGTGATCTGCATGGCTCCTCCTCACATTTCATCTGACGGTGCTATTATAGAAGATCAGAGCCATTGAAGCAACTGGGCATATCTTCGTTTGGTGTTTCAATCGGCTAAATGTTATACTGGTCTGGTGAAGCATGGCTCGCCTTGCCTCAACAAGTATAACATTTAGCCGATTGATGAGAAGCTCATATGCAACAGGAAAACGCACGTGATACGTGGAAACGCATGGCCGGGGAAACCGCCGCCGGACTGCTTGAAAGCGGTATGGTGGTTGGCCTCGGCAGCGGCTCGACTGCCGTTTATCTGGTGCGCGCCCTCGCGCAGCGGCTCAAAGAAGGTTTGCACATTGTGGGAGCCGTTCCCTCGTCCAACGCGACCGCCGCGCTCGCCGCGCAACTGGGCATTCCTCTGACCGACCTGGATACGCACCCCGAACTTGATATCGATATCGATGGCGCTGACGAGATCGATCCGCGGCTCTTCCTGGTCAAGGGCGGTGGCGGCGCGCTGTTGCGCGAGAAGATCGTCGCTGCCGCCGCGCGCCGCTTCGTCGTCATCGCCGACGCCACCAAGCGCGTCGAACGCCTGGGCTTGCTCATGCCGCTCCCGGTCGAGACCATCCCCTTTGCCGTCACACCCGTGCGCAAGCGGTTGGAGAGCCTCGGAGCGCGCGTCCAGGTGCGGCATGTTGCTGACCGCGTCTTCATCACGGACAATGGCAATGTGATCCTCGATTGCTCTTTCCCTGGCGGCATCGCCGATCCGGTCGATCTGGATAGCCGCGTCAAACGCATCGTTGGCGTCGTCGAAACCGGCCTCTTTTTGCACATGGCCGAGCAAGCCATCATCGGCGGCCCTGATGGAGTGCAGGTGATCACGCCAGAGAGTAGGGGCAGCGGCGATGGACGTCGTTAACGCGGTGCAAAGCATGATTGATGAACGTGCAACGTGGGGAACGAGGCGCGTCGGCCTGGTTCCCACGATGGGATATTTGCACGAGGGGCATCTTTCCCTTGTGCGGCGCGCGCGCGCAGAAAATGATGTGCTGGTGGTCAGTATCTTCGTCAATCCCACGCAATTTGGCCCGCATGAAGACCTGGAACGCTATCCGCGCGATATTCCACGCGATTTGCAATTGCTCGAAGCGTCAGGCGTCGATGTCGTTTTTGTACCCCCGGCGGCAGAAATGTACCCGGCGAGCTTCACCACGTATGTCACGCCGGAAGGGTTACTGGCAGAGGTCGCCGAAGGGGCTGAACGCCCCGGCCATTTTCGCGGCGTCGCCACGGTCGTCCTCAAGCTATTTGAAATTGTGCGCCCTCAGCAGGCATATTTTGGACAGAAAGACGCGCAGCAGGCCGCCGTTATTGCTCATTTGATCGAGGATTTCCACCTGCCCATCGCGCTCCATGTGAGGCCGACCGTCCGCGAAGCCGATGGTTTAGCGATGAGCAGTCGCAATGCCTATCTCAGCGCCGCGGACCGTGCGGCAGCATTGGTATTGTACCAGGCTTTACAGGCCGGAAGCCGCGCGTTTGAAGCCTCGCTGGGCGGCGATCCCAGGGCTGTAATTGAGGCCATGCATGAAGTCATTGCTGTTGAACCGCGCGTGCGCCTGGGATATGCTGACGTCAGACATCCCTCCAGCTTTGCTCCTTTAGAGGTTCTCCAGGCTCCGGCTCTGCTGGCTATCGCGGCGCAAGTTGGCCCGACAAGGCTCATCGATAATATTCTCTTGCGCGCCGATGGCAGTTGGGATATGGGCATCATTGCTGCTCGCGAACAACATTGAGGCGTTGCGCGCTTTTTGCACTTATTGTAAGAGAAAGGAAATGACCATGCGGGACAAAGTAACGGTACCTGCGATTGTCGCTCGCAAAGGCGGGGCCAAACTGACGATGGTGACGGCCTATGACGCCCCGATGGCGAGTGTTGCCGACCGCGCTGGCGCTGATATGATCCTGGTGGGCGACTCAATGGGCAACACGATATTGGGCTTCGATGATACGCTCTCCGTCACAATGGATACGATGGTGCATCATACGGCGGCGGTAACTCGGACTCGTCCCAGCGCGCTGGTGATCGCCGACCTGCCCTGGCTCAGCTTTCATCTTTCCGCGGAAGAGACGGTGCGCAATGCCGGGCGGCTCGTGCGTGAAGCCAGGGCGGAGGCGGTGAAACTGGAGGGAGGGCGCAAACGGCTGCCCATGATCGAGGCAATCCTGGGCGCTGAAATTCCCGTCATGGGCCACCTGGGTCTGACGCCTCAGTCAGTCCATACGATGGGCGGCTATCGCGTGCAGGGGAAGCAGCTTGACGCGGCGCGCGCGCTGCTGGCGGATGCCCGCGCCCTGGCGGATGCCGGCGTCTTTGCCATCGTCCTCGAAGGCGTACCCGACGCGCTGGCCCAGGTGATTACGGAAAGCGTGCGCGTGCCGACCATCGGTATCGGCGCTGGCCCATCGTGCGACGGTCAGGTGCTGGTTTTCCACGATGTGCTCGGCTTTCGTGATGGTCGCCTGCCCAAGTTTGTCCGCCAATACGCTCAACTGAGCGAAGTCGCCACGGAAGGGTTGCGCCGTTTCTTCGCCGATGTGCAGTCTGGCGCGTTTCCGGCGGATGCGGAAAGTTATCACATGGATGAAATGGCCGCGCGCGACTTGAGAAAAGAGCAAGGGGACTGATCGATGGCCCATATCTATCACGATGCTGATGCCGATCTAGAACTCATCAAACAGAAACGCATAGCGGTGATCGGGTTTGGCAGCCAGGGACACGCGCACGCCCTCAACCTGCGCGATAGCGGCTGTGAGGTGATCGTCGGGTTGCCTGTTGGCAGTCGCAGCCGGGCGCGGGCGGAAGCGCAGGAGTTTCGCGTGATGACGACAGCGGAGGCGGTGCAGCAGGCTGATGTCATTGCCCTGCTTTTTCCTGATGAGCGGCATCGCGCGGTCTATGAGCAGGACATACGTCCCTATCTCACGCCGGGTATGATGCTGCTGGTCGCGCATGGTTTTAGCATCCATTTCGCGCAGGTGGTGCCGCCGCCTGATGTCGATGTAGTGATGGTTGCTCCCAATGGCCCTGGCGCAATGGTGCGGAAGCTCTTTCTCGAAGGACTGAGTACGCTGGCGATCTGGGCGGTGTATCAAGACGCAACCGGGCAGGCGGAAGCGCTGTCCCTGGCCTACGCCGCCGCGCTTGGCTGCACCCGCGCCGGTGTGATACGTTCGACGTTTGCCGAGGAGACGGAGACCGATCTTTTCAGCGAGCAGGTGGTCCTCTGCGGCGGCGTCACAGCGTTGATTCGCGCCGCTTTTGATACGTTGGTGAACGCTGGCTACCAGCCGGAAATTGCCTACACCTGTTGTTTGCACGAACTGAAGCTGACGGTGGACCTGCTGCACCAGGGCGGCATCAATCACCTGCATCGTTCGATCAGCGATACTGCCGAGTATGGCGACTATGTCACGGGGCCGCGCATCATCGATCAGCACGCGCGTGCTGAAATGGAGAATGTGCTGCAAGATATCCAAAATGGGACGTTCGCGCAGAATTGGGTGCTGGAGAATATTGCGGGACGCCCCGGTTTCCTGGCAATGCGCCGCGCCAACGCCGCACATCCCATCGAACAGGTGGGCAGCGAAGTACGAGCGATGATGCCCTGGTTGAAAGAGACGTAAGGACCCGCTTTATCGCGTCCCATCCTGACGCGGCTTCTCGCCCCAGACCGAGAGAAAATAGTGTAAGGCGCAATATTCTGGAGACATCATCTCTTCCAGCACCTGCTGGTAGAGCGATTCAACCTCTTCTTGTGTTACCACGCCCATTTTGACGAGAAATGGTTGCCCAAGCTTACCAGACACGAGCATATTCTGGTACTGGCTGAGATGTTCTTCGCTGCCTGCTGAAAAATCGAGGACGTGAGCCATTTTTTCAATGTGTTGATACTCGGCGTCGCGGAGAAACCGTCCCAACATGGGTGTAATGGCTACTTGCTCATCCGATGGCGCAAAGCTTTGCCCTGATTTATGCATTGCTTTTGTGAAAAGTTCACTCATCTTATCCACAGCGTAGGTGTTGGCTATATATCGCTCGAACTCGGTGAGCCGGAGAATCCCGCCGGGTCTTATGATACGGAATACCTCATGTACCAGTTGCGGCCACATGTGCCGGGGCATAAAACTCACGATGAAACGTGCGTTGACAAAATCAAACGAGTTATCAGGAAAGTCGAGCGGCTTGAGGGCGTCCATCAAGACGAAGTGCGCGTTGTGTAATCCTTGCGACATGGCCTGAAAACGCGCGAACTCGGTCATCAACTGGCTGATGTCGATGGCCGTCACGCGCTTGTCCGGATAGGCTCTCGCCACGTCCATGGCCCAACCGCCGGGACCGCAGGCAATGTCTAGAACGTCATGGACGCTGGTTAGATCGAGCTGCGGCGGGAAGAGACCGCCCATACAGCGCGTCAGAATGCGATCCTGATTGATCAGGCGAGCCATTTCTGCCGCGTTCTCGGCTTCAAAAATATACGAGCCTTGTTGCTGAGTCGAATCCGCCATCTTGTAGTTCCTTTCGCTAACGCGGCTTCTCGCCCCAGACCGAGAGAAAATACCACATGGCGCAATAATCCGGCGACATCATCTCTTCCAATGCCCGTTGGTAGAGCGACTCAGCTTCTTCTTGCGTTAGCATACTTGTTTTGACCAGATAGGGCTGTATAAGCTTGAGAGCCACGAGAGCATTCTGGTACTGGCTCAGATGATCCTCCGTACCCGCAGATGAATCAAGCACGAAGGACATTTTCTGGATAGACTGGTATCCGACATCGCGCAGGAAGCGGCCCAACATTGGCGTGATGCCGAATTGCCAACCGGTGGGAGAGAAACTCTGTCCTGCTTTATGCATTGCCCGCGCTGCCGATTGATGGAGCCTTTCAAAAGCGTAGCTTGTTGTCATATTGGCCTCAAATTCTGTCAAGCGCATGATCCCTCCCCGTCTCGTGATGCGGGTGCATTCCTGCATGAACAGCGGCCACGCTTGTTTGGGCATAAAGCTGGACACAAAGCGTGCATTCACGAAGTCAAACGAGTTGTCAGGAAAGTCGAGCGGCTTGAGGGTGTCCATTACGGTGAAATGTGCGTTGTGTAAACCCTCTGACATAGCCTGGTAACGCGCGAACTCGGTCATCAACTGGCTGATATCGATGCCCGTCACGCGCCTGTCGGGATAGGCTCTCGCCACATCCAGCACCCAACCGCCGGGGCCGCAAGCAATGTCCAGAACGTCTTGGACGCTGCTCAGATCGAGCCGCGGCGGGAAGAGACCGCCCATACAGCGCGTCATGATGCGGTCCTGATTGATCAGCCGGGCCATTTCTGCCGCGTTCTCGGCTTCAAAAATATACGAGCCTTGTTGTTGAGTCGAATCCGCCATTTTGTAGTTCCTTTCGCTAACGCGGCTTCTCGCCCCAGGCCGAGAAGAAATACCACAGCGCGCAATAATCGGGGGCCATCATTTCTTCCAGCGCTTGCTGGTAGATCGACTCGACTTCATCTAGTGTTGCCATACCCATTTTTACGAGAAATGGCTGACTTAATTTGAGGAACACCATTGCATTTTGGTACTGGCTGAGATGCTCAGCGGTTCCTGCGGACCAGTCGATGACGTGTGCCATTGGTTGAATGCTTTGACATCCGGCATCGCGCAATAAGCGCCCCAGCGCGGGTGTGATGCCGAATTGCCATCCAGTGGGGGAGAAGCTTTGTCCTGCTTTTTGCAAGGCTCGTGCGAACATTTCTCCGAGCTTTTCACTTGCATAACTATTACTAATGGTCGTTTCAAATTCCGTGAGGCGAATCACGCCGCCTGGACGTAAGATACGCAGACATTCTCGCGTGAGCGCAGACCACGCTTGTTTAGGCATAAAGCCCGAAATGAAGCGCGCATTGACGAAATCAAACGAGTTATCAGGAAAGTCGAGCGGCTTGAGGGCGTTCATCACGACGAAGTGCGCGTTGTGTAATCCTTGCGACTTAGCCTGGTAACGCGCGAACTCGGTCATAATCTGACTGATGTCGATGCCCGTCACACGCTTGTCGGGATAGGCTCTCGCCACATCCATGGCCCAACCGCCGGGGCCGCAGGCGATATCGAGAATGTCATGAATGCCGGTCAGATCGAGCCGCGGCGGGAAGAGACCGCCCATACAGCGCGTCAGAATGCGATCCTGATTGATCAGGCGAGCCATTTCTGCCGCGTTCTCGGCCTCAATAAAGTATGTCCCGTCCCCTTGAGAAGTTTCCTGTGCCTCTGCCATAGCAAAACCGTCTTTCTTGATCGTGTTAGCGCGGCTTCTCGCCCCAGGCCGAGAGCAAATACCACAGCGCGCAATAATCGGGGGCCATCATCTGTTCCAACGCTCGTTGGTAAAGCACTTCGACCTCTTCCTGGGTCGCGATAGCCGTTCTGACAAAAAAAGGCTGGAGCAATTTGAAGAATACCATCGAGTTCTGGTATTGGCTGAGATGCTCTTCGCTGCCGGCTGAAGACTCAAGCACATGCGATGCTACCTGGATGTTCTGGTAGCCCGCGTCGCGCAAGAAGCGTCTTAAGTGGGGCGTTACGCCAAATTGCAACTCGTTCGGTGATAGGCTTTGCCCGGCTTTATGCATCGCCCTGGCTAAGAAATCGTTGAGTTGCTCAACGGCGGGGCTATTGCTGATCGTGCGTTCTGGCTCGGTCAGGCGAATGATGCCGCCGGGGCGCGTAATTCTGAGGCATTCTTGTAAAAATTGCCGCCACATCGTTTGAGGCATAAAGCTGGATATCAAGCGAGCATTGATCAGATCGAAAGCGTGATCCGGGAAAGGCAGCGGCTGAAGGATATTTGCCACCTGGAAGCTTGCATTGCGGGCCTCGTGTATTTTTGCCAGCTCAGCAGCATAAGCAACCATCAATTGACTGACATCAATGCCTGTGACCTGCTTGTCAGGATATGCCTGCGCAACATCGATCACCCACCCACCGGGGCCGCAGGCGATATCGAGTATGGTGTGGACATTGCTCAGAGCAAGTTGCGGCGGGAAAAGTCCGCCCATGCAGCGAGTGGTGATGCGATCCTGGTTGACGAGACGCGCCATCTCCGCCGCGTTCTCCGCGTCAATAAAGTATGCCTCTGCCATAGCGAAACCATCCTTTTTGAAAGTGCTAGCGTGGCTTCTCGCCCCAGGCCGAGAGGAAATACCACACGCAATAGTAATCAGGTGATATCATCTCTTCCAGCGCTCGTTGATAAAGCGATTCAACTTCTTCTTGTGTGATTACACCCGTTTTAATCAGAAAAGGCTGCAGCAATTTAAAGGATACCATCGCATTTTGATATTGGCTGAGATGCTCGTCTGCCTCATAAGAGCAATCAAGGACGTATGCGCTACTCTTTATATGCTGATAACCTGCCTCTCGCAAGAAACGCCGCAACATTGGAGTTGTGCCAAATTGCCATCCACTAGGAGAAAAAGTTTGACCCGCGAGGTACATGGCCTTTGCGATTCGCTCATTCAGTCTATCAACTGCGAAACTGTTGCTGATATTTGCCTCAGATTCGGTGAGACGAGCTATGCCCCCAGGGCGAGTAATCCGCAAGCACTCTTTCATCAATTGAGGCCATACAGCTTTGGGTACAAAGCCAGAAATGAGACGCGCATTCACGAAATCGAACGTATTGTCGGGGAAGTTGAGCGGCTTGAGGGTGTCCATCACGACGAAGTGGGCGTTGTGCAAATCCTCGGACATGGCCTGAAAACGCGCGTACTCGGTCATGATCTGGCTGATGTCGATGCCCGTCACGCGCTTGTCGGGATACGCTCTCGCTACGTCCGTGGCCCAGCCGCCGGGGCCGCAGGCGATGTCCAGGATGTCATGGACGCTGCTCAGATCCAACTGGGGCGGGAAGAGACCGCCCATGCAGCGCGTCAGGATGCGGTCCTGGTTGATCAGGCGGGCCATCTCTGCCGCGTTCTCGGCTTCAATAAAGTATGTGGTTTTTGAGAGGTCGATCTCTTCTGGCATGATAAGCCCTTTTCTCTTGTCGCTGCTCTATGTGCATTGTAACACATGACAGATAATTGACGCCGGAAATGTACGAGAGACTGCTGCATAACTTTTATGGGTATGCGACCCCATCGCCTTTATTATAGCGGTAGCGATTGGGCGATGGCAATAGCCCTGTCCATCTTTCCTAACCTCTTGATTATTATGGCTTGAACCGATAAACTGGTAGGAGAGAGTTTATTGGGAGCCGAAGGTACCACCCTCGTGAATAGACAAACAGGCATAGAAACAGATAATTACTTCGCGGTCATGTTCGAGCAGATGCCCGTCTGCGTGGCCTTGTATGAGGCGCAGACCTTCCACTTGCTGGCGGCGAACCCGCTCTTCCTCCAGTCCCTCGATCCTCCCTGGCGCGGGAATCCCGAGGCGATCGGTCATTCTCCCATGACCTGGCTCCCCGACGCGGAAGCGCAGGGCATTATGGACATTTTCTATGGTGTGGTGCAAACAGGCGTCCCGTACCGCTCTGGTGTCTACATGTTTTCAGGATTTGAACGGGGTATTACCTATTGGTACTGGACGCTCACTCCGGTACGCGATCAGGATGGTATGATTGTACGCTTGCTGGAAACGGCGATCGACATCACTGAGGAAATAGTGGCTTACCGGCGGCAGAGCGAAGCGGTCAATGTGTCATTGCAAAATGTCAATCGTACCACTGAAACCGAGCGCCAGCGCCTGGAGGTAGTCGAGACCGTCGCGCGCAGCGTGCGCACATCCCTGGATCCCAAACGCATCAGCATGGCTGCCAGTAGAGCCATCCTTGACGCTTTTAAGACGCGCCATGTCTTCATTCACACGGCTGATCCTGCCCAGCAGGCGCTCCGCTTGCTCCACATCTATCCCGCGATGGAGGATCAAGACCTGGCAGCGCAACTGAATTATATTCCATACACCAGCCCTTTCCTGATCGCGCGGGCGCACATGCAGCGAGATCCTATCGTGATCGCCGATACCGGCGAGGCGCTTTCCCAGGGCATTATTTCCAATAAGAGTCCCCTCGCAAACTATGCTATAAGTAGTTATGTCAGTGTCCCACTCTGGTTCGGGGAGCAATTCGAGGGAACCTTAAGCGCATCCTTCGCTGAACCCATCGCTGTCGATGGGCCGGAGGTGCAGACGCTGCTGGACTGCTCGACGCATATTGCCGCGGCGCTGGCAAACGCGCGCCTGCACGCCTCCGTAGAAGATGAGCGCGCGCGCCTGCGTTCCGTCCTGGATCAGTTGCCCGAAGGTATTATCATTACCGAAGCCGCCAACGGTCGCATCGGCTACGCGAATACTGCCGCCACCGTCATCCTGGGCTTACCTATCAAGACGCTCATCAATACCTCTCTGCACCAGAACGCCCAGGCGTTTGCCAGCGCCGATGGAGCCAGGCAGGTGGTCTTGCCCTGGAACTTCGCGGTGATCCGCGCCCTCAGCGGCGAGACCATCAGCAGCCAGGAAACCAGCATGATCCGCCCCGATGGCAAGAATATCACCATCCTCAGTTCCAGCGCCCCGGTGCGCTCAAACTGGGGTACGATTACGGGAGCCGTCATTGTTTTTCAGGATATTACGGCGCAGAAAAGCCTGGAACAGCAGAAAAACGAATTCCTCTCCTTTGCCAGCCACGAACTGCGTACGCCGGTCACCGCCATTCAAGGCTTCGCGGAAATCTTGCAGTTACAGATCGAAAGCGGCCAACAACTCGGCCCGCAGAGCCTGCGCGCTCTTGCCATTATCAGTGACCAGAGCCAGACGCTGACGCGCCTCGTCGATGAGATGCTCGATCTGACCCGCATCGATAATATGCAGTTGACGCTGCATCGCTCACGCTATGATCTCGTTAGCGTCTTACGGGACGCCGTCGAGACCCAGGCCAGCACGACGAAAAAGCATCACCTGCAGCTCGTTCTTGATGGACTCGGGGGCGCGGACAAAGTGATAGCTTTTGTCGATAAAAATCGCTGCGTTCAGATCGTGGGTAACCTGCTGAGCAACGCCATCAAGTACAGCCCCGAGGGTGGCGAGATTGAGATCGGGTTACAGTATTCCTCTGAGACGCACACTGAAGTCCTGATCTGGGTCAAAGATCACGGCATCGGCATACCGGAGCTTGAAAGCGCGAACATCTTCAAACGTTTCCATCGCGTTCAAAACACTGATCCCTCGATCAGCGGCCTGGGCATCGGGCTGTACCTGGTCAAAGAACTGGTGGCGCTTCACGGCGGGCGCATCTGGGTGGAAAGCGCCGAAGGACTCGGCTCCACATTTTATGTGCAGCTTCCCATTAACGCCAATCATTAATTGCCGCATTTTGCCCCACTGCCCTGCTCCCACGCACTATCGATTCGCCTGATATTTCAGGTCGAGGCATAATGTGCCGACTATGACCTGTAGGGACACAATTCATGTAGCGGCTGCTTGAAATGTGGCGGCGCAATTCATTGCGCCAGAATCGATCCCCGTTGATGCGGCTGACTGGCACAATGAATTGCGCCACCACACGAATTGCGCCGCCACATTCCAGACCTGCTCCCACATTGGGCCTGCAATCGGTACGTACAGAGGTGCAACATGGTACACGCGCTCAAGCAGTTCATATTCACCACGCCGGTGGCGCGCCTGATCGCCGTGGTCGCGCTCGTGTATACGTTCTATTATCTCTCCTGGCGGGCGCGCTATAGCCTGAACCTGGAGGCGCTGTGGTTCGCGCTGCCGCTTTTGCTTGCCGAGATGTATGGCACGTTCAGCTTCATCCTGTTCTTCTTCATGACCTGGGATGTGAAACCTCTGCCGCGTCCAGCCGCACCCAGGGGACGCAGCGTGGATATTTTTATACCAACCTACAACGAAGACCTGTCGATCCTGCGCATGACCATCCTGGGAGCTATCAATGTGCGCTACCCGCATGAAACGTGGGTGCTGGATGATGGTCGTCGCCCGGCTTTGCGCGAGTTATGCGCAAAGATGGGCGTTCGCTATCTGACCCGACCGGACAATAAGCATCACAAGGCAGGCAACATCAACGCCGCCCTGGCGCGGAGCAGCGGCGAGTTTATCGCCATTTTCGACGCCGATCAGATTCCTTTGCCGGATTTTCTCGATCACACCCTCGGCTACTTTGCTGATCCCCATGTTGCCTTCGTGCAGACGCCGCAGGAGTTCTACAACCTGGATTCGGTGCAGCATAAAACGAACTGGGGGCGCGGGGAAACCTGGCATGAGCAAGCCCTTTTCTATAATGTCATTCAGCCCGGTAAGAATCGCTGGAATGCGGCTTTCTGGTGCGGCTCGAACTCGGTGATGCGCCGGGCTGCCCTGCTCGCGGTCGGCGGCATTGCCACCGAAACCGTGACCGAGGATATTCATACCTCGCTGCGCGTCCACGCCGCCGGGTGGAAGTCAATCTATCACGACGAACTGCTCTCGATGGGACTGGCTCCCCAGGACTATCTGGCCTTTACCGTGCAGCGTTTGCGCTGGGGCCAGGGCGCGATGCAGGTGCTGCGCCGCGACAATCCGCTCTTCATACGCGGCCTCAGCTTTGTGCAGCGCGTCAACTACATCGCTTCCATGATCTCCTACTTCGAGGCCTTCCAACGCCTGATTTATACGCTCGCGCCCTCGCTCGTGCTGCTCACCGCCATTTCGCCCATTCACGCCGCCGTGTTCCCGTTCGTCGTGCGCTTCATCCCGTACTTTGCCCTGGGAATGCTCGCCAACATCGCCCTCGGCAGGGGCCGTTTCCGCCCGCTGCAAACGGAAGAATTTAACTTGCTGAAGATGGCAACCTTCGTCAAGGCTTCGTTCGCGCTGCTTGGCCTCGAACCGAAAACATTTCAGGTCACGCCGAAGACCGCCAGCCAGGGGCTGCGCTCGCTCACCGCGCTCGTGTGGCCGTACTACGCGCTGCTCGCCATTATTCTCGCGAGCATGGTCGTGGGCGGGCTGCGCCTGGTCGGCCTCTTCGGCAGCCCCGGCGCGAATACACCGGCGCTGGCTGCATCCGAAGGATGGGCGCTGTATAACGTTCTGATCATCGCGGGCGGCATTCGCGCCGTCTTGCTGCATGTCACGCGCCGCAACACCTATCGTTTCCCCGTCTCCGTCCCTGCTACCGTGTGGGCGGGAACGCATTCCATCACCGGCCAGACCGCGAATCTCCACGAGCAAGGGTTATCCTTGCATTTGTCCGAGCCACTCAACGAAGGTTCTCAGGTGCAGGTCTGGCTGCAGTTGCCGCGGCAGGCGATTAATGGCACACTGTTTGTGCGTTCGTGCCACCTGGTAGACAGCCCCGATCAGCCCATGTGGACTTGCGGCGGCCCCTTTGTCCCTGACACGCCCAAATCCGCCAGCATCATTGACGAATTCCTTATCAGCATCATGGCCCGCCAGATGCAACCAGTGCCAATCCCAGGTTAAGGTCGCATGGGAGGATGGTACTATTATCCCCTGCCTCATTCACGAAAAATTGACGAGCGTTGGTCTATTCAGGTACACTCAGCAGCAGATAAGAAAGCAGTTTAGCTAATGTGATGAGGTATGTATGCCGCAATTTCGACCACTTCCGTCATTTCAATCGCCATATGACGATCAAACAGAACTGGCAGGCAAACGGTTAGAGGAATGCTCCGTTACCCCATCCGTTGTGATATCTATGCCGGTCTTTACCCAGACAAGAACAGCGCGAGCAGTGACCACCGAGGCGCTGCCGGGGGTTATCCCACAAACTCCTACCATTACTACGGAGCAACTGGTTGCCATTATGGGGGCGCGCTCCGCTTCGGCGATGACCACAACGGCCGGGCGTGTGGTGCGTATCCCTGGCGCGCGTAAAACTGCCGCCGCGGCTCAAAGCTGCTCGTTGCCGCGCGAGCGCATGAGTCAGCGCCTGCGCCACAGCATCATCCTCGTCGCGGTTCTCTTCGTTGCCGTCTTTACCCTGCTTTCCCTCGCTCCCTTAGCAAATGGGCAAAGCCCATTTCCGCTCTTTAAAAACATCAGTAATTGGGTGCATTCCCAGCAAGCCTACTGGCAATTTGAAGCGCAGATCGTCCAGGGGACCCAACCGCATTCGACCACGTCTCAGCCGGTGAATTTGCCGCCGGTCGTGCTGCCAAGGAGCGTCTATGTCTCCATGGCCGGGCAAGACGCCACGAGCGCCGGTATCTCGCCTGACTATTTCGTGCGCCAGATCAACCTGGAGAGCGGCTTTAATCCCAACGCCGTTTCTCCCTCCGGCGCGGAAGGCATCGCGCAGTTCTTGCCCTCGACCGCCGCCGGACTCGGCATCAATCCTTTTAACCCCGAACAGGCGCTCAACGCCGCCGCCAACCTGATGGCAGGCTATGCTGCCAATTATGGCGGCAATTACGCGATGGCTCTGGCCGCCTACAACGCTGGCAGCGGCACGGTGCAGTATGCCGTCAACACCTGCGGCGAGGCGAACTGGATGAACTGCCTGCCCGCCCAGACGCAAAACTATATTCACGTCATCATGGGCATTTAATGGCATAGAGGAACAAAAAAATCTGGCAAAGTCGCCGACTTTGCCAGATTTTTTTGTTCCTCTATGCCATTGTACTTGTATTTCATTTTACTGGTGTCTTGACAAGCTATCGTTTGCAACGTACAATTTGATATATCCATATGGAGATATCAGAGCGAGGAGCATCAACCATGAATGTCACCGCCTTGCAGAGCGAAGATGCGGTCATGAGCCGCATTCACCGGCAGCAGCTTGTCGAGTCGCTCGATCATATGAGTCCCGTCTACCTTGAAGGATTGAAGCGCATCCTGACCGTCTCGGCTGACACCGAGTTGATTAGCGCCCCGGCGTACTACAATGCCGGGGTTGCCGCGCCCTCCCTGAACGCGTTCGGCTCCGCCATGTCCATCATTCAGGATGAACTGAGCCACGCGCACATCGCTTATCGCCTGCTGCGTGACCTCGGCGTCGATACTGAGTACCTGATCTTTGAACGCGAGCCGGCGCAATTTAAGTATCCCTACGCTTTTGACGTGCCTCTAGAGACATGGGTCGAATTGATCGTCGCCAACGCCTTCTACGACCGCGCCGGGTACACGCTGCTGGGCGACGTGTACCAGAGTACGACCTTTGGTCCCTGGAAGCGCGCCCTCGTCAAAGTGGACAAAGAGGAGACCTTCCACCTGCGCCACGGCGAGCAGAACATGCGCAAGATCAACCAGACGCAAAGCGGCCACGAAGAGTTGCAGCGCGCTGTAGACTGGATGTTCATGCTCACCATCGAGTGGTTCGGTCTGCCGGATGATCTCAAAAAGCACAGCGAGCAACTGAAATACGGTTTCAAGGGACACTCCAACGACGAACTGCGCCAGATATGGATGTCTACGGCGGTGCCGTTGTGCAACGAATTGCAGCTCGACGTGCCGGTTCACTATGACGAGGCCCAGCAAAAATACGTGGTAGATTGCCCGTTCCCGGCCCGCTTCGACGCCAAAGCCAAACGTTGGCTGCTCGAAGATGGCCCTTGCACCTGGGACGACGTGCTGAAACGCTGGAAAGCGCGCGGCCCTATGAACGTCGAGTTCGTGGGCATGATTCAGCGCGGCAAACGCGAAATGCTGCGCCTTCTGGAGCAAGAAGCATGACCACGACGTATCCATCCGCGCAGACGCACGCGGCCAGCGAAACATGCTGCCCGGCCTTGTGGGACGCGCTGCGCGATGTCACCGACCCGGAGATCCCGATCAGCGTGGTGGATATGGGCCTGATCGTCGATCTCAAGCAGAGCGGCGAGGTCGCCGAGGTCAGGCTGACCTTCACAGCGATGGGCTGCCCGGCGATGGAGTTTATCATGGATGATATCCGCGACCGCCTGCTGCGCGAACCAGGCGTTCAGCAGGTCAACATCGAGATTGTCTGGGAGCCGGTGTGGACGAAGGCGCGGCTCAGCGAGGAAGGTATTGATATTATGCGCACGTGGGGAATTTCAGCATGAGCAACATTTCGACTACGGAGACGAGCGCGCCGCGCCGCGGCGCGCTCAACGAGACGCAGGTCTGGCAGGTATATGCGCGGCGCAAATACGACGAGCCGCTGCATGAGATCGGCAACATCATGGCCGACGACGTGGAACTGGCGAAGGTCTATGCCCGCAGCATCTTCGACGAGTTTTCCTGGATCGAGATGGTGATCATCCCGCGCCAGAGCATCGTTACCGTTATCGCATCGTAGGGGCGCAATACCGTCTGAAAGGAATAGATATGGCAACCACCACACACATCGATAACGCGGCGCTGTTCGCCATCCTCTCGTCGCTGGCCGACAACAAGCAGGCTATCGGGCGGCGCTACGCTTTCTGGAGCAACGGCGCTCCTGCTCTGGAAGCCGCCGTCGCCGCCGCAGCCATGACGCAGGATGAGCTGGGACACGCGCGCACGCTCTATCCCCTGCTCGAAGATTTCGCGCAGTCCGAGGCTGCTCCCGACCAGGTCGAGCCAATAACGCGCACGCTGCGCTATCATGTCGCCTTTCTCGACCGTGATTTCCAGGGCTGGGCGGAATTCGTGGCGACGAACTTCTTGCTGGACACCGCTCTCACGACGTTTTTTGAGGCGGCCCAGAACTCCAGCTACGAACCCCTGCGCCAGCGCGCGCGCAAGATCACGCAGGAGGAGCAATTGCACTTCATACACGGCGAGGGCTGGGTGCGCCGTCTCGCCAACGCGGGCGGAGCGGTACGCGCGGCTCTGATCGCCGCGTTGGAACGACTGTGGGCGGAGACGCTGTGCTGGTTTGGCCCCAACGACGATCCCACCATGCACCGCTTATACGACGAGGGGATTATTGATGCCACACCGGATGAACTGCGCGCCCGCTACCTGCACAAAATCATGCCGGCGCTGAGCAGCCTCGATATCGACGTCCCCGTGTTCTTTCACGTTAAGCGCAAACAGTGGGAACAGACCGAACTGCTCCCCTGGGCCAACTGGGATGCCGCCGCCCGGAGGTTGTTATGAAGCAGATGGGATATAATAGCAATGGGCCAGAGGAAAAAGCCGTGGTGGCCTGTCCTTACTGCGGATCAACCAGTACAGAACTCTTTTCTCTCTTTGGTCAGCAACTGCTGACCGTCCAATTTTATTGCCGCGATTGTCACACGCCTTTTGAGCGTGTCAAAGATGATGATGTCTTAGCCGACTATATTGCACGAAAGGAACCGCAACAATGACGACGACCGCTGAAACCAAACTTGTCAACTACAGTGTGAGCGATGGCATCGCCACGATCGAACTTACGAATCCTCCCGCCAACACGTATAGCTACGAGATGATGCGCCAGTTCGACGAGGCTATTTTGCTGGCTCGTTTCGATGAAGGCGTGCATGTCTTGCTGATCCGCGGCGCGGGCGACCGCTTCTTCAGCGCGGGCGCGGAGATCAGTATGCTCAAGGAGGTCACGCCGACCTTCAAATACTACTTCTGCCTCCATGCCAACGAGACGCTGACCCGCCTGGAGCAGACGCCCAAGCTGGTGATTGCCGCCCTGAACGGCCACACCGTCGGCGGCGGCCTGGAGATCGCCCTGGCCTGCGATATTCGCATCGCGCGCCGCAATAGCGGAAAAGTCGGGCTGCCGGAAGTGAACCTGGGCGTACTGCCCGGCACCGGCGGCACGCAGCGCATGGCCCGCGCCCTGCCCAAGAACAAAGCCATCGAGTTGATGACCGAGGGCAAGCTGATCAGCTTCGAGGAGGCGCTCGATCTGAGCCTCATCAACTACATCTTCGATGCGGAGAACTACTGGGAAGAAGTCATAACATACGCGCAGCAGTTTTGCCCGCCCAATCGCGCCTCGAGAGCGGTCGGGCGCATCAAGCGCGCCGTACAGTCCGGTTCCGAAGTGGCTTTCTCGGAGGCGCTGGCTATTGAACGCGAATTGCAGCAATTGCTCTTCCAGGGCGAGGATGCCAAGATCGGCCTCGCCGCCTACGGCAAAAAAGGCGAAAAACCGCAATTCACCGGTCGCTAGGTTCTCCATATCCGTAGGGGCGCGGGCTTGCCCCGCCCTGGCAAACCCTTGTGATCAACAATGTCCTTTTTTTGGGCGGGGCAAGCCCGCGCCCCTACGGGTAGTTGGCAAAGTATGGTAGAATGTTCCTCAATGCAAGATGTAAGGTAAAGCACCCATTGCAGGTGTTTATCTATTGGAGGATTATCCATGCGACTGAAAGTTGTATTAGAGCCGAGCGATGAAGGCGGCTATACCGCTTATGTGCCTTCGCTACCAGGCTGTATCAGCGAGGGCGAGACAATTGAGGACGCCCTAAAAAATATTAGAGAGGCTATCGAACTCTATCTTGAGCCTGTTGAGGATGATTGGGTCACGGAGGAGACCACGGCGGTGCGGGAGATTGAGATGTGAGCAAGGTTCCAAGTTTGTCGTATGTGCAGATCATTAAAGCGTTGCAACGCGATGGGTGGACTGTTGTGCGCCAGCATGGAAGTCATATCCGCTTGCAAAAACATAGCGGAGATACCGTTCTCAAAATCACAGTTCCCGCTCATCGCCCTGTGAAGAGTTCAACGCTGGCCCATATTTTGAAGCAGGCCCAATTGGGCGTTGATGAGTTTCTCGAGTTGTTATAATCATCGTAGGTGAGATATCTTTATGTACATTCGTATTCGTCGTCATAACGACATCCTCTGGCTGATCCTCGATCATCCCCCGCTCAATATCCTCACTATCGCTATGCTCGATCAGCTTACTGCCGCTATACATGACGCGCTCAAGAATCCGCCGCGCCTCGTGGTGATCACTGGCGCCGGGGAAAAAGCCTTCAGCGCCGGGGTCGATATTCACGAGCACCTCGATGGGCGCGAGAAGGAGATGCTGCGCGCGGTGTACGACAATTGCGCCGCCTTCGCGGAACTGCGCCAGCGGCATATTTCCACAACGGCCCTGGTCAAAGGCTGCGCCCTCGGCGGCGGCTGCGAACTGGCCGCGCTCTGCGATACCATCATGGCCGATGAACGCGCCACGTTCGGCCTACCCGAAATATCTCTCGGCGTTTTCCCGCCCGTGGCAGCCGTCTATTTCCCCACGCTGATCGGTCGCAAAGCTGCCATACGTTTGATACTGCTCGGAGAAACGATCAACGCCCAGGAGGCTTTTCGCCTCGGCTTCGTTCACCAGATACTGCCCTCGCGTTACTTTCTGGCCGACGCCGAAGAACTCCTCACCATGCTGGCCTCCACCGCCAAAACGCTATAACTTCCTATCGCTCCGTTCATTTATAAAACTAGATCATATCAAACTAGATCATATCAAACTAGATCAGACTATTTGCTCCTACATGGGAACTTTTGACTGAGACGCAACGTCCTGATTATACAGGATGCGACAATCTGACACAGTGGGCTTGATCCGCCCACGTGAAATAGCCAGATGTAGGGGCGGCGGCTTATTCCCGCCCGCGAAAGGAGTTCCTTAAATGCAGAAAATGCAAGACAATTATAGTAAGTCACGAGGTGGTATGCACGTAACTGGACGGCAATCCATCTTTTTAATCATCCCATTGACGCTCATCCTCGCCTTTGTGCTGGCGGCCTGCGGCTCGAATGGCGGCACAACCACGGGCGCGCCCTCGAGCAGCACGCCGACGACTGCGCCGACTACCGTCAACACGGCTGCCGCGCACGGCTGTCCCGCAGGCGTTGTTGCCAACCCACCACAGACTCCGGCCAACGTGATCGTACAATTTGGCAGTGGCACCCATGTCGTTACCGCGCATAGCGGCGATGTGATCGAATTTCTCCTGCCCTTTGGACAGAGGTGGTCTGGCCCAACCACCTCGCAGGGCGTCTTACAACTGCAAACACCCTATGGCTACGCCGCGACGGCAGCCAAAGCCTGCGTCTGGCGTTTTGTCGCCGTCAATTCGGGAACTACGCAATTGAACTTCTCGGGCCGCGCCATATGTGTGAAGGGCGCGATGTGTCCAATGTATGTCCTGCTCGCTCACTTTACTGTCAACGTAAAGTGATCATACGGATCATATAACGGCTCTTTCGTTACCGTAGCTCCGCAGCGTTTCTCAAACAATTGCATGCTGATCCGCTTAGCTGGCGCTGCAAAGTCGGCTGGCAAATAGTCGTACGTCAAGCGTCCCGTTGTCATGATGAACGTTGCTGATTGGTTTGATCAGCAAGAGGAGAGGCCACGAACTTGTTTCATGGCCTCTCCTCTTGCTCATAGTCCGCTAGCTGCTTGCTCAGGCGGGAATCATGCCGTGGGGGTTGAGAACAAATTTCTTGGCAACCCCTTTGTCAAAATCCTTGTAGCCCTGCGGAGCCTGCTCTAAAGGAATGACTGTGGCATTGACTGCTTTGGCGATCTGCACTTTGTCGTGGAGGATAGCCATCATCAACTGGCGATTGTAACGCATGACCGGGCATTGGCCGGTGGTGAAAGAGAGGGACCTTGCCCAGCCTAAGCCAATGCGTATACCAAGCTGACCGATCTTCGCGTGTTCGTCAACGCCGCCCGGATCGCCAGTCACATACAGGCCAGGGATACCTACCTTGCCAGCGACCTGTGTAATGCTCATCACGTCGTTGAGGACGGTAGCGGGAGCCTCGCCCGCGTCCGCGCCATGACCGCGCGCCTCAAAGCCAACACAGTCAACTGCCGCGTCAACGACCGGCTCACCGAGGATTTGCTCGATCATATCCGGCAGTGCGGCATTGTTTCTGAGGTCAATGGTTTCGCAGCCGAAGCTGCGCGCCTGTTCAAGCCGGGCCGGATTCATGTCACCGACGATAACCACGGCGGCGCCCAGCAATTGTGAAGCAGCGGCGCACGCCAGACCAACTGGCCCAGCGCCAGCAACATAGACAGTCGATCCGGTCGTCACGCCGGCGGTAAAGGCGCCGTGATAGCCGGTTGGGAAAATGTCCGAGAGCATGGTCAGATCCTTAATCTTTGCCATGGCCTGGTCTTTGTCGGGAAACTTCAACGCGTTGAAGTCCGCGTAAGGGACCATCACATAGTCGGCCTGACCACCTATCCAGCCGCCCATGTCTACATAGCCATAAGCCGCGCCGGGGCGGGCGGGGTTGACGTTGAGACAGACTCCGGTATGACCGGCCTTGCACATGCGGCAGCGCCCGCAGGCAATATTGAACGGCACGGAGACGAGATCTCCCATCTTGAGGAACTGGACATCGCTGCCAAGTTCAATGATTTCACCGGTAATTTCGTGTCCTAATGTTTGACCTTTTGGGGCAGTGGTGCGGCCACGAACCATGTGCTGATCACTCCCACAAATATTGGTCGCTACAGTTTTCAAAATGACGCCGTGTTCGCACTTGCGGTTCTGTCCAGGCACTCCTTGCGGCAATTCAAGTTTGGGATACTCGATGTTTTCAACGCTGACCTTGCCTGGCTCTACGTAAACGACACATCTATTGCCTGCCATGAGGTTCTCCTATCAGTGGTATGCATCATATTGATGCCTGTTTGACGCAACACTCTATGCTTTTTTTCTACGTGAACTGCGGGAGAGAGGCTTGAAAGACACAATCCAAGCGTAGCACAAAACAGCAAATTGGTCAAGATACCTGTAATCTCATCTGTTGTGTTAATATAAAGGAAACTCATCAAGAGGGAAGAAGATGGTGAATTGGAGAGAGAGTCGTGCAAGAAATAGGAGAAGGTAGCAGAGTCGGAGAACAATGAATTGTGTTTTTACGCATGTTACCTCTTTGTTTTCAGAAAAACCTGTGGTATTATTGAAGCAAGAGCGGAATTAATGGGAGTATTCGACACCAAATCCGGGACTATCGGCATTTCAGCGTGTCCTTTGAGATGCTCTTTGCTCTAAAGTAGAGGGAGAACATATGGTCTGGCAACTTACAGCGCCGCAGTGCTTTTTTATCGCCATCATCGTGTTTGGGATATTGGGCCTCTACCGCGGCTGGCGGCGGGAGATCATCTCGTTAGTGTTTATCCTGGGCGGTGTTCTCTTCTTGATGTTCGCCCGTGGTGGATTGCCACAGTTTGTCTTCGTCAATCTGCCGCGTGCAATAAACACATTAATCACCGGAACCGCTCCATCGCAGCCAGCTTCCACGGTTTCCGCAACGGATCCCAGGAGTACGCTGGCGGTTGGGGCTTTCTTTCTGGCTGTTGTGGTTATCGGCTATCTTGTCAGTAACCGGGCCGCTCCTAAAGCGGCCTCTACGGCAGAACATATTCTGGGGGTGATCCCTGGCGTTGTCGCCGGGTATGCCATTCTGAACTTTGCCACCAACTCGCTTGGGCAAACTTCTCTCTTCACGCTCAATGTCAATACTCCGAACCAGAATCTCATCAGCAGTTACTTGCTGGTGATCTTTATTGTCGCGGTCGTTGCCATCATTGCGGGCTTGATCGCCGCCAGCACCAGGAAAAAAGGGGGCGCCACAACGCCGAAGAAATAAGTGAGATCGTTTTTCTGTTCATCGCTGCATATGAGAGTGTACAGATTTGCGCCAATCGAGGATACAGATGTACCGCAGACCACCAGCCAAACTAGCAGCACAAAAAGTTCAGCAGCCTCCTGATGATCCGTGGCGTTCGGGGCGCGCGCGTTTCGGCTGGAGCAATTTCCGGCGCGGGCGCGACCACAAATTGCATTTCCCAGGACAGCAACCGGACGAAAAGGTTATCAAGGTGCTGCGCAAGCACAAGATTTTTTTGCTTTTCCCGGCTTTGCCTGTTATCGGCGCTTTTGCCGTTCTCATCCTGCTCCTATGGGCTTCCACGCGCTTTGCCAGCCTGAATTTCCCGTGGATATGGCTCGAACTGGTGGATAGCGCCGTCATTATCTTTTTTGCTATCTGGTTTGTCTGGCGCGATGGCGTTCTCTGGTACCTCGAAACGTATGTCATTACCAACAAGCGGATTATCTCCTCGCGCGGTCTCATAGAGCCGACGCGCCAATCTACTCCGGTTGATAAGATCAAGCAGGTCGGCGTCGATCTGGATAACTTCTGGGGCTTTCTGTTTCGCTTTGGCGTCGTCCACGTCTACCTGCAGGGCGGCGATGTGATCATGAGCGATGTTCCCATGCCGATGCGCGTGAAAGAGATTATCGACACCATTATCGAAGATCTCGAGGCGAAAAAGCCGAAAGAGCAGAAAGCGCCCACGCCAGATATCCCGCAGGTTGCAACCGAGATTGACCGGCTCTCGAAAGCCAAAGAGCCGCCGCACCTGGAAGATGCCGATGAGCATTACGCGGTGCGCCACCCCGAACGGCGTATTGGCCCCAGGCGCACTTTCGGCGGCATCCTGCATATTCCGAGCGATGTACACTATCTGTCGGGCGAACATACCGTGCGCTATATCCAGCGTTCGCGCTACGTGCTGTATCGCAAATTGCTGCTCCCGGTTACTCTGCTCTTGATTCTGTGTCCTCTTGCCATTTATGGCCCGGCATCAGGCATTGTCGCGGATAGCATTCTCGGCCCCTGGTGGCTTTTTGCGGGCCTGGCCGTGTTGGGGCTTGTTGTCTCCATCGGGCTGACATATACCAACTGGGCCGATGACCTCTATATTCTTACCACCAGGCGCGTCATCGATATCGACCGCCGCTTCATCTTTTTCTATGAGATGCGCGAAGAGGTCGAATATAAAAATGTCCGCGACATCAAAGTCAAAGTGCATAATGCCCTTGAGCGCTTGTTGGACATCGGCGATGTCTACATTGAGCTGGCCGGTACGCCTGGCGTTATCCTGAAAACCGTGGATCATCCTTTTCTGATCCAGGATAAGCTTTACGAAATCCAGAAGTTTAACGACAGAGTCAAAGAAATTGAGCAAGAAAATAAGACTAAAGCCGAATTGAAGAATTGGTTCGACACGGTGGTTTCCTCGCTGTTGATAAACACGCAGATGAATGGCGCCCCCAATCTCTACAACCTGGAACTGGTGGACGCGATGGTGCGCGCCGACGAATTCGGCTTCCAGGTAGTGGTGGTGGAAGAGAGGCCGACCACTGATGGCGGCGCTCCCGGAACCGTTATTTCTCAGAATCCGCCTCCTGGCACGATTATCAGTCCCGGCAGCGAAATCCTGGTGATCTTGAGGCAGTGAAGAGAAGGCGAACGGGTACATTTTACGGCCTGCCCAGGGCAGGCCGTAAAATGTACCCGTTCGCCTTCTCTATAGCTCAGCGTATGCCCGATCGCGCCAGCAGCGACACGGACTCGATATGATAGGTTTGCGGGAACATATCTACTGGCTGCGTGGCAACCAGATGATAGCGATCATCTCCGCACAGGGCCGCGATATCGCGCGCCAGCGTGCTGGGATCGCACGAAACGTAGCAGATGTGATGCGGTCCGATGGCCCGCAGCGCCTGGATCGCCTTTGGATGGCAGCCCGCGCGCGGCGGGTCGATCAGCGCGATGTCGATATGCTCGCGCCGGTAGGATATCTGGCCTAATACCCGCTCTAATGTTCCCTCGTAGGCCAGTATCTTGTTCTGCTGATTATTCAGCACCGCGTTCGCGCGCGCATCCATTACCGCGCACGGCTGCGATTCGACCGCGATGACGCGCTGCGCGCGACTCGCCAGGAAGGCCGAGAACAGGCCAACGCCGCTATAGCCGTCCAGGGCTATCTCGTCGTGCCGGGGGTCAATCATCTGTATGGCTTTCTCAATCAGCGTCTCCGTTTGCGCCAGGTTCACCTGGAAGAACGAGTCGGCAGAGACGCGGAAGGTACGCCCCAGCACTTTGTCGGTGAGAAATTCCTGCCCCTCGACGACGCGCCCGTAGCGCACTCCAACGCGCTCTACGATGACGCCCACGATGCTGCGCGCGACTGACTGGATTTCCTGCGCCAGGCGCTGCGGGTCTTCGATGAATGATCCGGGGCGCGCGTGGATTGTCAGCAAGGCCGGTATTTCCTTCACATCGTCCGTGTTTGCGAGTCCGACCGCGCCGACTGCTCCACGCAGCGTGAAGCCCTGCATCATTTCGCCGAGCATATCGCCAAAATACTCTTTTAGTTTGCTCCGCACTCCCTGGTAGATAACATTGAGGGCAGGATGCAGCAGCGCGTAGTCTTCGATATCCTGGATATCGTGGCTGTCGGTGAGCTTGAGGCCGATTTCGCCCGCTGGGCCGACCGAGAATAAGGCGATGTTGCGATAATGCCAGGGCGTTAGACCTTTCGGCATACCGAGTGTGGGATACACAACGGCGTCCGGCTGCCGCCCAATGCGCATCAGCAACTGGCGCACGATATGCGCTTTCCAGGCAAGTTGAGCCGGATAGGCGATATGCTCCCATTGACATCCGCTATCGATGAGAAGTGGATAGGGAGGTTCGATGCGCTCTGGAGCAGGCCGCAAGATTTCGAGCAGGGTGGCGCGCGCGTGTCCGCGCCGTTCCTCGACAATCTCTACGCGCACTCGCTCTCCCGGAATGCCTCCGGGAACAAAAAGAACACGTCCTTCATAGCGGCCTACGGCATCTCCTCCATAAGCCAGGTCTGTGAGTTCAACGTCAATGTTCATAGTTACCTCGACGGCCACCCGGCGAACCAGTCGCGTAGTGTTCCGTCACATCTTTCTACCTGGTTTTATCGCGCGCAGTTTACAGGCGCAGCAATTGGCGCGGCTTTCCATAGAGCCGCGTGCCGAAGCGGCTGAGAAAAACGGCTCCCAGCCCGATCATCCCTGCCCCTATCGTGATCAGGATGCCTATCACCGGCAGCGCTCCGGCTAACACCAGAACTGCCAACCCCACGGCAACCTGCGCGTAGCGCGTGTTGTGCTGTGGCGCGATCTTGCTTATGATATATTTACCCAGTTGACCCCCCATCGCAACTATCCCTAACGCCCACGCCGCAACCAATCCTAATCCTACTATAATAGCCAATGGTATCGTGATTACCAATGCAAACAGGACAATTAGTACTATGGGAGCCAGCAGAACGCTAAGCACCCCTACCAGCAAGCCCCGTTTGACCTGGCCGACGAGCGTTGTCCGTACAAACAGGACATGCTCTGGAAACAATAAGGTAATCAGCAACCCCAACGCTTCCCAGATCACCAATGACCAGAAGGTGACATCCCAGCCATTAGCGAACGGGTAGAGCCAGTCTAGCGGGTTCGTATGAATGCTGAAATAACCCCTGTGAATTGGAGAAGCCTGCGCTGCATACTGCGCCCCATACAGGTCAATGTTTCCCTGGACATGCTCTCCGTCCTGTAACACAAGACTTCCGCCATACAATTTCAGGTTTCCATCAATAATTCCTGAAATTACCACAGTGGCGTTGAAGGCGGTGACGCTTCCTCTGACTTCCCCTTGAATCGCTATCGATCCCCCGAATGCTACCACACTGCCACACTCTACTTCTTGTGGGCCAATGACGATATCGCCGCCGAATGATGGCCCGTGATAGGTATCGGTGCAACTGCTGCCAGCCTGGGTCATGCTATTGCTGGCTGCCGTCGCTGAAGACGCTCCCAACGCGAATTTGCCGCAGCCCCAGATCAGCGCAGCCAGCGGGATGAGGCCCACCAGAATCATTCCGTAACGCGACCTGCGCTTGTTGTTTCGCATACCTGCAACTCCCTATCACGGTCGCAATGCCGCGTTGCCGGACCATGATTGCGTCGTCTACGCTTGCTGCGGATGCCACATCAGGCGAAGCCACGTTCCCATCATGATGACCAGCACAAGCGCGCCGATCACCAGGAGCGCGGTATCCTTTGTCATCAACGTCGAACCTATATGCAGGTATTGTACACCCAGCATCAGCACATAGACGAGACCGCTCAACTCCGGCGGCATGTTCGCCACCAGGTCCGGCTGTACCATCGTCACTACCAACAGAACGAGCGGGATACCGATTAGCGCGGAGGCGAGGATAACCAGCGTAGGAAGCACAATCGAGCGCTGCCGGGCCATACGTATCTGCTGCTGCGTGCGCATCTCCTCCACTTGCTTCGTGAGGGATTTCTCCTGCTCTACAGCGAGCATAATGCGCTCGGTGGAGATACCGGAATAGACGCGCCGCGCCGGCGAAGGCTGTACCACCTGCAAGCGGCGCAGTCGCTGCTCGTAGGCGCGGCACAGCGGGCAACCCTGCACATGCGCGCGCAGTTCCTGGCGTCGCGACTCCGTGGGCGCGAGGGTATCATCGCCTTGAGCGGCCAACCAGCGTTTAACTTCCTGGCAATCCATGGTTCTGTTCCTCCTCATTACGAGCATGTTGCTGCATGTAACGAGCAAGAAGCTCACGCGCCCGATGCAGTCGAGCTTTCACCAGGGCGGGTGTCAGGTCGAGCATTTTGGCGATCTCTTCATACGAGAGATCGTACCAATAGCGCAGCACAATCACCACGCGATACTTCCCTGGCAGACGCTGCAAATACGTCTGTATCTCGTCCTGTTGCTCTCCCTGTAAGGCGGATTGCTCCGGGCCGGTTCCCGCGTCAACGATCCACTCCAAAAACGGCACATCTTCGAGCGGCAATGCCAGGAAGCGCCGCCGCCGCAGTTGGTCGATGGCGAGGTGCGAGGCTATAGAAAGCAACCAGGTGCTGAATTTGTGAACCGGTTTATAGGTAGCAAGCTGGGTATAGGCGCGCACAAACGATTCCTGGGTCACATCCTCAGCTTCCGTCACATTGCCCAGCATCCTGTATGCCAGATTCTGTACCGCGTCTTTATAGCGTTCCACCAGCGTTGAGAAGGCATCCTGGTTGTCGGCCAGGGACATCTCGACCAGCACGGTATCGCTCAGCGTCTCCAGCACGATCTCGCCGCGAGAAGCGGAAGGCGAGTACCCATTGTCAGTCAGGCTGCGCGCCTGCGCGCTGGCGGGTGCAATCGCGTTGGTAATACCCTGTCCCCCTGTTCCTCCCGTAGAACGGCGTCGCCGCGTCTTTTGCGCCGGCTGCGCCAGACCATCTAACGCGCCGAGTACCCCGGCGGCGGGTAGTGTCGATTCCATCGTGTTATCACCACTCATTCATAGAACATAATCATGCTCATTTGGCAAGACGCATTTCATACCTTACACATATACATACGGACAGCGTTTCAAAAAGTTGAAGCGCCCTAGCCGCTCTTTTCTGAACATTTCTTCATCCTGGATTACTCACATCTGAAGTGATGCTCACTAAGAGCAGTGTATCACGCCTGTGCTTATCCCGCAAGGGGTGCAATGAATCAGGTCTACGTCATCGCGGTGAAATCCATACCCGTAGGGGCATAAGCTCTGCCCCGCCCAACAACGGTGAGGGTTTGGTATGGCTTACCAGGGCGGGGCAAGCCCGCGCCCCTACGGGTTTCCCGTGCAAGCACAGGGGTGCAATTAATCAACAAGGCTAGAAGTCATCTTGCTGTGATACTTCTAGCCTTGTGCGTTGATGCGCCGGGGCGAAATGAACCGCTGTCTTTCTCAAATGAGATTATGCCAGATCGTTACCTGCCTGTACCTTACGCTGGCTTCTGACCGCGAATGAAGGCGCTCACGAATTTTCCCTCAAGTTCATCACGTTCGGCTTGAGAAAGCGCCGCGATAGAGGAGTCTGCGCCGCTCTCGGCTACTTCTTGCAGGCTATAGCGCCGCGTGACTTCGATGTCAATAGCCGTGAAACCGGCCTCCGCTAACAACTGCCGGTAGGTATCTTCCGCTAATGCGCCCGCGATACAGCCTGCCCAGGCTTCCATGTCCTGCTGGATGATCTCCGGCAGGTGGCCCTGTATCACGATATCCGACACGGCGAAGCGTCCTCCAGGGGTAAGAACGCGATATGCCTCGCGCAAGACCTGGCCTTTGTCGGCAGAGAGGTTGATCACGCAGTTGGAAATGACGACATCAACGCTCTCAGCGGGCAGGGGAATGGCCTCGATGATGCCCTTGAGAAACCTGACGTTCTCTATGCCTGCCTCGACGCGGTTGCGCTCCGCTACCTCAAGCATGGCGTCGGTCATATCGAGGCCATAGGCGAACCCCGTTGGGCCGACTCGCCGCGCGGAAAGCAGCACATCGATGCCGCCGCCGCTGCCCAGGTCAAGCACCTTTTCGCCGGGATGTAATGCTGCCAGGGCGGTTGGATTCCCGCAGCCTCGTGAAGCAAGCGCGGCTGCTACCGGTAATCCCTTGAGTTCGGCATCACTGTATAGGTCACTTGTGATCGGGTCATCCGTTGTTTGCGAACAACATCCGCTCCCGCAGCATCCCGCTTGCTGCGCCGCCGGTTGGACGACCTGGAGCTGCGCGATACTTTGCGTATAGCGTTCCTGGACCAGAGTTCTCAACTGTTCATCATTTGCTGGTTGGGTTGTCATAACGAGTATCCTTTCCGTGTGTTCTGAGAGAAAGATATCTCATTGCATCTCTCTTCTGCCGTATAGACTGCGATAAACCAGAAAGGACGCAATCCCTACGGATGTTCAATCAACTCATTTTCGATGCGCGCCCGTATCTCGTCACGAACACGACGATAGACGGCTAGTTGCTCGGCCTCACTCCCTGTCGCCTTTGACGGGTCTGCAAACGACCAGTGGCGGCGCTGCGCGGCCCCTGGAAAGATGGGGCATGTTTCGGCTGCGGTATCGCAGACGGTGATCACCATAGCGAAGGGTTCGTTCAGGTAGCGAGCCAGGGTTTTCGATTGTTGTCCTGAGATATCGATGCCAAGTTCGGCCATTGCTTTGATTGCTAAAGGGCGTACCTGCGTGGCCTCCGTTCCAGCGCTGAAAACCTCAAAGCGATCTCCCGCGATATGTCGAAGCAGCCCTTCCGCCATTTGTGAACGAGCGGAGTTATGGGTACAAATGAAAAGGATGCGCTGTTTCATACTAGACGGCCTCTCTTTCCCGGTAGTCGTCGATCTGGCAGCAGGTTAAACAGCAGTCATGCCTGGGATAGTAATCAATGATCTTGCCGCGGCGGTCAAACACAAAATGGCAGCATTCGAGGAGCATCTGCTTCAATTTCTCCCGCGCCCGCTGCACTCGCGATTTTGCGCCTGACAGCGAAAGGTTCAGGCGCGCGGCCAGTTCCTTTTGTGTCAGTCCCTCGTATTCCGTTAAGATAATCGCTTCTCGATACGGCTCAGGGAGGCGATCAACCATTTCCTTGATGGCGGGAAGCAATGTTTGTTCCACGTCTTCTAGCGTGGGTTCCTCTGGCATATCAAACTTCTCTGGAAGGGTCAATGTATGAGCCTGGGAGCGGTAGTAATCGTAAATGGTATGGCGCGCGATTTGATAGAGCCACGATTGGAGCTTCTTCTCGTCTTTGAGCGTGTCAATATGCGCGTGCATCTTGAGGAAGGTCTCTTGCAGGATATCCTCGGCAATGGTTTCATCACGCGTATGTTTGAGAATGAAATGCTCAATTTGTGTATGGAAAGTATCCCACGCGCGTTCTGTCGTTACAGGCATATGCTCTGTTCTCCTCTATCTGTAATATACCACGTATATAGACGGAGGGATTTCCAAAAGGACGCAAAGTGAGAGTGGCCTGAGACACTGAAACCTCCTCTGAACGAGGTGAAGAGTTCAGTGAAACTTTCCTGAACGCACACTCGTACTTTGTATAGCCTGTTCCGCTTCTTGCAGAACAGACAGATGCAATATAATTGTTCAGCATGGAGAGCGAGGTGAAGCTATGGAAGAACCGTTAGAACAGGTTGAGCAATCCTCTCGTTCTCAGCCAGAGAACATTCCGGATCACCACTATTATCAGGCACGGCAAGACCAATATCAAGCTCTGATGGAGCATCATCAAACCCTGATGGAGCATCAACAAGTCTTGATGGAGCATCATCAAACAGTGCAGGCCCTTTACCAAACGGTACTGGATTGCCAGCAAAAGATGCAAGGTCAACAACAAGCATTGCACAACTATCACAGGGAATTACAAAAACATCGCCAGATGGCAGAGGATCATAACAAATTGCTAGAGGAACACTACCAAATGCTTGAAGCAATGAAAGAGAAACATCCCTACAATCAAGAGCTAAAGTAACCCTGACTCCCTAATCATTGCTCTTTGGATGTTTTTCAGGCCAGGAGATAGTATCCCTAGAGCCAATGTATGACCTGATTGTATCAAACTAAAAAGGTCAAGATTATAGGAGCCCCTATGAGAAACATTGTCAACCATGGACTATACCAACTGTGTCCTAGCCAAACAAAATTTACATGCGCACTATAGGGAAAATTTAATAATGTGAAAAGTGCTAATACGCCTCCAATAATCAAAACACTAACATAAGTCAATCCAAGTGCTTGAAATCGATTTTTTATACTTCGTATCCCGTTGCCGAGAAAAAAAGCAATGAGAGAAAGTATTATCACGGGTAGAAGAAGATCAATAAGACCGATTACAAATGAGTCTAAAGTACTACTAGCAGTAGGAAGAGTTGGAGCCGTAATCGCGCCAACTAAAGAAAAGATCAAGAGTAGAATAAAAACAAGAATGAAATCAACTAACGCTTTTCCCAGACTCATGAGGTGTTCCTTTCCAGGTTAGCTCTACAGTTATAGCCAATTAGAGCATTCCCTATTTCTTACAAGACACCCAGCATCACTCGTGTAGATTGTACGCCGTGAATTGATATTGGTGCTTCCTTTATGACAACCTCCATAGCGATGAGCAAGCCAAAAACTACAAGCGTGAAGAGAAATGCTTCCATCGCAACTCCTCATGGAGGAAACGCTTTACGTCTGCTTTCGTTAAAGCTATGTACCCACTGTTTGTTTTATTCGGTAGGTACAGAATTGTTTCCTCTGAGATATCGACCCAACCGTACTACATGTTTTACAGCGAACAGAATTTGTTAAACCCTATAGTTTACACGAATTATGGATGTGTCTCGCTTCACTTCTGCTCTTAAAAACAGTATAGATCCTGGGTTAAGCTGGGCTGTAAATTACCAGGTTAAACCTGGTTTTTTCGGGAAACTCAGCGGTGTAGATTAGCTCTGGATCGGCCTGTAGAGAAAGATGGGGCGAGAGGGAATCGAACCCTCACGACCTTGCAGTCAGGAGATTTTAAGTCTCCGGCGTCTACCGTTCCGCCATCGCCCCTTGCTTGCTGTCGCGGATGAGATATAGCGTGCAAGACGATAGTATCACGTTGCAGCCTGTTCGTCAATCATTTTGTTGCGTGATTCGGGCGCAGTAGAGCGGGCTTTTACGCTTCACCTTGACATGAGCGGCAGCCAGCGCGTACCGTTAATGCTATGAACGACCCATATTCGCTTTTCGACATTCAGGGTAAGACTGCCGTGATTACGGGTGGGGGCGGCGCGCTGGGCGGCGTCATGGCGCGTGCCCTGGCCCAGGCGGGCGCGCGCGTGGCCGTGATCAGCCTGCACCCGGAATCAGCCGGGCGGGTGGCAGAGAGCATCAAGGTAAGCGGCGGGCAGGCTTTCGGCATTGCTTGCGATGTGCGCGACCGCGCCGCACTGGAACGGGCGCGCGGACTCGTCATGGAAACGTTCGGTCATATCGATATCCTCGTCAACGCGGCGGGCGGCAACCGGCCAGAAGCCACCACGTCGGCAGAACTCTCGTTCTTTGATCTTGACGCGCGGGCGGCTGAGGATGTCTTCAATCTCAATTTCATGGGGACGCTGGTCAGTTGCCAGATCTTCGGTTACGACATGGCCGAACGCAAGCAGGGCTGCATCGTCAATATCGCCTCCATGAACGCTGTCCGTCCCCTCACGCGCATCCCGGCGTACAGCGCCGCCAAAGCCGCCGTCGCCAACTTCACACAGTGGCTGGCCGTGCATATGGCGCAGGAATACAGTCCAGCCATTCGCGTCAATGCCATGGCGCCGGGCTTCTTCCTCACCGAACAGAATCGCTACCTGCTCACCAACCGGCAGAGCGGCGAGATGACTCCGCGCGGCGCGGCGATCCTGCAACATACGCCGATGGGACGGCTGGGCGATCCCGCTGATCTCGTAGGAACGCTGTTGTGGCTGGTCAGCCCGGCCTCGGCATTCGTTACAGGCATCGTCGTACCGATCGATGGCGGATTCGCGAGCTATAGCGGCGTTTGACCGGCGGGTTCCGGCGAACTTTGCGGACTTTTAAGGAAGGGGCATCATGATGCTGGGAAAAGGCTCGACAACGGCAATACTCACGGATGAAGACGTGCGGGCGCTCCTCGCGCAGGCGTGCGAGCAGTTGCCAATCGCCGGCAAGCGCGTGCTGGTGATCATCCCCGACGGGACGCGCAGCGCGCCTATCCCGCTCTTCTTTCGCCTGCTCTACGAACAGTTGGGACAGCGCGTGGCGCGGCTGGACTACCTGATCGCCCTGGGTACGCACCCACCCATGTCCGACGAGGCCATTGACAGGCTGGTGGGCGTTTCGGCGCAGGAGCGGGCCGCGCGCTATCCCAACGTGCAGATTTTCAACCATCACTGGTCGCAGCCGGAGATGCTGCGCACCATCGGCGTGATCGCGCGCGCGGAAGCTGCCCAAATCACCGGCGGCTTGCTGGCGGACGATGTGCCTGTCACCCTCAACCGCCTGATCTTTGAGTACGATCAGTTGATCATCTGCGGGCCGGTCTTTCCGCACGAAGTAGCGGGCTTCTCCGGCGGCGCGAAATATCTGTTCCCCGGCATTGCCGGGCCGCAGATCATCAACTTCACGCACTGGCTCGGCGCGCTCGTCACCAGTATGAATACCATCGGCGTCAAAGATACGCCCGTGCGCCGCGTCATTCAACGTGCCGCGCAGTTCGTGCCGCGTCCCATCTTGTGCCTGGCGCTGGTCGTGCGCGGGCAAGCGTTGTACGGCCTCTACAGCGGCGCGTATGACGAGACATGGAGCAGCGCCGCCGATCTTTCCGCGCAACTCCATATCATCACGGTTGATCACCCCTATCGTCGCGTGCTGTCCATACCAGCTACCAGGTATGACGACCTGTGGACGGCGGCGAAAGCTATGTATAAGACGGAACCGGCCATTGCCGACGGCGGCGAGGTGATCATCTACGCGCCGCACATCAGCGAGATTTCCTATAGCCACGGCGCATTGATCGACCAGGTAGGTTATCACGTGCGCGATTATTTCCTCAAACAGTGGGAGCGTTACAGGGACGTGCCGGGCAGCATTCTCGCACACAGCACGCACGTGAAGGGCATGGGTACGTATGATGCCGGGACCGCTATCGAGGCGCCGCGCATCCAGGTGACGCTGGCAACCAGCATCCCGGAGGAACGCTGCCGCCGTGTCAACCTGGGCTACATGGATTACCAGTATATCGATCCTGCAGCCTGGGAAGACCGCGAAGACGAGGGTATATTGTTGGTACGCAACGCTGGTGAGGTATTGTACCGGGCCAGCAATGTGGCGGCGCAATTCATTGCGCCTGAATCGGGCGCGATACATCGGCCCCTACAGGCGCAATGAACTGCGCCGCCACATCTCTTGCGCCGCCACATTGGTGGCCTGGAACGAGATAGGGAGTTACTACGTTTATGAGCCAGAAGCTACGTTTTGCCATCATCGGGTGCGGCGTGATCGGCCCCGTCCATGCCGCCGCCATTGCCTCACTGCCGGACGCGGAACTGGTCGCGGTCGCTGATAGCGTCCCTGAGCGGGCGCAGCATCTGGCGAGCGAGTACGGCGTGAGGGCGTATAGCGACATAGCGGAGATGCTGCGGCGCGAGCAGATCGATGTCGTCAACATCTGCACGCCCAGCGGCCAGCACGGCGCGTGGGCCTGCCAGGCGATGCGCTCAGGGCGGCACGTGATCGTCGAAAAGCCGATGGAGATCAGCCGCGCGGGGATTGATGAGATGCTGCGCGTGCAGCAGGCGATGGGAGTCAAGCTGGCGGTGATCAGCCAGCATCGTTTTGATCCCGTTTCCCAACAGGTTCACCAACTGCTGGAGGAAGGCGTGATCGGCAGGCTGGTGCAGGGCAACGCGCTGATCCCCTGGTGGCGCTCGCAGGCATACTACGACAGCGGGGCGTGGCGCGGCACGTGGGGGTTAGACGGCGGCGGCGTGCTGATGAACCAGTCCATTCATTCGATTGATTTGCTGCAATGGCTGATGGGTCGGGTTGCGAGCGTCTATGCCTACACGGACACGCTGGCTCACCGCATGGAGACCGAAGACGTCGCCGCCGCCGTCTTGCGCTTCGCCAACGGGGCGCTGGGCGTGATTGCCGCGACGACCGGCGCGTATCCGGGCGTGACGACCCGCGTCGAAATCTATGGCGATCAGGGTTCGGCGGTGATCGAAGATGATAGCCTGGGCTACCTGCATCTCAAACGCGACGAGCGCGAAGCGGCGGGAGATTATGGGGCGAACTCGTCGTCACAGGCCGCCGGGAAGGCGCAGGGCGGCGCCACGGCGCAGAATCCGGCGGCGCTATCTTCGCGCGGCCATGCTTTGCAGATCGCTGATATGATGCGCGCAATCAGAGAGAACGGTACGCCGCTGGTCGATGGCGAAGCCGCGCGCCATTCCGTCGAAATTATCCTGGCTATCTACGAATCAGCTCGCACATCCAAGGAGGTTACGCTTCCATGATTCACCTATCCGCTTTCGCTGATGAGATTTCCCCCGACCTTGATGAGCAAATAGCCGCGCTCCAGGCCGAAAACATTCACTATGTGGACCTGCGCGGCGCGTGGGATGTCAACGTGCTTGACCTGAGCGACGAGCAGGTGGCCCAGATCAAACACGCGCTGGACGCTCATGGCATCGGCGTGGCCGCGATTGCCTCGCCAGTCGGCAAGGTTCCCATCGATACTCCGCTTGAGGAGCAGTTGCGACGCCTCGATCGCGCGATCGAGCTGGCTCAGACATTCCAGGCGTCGTATATCCGTATCTTTTCCTTCTACCCGCCCGGCTATGGCAGCGCGCTTGATCTTGCCCCCAGCAAGCTCGCCCGCTCGCCCGATCACGCGGCGTGGCGCGCTGAGGTTATTGCCCGGCTGCGCGCGTTTAGCGGGCGCGCGGGCGCGGCGGGTATCACCTTGCTGCACGAAAACGATGCCGGAACCTACGGGGATATTATCGCGCGCTGCGTTGACGTGCTGCAAAACATTGATGATCCGCACTTGCAGGCGGTACTTGATCCGGCAAACTTCATCCAGTGTCGGCAGACACCGTACCCGGATGCTTATGAGCAAGTGCGCCCCTGGCTGGGCTACGTCCACGTGAAGGACGCCCTCGCGGACGGCAAAGTGGTGTCGGCAGGCGAGGGCGTGGCGCGCTGGCCTGAGTTGCTGCGACGCCTGCGCGAAGATGGCTACGACGGCTTTTTCTCTTTGGAGCCGCACCTGATCTCCATGGGACAATATGGCGGCTTTAGCGGCCCCAGCCTGTTCCGCCAAGCCTCACAGGCGTTTCAGAGCCTGCTCAAGGCAACGGATTGGGCATACGAGTAATCCTGTTCTACGGGTTTTTCTGGGCGTTGAAAGCGTTGGCGAACTCGACAAAATAATCGAGGCACTGCGGGTTTTTCATGGCGTCGCGGCTGACGGCTTTTTCGATAGGCAGGCCCATCAAGAGCTTTTTGACGGGAACTTCCATCTTCTTGCCGCTCAGGGTGTACGGCACTTCGCTGATCGCCAGTATCTCGTCCGGTACGTGATGTGGCGAGATGTTGCTGCGTAACGCCTGCTTGAGGCGTGTCTTGAGCGCGTCATCCAGCGTGACGCCTTCGCGCAAGACGACGAAAAGCGGCATGTAGTAATTGCCGCCGGGCAGTTCAACGCCCACGATCAGGCTATCCAGCACTTCGGGGAAGCCCTCGACGACGCGGTAGAGTTCGCTGCTGCCCATCCTGATGCCCTGGCGATTGATCGTCGAGTCGGAGCGGCCATAGATGATGGCGCTGCCATGCGGCGTGATCTGTATCCAGTCGCCGTGTCGCCAGATGCCGGGATACATGGTGAAGTAGCTTTCAAGATAGCGTTTATTGCCGGGATCGTTCCAGAAAAAGAGCGGCATCGAGGGCATCGGTTCGGTGATCACCAGTTCGCCCACTTCGTCGATGAGGGGCTGGCCTTGTTCATCGAATGCCTGCACAGACGCGCCGAGCGAGCGGCATTGGAGTTCTCCGGCGTAGACGGGCAGCAGGATGCAGCCGCCGACGAAGGCGGAACAGACATCCGTGCCGCCGCTGACCGAGGCCAGCCAGATGTCGGGCTTGACCTGCTCGTAGACCCAGCGGAAGCCCTCCGGCGGCAGGGGCGAGCCGGTCGAGCCAAGCCCGTGTAACTTGCTCAGATCGTAGGTTCTGGCGGGTTCGATCCCGGCTTTCATGCACGAGGCGATGTACCCGGCGCTGGCTCCGAACAAGGTCATGCCCGCGTCCTGGGCGTATTTCCACAGCACGCCCATGTCGGGATAGGCCGGGCTGCCGTCGTACATGACGATAGTCGCGCCGACCAGCAGGCCGCCGATCAACAGGTTCCACATCATCCAGCCTGTGGTGGTGAACCAGAAGAAGCGATCGCCGGACTTGAGGTCAAGATCGAGCGAGAGTTGCTTCATGTGTTCCAGCAGAATGGCGCCCTGCCCCTGCACAATGGCTTTGGGCAGGCCGGTCGTGCCGGACGAGTACAGCACCCACAGTGGATGGTCGAACGGCAATTGCTCAAAGGTCAGTTCTGCCTCACGCGCCAGCAGATCATCCCACAATATGGCGCGCGCCAGTCCCTCCGTCGTGGCCTGCTGGTTGAGATAGGGGAGAAGAATGGTGTGTTGCAGCGTGGGCAGTTCGCGCTGGATGTCGGCGACGAGGGCGAGCCTATCGAACTGCTTGCCGCCATACTGGTAGCCATCAACGGCGAACAGTGCTTTCGGCTCGATCTGCTTGAAGCGGTCGATCACGCTGCTCGTGCCAAAGTCGGGCGAGCAGCTTGACCAGATGGCGCCGATGCTGGCGCAGGCCAGGAAGGCCATCAGCGTTTCAGGGATGTTCGGCATGTACGAGACGACGCGGTCGCCGCGCTGCACGCCCATCGTGCGCAGGGCGTGGGCAACAGCCCCGACCTTGCGGCGCAGTTCATCCCACGATACCTCGCGTAACGGACGGCTCTCCGACTGGAAGAGCAGCGCCGGATGATCTGACGTCGCGTGCCGGAACATATGCTCAGCGTAGCTCAATTCGGCCCCGCTAAACCATTCCGCTCCGGGCATTTTGCGCTCTTTCAGAACGCTCGTATAGGGTTTCGAGGCGTTGATGTGGAAATGCTCCCACAGCGAGGCCCAGAAATCTTCCAGGTGATCGACCGACCACTGCCAGAGTTCGCCGCGCGTCTGTAAGGTCAGACCCTTCTCGCGCTCAAGCCACTTCATATAGTCGGTAATCCTGGCCTGCCGTTTGAGGGCTTCCGTCGGTTCCCACAGGAGGGTATCGCTCTCAGATGACGCTGCCATGTGCTGTTCTCCTTCGTTTGCTGTAATACGGCTGTGTATCTTTCATCATCGAATCCGTAGGGACGTGGGCTTGCCCCGCCCAGGCGAGCGGTTTTTGGGCGGGGCAAGCCCACGCCCCTACGCATTTGTGGGTTAATCGTTTGATGCGTTTCGTGTCAAGGCAGGTATCAGTTGCGTTTGCCTTTTATTGTGTAAAATGTTCATGCCATTCCTCCAGAAGGAGTTGCGAATGCTCAATGATAAAATTATATCCTATTATACCGCCAGTATCTCATCCCAACGCGTGGTAAAGTGCTGATTTTTGGCGGTCTAAAGTATCCCCCTCAAGCACGCAGACCCGAGACTGATCTGTATGATATACTACTATCGGAATTTCTCAACTATAAACTTGCAAGGATGATCTAACCATGCCATTCGCTTTCATCGCCACCGCTATCGGACTGGGCCTCGCGTATGCCGCGTCGCCCGGCGTCGTCAATACCGAGGCTCTGCGGCGCGGCGTTACGCATGGCTCGCTCTCTACCCTCCTCGTCGAGTCTGGCTCCCTGGTCGGCGACTCGCTCTGGGCGCTGCTGGCGTTGACCGGCGTGACTATCCTCGCCCAGCACCTGGCCGTCCAGATCATTTTGGGTATTGTCGGCGGCTTTTTCCTGCTGCGTATGGCATGGCTCGCGCTCCACGAAGCCTTTATCCGCCGTGATATCCCTTCAACCACCACGTCTTCCTCGCGCGGCGACTTCGCCACCGGCCTCATCTTTGGGTTGGCAAATCCTGCCGGCTTCGCCTTCTGGTCGGGCCTGGGCAGCACTGTTGTGGCTTCTGGCGTGGTGGGCGTGCAATTCATCTTCTTCATTGGTGGCTTTTTCGTCGGTACGGTTCTCTGGGGTATCGGCTTCAGCGCCATCATGCGCTGGGGACGCCGCTGGATTCGCCCATCGCTGTTTCGCTGGATCAACGCGCTCTGCGGCCTCGCGCTCGGCTACTTTGGCGCGCGGGTCCTGTGGATAACCGCCCAGGAGTGGCTGGATCGCGCCTGATGGCCCACGTGCCTGATGGCCCATGTGAATGATGGCCCACGTGCATGACCCCCACAAGGGGGGTCACTACACGTTGTGGTCCGTCGAGATGTGCAAAATGTAGTGA
>Ga0207416_1000666_pt1 | contig 54792 bp, 48 predicted proteins | sample PaiPotPPM11metaG_FD_184107 | JGI IMG/M metagenome (GOLD analysis project Ga0207416, IMG submission 184107) | Iron sulfur acid spring bacterial and archeal communities from Banff, Canada, to study Microbial Dark Matter (Phase II) - Paint Pots PPM... ... | reverse complement strand
CCATTGCACCCCTATGGTCGATGGGCCATCGACCAGAATCTATTGCGGTCGATGGCCCATCGACTCCATTAGCCGCCGGGCCACTGGCCGCCGGGCCGCTGGCCGCCGGGGCGATGCTGGCCGCCGGGCCACTGCCCGCCGGGCCGCTGGCCGCCGGGGCGATGCTGGCCGCCGGGGCGCTGGCCGCCGGGGCGGTGCCGGCTACCGGCTTCGCGCTTTCCGCATTGTCGGACGTCATCCATCCCCGTTCGCAGGCCGCCAAGGCCGATTGTCGACAATCAACGATAAATCCTCGTCACGCGCGCATCAAGCCAGCCGTCCGCCGGGTCCGACGGGCGGACCCCGATGCCGGTCTCCTCCAGTAAAGAGGGTGTAACGGACGATCGCCGAGTATTGACGGCCTGACACCACGTTTCTACAGTAAGGCCAGGTTGTTGACAATCGACGAAGGGGGCCGCGAGATGCTCCGAGCCGCCCGGTCACGAATCCTCACCGCGGGCCTGAGTGCGCTCGCCATCGCCGCCGCGGGCGCCGCGGCCGGCTGCTCGAGCTCCCCCGCCTCGGGCGACAGCTCCGGCACGGGAGCCGCCGTCAACACGCTGGTCATCGCCAACGCCGTCAAGGTGGACACGCTCGACCCCGAGGCGAACTCGGTCAACGAGTCCATCTGGCTCGACCAGAACCTGTACAGCCGCCTCCTCCAGCCCAACGCGACCGGGACCGCCCTGCTGCCGGACCTGGCCTCGACGTGGAGCGTCTCGCCGAACGGCCTGACGTACACCTTCCACCTGCGCCCGAACGCCAAGTTCTCCAACGGCAGCCCGGTGACCGCGAGCGACGTCGTCTACTCGATCCAGCGCTCCCGCGCGTACGCGGGCGGCTGGGGGTTCCTGCTGACCGCGGTGAAGACCATCACCGCCCCCGACGCGGACACCGTCGTGATCAACCTGTCCCAGCCGCACGCCCCGCTGCTCGCCGACCTGGCCATGTACGCCTACTCCGTGCTGCCCGAGAACCTGGTCAAGGCCCAGGGCACCTCGTTCTTCCAGCACCCCGTCGGCAGCGGGCCGTTCGAAGTCACGTCCTACAGCCCCGACAGCGAGGTCGATCTGGCCCGGAACCCGTACTTCTACGGGACCAAGCCGAAGATCAGCAAGGTCCGGGTCCTGATCGTGCCCGACGACAACACCCGGGTGCTGATGCTGGAGAGCAAGAAGGCCGACGTCATCGAGAACCCGCCGGGCAACCTGGTCAGCGAGATCGACAAGACCCCGGGCCTGAGCGTGCAGCTCTACCCGTCCACCCGGGTGGACTTCGTCCAGCTCGACGAGCACTTCAAGCCGTTCAAGAGCCAGCTGGTCCGGGAAGCGCTCAACTACGCGATCAACCGCCAGGCGATCGTGCAGCTTGCCTACCAGGGCCACGCGACGCCCGGCGCCTCGTTCATGCCGTACAAGATGAAGTTCTTCGACTCCAGCCTCGCGCCCTACCGGTACGACCCGGCCAAGGCCAGGCAACTGCTGGCCCAGGCGGGCTACTCCCGCGGCTTCAGCACGTTCCTGATCACGGTCAGCGGTGACGTGGCCGGGCAGGCCGAGGCCATCGTGCTCAAGTCCGAGCTCGCCACGGTCGGCATCAACGTCAGCATCCAGTCCTACGAGCTGCTGACCGCCTACAACAAGGAAGACGACGGGCACTCGGAGATGGGCGAGCGCTACTGGACCAACGACATCATCGACCCGGACGAGGTTGCGACGTTCGGCGCCGACTGCCAGGGCGGCGCGAACGCCTTCAACAGCTACTGGTGCGATAACCAGGCCAACTCCCTGGTCACCCAGGCGCGCGGAGAGCTCAACGACAGCGCCCGGCAGCAGCTGTACGACCAGATCCAGCAGATCGTGTACCAGCAGTCCCCGTTCGTGGTGATCGACTACAGCCCTTACCGCTACGGGGTCGGCGACTGGGTACACGGGTTCCACGTCACGCCGCTCGGCAACTACGACCTATCGCTGGAGACGCTCACGGTATCCGCGCACTGATGCGAGTCCGGTTGGGCCCCCAATCCAGGAGCCGAACGTGAGCCGCTTCGGGTCGCTTCCCCGGCGACTCGCCCACCTGGTCATCGTCCTGTTCGGGATCACCCTGGTGACGTTCTTCCTGCTCCGGCTCATCCCGGGCGACCCGGCCCTGGCCATCCTGGGCAGCAGCTACACCCACGCACGGGCCACCGAGATCGACAACACGCTCGGGCTGAACCGGCCCATCTGGACCCAGTACGGGCTGTTCATGAACCACCTGTTCCACGGCAACCTGGGCTTCTCGTTCTTCTATAACGAGCCGGCCAGCACGGTGATCGCGCAGCACATCGCCCCCACGCTGTTCCTGGTCGTCTACAGCGCGGTGCTGGCCGCGCTGATCTCGTTCCCGGTCGGCTTCGGCGCCGGGCTGCGCCGCGGCGGCGTGCTCGACCAGTCCTCGCGCATCTTCTTCACACTCAGCTTCGCCATGCCGGGATTCTGGCTCGGCATCATCCTCATCCTGCTATTCAGCGTGCACATACACGCGTTCCCGATCAGTGGTTTTGGGTCGGGTTTCATCGGCCACCTGTACTACCTGTTCCTGCCGGCCCTGACGATCGCGCTGGGGTTCTCCACGGTCCTGGTGCGCAGCCTGCGCGCGGCGACGATCGCGACGCTGCAGGCCGAGTTCATCGACACCGCCCGGATGAAGGGCGTCCGCTGGTCGCGGGTGCTCTGGCGGCACGTCTTCCGGAACGCGATCCTCGCGGTCGTCGCCGTCTACGGGGTCAACCTGGCCTATCTGATCAGCGGGACGGTGCTGGTCGAGAACGTGTTCTCGCTGCCGGGCCTGGGCACCCTGCTGGTCAGCTCGGTCTCGGACCGCGACTACCCGGTCGTGCAGGGGGTCACGCTGCTGTTCGCGGTGCTGATCGTGGCCATCAACCTGCTGACCGACATCGTCCAGGCCGCGCTCGACCCGCGCGTCGGACAGGAGATCGGCACATGAGCACGATGTGGGCGGCCAGCCCGTCCGAGGTGCTGATGCGGGCCGCGACCAAGGCGGCCGGGCGGCGGCGGAGCGTGGCCCGGCGCCGGATGACGCTGATCGCCGGGCTGGCCATGCTCGGGGTCGCGATCCTCGCCGTGCTGCTGGCCCCGGTGCTGGCCACCCAGTCACCGACGGCCATCGACGCGCTGCACCCGCTGGCCGCGCCGTTCACGCCGGGACACCTGCTCGGCACCGACCAGTTCGGCCGCGACCTGTTCTCGCGCATCCTGTACGGCGGCCGGATCGACCTGGCCATCGCGTTCGGCGCGACCAGCGTCACCCTGGTCGGCGGCACGTTCATCGGGCTGGTCGCCGGCTACCTCGGCGGGCGGGTGGACAGCTTCCTGATGCGGCTGGTCGACCTGTTCTTCGCGTTCCCGTTCCTGGTCCTGATCATCGCGATCGTGGCCATGCTCGGCCCAAGCATCTTCAACATGTTCGTGGCCATCTGGATCACGAGCTGGGTGAGCTACGCGCGGATCATGCGCGCGCAGACCGTGGTGGCCAAGAAGCAGCAGTACGTGCTGGCCGCCCGGGCGCTCGGCTACGGGCCGCTGCGCGTGATGTTCCGGCACATCCTGCCCAACACGGCCTCCGCGGTGATCATCTTTTCGATGGTCGACGCGGTGGGCAACATCATCCTGGCCGCCTCGCTCGGCTTCCTCGGGCTCGGCGCCCAGCCGCCGTCCCCGGAATGGGGCGCGATGATCTCCGACGGCCAGAACTACATCCTCTCCTCCTGGTGGCTGGCGACCATTCCCGGGCTCGCCGTGGTGTTCGTGGGCGTGGCGTTCAGCCTGATCGGCGACGGCCTCGCCGACCTCCTCCGGGCCGGTGACAGATGAGCGTGCCACTTCTAACGGTCCGCGACCTGCACAGTTACCTGGCTACCGGTCAGGGCGTGGTCCGCGCGGTCGACGGGGTATCGCTGACCGTCCACGAGGCCGAGGTGCTCGGCATCGTCGGCGAGAGCGGCTGCGGCAAGACGGTCACCTGCCGGACGATCATGGGCCTGATGCCGACGGGCACCCTGTACGCCAGCGGTGAGGTGATCTACCACCCGCACGGCGAGCAGAGCATTCTGAACGCCCGGCCATCGGAGCTGCAGGCCCTGCGCGGCGCTCACCTGGCCATGATCTTCCAGGACCCGATGACCGCGCTGAACCCGGTGCGGAGCATCGGCGACCAGCTATTGGAGGCGGTCAACGCGCACGCGCGGCTGACCCGGCCGCAGGCCCGGGCCCGGGCCATCGGCCTGCTGGAACGGGTCGGGATCCCCGCTCCGGCCCGGCGGATGCGCGACTACCCGTTCCAGTTCAGCGGGGGCATGCTGCAGCGGGCGCTGATCGCGATCGCGCTGGCGTCCTCGCCCCGGCTGCTGCTGGCCGACGAGCCGACCACCTCGCTCGACGTGATCATCCAGGACCAGATCCTCAGCCTGCTCCTCGAACTCCAGCAGGACACCGGGATGAGCATGATCCTGGTCAGCCACGACCTCGCGGTGATCACCGAGGTCTGCGACCGGATCGTGGTCATGTACGCGGGCCAAGTCGTGGAGGAGGGCACCGTCGCCGACATCATCACGGCGCCGAAGCACCCCTACACCCAGGCGCTGCTCGACGCGCTGCCGCAGGGCGGCCAGCGCGGCCAACTGCGCAGCATCCGCGGCTCGCCGCCGAGCCTGATCGACGTGCCGGACGGCTGCCGGTTCGCTCCGCGCTGCCGGCACGTGGTCGACCAGTGCCGGTCCTGGGACACCGAACTCATCGAGACGGGCGAGCCCGAGCACGCGGCCCGCTGCTGGCGACAGGCGGAATTGGGGAGGTCCGAGGCATGGCAGAGCAGCGACTCGGCGTAGGGGTGGTCGGCGCGGGCCGCTGGGCGAACCTGGCACACCTGCCCGGCTGGGCCCGGGACGAGCGGTGCCGGATCGTCGGCGTCTGCGACCGGGAGCCGGACCGGGCCAGCGCCGCGGCCGAGCGCTACGGCGCCGAGATCGCCACGCAGGACTACCGGGTGCTGCTGGACCGCGACGACATCGACATCATCGACGTGGTCACCCGCGACGGCGAGCACTTCCCGATCAACCGCGCGGCGATCGAGGCGGGCAAGCACGTGCTCAGCGAGAAGCCGGTCGCGCACGACTACCGGGATGTCCGGCAGGTCGCGAAGCTGGCCCAGGCCAAGGGGCTGAAGACCAAGGTCGGCTTCACGTTCCGGTACAGCCCGGCCGTCCGTTACCTCAAGGACCTGATCAGCCAGGGCGACCTGGGCACGCCCTTTATCTATAACGCCTACGAGCAGAACTCGCAGTGGCTCGACCCGCGGTCGGCGCTGCGGAGCCAGGAGCGGGCCACGGACGGCCCGATCAAGGTCGCCTCGCTGGAGGGCTACGGGGCACCGGTGATCGACATCGGCCACTGGTTCATGGCGTCGGACCTCACGGCGGTGGTCGGCGTGCTGCGGAATTTCGTCCCGGAGCGGATGATCTCGGCCACCGGGGCCATGGCCCGCACGAACATTGACGACGGGGACATCTTCATCGGCGAGTTCGCCAGCGGCGCGATCTGCTCGGTGCAGAGCAGCTTCGTCACCGTCGGCAACTACCCGGGAATCGAGGTGCGGGTCTACGGCAGCGAGGGCGCGGCCATCGCCCGGCTGGTCGAGGAGTTCGGCATCTGCGAGACGCTGAAGATGGCCAGGCCCGATGATGTTGAGTTCCGGGATGTCCAGGTCCCGGAGCGTTACTACCCGCCGGGCGGCAGCCCGCGCGAGTCGTGGCGGACCCTCTACTACGCCAACCTCACCGCGAACTTCGCGAGCGAGGTGCTGGGCGAGGTCGAGGGCAACCAGGGCAACTTCGACGACGGGCTGTGGGTCCAGGAGGTCATCAACGCGGTGGAGATCTCGCACCACGAGCGCCGCTGGGTGAACCTGCCCCTCGACTCCGCGAAAGGCTGACATGACCGCGACCGTCCAGGGGCAAGTGCGCTGGGGGATCATCGGCACGGCGAACATCGCGCGCTCGGTGTTCCTGCCCGGGCTGCGGCAGGCCGGGGGCGACGCTTCGGCCGTGGCCGGCCGGGACCGGGCCCGGGCCGAGGAGTTCGCGCAGGCCAACGTGATCGGCCGTGCCGTCGAGGGCTACCAGAACCTGATCGACGACCCGGACATCGACGCGCTCTACATCCCGCTGCCGAACTCGCTGCACGCCGAGTGGACGATCCGCGCGCTCGAGGCGGGCAAGCCGGTGCTGAGCGAGAAACCGCTGTGCGGCACGCTGGCCGACACCGAGCGCGTGCTGGCCGTGGCCCAGCAGACCGGGACGCTGCTCTGGGAGGCGTTCGCGTTCCCGTTCCACGCGCAGATCGCGTCCCTCAGGGACCTGATCGCGGGCGGCGAGATCGGCGAGCTGATGGAGATCAAGTCCAACTTCCACTTCTCGATCCGCCGGCCGGACAACATCCGGTACTCCCGGGACCTGGAGGGCGGCGCGCTGCTCGACGTCGGCTGCTACCCGGTGCGGCTGGCCCAGGAGCTGTTCGGCCCGGATCGCGAGTCCGTCTGGGCCCGCGCCACCTGGGGCGGGCAGGACGTCGACGTGGACAGCTGGGGCGTGGTCGACTACCCGGCCGGGCGCCGGCTGATGCTGTCGTGCGGGTTCGGCCGCAGCTACGACACGTTCACCACCCTGGAAGGGACCGGCGGGCAGATCCAGGTCACCAACCCGTTCCATCCCGGATCCGCGGATCGGTACCAGGTCATGACGGCCGGGGCGGAGCCGCGCAGCTTCGCGGCCGCGCCCGAGGAACTATCGTTCACGCCGCTGACCCGGCACATCAACGCCGTGCTGCGCGGCGAGGAGGCGCCGAGGCTGCTAGCCACCAGCACCGCGCTGCCCACGGCGCAGGCCTTGCATGACCTGGCCGAATCCGCCGGACAACACCGCTAAGAGATCCCGCGCCAGCGCTCGCACGACACGACGTGACCTCGCCGAGCTGCGCGGCACCCGTCCCGGACCCGGCGCCCGGGCCGATCGGCGCCCCGTCACCCGGTCGTGGTAGCCGAGGACGGGCAGGTCCCGCCACCAGGCCTGACCGGCGCCGGTCCAGGCTGGCTGTCACCGATCCAGACTGGCCGGCACCGGTTCAGGCTGGCCGGCACCGGTCCCGCCACCAGGCTGACCGGCGCCCGTCCCGCCACCAGGCTGACCGGCACCCGTCCCGCCACCAGGCTGACCGGCACCCGTCCCGCCACCAGGCTGACCGGCACCCGTCCCGCCACCAGGCTGACCGGCACCGGGCTCCGCCGCGCTCACGGGAACCCGTCTCGCCGCCCAACGAGCCACCACGCCAGCCTCATGCGTCTCTTTAGCTCGGCGCCGAGGCTGGGAAGAGGCCGTCGGAGCCCAATGTCCCCTGCTGGCGAGGCACACGAGGCTGATGGGACGCATGTGCCGAGCCTCGGCGCGCCGACTTCATGATCGTGGTTGATTGGTTGCGCTATTCGCCACCAATCAACCACGATCATGAATGGCCGGGTTTCGGAGCGTATGTAACCCGTGCGGTGGACTGGCGGAAACTAGTTATGGTCAGGCGGCTTGGGCCAGGGGCGGCCGGGCCGAGACTGTCAGTGGGCAGGGGTAGCGTGCCGGGGTATGAACCGGACCGATCGGCTCTACGCGCTGGTCGAGGAGCTGCGGGCGGTCGCGCCGCGCCCGCGGTCGGCGCGACAGCTGGCCGGGCGGTATGAGGTCAGCACGCGGACGATCGAGCGGGACATCCTGGCCCTGCAGGAATCCGGCGTCCCGATCTACGCGGAGCCGGGGCGGACCGGCGGATACGTGATCGACAAGACGCAGACTCTCCCGCCGCTCAACTTCACCGCGTCGGAGATGGTCGCGCTCGCCGTTTCGCTGGCCGGGGCCGATGAGACGCCGTTCTCGGCCGCCTTGCGCAGCGCGCTGCGCAAGGTGCTTGCCTCGGCCCCAGCCGCGCAGACGGCGGCGGCGGCCCAGCTTATGGATCGGGTGCGGCTCGTCTCCCCGGTCGGCGCGCGCCGGGCCGGGCCACCGCCAGCCGCGGCCCCGCATCCATCACCCGGCGCGGTCCAGACGGTGCCCGGCGCGGTCCAGACGGTGCCCGACCCGGTCCCGACCGTGCCCGACCCGGTCCCGACGGAACCGGGCACCGTCCCGACGGAGAACGGCATGGCGCGGACGGAGAACGGCACGGTGCCGCCGAACAACGGCACGGTCCGGACGAAGACCGGCATGGCGCGGACGGAGAACGGCACGGTCCCGCCGAACAACGGCACGGTCCCGCCGAAGACCGACACGGCGCGGACGAAGACCGGCACGGTCCCGCCGAAGACCGACACGGCGCGGACGGCGACCGGCGTGGTGCGCCGGCCGGCCGGGGCGGTTGCGGGTTCCGAGCGCGGTCCGGCTCGCTCGGAGCACATCGGAGCGCGGGCCGCGGTGCCGCTGGCCATCCAGGAGGCCATCACTTCCCGGCACGTGCTCGCGCTGGACTACCGGGACCGGAACGATGCGGTGACCGTCCGCGAGGTCGAGCCGGTGGCGTTCGTGGGGATCCGGTCCCTGTGGTACCTGCTGGCCTGGTGCCGGCTGCGCGACGGCGCCCGGGCCTTCCGGCTGGACCGGATCGTGGCCGTGACGGACACCGGGGAGCCTGCGCCGCACCGGTCGTACCGCGATCTGCAGGTGGACATCCCCGAAGACATCATCCGGCGCCCCGAACTCACCGGCTGAACACGCGGCCCGCCAGATCGGGCGGAAACACCGACACAGGGTTGTCGCCAGCCTCCGGCAGGCTCGAGGTCAGGACACTTAGCCCACTGTTACGGAGGATCCCATGTCCACTCCCACCGACAACACCGTCTCCTGGTTCGAGATCGGCGCCCCGGACGTCGATGCCGCCAAGGCGTTCTACGGGCCGCTGTTCGACTGGACGTTCGCGGCCGACGGGACGTACACGCTCGTGACGGCATCCGGTGCCGACGGCCCGTCCGGCGGGATCTTCAACACCGGCGGCAACATCCCGCCTTACGCGGTGTTCGTCGTGAAGGTGGCCGACGTCGCCGCGACCGCCGCTCGCGCCGAGGAGCTCGGCGGCAAGATCGTCGTCGCGCCGATGAAGCTGGAGGACGGCATGTCGGTGGCGTACCTGGCCGACCCGAACGGCAGCCTGTTCTCGCTGTTCAGCCCCAGGCCCGAGGGCTGATCCGCAGGCCGGCCCATCAGGGGGCGTCGCCCGCCGGGGCGGCGCCCTCTCGCGTACCCGATCAGGCGATGTTCCGGGTCCGGAGCCGGGTCGTGTGCGGCTCGCCCGGCGGTTCCTCGATGCCGAAGCTGAGGACGCGGGCCGGGTGGATCCGGATGAGCGAGGCGTCGCCTTGGCCGTCCTGCGGCCCCGGGACCGCCTCCGCGGTGCCGCGGATCTCCAGGAAGCGCACCCGCCAGGGTTGCCGGGACGCGATGTCGTCCACGATCAGCGCGGCCCGGCCGTCGCGGCTGACGTTCCGGTACTTCTGGCTCGCCGACATGTTGAAACCAGTCACGTCGATCGAGCCCTGCTCCGGGTTATAGCGGAAGCCGACGGGCTTGACCTGAGGGCTGCCGTCGGGCTGGATGGTGGCCAGCCGACCCAGCGTCTGGGCCTCAAGGTAATCGATCTCCGCCTGGGTCAGCGTCAACGTCTGCTCCGTTCTCATGGCACACCGCGATGCGCAGACTCCCAAGCTAGAACCTAAACTAATCTTGAGGTCAACCCCTGGTGCGGCGGCCTGCAGCTCCGGGCCTGCCGGGGCGGCCGCTAGATGGTGCAAGCGCCAACGTGGGTGACGTCATAGACCACATAGCGCGCTTCCGACCAGCCCCGTAGCCCGGTCGACCGGTCGTTCAGGTACACCCACTTGGTGCGGCCGCTGTAGTAGAAGCACCACACCTTGAGCTGGTCCTCCTGGTAGCCGTCGCCGTAGACCCCACAGCCCACGTGGGGGCCGGAATGGATATTGATCCCGTTGCCGGTGAAGTTGCCGTTGCCGCTGGAGACGAAATCAGGCGTTGCGTTGCAGTGGATGCTCGCGGTGCGGGTGCCGGGCGCGGCCGCCGCAGCGCCGGCCGCAGCTGGTGCGACCAAGGCAGCCAGGCTGAGCGTGGCCGCGCAGGCCACCGCCGTCGTGATGCGCGAAATCCTCAAGCTCACCGTGCGCTCCTTCCCAGGTTTCCGATATAAGCGATTGAATACTGAAGAATACGGATTACTCCACTTTGTACGGTTGCGATGAAACCAGGCTCGCTGGCTCGCGTCTATACCGTGCCGCCCGTTCCCAGCCAATTCTCAGTCTCAATATCACCCTCCATCGCCAAAGCGGTTGGGGGCACCTTGACGCGGCCAAAGGCGTGGCCAGGGCACCTTGACGCGGCTGATGCCACGGGCCGGCGATGGGCCCGGGCAGGGTCATGGGCACTTTGACGCGGCTACAGGGGCGCCCCGGGCACCTTGACGCGGCTGATGCCCCGGGCCGGCGGCGGGCCCGGGCGGGTCGTGGGCACCTTGTACGGTGCGCCGGCCCGCCGGGCGGTTTCCGGGAGAACCGGCCGACCGGGAAGAGGCTTCCCCGGCCACTAAGCTGACGAGCACAGGGGAGGTGGGCCGGTCGTGTCGGACCTCAGGCGACCGTTTAACGACATCGTCCGCTTCGAGATCGAGCTCTGGAATGCGGTCGACGCCCGGCTGAAGAGCGAGTTCGACTTGCCGCTGACCCACTTCGAACCGATGTCTGTGATCGGCCGGATCCCGGACTGCCGCGTCTACGACATCGCCACCGAGCTGGGCATCACGACCGGCGGCGCGAGCAAGCTGGTCGACCGCATCGAGGCCAGCGGCTACTGCCGACGGCTGCCCAACCCCGCGGACCGCCGCTCGTCCCTGCTGGAGCTGACCCCCGAGGGCCAGCGCATGCTGACCAAAGCCGGGGTGGCGTTCGACGAGGAACTCCAGCGCTGGCTGGCGGACGCGGTGCCCGAGCGGACCCTGCGCCAGTTCGCCGCCACGCTCACCCGCCTGCGCACCGCGGGCCACCGCATCGAGATCGAGGACAGCGCCTGACCGCCGACTCAGCCGCTGGTGATCTCCGGCGGCGTCGAGCCCGGGCCGACCTGGGCCTTGAGCGCGGCCAGCTCCTTGTCCACCTGGGCCGCTGACCCGGCCTCGTCGAGTTCCTTCTGGATGTCGTCGGTGTCTCCCCCGACATCCTCGAGCACTCCGGACTGCATCAGCTCGTCGAGCGCCCCGGCCCGGGCCTGCATGTTGGCGATCTTGTCCTGGGCGCGCTGGAGTTCCGCGCCAGAGTCGCCCACGGTCTGCGAGATGCCGGCCACGCTCTCGTTGATCGAGGTCTCCGCCTGCGCCGCGGTGTACTGGGCCTTGAGCACTTCCTTCTTGGAACGGAAGTCGTTCACCCGCTTCTGCAGGGCGTCGAGGGTCTGCTCGAGCTTCTGCTCCTGCTCGGTGAGCTCCTGGTGCTGGGACTCCATCCCGTCGATCTGCTGCTGAGCGGCCGCCTTGCGCGACAGCGCCTCCCGGGCCAGGTCCTCCTTACCCTGGGCCAGCGCCGCCTTCGCCTGATCCTGCAGGTGGTCCGCTGAGTGCTGAAGCTGCTGTTCCTGCAGCTCAATCTGCTTGCGCGAGGCCGCGATGGCCACCAGCCCGCGGCGCACCTGAGTGATCTGATCGAGCATCTGCTGGTAGGACAGGTCGAGCATCTCGTCGGGCTTCTCGGCCGAGTCGAGCGCCTTGTTGGCCTTGGCCGCCAGGATGTCGTGGGCGCGCTGGAAGAGGGTCATGCCGGTCTGCTCCTCGTCGAGGCGGCAGCGACCGCGCTGCCGGCGGCGGCATCGATACCCCGAGCCTACCGAACGCCCGATCTTGAGAACATCGCCGACGCCGGCTTCACTAGTGGGCACCGTGAAGTACGAGATCATGGCCGAGGCCTACCGTGACCTGGAAGAGGCCGGCGGCCGGCTGGCCCTGATCGACCGTCTGGCCGCCCTGCTGGAGCGGACCCCGGCCGAGTTGCTGCCCGCGGTCTGTTACCTGTGCCAGGGCCTGATCGCGCCGGAGTTCGCCGGGGTGGATCTCGGGCTGGCCGAGAAGCTGGCCGTGCGCGCGGTCGCCACCGCGACCGGGGCCGGCCCGGAGCAGGTCACGGCGGCCCTGCGCGAGACCGGTGACCTGGGCCAGGCGGCCGAGCGGCTGCTGGCCGCGACCGCCGCCGACCGCCCGGCCAGCCTGCCGGTCACGGTCGTGATCGAGACGATGCACCAGATCGCCGAGGCCGAGGGAACGGGCTCGCAGGGCCGCAAGCTGGACCTGCTGGCCGGCCTGCTCGCCCGGGCCACCCCGCTCGAGGCCCGCTACCTGCTCCGGCTGGTCACCCGGGGGCTGCGGCTCGGGATCGGAACGCCCACCATCCTGGACGCGCTGGCCCAGGTGCACGCGGGCGGCCGCGCCCAGCGGCCGGTGCTGGAACGCGCCTACAACATCTGCTGCGACCTGGGCCTGGTGGCCGCCGCCCTGGCCGGCGGCGGGCTGACCGCGGTCGAGCGGATCGAGGTCCGCCCGGGCCGCCCGGTGCGGGTCATGCTCGCCCAGCGGCTGTCCGACGCCACGGAGATCCTGGCCAAGCTGGGCGGGGAATGCGCGGCCGAATACAAGTACGACGGCGTCCGGGTCCAGGCCCACCGGACCGCCGACGGGACGATCGAGCTGTTCACCCGACGGCTGGAACGCGTCAGCGCCCAGTTCCCCGACGTGGTCGAGGCCCTGGCGGCGGGGCTGGGTCCCCGCGAGGTGATCGTCGAGGGCGAGGTGGTCGCGTTCGACGCGGCCGCCGCGGAACTGCGGCCGTTCCAGGAGGTCATGTTCCGCCGGCGCAAGCACGGCATCGCCGAGGCCGCGCGGGACGTGCCGGTCGGCCTGTTCTGCTTCGAGATCCTCTACGCCGACGGCGAGGACCTGACCCGGGTCCCGTACCCGCAGCGGCGGGCCCGGCTGGCCGAGGCGATCACGCTCGCCCCCCGGCTGCGGCTGACCACCGCCGTCGAGGTCGACACCCCGGCCGCCCTGGACGCGGCGTTCGAGCAGGCGGTCACCGACGGCTGTGAGGGCCTGGTCTGCAAGTCCGTGAGCCCGGCGGCCGGCTATCAGGCCGGCGCCCGCGGCTGGCTGTGGATCAAGCTCAAGCGCGATTACCGCACCGAACTCTCCGACACCGTCGACCTGGTCGTCGTGGGCGCGTTCGCGGGGCGCGGCCGCCGGGCGGGCGTCTACGGCGCGCTGCTGCTGGCCGCCTACGACCCGGCTGCCGAGGTGTACCGCACCGTGACCAAGTGCGGCACCGGGTTCTCCGACGCCGACCTGGCCGCGCTGCCCGCCCGGCTGGCGCCGCTGGCCCGCCCGCAGCGGCCCGCCCGGGTCGACGCCCGCCAGCAGCCCGACGTCTGGTTCGAACCCGGGCTCGTGCTGGAGATCCTCAGCGCCGAGCTCACCCTCTCGCCCACGTATACGGCCGGCTGGGGCCAGGTCAAAGAGGACTCCGGCCTGGCCATGCGCTTCCCCCGCTTCACCGGGCGGTGGCGCGACGACAAGTCCCCGCGGGACGCGACCACCACCGAGGAACTGGTCGACCTCTACCGCACGGCTCAGCGCAAGCCCGCAGCGACCTGACCACCCAGGACCGGATGGATGCTGTCAAAATAGGCCGAGCCGCCAGGGGGGATGATCATGACGCTCGTGCCTTCCGACCGCCCCGTGCGCGCGGCGTTCATAGGCTTGGGTCGAATTTATGATTTGAACGTTCGCGGCTACCTCGACAATCCGGACGTCGAAGTGGTCGCGCTCGTGGATCCGAGCGAGGAGCGCCGCGCGCAGCGTCAGGCCGACTGGCCGCGGGCCCGTACGTTCGCGTCGGCCGCCGAACTGGCGGCCAGCGGCATCGAGGTCGACGCGGCCGAGGTCCTGCTGCCGATCCCGCTGCACGCCGACGGCGTGGCCGAGATGCTCGATTTCGGCTGGCATATCAACCTGCAAAAGCCGATGTGCAACGACCTCGCCGAAGCTCAGCGGATGCTGGACGCGGCGAAATCCGCCGGCCGGGTCCTGCGCGTGATGGAGAACTACCTGTTCTACGAGCCGCTGCGCAGGCTCAAGGCCACGGCCGAGTCCGGCGACCTCGGCCGCATCTCCGGCTACCACATGAAGATGGTCGGATCCGGTAACGGCGGCTGGGACGTGCCGTGGAGCAGCTTTGAGTGGCAGATGCAGCAGATGCAGCGCGGCCGCGGCATCCTGGTCTTCGACGACGGCTGGCACAAGCTCTCGACCGCGCTGTGGCTGTTCGGCCCGGTCCGGGAGGTGCGCGCCTGGATCGGGAACCTCGCGGTCGGGCCAGGCGTGGACCTCGACGCGCCGTCCACGATCATCTGGGAGCACGAGAACGGGGTCCGCGGCGTGTGGGACATCACGCTCGCCATGGACATGTACCTGCGCTCCGACTATTACACCAACGACGAACGCTGGGAGATCACCGGCAGCCAGGGTTTCGCCCGGGTCAACCGCTGCACCGGCCGCGGCCTTCAGCAGCCCAGCCTGGAGGTCTACGGCGACGGCGAGATGCGGGGCTACCACGCGCTCGACGACGACTGGGCGAGCAGCTTCCGCGACAGCGGCCGTCACTGGCTGCGCTGGCTGCACACCGGCGAGGGGCCCCTGCATTGGAGCGGCGAAGAGGCCGTCGACGTGCTGAGATTCGCGCTCGCGGCCTACGCCAGCAGCGCCGCGGGCGGCACCGGGGTCGATCCCCGGCAATTCACCTAGACCGGCGTTAAAGATCGGTCACCTGACCGATGTCTCTCAGTGCAAGTTGCACGAGTATTTCTCTTGCAACCGACGCTACCCAGCGTCAACAGTAGGATCCCCGCCCGGACTGGCCGGGCAGAGCGCCTCGGCACTCTGCCCGGCCAGATCCAACGGGGGCCTGGCAAGGAATCAAGATGGACACGATGGCGCGGCTCCGCCCAACCGTCCAACGCCCCCGACGAATCCCGCTCAAGGCCGGACCGGCCGCGGCGGCCGAAGCCCGCCGGCAGGTCAAGGCGACTGTCTGCGCCTGGGATCTTCCGGTGGACGTGGAGGTCGCGGTGCTGTTGACCAGCGAACTGGTCACCAACGCCATCCGCCACGAGGCGGGCAAGACCATCCTGCTCACGATCACATGCGTCTGCGGCCAGCTGCGCGTTGACGTGCATGACACCTCGTGCTCCATGCCGGTGCCGGTGGACGCTCCCGTCGACGCCGAAGCCGGGCGAGGCCTGATGCTCGTCGCCACGCTGTCGACCGACTGGGGAGTGCACCGGACGCGGACGGGCAAGGCCGTGTACTTCACGCTCGCGTTCGAGGCTGATCTCGATGAGACCGGCGGCGCTTCCACCCCGGCCGGTCGCATCTGGGCCCGGTGAGTCGCTAGCCCCCCGGCGATTCACCGGGCCCGCCCCAAGCGCCACTCCTGCGGCCCGCGATCACCTCGGCGCGAGGGTACGCAACGCGGCCTCGCGGGCGATGTCGATGCGCGAGTTGACGTCGAGCTTCTTCAGAATGTGCGAGACGTGCGTCCCGACCGTGCGCCGGGACAGCAGCAGCTTGGCCGCGATCTCCGGGTTGGACAGCCCCTCCTCCACCAGCGCGGCGATCTTGATCTCGGTGGGCGTGAGGCTGTCCCAGCCGCTGCGCGCCTGCCGGTGCTTGGCGCGCGGGCCGCGGCGGATACCGTGCGCGCGGAACCGGGCCTGCAGCGCGGCGACGTCGGCCGCGGCACCCAGTGCGGCGTAGGTCTCGACGGCGCGAGTGAAGGCGGCCCGGGCCTGGCCGCGGTCGTCGGTGCCGATGAAGGCTTCGGCCGCGGCCTCCAGCGCCTTGGCGCTGAGCAGGGGCCGACTGGCCTCGTCGTAGCGGTCGGCGGCTTCGAGCAGCCGGGCGGGGTCGTGTCCGAGCAGGCCGCGGCAGTACAGGGCGTTGGCCTGACGGTGCGGTATCGACGAGTCGGCGGTGAGCGCGGCGGCGTGCCTGGCCAGGTCCTGCGCGGTGCCCAGCTCGCCGACCCGCGTGGCCAGGCGGACAGCGTCGGGCAGCAGGTCCTCGATCTCGTCGAGTTCCTCGGTGTTGTCCGCGAACCCGGCGGTCAGCGCGGCCAGCGCCTCAGGCAGCGCGCCGGCCTGCTCGCGCTCCAGGCTGCGGGCCAGGGCCAGCGGGCGGATCACCCGGTTTCCGACTCGTTCAGCCGCCGGAACGGCCGCGGCGAGGTGGCGGCGGGCCGAGCTGGCCTCGCCGCGGTGCAGGCAGATCACCGCCGCGATACCGAGGTCGCTGCAGGCCACGATGGGCTCTTTCAGGCCCGAGTGCAGCGCCTCCACTTCGGCCATCGCGTCGGCCCAGCGCCCGGTGTCGAAGTACAGATAGCCCAGCGCGCTGTGCGCCTGAACCAGGCGGATGACCATGCCGACCTGGTCGGCGAGCTGCCGGGCCTGCCGCGCCGCGGCGAAGGCCTCCTCGTACCGGTCGAGGTCCCCCAGCGTGACGGCCTGGTTGATTTGCAGCAGCAGGCGCAGGTCGGTCAGCGCCGGGTCGCCCTGGGTCACGGTCAGCGCCCGGTCGAACAGCGGCAGCGCGTCGGCGATCTGGGTCTGCACCGAGGTCACGATCGTGAGTACGTGCAGCGCCCAGCCGATGGCCCAGTTGTCGCCCGCCTCCGACGCCACCTCGAGCGCGGCGGCGGCGACCTGCCCGGCCTTCTCGACCTCGCCGCGGTTGCTGTGCGTTCGGGCGGCGAGCACCAGCAGCCGGGCCCGCTGCCGGTCCGAGATTCCGGGCGAGGCCAGGGCCCGGTCGAGCGTGGCCAGCGACTCAGTGAACCGGCCGACCCGCATGCGGCACTGCGCGAGCGTCCAGTGCAGGTCCACGACCAGGTCGGGCTCGACAGCGTGGGCCAGGGCCCGGTTGGCCACCTGCTCGGCCCCGGCCGCATCGCCGACCCGGTACAGCGCATCGGCGAGCCGGCCCACGAGCCAGTCGTGTTCGGCCGACGCCGCCGGGGAGCTCGCCACGGCGTGGCGCAGCAACTCGGCCGCCACCTGCGGCGCCTGCCCGATCAGCGGCTCGGCGCTTTGCGCCAGCCAGCCCAGGATCCACTCGTCCATCGGCTCAGCCGAGCCGCCGGATTCCCCCACGGACTGCAGCAACTGCCGGGCGACCCGGTCGGCGGGCGCGCCGACCGACGCCAGCGCCCGCGCCGCGTCGCGATGCCAGGCTGCGCGCACCGGCGCGGGGATCTCGTCGTACAGCGCGGCCCGGATCAGCGGGTGCCGGAACCCCAGCCCGGTACCGGACTCGGCCAGCACCCCGGCCGCCCGGGCCTCGTCCACGGCCGGGATCAGCTCGGCCACCGCGCGCCCCAGCACGGTGGCCAGGTCCGGCACGGCGAAATCCACGCCCAGCAGCGCCGCCGCGGCCAGCACCCCGCGCACCGGCCCCGAGACGAAGCCCAGCCGGTCCGCGATGGCCGCCGACAGCGAGCCGGGCGCGGAAGCGCTGACCAACTCCGCGGCGCCCGTCTCGGTGATCGTCACGCCGGAGCTACGCGCCAGCGCGGCGACCAGTTCGGTGACGTACAGCGGGTTGCCCGCCGCGCCGCCGGCCAGGCGCAGCAGCTTGTCGTCGGGCCGCCCGCCGACCGATGCGGCCACCAGCTCGGCCACCGCCGCCTCGGTCAGCCCGGTCAGCGGCAGGCGCGCGGTCGCGCCGACCGCCCGCCGCAGGGCCAGCAGGTCGTCGCGCTGCGGCACCGGGCGCATCGTCGCCACGAGCAGCAGCGGCATCTGCCGCACCAGGCGGGCCAGCCGCCCCCACAGCGTGACGCTGACCTGGTCGGCCCACTGCAGATCATCGATGACCAGGATCGCCGGCCGTATCGCGCACTGCTCGGCGATCAGCGCCAGCAGTTGCTCGGCCAGCGCCGCCGATACGTCCGTGCCACGATCGGCGACCGTCTCACCGCGCAACAGCCGGACGATCGACTTCCGTCGCGGATTAGCCGAGGGCTCGCGGACGCGTAAGGCCTCGAGCAGCGGCAGCAACGGCAGCGCCTGACCCAGTTCGTCACCGGCGCCCCAGAACACCTCGCAGCCCGCGTCGGCCACGTCGGCCAGGGCCGCCCGGACCAGCGCCGACTTGCCGATGCCCGGCTCGCCCTCGATCAGCACGCAGCCGCCCCGGCCCGCGGCCACCTCTCGCATCAGCCCGGCCAGCATCGCGAGTTCGCTCTTGCGGCCGATCAGCGCCCCGGTCAGGGCCAAAGTGGGCACGATGCGAACTTTACTACCAGAACATTCTGGGAACAAGCGGGCATTTTCGAATACTAGTTCATGTAAAGGCGCCATTCGGCGGGTTCCAAAGGGGCCATCCTGAGGCCTTGCGGTGCAATTGCCCGGCACCTTGCGCCGCAGGGCGTCCTACATATTTCCTGGCATGAAGAAATGCATGTCTCGGGTACCAGAGCAGCGTTATTTCTTTCACAACTTTTAGTTTCGAAATAATGGCTACCGAGATGCGTGAAATCGCCCGTCGGCGGATATACCTCTCATGATAGATGCGCCGCGCGAGGTCGGGCCGGCGGGGCAACCTGGCCGCTGACCTCCGGAGTTGCCACGGAGGAATCATGCGCATCGGCCGGGTCGTCATCATTCCAGCTATCCTAATCCTCAGCGTGGCCGGATCGGTCACGATGGCCACGGAAATATCCGCGGCCGCGGCGCAGGCACCAGCTGCCCACGTGCAGCAGACCTCAATCATCGTGGGCCCCATGATCCGCTATCACAATTGAGCTAACCGACGGCGGCGCGGCTTCATCCAAATTCCGGGGGTGAGAGCGGATCACGGGGGTACTTATTGCTCGGCCGACCGCTCTGGCGAGCCCGGGAAACTGGCGCAGGCAAGTTCGCGGGTTACGCCTATCCGGTAACTTGCTGAAATTGTTCCTCACCGTCAACTCTCGTACCACGGGTCGCAGACAAAGACGTTCATCGGGCGCACGCGCTTGTCAGACGTTCCGGCCGGCGGATCTGGCCGGCGGATTGGCCGTGATCGACGACGATGGCCGGGCGCGGGCTATTTCACGAGGTACCAGTTCTCGGGGTAGATGTTGTCGAGCGGGTCCTGCGGCAAGGCACCCCGTAGCCTGGCGCTGATAGCTGAGATCTGGAAGTCGGTCTGCGGCATCCATAGCCCGGGAAGCTGCTGGGCGAGGTAGTTCTGGTAGGCATACAGCGCCGGGGTGCCTCCTGAGCCGAGCGCCCCCAGCAGGTCGTCGGCCCTCGGGTCGGAGTACGAGCCAAGGTTGGACGGCCCGCTCGAGGCGAAGAGGATGGCGCCGTCCGGCTCGTTGTAGCCCGGATCGAACACCCAGGCCTCGCCGACGAAACCCATCTGCCAGCAGCTCGGCTTCGTGCAGTCGGAAGTCATCTCGCCGGCCACTGTGGCAAATGGCCCGCTGCTCGTCGTCACCTTGATGCCCGCCTGCGCGAACGACGACTGCAGCGTCGCGACCTCCTCCTGGTCGCCCAGCGTTCCGCTCGCGTACACGAGGGAGAACGAGAGCTTGGCGGCGGAGGCGATGCCGGCCCCGCACTGGCTCGCCCCGGAGCCCGGCCGCACGCAGGTGTCCGTGCCGCGGGGCACGATCTTCCAGCCGTGCGTACTGAGCAAGGAGAGGGCGGCGGCCGGGTCGTACGGGTAGGGGTTCTGGTTCTCCTGGGGAGACACGAAGTCGCTGGCCGGCCGTAGCGGCACCGGGCCGTACGTCGGGTAGGCGTAGCCGCCCAGGAACGATCTGATGTAGCCGGTCTGGTTGATCAGGCGCTGCATCGCCTGACGGACGTATAGCTGCCGGAACTTCGCCCCGGCCGGCCCCGAGGCGAAGTTCAGGAAGACATAGTCGATGCCCCAGGCAGGCCAGGCGTCGACGCTATAACCGTCCGAGGTAACCCGTGACACCTGCGCCGCGTCGTTGTAGGGCACGTAGCCGTAGTCCACACCGCCGGCCGACAGCAGCTGGTTGAACTCGGAAGTGTCGCTGGTGTAGCTGAGGATCCGGATCGCGTGCAGCGAGCCCGTGGCCGGCCCGGAGTACCGCCGGTTGCGCACGTAGGTGGCGTCGCCGGTCGCGGGCGCGTAGCCGGATAGCTTCCAAGGGCCGTCGACGACCTGCCAGAGCGGGCTCGTGGCGTAGGCGGAGACAATCTTGTTCTGGGCCAGGAGGAAGTTAACGACCTTCGTCGCCCCGGCGGGGGTCATGTCGTAGTTCCCGACCGGACCGTTCGCCGACTCCTTGTCCCAGGCCCGCTGCGGGAGCGGGATGATCAGCCCAAGCTGGTTGTATAGCCACTCCGCCGAGTAAGGATGATCGAACGTGAGCGAGAACCGGCTGGGGCCGAGGATGCTCATCGACGAGACGTTGTCCGGGAACTCGCCAGGCTTATAGCCCCAAAAGCTGGTCTTGCCCACCCGGAGCAGGTTGATCCAGAACTGGACGTCACGGCTGGTGACCGGCTGGCCGTCAGACCACCGGTAGGGCTTGAGCTGAATCGTGGCGACGGTCTTCCCGGCGTACGTATTGACGGTGACGGGATCGGCCAGGCTCTCGCTCTCATTGACACCGACGTGCCCCGGGGAGCCGAACCAGTACAGCGGCCGCCACATCAAATATTCCGAATACGTAACGTTGGCCGACGTGTCGTTGTTGAAGTTGAGCAGCGGGAAGATCCAGTTGAACACGCTATCGGTAGGGGTGAGCGCGATGGTCGCCGTCCCTCCGCTAACGCGGGTGCCGCCGGACGGCCGTGCGCCGGAGCCGCTCGACGCACAGGCCGCCAGTAATGCCGTGCAGGCCACGCCCGCCAGCGCGCGCATCCACACTCTGCTCCGGCACACTCTGCTCGAGGCTCGCATTTCCCTATCCAACCTATCCAGTTTGAGAAGAATCGGTAGGTATAGCTGGTTTATCCAGTTGATGAGCCAGCGCTACGGCACTAGTTGATCCTAATTGTCCGGTATCAGGACCGCCATAGTCTGCTACCCCACCGCTTGCTTCCAGGCGGAGCCGTCGCATCCGGCCGAAGCACCCCGCGCGGGCCCCCGACGGCGCCGACCCAGGACTCTCTCGCCTCACCGGCCGCACTAGCCTCACCGGCCGCACTAGCCTCACCGGCCGCACTAGCCTCACCGGCCGCACTAGCCTCACCGGCCGCACTAGCCTCACCGGCCGCACTAGCCTCACCCGTTCGTGCATTTTGGTGATCTAGGACCGAAACCCGTCTATATCATGCAGTTGGGTCCTAGATCGTTGAAAATCGCCTCATCAGTGGGGCCACGGAGGCTCCGGTGGCCCGTGTGCAGGGCGCCGCCGGGGGCGGGCCGCGCCGCGGGGATCCGCCGGGGCGCCGCTTGAGCATTCCGGCTCGCCCCGGCCCGGCCGCCCGGGTGTCCTGGTCCGGCCGGGCCGGCTGCTCGACGCAACCCGCGAATGAAACTTGCATTGCAGTTTCTTTGTAAAATGGATTGGGCGGTCAGACCGGTTCTGCTCGCGCCGCGCCAAGAAGGAAGGTCGCCGTATGGCTGTGCCAGGAAGCCCCACCGTCCGGCGCCGTCGGCTGGCCGCGGAACTGCGCGAGATCAGGGAGAGCAAGGGCAAGAGCGGTGATGCCGTAGCCGCCGCCCTGAAATGGTCGCCTTCGAAGGTTAGTAGATACGAGCGAGCCCGGACCAGCTTGCAGCCGCGCGAAGTCCGCAGGCTGCTCGACTACTACCAGATCACCGGCGCCCGCCGCGATCTCCTGCTCGAACTGGCCGAGGACGCGGCGCAGAAGGGCTGGTGGGAGGACTTCGCGGACAGTCTTTCCCTCGACTATCAGCAGTTCATCGGCCTCGAGCATGAGGCCAGCTTGATCGCTATCTGGCACGTCGATGTGGTCACCGGCCTATTACAAACCGAAGCCTACGCCCGGCACATCATAAGCAGTTATAGCCAAGTCGAGCCGATCCCGCCGGGCATGATCGAGCGCCTGGTCCGGGTCCGGATGCAACGCCAGCAGGTCCTGGACCGGGAAGGGCTGCAACTTTCCGTCGTCCTGGACGAATCGATCTTGCAACGCCGGATCGGCAATGACATGGTCATGCACGAGCAGCTTCAGCGGCTCGCGAAAGAGTCGGAACGGCCGAACCTCACGCTGCAGATCCTACCTCTCGATGCGCAGCACACTGTTTTCGGTGAGTCATTCGTCATTTTCCGCTTCGGGGCTGATAACGAGGCGATGCTCCAGGATGTTGTCAGCACCGAGCATCTGCGGAATGACTTCTCGCTGGAAGGCGAGCAAGAAACCTACTTGCATTGGATCGCTTTTCAGCGGATCGCCGGCGCTTCCCTCGACCCAGCATCGTCTCGGACGCTCATTCACCGCACGGCGGAGACCTATTGGTCCGGGAACCGTCAGCCTCGCTTATCTCGCGCCCGACGCTACTCCGCGGCACGGTCGCCGACCGCCGGGCGAACGCGGCCGTTCGCTCGGCGGTTGACCCCGGCCCGGCCGTGCACTCCGGCCCGGCGGCATAGCAGGACCCTCCCCGGCTGACCTCCCAGGTCTCGTGGATCCTGAAGCAAGCCGACCGCGAAGGCCCGCCGGCCCGCCGTAGTTCGGGGGCGTTCCGCATAGTTCCCACCGGTCAGCGCCGTTTCCGGGCTCACACGGAGCGTGACTGAATCAGCACCCGAATGGCAGGTCCCGCCCTTGACCAGTGCCTCCTCGACCGGCTTCATCGCAGCATCAAAGTTAACCAGTGGTCTGTTAGATGACAAAGAGATCAACAGTGACTCACGTGATCAAACACGTCAGTAGTCTCCTACCGTGGCAAAAGATCCCCCATGTCAACGGGGTCCTCCTGCCGCAATGGCGGACACAATCGGTAGCTGATATCTTACGTTAGGTAGCACCACCATTAGGTGACGGGTCGACGACATTCAGTGAGGTATGGTCATGAAAATCCCTTCTTGTCCGCACTGGATTAAGAGCTCCTTCAGTTTTTCGAATAGCAACTGCGTCGAGGTGGCGAGCCTGCCCCACGGCGAGATCGGTGTCCGCGACAGCAAGGACCCCGGCGGCGCTGTTCTCCGCGTTACATCCGACGAATGGCGCGCTTTTCTCGGGGGCCTACGAAACGTAGATTTTGACCACTTCGCCGGAATATGACGGCTAGGGGCAAAGGCGCCTTAGCGTTATGTTCAGGTCAATCACCGATCGGAACTAGGGCGAAGGCCCCTCTCGGCACGGAGGGGCCTTTCGCTTGCGTCGTGGGACATCGGACCGACCGGATCGGCTGGTCGCGCGCCGGATGACGGGATTCGGGATGAGGCCGGGCCAGATGAAGGCGGCCCAGATGGAGGCAGCACAGTGCCGCCGCTGCGCCAGTACTGCCCCTCGGACCGGGACAGGAAATCCTCATCGACCAGATACCGGCGCAGCGCGGCGTAGTCGGCGTAGATCTCGCCGAGGAACAGGTTGACGCTCTGCTCCGGGTAACGTACGCCGGGCTCGAAGGCCTGGGCGATCGCGTCCAGCAGCAGGCGCCGCCGCGCCTGCCGGGCGGGCATGGTCTCGATCTTGCCGTGGCCGGTGAACACCCGCAGTCGCGGGTCACGGACCACCGCGTCGATGACAGGCACCGGGTCTAGATCAGGCATGACCACATTGTCGGGCATCGGCTAGGCGCGGGTCGGCGTCCCGGCGCTCATCACCGATCGCGCACGGCCGCGGACTGCCGGTGAACGGCGGCGGTGACCGGCTCCCGGTCCCGGGGTCCGCCGGTGCGGTATCCCCGGCAACGGTGGCCGCGGGCGCGGCCCGGCCGCGGTGCGCGACCCCGGCACCGCGGCCCAGCGCCCCCCGGAGCGCTCGCGACCACCGCTGACCAGACACTGCGCGTACGCAGCAGGTCTGGCAACGCTCACTATTCCCGGCCGCGGCCGGGGTCGGCCAGCGTCACGGCAATAGCCGGACAAGCCCGGACACGCCCAGGTTGCCGCGTGACGGCCCGACTTTGCCTAGCCTTGCCCAAGGCACAGCCGCCGATAGGGGCCAATAGTGCGGCGGATCTGGCAAATTAAAGGTCGGTACTGTGACCGACTGCCCGGGGGGAACTATGGGGACGCAATCCTTATCCGACGCTGGCCTGCCCGATCCTGAGCGGATCTCGACTCCCGCCGACTTCGGCCGCGAGCTGACCCTGGCCCGGGACCGCGCCGGTCTCACGGTCCGGCAGGTAGCCCGCGCCGCCCAGTTACCGGCCAGCACGACCGGCGACTACTTCGCCGGGCGCCATCTGCCCCCGGCCGGCCAGCCCGACGCGCTCCTGCGGATCCTGGCCGCCTGCGGCGAAACCGACCCAGACCGCGTGGCGGCCTGGACGCGCGCCCGGGCCCGCGCCCGCCGGGCGCCCGGCCGCCGGCCGTCCCGGGCCGTTGCCCCGTACCGAGGACTCGCCAGTTTCCAGCCCGAGGACGCTGACTGGTTCTTCGGCCGCGAGGAGCTCACCGGCCTGCTGCTGGAGATATCGGACGCCGGTGCGCCGGGGATCCCGCTGATGGTGGTCGGCCCGTCGGGCTCGGGCAAGTCGTCACTGCTGCGGGCCGGGCTGGTGCCGCGGCTCCGGGCCCGGGCGGCGGGCAGCCGCGCGAAACCGGAGCCTCCCGTGGCGCTGTTCACCCCGGGCGGGTCACCGCTGGCCGCGCTGGCCGGGCAAATTTACGCCCGGCACGAGACGGCCGGCCCCGGCCTCGCCGCGGACCTGCTGGCCGACCCGGGCCGCGCGGCCGAGCTGGCCGGGCCGCTGGCCACTGCCGGTGCCGCGATCGTCGTGGATCAATTCGAGGAGACCTTCGCCGCCTGCGATGACGAGCAGGAGCGGCAGGCGTTCATCACCGCGCTGTGCGCGTTGTGCGCGCCGGCCGTGGTCGTGCTCGGGATGCGCGCCGACTTCTACGCCACCGCCCTGCGGTACCCGCCCCTGGCCCGGGCCCTGCAGGAACGGCAGGTGGTGGTGGGTCCGATGACCGCCAGGCAACTGACCCTCGCGATTACCGAGCCGGCCCGCAAGGCCGGCCTGGAGGTCGAGGACGGCCTGGTCGAGCTGTTGCTCGCCGACCTGGCCCCGGGCCCCGCGCCGATCGCCACGGCCGGGGCGGCCCACGATCCCGGGACGCTGCCGCTGCTCTCCCACGCGCTGCTGGCCACGTGGGAGCACAGCCGGGGCAGCCGCCTCACCGTGGCCGGCTACCGGGCCAGCGACGGGATCAAGCACGCGATCGCGCGCACGGCGGAGAACGCCTACCAGGCGCTCAGCCCGCAGCAGCAGCTCACGGCCCGGCAGTTGTTCCTCCGCCTGGCTCGCGTGGCCGAGGACGGAACTCAGACCCGCTCCCGGGTCACGCTCCGGGATCTGGCCAGCAGCGCGGACGCCAGCGACCGGGAGACCACCGACGTTCTCGAACGGTTCGTCGCCGAGCGGCTGGTCACGGTCGGCGACGAGAGCGCCGAGATCACTCACGAGGCGCTGCTGGCGGCGTGGCCCCGGCTGGTCGACTGGATCGACAGCGACCGGGCCGGGCTGCGGATCCGCCGCCGGGTCAGCGAGGCCGCCCAGGCCTGGCTGGAAGCGGACCGTGACGACGCCGCGTTGCTGCGCGGCGGCCAGCTCGCCCTCGCCCGGGAATGGGCGGCCGACCCGGCTCACCGCGCCTCCCTCGGCACGCTCGCCCGCGAGTTCCTGGACCAAGCCGATAACCGGGAACGTACCGAGCTGCGCGCGTCGGCCCGGCGGACGCGGCGGCTGCGCTATCTCGCGGCCGCGCTGGCGGTCATGGTCGTCGCCGCGGGCAGCCTGGCCGGGTATGCCCTGCGGCAGCGGCAGTCCGCCGACGCGGCGCGCGCCGACGCCGACTCGCGCGGCACCGCCATCGAGGCCGACCAGGCCCGGGGCCAGGACGTCTCGCTGGCCGCCCAGCTCAGCCTGGCCGCCTACCAGATCGCCCCGACCCCCGACGCGCTGGCCAGCCTGCTGGAATCGTCGGGAATGCCGATGGCCGCCCGGGTCACCGACACGTCGAACGTGGTTGAGGCGGTCGCGCTGGATCCCCGCCACGCGCTGGCCGCCGTGGCGGCGGCCGACGGGACGCTGCGGCTATGGCACCTCGCCCGCCCGGGTCACCCCGATCCCGCCGGACGGCCGCTGACCGGGCGGGGCGCTCCGCTGTACACCGCGGCGTTCAGCCCGGCCGGAACGATCCTCGCCGCCGCAGGCAAGGCACGCCGCGTCCGGCTGTGGGAACTGACCGGCCGGGCGCGCGCCGTCGCGCTCCCGCCGCTGACCGGGCCGCGGGGAACCGTCTACTCGGTGGCGTTCAGCCCGCGCGGCGATCTGCTGGCCGCCGGCTGCGCCGACGACCGGGTATGGCTGTGGAACGTGGCCAGCCCTCGTCATGCCCGGCTGCTGGCCAGCCTCACCGGCCCGGCCGGCTACGTCGAGTCGGTGGCGTTCAGTCCGGACGGCGGCCTGCTGGCCGCCGGCAGCGCGGACAAGACCGTCCGGCTCTGGGACGTCGCCGACCCGGCCCGGCCCCGGCCCGCCGGCCGGGCGCTGACCGGTCCGGCGGGGATCGTGACCTCGGTCGCGTTCAGCCCGGACGGCGGCATGCTGGCCGCCGGCAGCCAGGACGACTCGGTCTGGTTGTGGAACGTCTCCCGCCCTACCGCGCCGCGCCGGGCCCGCGCTCCCCTGGCCGGCGCCACCGACTGGGTCAACGCGGTCGCGTTCAGCCCCGACGGGACGATGCTGGCCGCCGGCAGCAGCGACGACACGGTACGTGTCTGGAACGTCTCCACCGGAGCCCTGGACGCCACGCTGCCGCACCCGGATCCGGTCACCTCCGTCGTCTGGGCCAGCCAGCGCCGGCTGGTCACCGGAGGGGCGGACGGGACCATGCGGCTGTGGACGATGCCGTCGCCGGTGCTGGCCATCGGCGGCCCGGCCAACAGCGTGGCGTTCAGCCCGGACGGCACCTTGCTGGCCGTCGGCGGCCCCCGGCTGGAGCTCTGGAAGCCCGCCGCTCACACCATGATCGCGGCCGCCGCGTCGGCCGGGACGTTCGTCAACCCGGTGGCCTTCCAGCCCTCCGCCCGGCCCGGTCCGCCGGGTCCCGGCGGGGCGCTGCTGGCCGCGGGCTACGGCAACGGCCAGATCCGGCTCTGGCACACCGCCGCCGGACGCCTGACCGCCGCCGGGCCCGTACTGTCCGGCAGCGCGACCGGCATGACCGAGGACGTCGCGTTCAGCCCGCGCGGGTCCCTGCTGGCCAGCGGCGGCGACGACGGGACGGTCCGGCTGTGGAACGTGGCCGACCCGGCGCGCCCGCAGCCCGTGGCCATCATCCACGACTCGACCACTTACGTCCTCTCGGTCGCGTTCAGCCCGGACGGCAAGACCCTCGCCGCGGGCAGCGCCGACGACGACACCCGGCTCTGGGACATCGCCGACCCGGCGCGGCCGCGCCCGCTCGGCCGCGCGCTCACCGGGCCGACCAGCTACGTCTACTCAGTCGCGTTCAGCCCGGACGGGCACACGCTCGCCGTGGGCAGCGCCGACCAGACCGTCCGGCTCTGGGACGTCGCGCTCCCGGACCGGCCCCGCCTGCTTGGCCGGCCGCTGACCGGCCCGGAGAGCTACGTCTACTGCGTCACGTTCAGCCCCGACGGCCGCACGCTGGCCGCCGCCGTGACCGACGGCAGCGTCTGGCTGTGGCGGGTCGCCGACCCGGCTCACCCGGTGTTCGCGGCCCAGCTCACCGGCCCGGCCGGGCACGTCTACGCGGCCGCGTTCAGCCCCAGCGGCCGCACGCTGTCCGCCGCGAGCGCCGACGGCACCGTCCGGCTCTGGGACACCCGCACCACGGCGGCGGCCGCGGCCATCTGCGCGTCCGCCGGGCAGCCGCTCACCCGCACCGAATGGTCGCGCTACCTCCCCGGCCGGCCCTACCACCCGCCCTGCCCGGGCCATTAGGCGTTACCCCCGCACGGTGCGGGCGTCAGCGGGAGCCCGCACCGCCTGCGGGCGGCCGGCGAGCCTCGTTCACCTCGCGCGCGACCGCCCAGGCGTCCCCGACCGGACCCACATGCCGGAGCTTGTCCGGGTTGCTCACCGAGCGGACCGTCTGAATCTGCCCGCCGAGGAGGTCAAGCGCCAAGATGCCGAAGACCTTGCCCTCCCGATCCCGGAAGATCGCGCCCGGCTGGCCGTTCACCTGGTGTGGCTCCACCGTCACGTTGATCTGGACGAGCCAGGGAAAGACCGAGGCCAGCACCCGGGCCACACGGTCGGCGCCGATGATGCTCCGGGCCAGTTGCGGGACCTTTCCGCCGCCGTCGCCGACCATCGATACGTCGGCGGCGAGCAGTTCCCGCAGTCCGTCGACGTCGCCTTCCCGCAGCGCATCGAAGAACCGTGCCGCCAGTTTCTGCCGCTGCCTGCGGTCCGCCTCGAACCGCGGGCGCCCCGTGTCCATGTGCCGCCGGGCTCGCACCGCGAGCTGGCGGCACGCCGCCTCCGAACGTCCCACCGCCGGCGCGATTTCCGGGAAGGCGAAGCCGAATACTTCCCGCAGGACGAAGACCGCCCGCTCGAGCGGGCTGAGCCGTTCGAGCAGCAACAGGGCCGCCATCGACACCGAGTCGGCCAGCTCCGCCGAGCGCTCCGGGTCGGAGTAGGTGTCGGTCAGCAGCGGCTCGGGGAACCACGGCCCGACGTACTCCTCCCGCCGGACGCGGGCCGAGCGCAGCACGTCGATCGAGACCCGGGTGACCGCGGCCGAGAGGAAGGCCTTGGCCGAGGCGGGTTGCACCGGGGAGGCCTGATAGCGCAGCCAGGTCTCCTGGACCGCGTCCTCAGCCTCGCTGACGCTGCCGAGGATCCGGTAGGCGATCGCGAACAGCAGCGGTCGCAGCTCCAGGAACTCCTCGGTCCGGGTCACGCCAGCTCGTCCTTGAAGCCCTGGCGCCACGACGGGTAGCGCAGCTCCCAGCCGAGCTCCCGCTTGGCCTTGGCGTTGGAGAAGCCGCGCCCCTCGGTCATCATGATCACCGCGAAGTCCCCGGCCAGCACCCGGGCCAGCCACGCGGGGATCCGCCTCGGCCGCTTCGCGCCCGCGCACGCGGCCAGGTAGGGCAGCCACTGGCTGGCCGGGGCCGGTTCGTCGTCGACGATGTCGAACACGCCGGTCGCGTGCTGCTCCAGGGCCAGGACGGTAGCGGCCGCCGCGTCGTCGAGATGCACCCACGACGACTCGCCGGCGCCGCTCCCGACCAGCGGGAACCGCCGCTTGCGCACGAGCTCGACCCAGTCGTCGATGGCGCCCGGCCCGTAAAAGCTGCCGTAGCGCAAGGCCGCGCCACCCGCCTTGACCACCACGTCCTCGAGGTGCTGCAGCGCCTCCGTCCCCTGGCGCGCGCTGGCCAGGCCCGAGTCCACCGGATCCTCCTCGGTCTTCACCCGTCCGCCCTCGCGGACGGCGGTGAAGGCGCCGAAGCTCTGGGCGACGACATGAGATACGCCGGCCGCCTGGGCGGCGGCCAGCAAGTGGTCCGTCCCCTCGGAACGCAGCCGGATGGTGGTGGCGAAGAAGCGGTCGGGGTGCTTCAGGTCGGGCTTCCCGGCGTGCGCCGCCGAAAGCGCGGTCATCTGGTGCACGATCGCGTCCGGCCGGGCCGCAGCCACCGCCTCTCCGACCGACAGCCCGTCCAGCCCGTCCATCACGACCGCGTCCGCGCCCAGCCCTTCCAGCAAGCCCAGCCTGGCCGGGTTCGTCGTCGTCGCCGTCACCTGGTGGCCCCCGGCCACCAGCCGCGGCACCAGTTGCCGCCCGATCGCCCCGGCCCCGCCGGCCACGAACACCCGCATGACCATCACCTTCCTCGTCCCAGGATTGACCCTCAACCCCGAGACGAGGCAGCCCCCGCCGAGTGTGACATGGGGCCATGAACTCCGAGAGCCAGGATCAGGAGGCGGCTCGCGGCGCGAAGGGATTCAGCAACGCCACACCGCTGCGCCGCAGGTCAGCAGTGTTGCGGGTCACCAGGGTCCAGCCGTGGACCCTGGCCGAGGCGGCCAGCAAGCCGTCGATGACCGGCAGCGGGTCTGGGACGTTGAGCCGGCCCCATTCCTCGGCGACGCGGGCATCCACGTCGACCAGATGGTCTCGGTAGGCGGCGTGCAGCCCCTGCAGCCACCTCTCCAGCAGATCAGCCTGCTGCTCGTCTTTGCGTCGCAGCCGCTCGATGCCCAAGCGGATCTCACCGATGGTGAGCACGCTTAGGAACAGCTCCGCTGAGGTAGCGGTCGCGTACCAGGCCAGGACGTGCGGGTCGGGTTCGCGCTTGCGCAGCTCGGACACCACATTGGTGTCGAGCAGGTAGGTCACGCCTCATCCACCAGGTCAATAGAGCGCGGCCGGCCGGCCGGCCGGCCCAGATCCAGATCCAGATCGTCGAAAGCAGGCCCGGCGCGCAGATAATCCTTGAACTCGGCGGTTTCGCCCTTCAGGCGCCGGTAGTCAGCGATGTCTATGACGACGGCGATCTCCGCACCGTGCCGGGTGACGACCTGCGGCCCGTCGGAGTGCGCCTTGCGGATCAGCTCGCTGAAGCGCTGCTTGGCGTCCTGCACTTGCCAGCTCATCCTGCCACCTAAGAGTCTAGACAGACTAGACAGGCATCGTATCATGGTCGCGGACGCTCAGATTGGGGTCCGCACGGTTAGACGCGGGCGACCGGGACCGCGGCGATCTCGGCGCCAGGGTGCCGGATCGCGGGCGGGAAGCTCACCTCTATCCTCAGTCCGCCCTGCGGCTGGGGGTCGGCGGTCAGGCGCGCCTCGTGCGCGTCGGCGATCGCCTGGACGATGGAAAGCCCCAGCCCGAGCCCCTCGGCGGGCTGGCCCCGGTTCGGGGCGAGCCGCTGAAAGGGCTGGAAGAGGCGATCGATGTCGGCCGCCGGGACGGCCGGGCCGGTGTTGGCGATGGTCAGCAGGGCATGGCCGGACCGGGTCCGGGCCGAGATGTCGACGCGCCCGCCCGGGCGGTTGTACCGGATCGCGTTGTCGACCAGGTTGCGGATCAGGCGCTCGACGAGGCGGGGGTCACCGCTCACCGCCGCCGGGCCGATGTTGGTCGCCACATCGAGGCCGCCCGGTCCCAGGTCGAGATCGGAGCCGAGCAGGACGCCGTCGATGACCGCGGAAAGCTCGAACTGCTCGCGCCGGCTGACCCCCGCCTCGCTGCGCGCCAGGGTCAGCAGGGCGTCGATCAGCCGGTCCTGGTGCAGGCTGGAGACCAGCAGCCGCTCGCAGGTGGTCCGCCACAGCTCGTGGGTCGGCTCGGGGTTGCGGAGGGCCCGTTCGAGCAGGGCCCGGTCCAGGGTGAGCGGGGTGCGCAGCTCGTGGGAGGCGCTGGCGACGAAGCGGCGCTGAGTATCGAAGGCGGCCTCGAGCCGGGCCAGGAGATCGTCGAGGGTCGCGGCCAGCTCGCGGAACTCGTCGTCGGGACCGTCGAGGCGCAGTCGTTCGTGCAGGCTGCTGGCGCCGATCTGCCGGGCCGTCGCGCTGATCGTCCGCACCGGCCGCAGGACCCGGCCAGCGACCAGGCCGCCCAGGGCGACGGACAAGATCGCCATGAGGGCCAGCGCGATGCCGGACCAGATCAGCAGCTCGTGCATGTCGAAGGCGTGCAGTTGCAAGGCCTGCGCCTTGAGCTGCGCGAGCTGCTGCGGCGTGAAACCTGGCCCGTGCCCGCCCGCCGGGTGCCCGCCGACCTCCAGCATCCGGCGCGCACTCGCTCCCGGCGAGTTGCTGAACGTGAACCTGGCGCCGTCGGGGAGGGTGACGCTGGCGGTGGCGTGGCCCACGAGCAGGTAGATGACGGCGAGCAGGATGGCACCGGAGAGCAGGAACAGCGCTCCGTAGAGCACCGTGAGCCGCAGCCGGGCGGTCGGCCGGGGGGCGTGCAGCCAGGCCGGCGGATGGGTGCGGGCCAGGAGACCGGGCATCATGCGCCGCCGATCCGGTAGCCGCCTTCGCGGATCGTCTCGATCAGCGGCGGCTCGCCCAGCTTGGCCCGGAGCCGGCCGATCGTGACCTTGACCGTGGCGGTGAACGGGTCAGCGGCCTCGTCCCAGACCCGTTCCAGTAGCTCCTCGGCGGACACGATCCGGCCCCCGGCGGCCATCAGGTGCTCGAGCACGGCGAACTCCTTGGGGCTGAGCGGCAACCGCCGGCCGGCCCGGACCGCCGTCCGCCGGGCGGGGTCGACGCGCAGGTCAGCGCAGGACAGGACGGCGGGCCGGGCCTCCCCCGGGCGCCGGGCCAGCGCCCGGATCCGCGCCACGAGCTCGGTGAAGGCGAACGGCTTGGGCAAGTAGTCATCGGCGCCCAGCTCGAGCCCGTCTACGCGGTCTTCGACGCTGCCCGCGGCGGTGAGCATGAGCACCCGGCTCGGGCTGCCCGCGGCGACCAGCCTGCGGCAGACCTCGTCACCGTGCACGCCCGGCAGGTCGCGGTCCAGCACGACCACGTCGTAGCGGTTGATCCCGGAGCGCTCCAGCGCCGCCGGGCCGTCGAACGTCACGTCGACGGCCATCCCCTCGGTGCGGAGCACGTCGGCGACCGTCTCGGCCAGTTCCTCATGATCTTCGACGAGCAGGACCCTCATCAGTTTTCTCCCCGGCGGGCGCTAGCCCGCCGCCGCGGCTCAGGAGCGCCGGGTGTGCTGGTCAGCGCCATGACGACAGGATCTCCGACCGAGGGTAACCGCGAGGTAACAGCGGCGCTTACCGAGCTGTTACCGGCCAGGCCATACAACATCGGCCATGTTCTATCTCACTTTTCTCCGTCGAGAGCTCAGCAAGCGGATCCGGCAGACCGTGGTCGCAGCGCTCGGCCTGGCCCTGGGGATTGGCCTGGTCATCACCGTGACCGCGGCCGCATCCGGGGTCCGGGCCGCCCAGGGCAAGGTCGTGCACGCGCTGTACGGAGTGGGCACCGACCTGGCCGTGACCAAGGCCCCGTCGGCGCCGAAAGCCGGCCAGGCACCCCCCGGGATGATCACGACCGGCCCGGGCGGCAGCGGCGCGTCCGGGGGCTACCAGTCCGGGAACACGATCGAGAACCTGCAGAATCCCGACCTGGGCACGCTGACCGGCTCGTCGGTGGCGCGGGTGGCGAAGCTGCGCGGCGTGTCGGCCGCCGCCGGCGGGTTCACCGTCAACGACTTCAAGCTCACGATGCCGTCGGGCGGCCTGGGCGCGCCGGGCAGCGGGTCGATCCCGTCTCCGCAGACCTTCAGCCTGAGCGGCGTCGAGACCGGCCACGTCGCGCTCGGGCCGCTCAGCGCGGGGAAGATCACTTCCGGCCGGGGCCTGGACGCCGCGGAGGCGCACTCGGACGTGGCCGTCGTGGACTCCGGCTACGCGACCGCGCACAGCCTGCGTACGGGCTCGGTCATCACGATCGTCGGGCAGCGGTTCACCGTCGTCGGGATCGTCACCCAGCCGCAGGGCAGCAACCCGCCCCAGGTGTACATCCCGCTGGCCCGGGCCCAGGCCCTGTACGCCTCCAGCGAGCACGCCGCCGGTGACCTGATCAACACGATCTACGTAGCCACCGCCAGCGCCGCCGACGTCTCCGCCGTCCAGGACCAGATCCGCGCGGCCCTGCCCGCGGCCACGGTCAGCAGCTCCAGCAGCCTGGCCGGGCAGGTCACCGGGTCGCTGGCCAGCACGGCCAGCCTGGCGGACGACCTGGGCCGGTGGCTCGCGATCATGGCCCTGATCGCCGCGTTCGCCGTGGCCAGCCTGCTCACCCTGGCCGCGATCGCCCGGCGGGCGCGCGAGTTCGGCACGCTCAAGGCCCTGGGCTGGCGCAGCCGCCGGATCATCGGCCAGGTCCTCGGCGAGTCGCTGGCCACCGGTGTCCTCGGCGGCGCGGCCGGCATCTGCCTCGGATACGGCGCCGCCGCGGTGATCACCGCGATCGCGCCGAGTCTCTCGGCCACCGTCGGCGCAGCCCCGGCCGACGGCAGCGGCGGCGGCCTGCCGTTCGTCGGCAACCACACCTCCGGCGCCACCGCCGCGCACACGGTCCCGGTCCACCTGACCGCCCCCGTTCCGGCCAGCATCTTGGTCGTCGCCGTCGTCCTGGCCGTCGCCGGAGGACTCCTCGCCGGAACGTTCGGCAGCTGGCGGATCGCCCAGCTACGCCCGGCCGCCGCGCTGGCCCGGGTCGCCTGAGGAGGGGAGTTCATGTACCAGCTGACCAACGTCACCCGCACCTACCACAACGGGCGCCGCGAGATCGCCGCGGTGCGCGACGTCACCCTGGAAATAAGGGACGGCGAGTGGCTGGCCGTCCAGGGGCGAACCGGGCACGGCAAGACCACCCTGCTCCAGCTCCTGGGCGGCCTGGACCGCCCCACCGGCGGTGCCATCAGCCTCGACGGCCACGACCTGGCCCAGCTCCGCGAGGCCGACCTGACCAGGACCCGCGCGAGCACCATCGGGTTCATCTTCCAGACCTTCAACCTGGTGCCCACCCTCTCGGCCGCCGAGAACGTCGAGACCGCCCTCATTCCCCTCGGCGCTCCGGCCACCGAACGCCGCCGCCGGGTCGCCGCCGCGCTGGATTCCGTCAGCCTGGCCGACCGCGCCGGTCACCTGCCCGCCGAGCTGTCCGGCGGCCAGCAGCAACGCGTCGCGATCGCCCGCGCGCTGGTCAAGCGGCCCCGGGTGCTGCTCGCCGACGAGCCCACCGGCAATCTCGACGAGCACACCCGCGACGACGTCATCACCCTGCTGGAACGGCTCTGGAGCGACCTGGGCCTGACCCTGATCATGGTCACCCACGACAGCTCCGTAGCCCGCCGGGCCCAGCGCGTCGGCGTCATGAACAAAGGTCACCTGTCCGTCCGCAAGGACACCAGGCCCGTGATCAAGCTGGGCCAGGGCGATCAAAACCTTTAGCGGGAACGACACAGGCTCGGGTCGCAGCGTAAGTGGACGGCATTCCCGGGTTCCGGCCCGCACCGCCGCCCGGGCCCGCTACGGGTACCGGGCGTCCAGGGTGGTGGTGACGCGCGCGCCAGCGCCTGACCCGCCTGGCCAAGTCAGCGGTGGTCTGCTCGAATCAGGCAGTGTCTTTCTCGAACTGCCGGACGGGCGGCTGACCGTCGTGCTCCGCCTGGACGGCACGACGTGGATCGCATGGCGTTGCGATGCGGGCATCCGCGGCTAGCGTCCGCCACCGTGACGGTGACCTCAGCCTTAGGGCTCGCCGACCTGACCGCCACGACCGCATCCGCGATCTGTGTCTGGATCATGATCCAGACAGCGACAACGGGCACGTCTGCGCCGAGAGCGGCCAGCGTTTGCCATTTGGCGCCCTTCAGCGGAGCCAGCGTGCTCTTCACGGAGAAAAACGTTCTCCTCGCCTGGCGCGGCCGGCGGGGCCATAGCGAAATCATGCGTCGAGACCGGGGACGCGCGACTTGGAACCGTTCCCCCTCGGCGGCCTCGGAGAGGCGGCCCAGGCCGTTAGCCATCCCGTTAGTGTAATTGAGGAGTGCGCTGAGGATGTCCACGTCAGTGAGGTCCGTGGTACGGAATTAAAGCGTCCGCCGGGAGGAGATCACGCCGGTGTCGAAGCCGGCCAGGTGCAGGCCGCCGGCAAAACGCGCGTGCTCGATCTTGAGACAGCGGTTGGTGACGGCGTCCAGGCCGCCCCGGTGCGCGATGTCCACCGCCTCGTCGCTGTGCAGGCCGAGCTGAGCCCAGAACGCGCCCGCGCCGACCGCGACCGCCTCCTGCGCGACCGCGGGGAGGTCGGCGGGCCGGCGGAAGACGTCGACGATGTCCGGGCGGCCGGGCAGGTCGGCGAGGCTGGGGTAGGCCGGATGGCCGAGGATCTCGGTCTCCCGGGGGTTGACCATCCAGACCGTGAAGTCGGTGCTGGAACTGAGCAGGTACGTGGCCACGAAATAGCTGGGCCGGGCCGGGTTCGACGAGGCGCCGACCATGGCCACCGTGCGGCTGCGGCGGATGATCGCCAGCCGTTCCCGCGCCGTCGGCGGGTGCCAGGGGCCGGCGGCGCTCACGTCGCCTGCCCGGCGGCGCGGCCGAGGGCGCGGTCGATGTCCCACAGGATGTCCGCCACGTCCTCGATGCCGACCGAGATGCGGATCAGGTCGGCCGGGACCCCGGCCGCGGCCAGGGCCTCATCGGAAAGCTGCTGGTGCGTGGTCGACGCCGGATGGATGACCAGCGTGCGCGTGTCGCCGATGTTCGCCAGATGGCTGCACACCTCGAGGGCCTCGATGAACGCCCGCCCGGCCGCCCGGCCGCCGTCCACTCCGAACGCCAGGACCGCGCCCGGGCCCCGGGGCAGGTACCGGTCCGCCAGGTCCTTCCACGGTGACCCGTCCAGGCCGGCGTAGGAGACCCAGGAGACTCCCGGGTGGCCGGTCAGGTGCTTCGCCACCGCGACGGCGTTGCTCACGTGCGCCTCCATCCGCAGGGCCAGCGTCTCGAGGCCCTGCAGCAGCAGGAAGGCGTTGAACGGCGAGAGCGCCGTGCCGAAGTCCCTGAGCTGCTCGACCCGCAGCTTCGTGCACAGGCCGTACTCGCCGAAGTTCTCCCAGAAGCGCAGGCCGCCGTAGCTCGCGACCGGCTCGGTCATGGCCGGGAAACGGCCGTTGCCCCAGTCGAACCGGCCGGAGTCGACGATCACCCCGCCGAGCGAGGTGCCGTGACCGCCGATGAACTTCGTCGCGGAGTGCACGACGATGTCCGCGCCGTGCTCCAGCGGGCGGCACAGGTACGGCGTGCTCAGCGTGGCGTCGACCACGAACGGCAGGCCCGCCTCGTGCGCCACGTCGGCCAGCGCCGCCAGGTCCGCGACGATCCCCGACGGGTTGGCGACGATCTCGGTGTACACGGCCTTGGTCTCCGGCCGGATCGCCGCGCGGAACGCCTTCGGGTCGTCGGCCGGGACGAACGTCGTGTCGATGCCGAGCCGCCGCAGTGACACGTCGAGCAGCGTGAACGTCCCGCCGTAGAGAGCGGCGCTGGCGACCAGGTGATCGCCCGCGCCGGCCAGGGAGGTGAACGTGAGCAGTTCGGCGGCCTGGCCGCTGGAGGTCGCCACCGCGCCGATGCCACCCTCGAGGCTGGCCATTCGTTCCTCGAACGCCGCCACCGTCGGGTTGGCGATCCGGGTGTAGATGTTGCCGTACTTCTGCAGCGCGAACAGGTCGGCGGCGTCAGCGGCGTCCTCGAACACGAAGCTCGTGGTCTGGTAGATGGGCACCGCTCTCGCCCCGGTCGTGGGATCGGGCCGGGCGCCGGCGTGAACGGCCCGCGTGCGGAATCCCCATTCGCGGTCCTGGCCGTCGGTCATAATGCCAGGGTAACGGTAGGTTCCCGGCGTCGGCCGAGCTTCACACGGTTATCCTGCCAACCTGATGGGTTTGATGGTTTTTACGGACCGGGGGCATCCGCATGACGACGGCGGCCGCGCCCTGGCCGACCGGGGCGTGGCGGCCGGGCGACGATCCCGGCCGCCGTCAGTTCGCGACCGTGTTCGGCGAGACACCGCTCCGCCTCGAGCTGGGCGGTGAGCTCCGGAACGTCACCGTGGCCTACGAGACGTGGGGCCGCCTGGCTCCGGACGGCGCGAACGCCGCGCTCGTGCTGCACGCCCTGACCGGGGACAGCCACCTCGCGGGGTCCGTCGGGCCCGGCCACCGCTCGCCCGGCTGGTGGCCGCAGCTCGTGGCGCCGGGGGGCCCGCTCGACCCGCAGCGGTGGTTCGTGGTGTGCCCCAACGTGCTCGGTGGCTGCCAGGGGTCCACCGGCCCGGCCTCCGCCGCGCCGGACGGACGGCCCTGGGGATCGCGGTTCCCCGCGCTGACGATCCGGGACCAGGTGCGGGTCGAGGCGGCGCTGGCCGACCGGCTGGGCGTGGCGTGCTGGGCGGTGGTCGTGGGCGGCTCGATGGGCGGCATGCGCGCCCTGGAATGGCCGCTGGTCGCGCCGGGCCGGGTGCGCCGGGCGATCGTCGTGGCCTGCGGCGCGGCGGCCTCCGCCGAGCAGATCGCCCTGTCGGCCATCCAGGCCGGCGCCATCCGGCTTGACCCGGGATTCGCGGGCGGCGACTACTACGGCACGCCCGGCCCCGGCCCGGCGGCCGGGCTCGGCCTGGCCCGGCGCCTCGGCCACGTGTCGTACCGCAGCGAGGCCGAGCTGCAGGACCGGTTCGGCCGGCGGCCGCAGCCGGGCGAGGACCCGGGCACGAGCGGCCGTTACGCCGTCGAGAGCTACCTGGATCATCAGGCCGGCAAGCTCGCCGCCCGGTTCGACGCCAACAGCTATCTGGTCCTGAGCCGGGCCATGGACCACCACGACATCGGGCGCGGGCGCGGCGGGATCGCCGCCGCGCTGGGCCGCGTCACCGCCGACGTCACGGTGGCCGGCGTGGACAGCGACCGGCTCTACCCGCTGCACCTCCAGCACGAGCTGGCCGACCTGCTCCCCGGCCATCCCGAGGTGCGGCTGATCTCGTCGCGGGCGGGTCACGATGGCTTCCTGATCGAGGCCGACCAGATAGCCAAGATCGTCGCGGAGACCGTGGCCTGATCAGCCCGGCCGGATGCGCTCAGCCGGCTGGAGCGAGGGTGCGGGTCACCGGCACCGGGTTCTTGAACAGGTCGAGGACCGGGCAGTGCTCGTCTACGGCCGCCGCCAGTTCCTGGTAGCGCTCCGCGCTCTCGGGCCCGCTCACCGCGACCTCGACGCGGACCGCCGAGAAGCCCGGGCGAACCGTCTCGTCGAATCCGAAGAACCCGCGGATGTCGAGGTCGCCTTCGACCCGCACGGTGAGCGAGTCGAAGGCGACGCCCAGCTGCTCGGCCCAGAAGCGGTAGGTGATCGCCTGGCAAGAGCCCAGCGACGCCAGCGCGTACTGGACCGGGTTGGCGGCCGCGTCTTCGCCGCCGAGGGCGGGCGGCTCGTCCACGGTGAAGGTGTGGGCGCCGGTCCGGACATCCACCTCGGTGACGCCGACCAGCGTGCCTTGCGCGGCGAAGACCGCCTGCGCGTTCGAGCTGTCGTCGGCGACCGCCTGGCGCGTGTCGGCGATGAGCGTGGTGAGCGACACTTCGGACCTCCGTGGGCCGAGAAGTCATGCAGGTCAACAGCATTGTCTACAAAGTCGATTAATATCGTCAAGAACTATCGGGGATCCCCTGGATGTCGGTGCCGCGTGACAAGGTGGGGCCGTGGACAAGCTCAGCACGCAGGAGATCCTCGACGCCGGCCTCGACGACTGGCGCAAGCTCGCCCAGGCGCTGCACGCGCGCTACCGGACCGCAGACCTGGGCGGGGGCGCCGCGTTCGCGGCGGCCGTGGCCGAGGCGGCCGAGGCCGCCGGCCACCAGCCCGACCTCAAGATCACCCGCGACGTGGTCGATGTCTCGCTCGGCACGCGCGAGGACGGCTTGTGGGTCACCCAGCAGGACGTCGACCTGGCCGGGAAGATCAGTGACATCGCCCGGCGGCAGGGGCTGATCCCCGAGCCGACCGCGGTGACCCAGATCGAGCTCGCCCTCGATACCGCGAACGAGGGCCGCGTCGGCCCGTTCTGGTCGGCCCTGCTCACCGGCACCCCGGAAAACAAGATCTACGACTCGGTCCTCGACCCGACCTCCCGGGTCCCGAGCCTGTGGTTCCAGGGCACGGACGAGCACCCGGCGCCCCGCCAGCGTTGGCATTTCGACCTGTGGCTCGCCCCGGAGGCGGCCGCCGGCCGGATCGCGGCCGCCGTCGCCGCCGGCGGGTCGGTCGTGGACGATTCGAACGCGCCGTCCTTCACCGTGCTCGCGGACCCGGACGGCAACCGAGTCTGCGTCTGCACCTGCCTCGAGCGGACGTGACCTAGCCGTCGGCGGCGGACGCTACCGGGTGCCGAGGACTTGCCCGGAGGGGCTCATCACATACCAGAAGCCGCCGTGCTCATCGAGGCCTTGGCCGTTGGCGTGACCGGGGGCAGCGTCGCCCAGGTAGGTGTACAGCGGCCAGCCGTGGTACGTGACGACCCGCCCGCCGCCCGGGTTCGGGTCGCTGCCGAGCAGGCCGGGCCGGATGCCCGGGCCGGCCGCGATGGTCTCGCCGCCGTGGACCACCAACGGCGGCCAGGCGGTCGCGCAGCCGCCGGAACAGGTGACCCGCCGCGCCGCGTCGGGCGCGAACATGTACAGCGCGAAGCCCTTGTTCGTCACGAGCACCGCGCCCAGCTTGCCCACCGGGGCTGCCTCAACCATGATGCGCCCGTGCTCGGCGGTGAAGCGCACGACATCCACGTACCGGACATACAAGTAGGACGCGAGCGCCGCGAGACACGCGAGCACCGCCACCGCTCCGCCAGCAATGATCTTGATTCGTCGGCTCCGCCGCGATCGGGCCATTTCGCACTTCCTTCGGGCTGTAGTGATGATGACCAGGTGCCATCTTCCTAGCACGATCATACTAATATAGCTGTGCTAGTACTGCAATGCTATATTAAGCAGATGCCGAAAGAGGTTGATCACCCAGCCCGCCGCCGCGAGCTCGCCGATGCGGCCTGCCGCGTGATCGCGCGTAACGGGCTCAGCGGGACGACCCTGGCCCAGGTGGCCGAGGAGTCGGGCTGGTCGATCGGGTCCATCCGCTACTACTTCCCGAACAAGGACGAGCTGGTCGCCTCCGCCCTGTGGCGGGTCGGGGAGCGCGTCGACGAACGGATCCGGCAGCGCACCGCCGGCGGGATGACCGTGGCTGACCTGCGGGCCGCCATCGTCGAGTTGCTCCCGCTCGACGCCAGGCGGCGCGAAGAGGCGCGGGTCCACCTCGCCTTCATGGCGCAGGCCGCGGTCGTGCCCGAACTGGCCGGCGCGGCCGAGGGCGCCGCCCAGCGGCTCCAGGAACCGCTGGCCGCGCGCGTCGCGCACGCGGTGCAGGCGGGCGAGCTGCTCTCCCACCTCGACGCGGAGGACGAGGCGGCCCGCCTGCGGCTACTGCGCGACGGGCTGGCGATCCAGCTCCTCATCACACCCCGGCAGACCTCGGAAAGCTGGGCCCTGGCGGTTCTGGATGACCACCTCGCCGCCCTCGCCGCCGCCCCGCCGCGAGACCGCCTGGACGCGGCCGCGGCGCGGAACTAAACCCCGCTGCGCTCGCTGGTCTCCCGGTAGCCGCGTCCGCCGCCGCTCAGCCCGCGTCGGCGATGAGCTCCAGGATCCGGGCCGGCGGCAGGTGCTGCTCGTAGATCCGCACGCCGAAGGGCGAGAGCGCATCCTCGATCGCGTTCACGACCGTCGGCGGCGCGACGATCATGCCGCCCTCCCCCACGCCGCGGAAGTTGACGTCGGCGTCGAGCGGCACGGTCTGCAGGTGCTCGATCTCGATGCGCGGGACGTCACAGGCGGTGGGCAGCAGGTAGTCCATGAACGTGGCCGACTGGCAGTTGCCGTCCTCGTCGTACGCCGATCGTTCGAGCAATACCGCTCCGATGCCCTGGGCGACGCCGCCCCGGATCTGCCCCTCCACGACGGCGGGGTTGATCAGCGCCCCGCAATCCTCGGCGACGACGTACCGCTCCACTTTCACGATGCCGGTCTCGGTGTCGACTTCGACGATCGCGCAGTGACTGCCCCCGGACCAGCCGCCTTCGCCGCCGTCGAACGAGGCCACGATCTCGAGGTTGGCGTCGGAGCCGGCGCCGGACTCGCCCGAGGCCGCACGCCGCGCGACCTCGCCGACACCGATGCCGCTCGCCGGATCACCGCGCACGAAGACCTGGCCGTCCGCGATCTCCAGGTCCTGAGGGCTGGCTTCCATGAGATGCGACGCGACGCCGATCACCTTGGCCTTGAGCTCCCGGGCGCCGTGCAGGGCCACGCCACCGGTCATGGTGGCCGACCGGCTGCCGCCGGTCAGCCCGAACGGGACCACGTCGGAGTCGCCGACCACGACGCGGACCTGCTCGAACGGCACGCCGAACTCGTCGGCCGCGATCTGCGCGAGCGTCGTCTGGTGGCTCTGGCCGTGCGGCATCTGGCCGGTGAACAGCACGACGATGCCGTCTTCCTCGAGCCGCAGCCGCATCGACTCCAGGCCCATCGGGCCGCTGGGTCCGCCCGGCTCCCGCGGGCCGGGGGCGGCCTCGATGAACGTGGCCACGCCGATCCCGAGGTAGACGCCGCGTTCCCGCGCTTTGGCCTGACGGCGCCGGAACGCCGGGAAGTCCACCAGCTGGGCGATCCGCTGCAGCGACTCCTGGGTGGTGACCCCGACCAGCGGGCGCCCGGTAATCATCACGGCCGGCGGATCGGTGCGCAGGGCGACGTTGCGCAGCCGGATCTCGAGCGGATCGAGGCCGAGGTCCTTCGCAATGAGGTCGAGGACGCGTTCTCGAACGAATGTCTCGGACGCCCACGGACCGCGGTAGGCGACGTAGCATGCCTTGTTCGTGATGACCCCGGTCGACTCGAAACCCAGGGCGGCCATCTTGTACGGGCCCGGGAACATCGCCTGGACGGTATCCGGGACCATCGCGCCCATGGCCGGGTACGCGCCGGTGTCGATGACCATCTTCACGTCCAGCCCGAGCAGGTCGCCGTCGTTGCTGACCGCCGCCCGGACGTCGAAGCTTTCCTCGCGGGCCTGCCCCGACGTGGTGAGGTTCTCGCCGCGGTCCTCGACCCACTTGACCGGCCGGGCGAGGGCACGTGACGCCGCCGCGACCGCGAGTTCCTCCCGCGACGCCCCGATCTTCAGGCCGAACGAGCCGCCGATGTCGCCGGCCAGCACGCGCACCTTGTCCTGCTCCATGCCGAGGCGCATGGCGATCGCGATCTTGCTCACGTGCACGCTCTGCGTCGCCGCGTAGACCGTCATGGCCCCGGTGTCCGCGTCGTAGCTGGCGACGCAGCCGCGTCCCTCCATGGGCACGTTCTGGTGGCGGTGCACGTCGATGTGGACGTCGAAAACCCGGTCGGCACCGGCGAACGTGGCCGGGGCGTCACCGAACTCGCTGCGCGAGTGCGTGCGGGCGATGTTGTCGCCCAGGTTGGCGAACAGCGGCGGGCTGCTCGGGTCGAGCGCGAACGACGCGTTCGTGACCGGAGGCAGGTCCTCGTACTCCACCGCGACGAGCTCGCAGCCGTCCTCGGCCAGGTAACGGCTCTCCGCGATCACGACCGCCACCGGATCGCCCGCGAACCGCACCTTGTCGGTCGCGAGCAACGTGAACTGCGGCGTGGGCCCCTGCCAGCCCATGAGGGCCATCAGCGCATCCGGCCCCGGGACCGTCATGTCTTCCAGCTCCGCCCCGGTGTACGCCGCGACGACCCCGGGCAGCGCCCGCGCCGCCGAGGCGTCCACCGAGAGCACGCGGGCGTGCGCCAGCGGCGAGCGCACGAACGCGGCGTGCAGCATCCCCGGCAGCTTGATGTCGTCGACGTACCGGCCCGCGCCGGTCAGGATGCGCGGGTCCTCCGAACGCTTGATGCTGGCGCCGGTGTACCGCTCAGCCGCAATTGCCGTCATGATCGCTCCCTCGCTTAGCGCTCGCGGTTTCGCTCGGCGGCCAGCAGGACGCCGTCGATGATGCTCTGGTAGCCGGTGCACCGGCAGATGTTGCCGGACAACGCCTCACGGATCTCCTGCTCGTCAGCGTCGGGATGGTCGCGGAGGAACGCCACCGCCTGCATGACCATCCCGGGCGTGCAGAAACCGCACTGGAAGCTGTGCGAGTCCCACATCGCTTGCTGCAACGTGCCCAGCCCGCCGTCGGTGGCCAGCCCTTCGATCGTCGTCACCTCGCTGCCAGCGGCCTGGACCGCCAGCATCAGGCACGAGCGCACCGCCCGGCCGTCGACGATGACCGTGCACGCACCGCAGACCCCGTGCTCGCATCCGAGATGCGTACCGGTCAAACTGAGGTCGTCCCGCAGGAAGTCGGCCAGCGTCTTGCGCGCTTCCGGCGACCCCGTGCGCGTCGCGCCGTTGACGCTCAGGGTGATGTCCACCATCGGTCACTGCCTCTCGTCCGCCTGGTCGGTGGCTGCTCGCAGGCCGCGACGCACCAGCGTGGCCGCGACCTTCTTCCGGTAGTCCGCTGAGCCGTGCAGGTCGCTCGGCGGGTCGATCCCGTCGGTCGCCCGGCGCGCCGCCTCCTCGAACAACTCGGCCGACGGCTGCTCGCCGACCAGGAGATCCTCCGCGCCGGCCGCCCGGAGTGGCACGTCAGAGATCCCCGCCAACGCCAGCCGGGCCTCGCTGATCACCCCGTCGGCCAGCGTCAGCGATGCCGCCAGCCCCACGATGGCGAAGTCGCCGTGGCGGCGGGCGACCTCCTGGAAGCTGACCCCCGTGCCCGGACCCGCGGCCGGGAAGCGTACCTCCACGAGGAGCTCGTCGGGACGGCGTGACGTCATGAGGTAGCCCTCGAACCACTCGCCCGCCGGGATGACCCGTTCGCCCGACGGGCCGCGCACGACGAACTCGGCGTCGAGCGCCCGGGCCACGGCCGGCAACTCGGCCGCCGGATCGGCGTGCGCCAGGCTGCCTCCGATCGTGCCGCGGCTGCGGATCGCCTCGTGGCCGATCAGGGGCAGCGCCGCCGCCAGCAACGGGACCGCGTCGGCGACGGTCCCGGACGCCTCGGCCACGTAATCCCGCGTCATCGCCCCTATCGCGACGTGGCCGTTCGTTACCGACACCCCGGACAGCTCAGCTACGCCGTTGATGTCGATCAGCACCGCGGGTCGGGCCAGCCGCAGGGCCAGCAGCGGGATCAGGCTCTGGCCGCCGGCCAGCACGCTCGCGTCGTCCTGATGCTCGGCCAGCAACTCTACGGCTTCGGAAACAGCTTGCGGTGCCTCGTAGTCGACCGGAGGCAGTTTCATGGGCGGCCCTTCGTCGCGGCAGGTGGTGCTCCCGTACCGTTCCAAACTATGTACCACGTGAACGCTGATCACCTGCCGGGCAATGATGTCTCCCGCACGTTCGAGGGCGGCGCCCACGGCCCGTCGTCGGTGTCGTTCTTCATCGTGCACAACCACCCGGGCCAGGGGCCCAAGCTGCACCATCACCCTACGACGAGACCTTCATCATCCTGGAGGGGCACGTCGAGGTCCAGGTGGGCGACGAAACCATCAACGGGGGGCCGGGCGACATCGTCATCGGGCCGCCCGGCATCCCGCACGGGTTCACCAACGTCGGCCCGGGCCGGGCCCGGCTCGTGTGCATCCACGCGGCTCCCGCCATGCAGACCGAGTTCCTCGCCTGATCGCAGCGTCACCGGGCACGTGGCGGGCTCACCGTCCGACGGCCGGGTGGGGTAGCGGAGTGGTTTCGGCCGGGGCGAGCGGGCGCGGGGCTCGCAGGATGCGAGCGGCGGCGGCGGGGAAGCGCCAGTTCCAGGGGCCGAACAGGGAGACGGCGGCGGGCACGAGGAGGGCGCGGATGATGGTGGCGTCCAGGATGATGCCGACGCCGAAGCCGGTGGCCATGACCTTGATCTCGGTGCCGGGGGCGGTGCTCATCGCCACGAAGCCGAGGAACAGGATCAGCGCGGCGCTGGTCACCAGGCGGCCGGTGCGGCCGATCCCGCGCACGACCGCGGTGCCTGTCGATCCGGTGGCGTCGTATTCCTCGCGCATCCGGGAGAGGATGAACACCTCGTAGTCCATGGACAGCCCGAACAAGAACGCGAACACGATCACCGGCAGCCAGGACGGGATGGAGCCGATCGCCGGGATGCCCCATAGGGCGTTGGACCCGTAGCCCTTCTGCCAGATCAGGGTGAGCGCGCCCCAGCATGCGGCGATGGACAAGATGTTGAGGGCGACCGCCTTGGCCGGCAGTAGCAGGGAACGGAAGGCCCGGGCCAGCAGCACGAAGCCGAGCACCGCGATCAGGGCGACCATCAGCGGGAAGCTGCCGTAGACAGCGGAGATGAAGTCACGGTTCTGCGCGTCGATCCCGCCGATCCCGATGCCCGGCCCGTGCGCGGTGTCCCGTACGCTGGCCAGCGCCGCCGCGCTGTTGTCGTGGGTGAACACGTCGACGATCGCCGTGGTCCCGCGATGCCAGGAGGGTGCCTGCGGCGCGGTCGCGCCCTGCACCCCGGGCAGCTGGCCCAGGGCGCGGGCCAGGCCGGCCGCGCCGCCGCGCGGCGCGACGATCTCGATCGGGGTCAGCGGGCCCGGCCCGATGTCGGCGGTCTCGAGCGCGGTCAGCGCGGTCCTGGCCGGGCCGCCCTGGCTGAGAACGTCCGGAGTGCCGTCGGCCGGGCCGAGCGTGAGCGTGGTCGCCGCGCCCGCGAGCAGGCCGAGCACGATGACCGCGGCCGCCGCCGCGAGCCAGCGGTGGCGGATGACCAGGCCCGCCCACGCGGTCCAGGCGCGGCTGGCGCGCTGGTCGGTGCGGCGGTGCGGCCAGTCGAGGCGGGGCCCGATCGTGGCCAGGATGACCGGCAGCAGCGTGACCGCGACCGCGACGCTGACCACCGGGATCAGCATGCCGCCGTAGCCGAGGCTGCGCAGGAACGGAACCGGCATCACGACGAGGCACAGCAGGCCGACCGCGACCGCGGTGCCACTGAACACGACGGCGCGACCCGCGGTGTTCATCGCGCGGATGACCGCCTCGTCGCCGCGCAGTCCCCGGGCGCGTTCCTCCCGCCAGCGGACCACGATCAGCAACGTGTAGTCGATCGCGATGCCCAGGCCGACCAGCGCGATCAGGTACTCCACGATGACCGAGACCGACGTCGCGGTGGCCAGGCCCCACACAGCCAGGAAGCTCGCCATGATCGAGGCCAGCGCGATCAGCAACGGCACGACGGCCAGGAACGACGCGAAGACGAAGCCGAGCACGACCAGCGCGCCCAGGGCGCCGAGCAGGGCCTCGGCGAGCACGCTCACGCCCCGGCCGCTGCCCGCCTGCGCTTGCAGCGCGTCATATCCGGTCAGCCGCACCGGGGCACCGGCGACCGTGACCCCCCGCAGCGCCGCCTGCACCGCCTTCTCCGCCTGCGGGCTCTGCCCGTAGCTGCCCGGCTCCGGCGGCGGGTAGTCGATCACGAACGTCGTCCGGCCATCGCGCGAGACGAATGCAGGAGCACCGGTCGTGGCCCAAGACGCCACCCGCGAGCCCGGGACGGCCCGCTCGATACGTCCGGTGACGGTACCCAGGGCGGCCGTCACCGCCGGCGAGCCCGCGGTCATCCCGGCCGGCAGCGTGACCACCGCGACCAGCGGGGCGCTGTCCCCGCCGCCGCCGTACTCGCGGGTGATCAAGGCGTTCGTCTCATAACTCTGATGGCCGGGGAGCGTGTACTCCTGGGTCAGCGCCGCCGTCGCCTTCTTCGAGAACGCCAGGCCCAGGACGGTCAGCACCAGCCAGAAGCCGACCACGAGACGCTTATGCCGCAGCGCCCAGCGGGTAATTCCTGACACCTGCGCACCTTCTTTCACTCAGTCCCTGCCCCGTTTGACCGGCGGCCGCTGGCCAATGTGACCGGGCGCCATCGCCCGGGACGTCCCGCGGACGCCAGGGGCGGCGGTGCGCTGGCGCACCGCCGCCCCGCTTGCATCCCGGTCTTCTCGTCACCTGCCCCAGGAGCCAGCCACCTGCCGGGTGGGGATGTTGAGCCGGTTGAAGACGTTCACCGTGGCGATCGCCAGCAGCAGCACGGCGAGTCCTTCCTCGTCGTAGTGGCGTCCGGCGTCGTCCCAGATCTCGTCCGGCACCGGGTCCGGCCGGTCCGCCAGCCGGGTCACCGCCTCGGTCAGGGCCAGCGCGGCGCGCTCGGCGTCGGTAAAGAACGGGGCGTCCCGCCAGGCGGCCACGGTGGCCAGCCGGTCATCGGTCTCGCCGCCCTTCCTGGCCGCGGCGGTGCCGGAGTGAACGCACGAGCTGCAGCCGTTGATCTGGCTGGCCCGCAGGTGGACCAGCCCGAGCGTCGCCTCGGGCACGCCCTTGTCGCGGAAACTGGCGGCCAGCGCCTGGATGGGCTGCATGGCCTCTGGGATGATCACGGCCGGGTTCTTCATCCGTTCCTGCATCGTGCGTCCTCCACGGGTCGTCATCGGTCAACGCCGCCGGGAACCCTCGTGTCACATCGGCAGGCTCTCGCCGGTCACCTGGTATGACAGGCGTCGACGAAGGAATGTGACCGATGAGCGAACTGGACTGGCTGGCCGGGCGATTCGAGGAAAACCGGGCCCGCCTGCAGACCATGGCCTACCGGATGCTCGGCTCGGCGGGCGAGGCCGAGGACGCGGTACAGGAAACCTGGCTCCGGGTCAGCCGGTCCAGCGCCGGCGACGTAGACAACCTGGCCGGCTTCCTGACCACGGTCACCTCCCGGGTCTGCCTGAACATGCTCGAGGCGCGAAGATCGCGGCCTGAGGAGCCGGCCGGCACCCATCCGCCCGAGCCCGCCGCCGCTCACCAGGATGGGCAGGATCCCGAGGGCCAGGCCCTGCTGGCCGACTCGGTCGGCCAGGCTCTGCTGGTCGTCCTGGACACGATGGCCCCCGCCGAGCGGGTCGCGTTCGTCCTGCACGACATGTTCGCGGTGCCCTTCGAGCACATCGCCCCGATCGTGGACCGCACACCGGCCGCCACCCGGAAGCTCGCCAGCCGGGCCCGCCTGCGCGTCCAGGGAACCGGTCCGGACGCACCCGCCGCAGACGAGACCCGGCAGCGGGAACTCGTCGCGGCCTTCCTCGCCGCCTCTCAGCGCGGCGACTTCGCCGCGCTGCTGGAACTGCTCGACCCCGGCGTCGTTTACCGGGCCGACCAGGCCGGCGTGCGGATGGGCGCCCCCGGCGATGCCCGCGGCCCCGCGGACGTGGCCGCTATCTTCGCCGGCCGCGCCCAGGCCGCCCGGCTGGCGTCCGTCAACGGCGCCGCCGCCATCGTCTGGGCCGCCGGCGGGCAGCCGCGCGCGGTCTTCACGTTCACCACCGGCCGCGAGCGGATCACCGCCATCGACCTGACCGCCGACGCCGGCCAGCTCAGCCAGCTCACCGTGACGATCCTCAGCCGCTGACGATGCCCGGTGACCGGCCTTAGCCAAGCGTGAAACCCACCGGGCGCGGCGGCGAGGCGGAGCAGGCTGATGCGCCCTTCGGGTGAGTGAAAGGGATTTGAGATGAGGAACGTTTTGCCGATCATCATGGCTCGCGACGAGCTTTGCGGCCGCGCTCTTGCCATCCACGGTGGCCAGCGCCCAAATCACCAGCAATACGAGCCAGTGCCCGGCCTCGTCCACGCCGAGTTACCGGTAGACCACCCATCGATGCTGCACAGCGGCCTGCCAGGGCTTCGTGGTCAGAATCGGCGGGTGGCCCCGGAGGAGTCAATCCCCCCGGGGCCACCCGCCGACCTCACGAATCGATGCGGTAGTTGGGGTCAAGGGAGTAGGCGCAGTCAGCCAGCGTCGATGTGCCGTCGCCCGTGACCTCGTTGCCATTACCCTGGGTGAACTTGAAGCCGGACCCGCACAGCGCTTCCAGGTCCCAGACCTGGGTCGCGGGCCTGCCACTGCAGGTCAGGGACTGGCTGGTCGTGCTGATGTAGGTGAACGAGCAGGCCAGCGGGACGTTGCCGCCGGTTATCGTGCCCGTCGCCGTGCTCTGGGAGATCGTGATCGGCGACGTGGTGCCGGTGATCTCTATGGTGAATGTCTTGCTGGTGCCGAACTCGTGCTCGTTCACCAGCGGCACCGACAGGTCCTGAATGTACTGGCCCGCGGGTATCACCACTTCGCCGGTCGCGGGGACGTTGAAGTCCACGCCGTCAACGGCGGTGCCATTGATGATCTTATAGTAGATGCCGAGCGCGGGCTGGCCCGAAACCCACTGGAGCGATCCGGTCCGCCCGAACTGTATCTGCATCGTTCCCGTGGCGACCGAGTTGCAGGCACTGGCGGAATAGCAGGTCTTTTGGTACTGCTGGGCCAAGCCGTCTTGGACATATGCCGTGTGATCGCTGGTCGTCGCGTACACCGGAGCAGCGGAAATGATGCTGCCCACCAGCAACCCCGCCCCCGCGGCCCCGATTAAAATCCGCGCAAAACGCATGACGATGTCCTTTCGTCGTGACCCCGCAGCCGATCGGCTCTCCCCTGCCTTGTCCTCCGGCTCTGGCTGCACAGTAACAGCCCGAGGCGGCCATTCCAATAAGCCGGCTAACTCGGAAAATGGTTCTTCTTCGGCAGGCGCGGGCCGCGCCCGGCGAAGTCGGCTCGGCGGTAACCGCTTACATTCCCGCGGCGGATCGATCTCTGCAGGTGGCGTTGAGAGGCCGCACCACCCCGGGCACGTGCTCGAGATCCTTCATTCGTTCCGCGTTACCCCGCCGGACAGGCAGCAGTCGCGCATCGATCACGCCGCTCAGTTGGTAGCGCGGGAACCGCGTGGTCGCGTTCCGGCATCTGGCCGGCTCACCCCTGACCGTGCGGACCCGAGGCCGCCTCGGTCATGATCACCTAATTGAGCCATCGGCGATTGGGTTCGCCGCCTCATGGTGCACAGGAGGCGCATCGGCCTCCGCCAGATCTGCGTAGCGAATCCGCAACTCGCGTTTCAGGATCTTCCCGCTCGGGTTCTTCGGCAATGCGTCGGTGATTACCACGTACTTCGGGCACTTGTAGGAGGCCAGGCTGGTGCGGGCGTGGGCTAGCACCTCATCGGGCGTCAGCGAAACTCCGGGCTTGGGTACGACGACCGCGGTGACCGCTTCGATCCAGCGGGAATGGCTGATGCCGAACACGGCCGCCTCCGCCACGCCCTCGAGCTCGTAGATCGTCTCTTCGACCTCGCGGCTGGCTACGTTCTCACCGCCCGTCTTGATCATGTCTTTCTTGCGGTCGACCACGAAGAGATAGCCATCGTCGGTGAGTATTCCGAGATCGCCAGAGTGGAACCATCCGTTACGGAACGCCTGGGCTGTCTTCTCCTCGTCGTTGTAATAACCGAGGGCGACGTGCGGGCTGCGATGGACGATCTCACCGACCTGGCCAGCCGGGACCGGGATGTCGCTGTCATCGACCACTCGGGTCTGGACGTTGATCGATACCCGGCCTGCACTGCCCGGGTGCGTTACCTGCTCGTGCGGGCGCAGGAGTGTGGCCAGCGGTGACATTTCTGTCTGGCCGTAGAGATTCCAGAGCCGGACGCCCGGCGCCCGCTGCAGCAATTCACGCAGCACCTGCGGCGGCATCGCCGATGCACCGTAGTATCCCTTCTGCAAGCTCGACAGGTCGGTCCGGTCGAAGTCCGGGTGGCGTAGCAACGAAATCCAGACTGTCGGCGGCGCGAACAGCTTGGTGGCGCGTTCGGTTTCGATGGCCGCCAGTACCGTGGCCGGGTCGGCGCTGGGCAAAATGATGCTCGTCGCTCCCAGGTAGACGTCGACGCAGAAAAAGCAATCGAGCTGAGCGCAGTGATACATAGGAAGCGAATGGACCTCGATATCGTCGGCCGACATCGAGCAGTCTATCGCGCAGCTGACGTATTGCGTGATCAACGATCGGCTTGACAGCATCACGCCCTTTGGGCGCGACTCGGTCCCTGATGTGTACATCAGCCGGAGAGGATCGTCGTCGGCAATCGCCACGGCCGGAAGCGTGTCGTCCCCTGCGGTCCACCACCTGTCGAAGTTGAACCACCCGTGCGGCGGTCCGTCGCCAGAGAGCGGGACGACAACGCGCAGAAAGTCATCGAGGCCGCCGGTCTGTGCGAGCGACCGGAGCGCCGCGGAGGCGGTCGGCTCGAGCGTGTCCTCGACCACAAGTCCCGAGGCTCCGCAGTGGCGCAAGATGTAGCAGATCTCGTCGGCCGTCAGCATGAAGTTGATCGGCACGAGTACGACCCCGAGCCGTGCGGTGGCAAAGGTCAGCACGGCGAACTGCCAGCAGTTGCGGGATAGCAACGCCAGCCGATCGCCCTTGGCCAGCCCGTGCGCGGCCATGGCATTCGCGGCCCGGTTGACCGCGATGTCGAACTCTCGGTAGGTAACCCGCAAGTCGCCTGCGACTACCGCGGTCTTGTCTGGCTCACGCTGTGCCGTCCGGAGCAGCAAGTCGCCGAGCGCATGCTGGCGCGCCCGCGCGACAGTATCCGAAATCTCCGGGCTGAAGAGGTTGTCCATCAGGAGTCCCGGATGCGCCAGTCGAGGGACTGGAGGAAGCTGATCAGGGCGGGGTTGAAACGGTCGGGGTTCTCCAGGTAGGGCACATGGCAGGTCCGCTCGATGACGGTCATCGGGACCGACAGGGATTGCTCTGCCCGCCGACCGACCTCGACCGGCACGACGGTGTCGTCGGAGCCCCACACGAGCATGACCGGGCGATCCAGCTGCCGAAGACCCGGCGTGGTGAGGTCAGCATCGGTCATGCCGCGGATATAACGAGCCCACCCTGCGAGGGCCTCGGGAGCGCCGGGTGAGTTGTTCGTGCGCCACTCCTCATCGATCCACTGCTGCGTGACGGCCGCTGGATCGAGGATGACCCGGCGCAGCTTCGCTTCTATCGCGCCGCGAGAGGTATCACTCAAGGACTGGGCCATGGCCACCTTGGAATGATCTGGAAGAGGTTCGAGGCCGAGAGCCCCGATCAGCACGAGCCCGGCGCAGAGCTCAGGAGCCTGGCAGGCTAGCTTGGCGCCGATCAGGCCGCCGAGAGAGGTTCCGACGATCGCTGCCCTGGTGACGCCGCAGGCCGAAAGGAATTCCCGGATGTCACGGACAACCTCGTCGGCCGTGTAGTGGCCTCGCGGGCCCTTACTCGCCAGGCCGTGCCCCGGCAGATCGAAGGCAATGGGCCTGAACCCGCTCTCCGCCAGCGGCCGCAAGTTGCTCGCCCAGCGATCAGCACGTGCGCCGACTCCGTGCAGCAACAGCACGGGGCGGGGATTTGCGTGGCCGGCCTCGAGGACGCGGGTGACAGCCGATCCGAGTTCAGCTGGGTACTGCGTGACGGCAACCATGCCCTAGACGAAGCCAACCTCTGCGAAACGCAGGTCCGCGAGAGAGATGATCTTTGCTCGATCGTTGGGCCACGGAACATTTGTCTCGGGACCGAAGGTCTGCTCCACTCCTCCTTTGAAGATCTTCTTAATGTTGCTGGGGTCTTGCAGTACCCGCACGTCGGCCAGCGGATTCTTGCTGAGAACGAGGAAATCGGCATAGAAGCCCGGACGCACCATCCCCACGTGCCCCTCGAGGCCTACCGTCTGTGCCGCCGCGCTCGTGGCGGAAACGATGGCTTCCCCCGCGGTCAGCCCCGCGTAGGTCATCAGCAGCTCTAGCTCCCGCGCATGCCACTCACCGTACGGAGTGATCGCGAACCCGGTGTCTGTACCCATGATCATCTGCACACCAGCCGCGTGAGCGAGGTGCAGGCTCTTGGAAGTGACCTCGAGCATGGCCTTTGCGCCATCGATGTAAGAGCGGGGCACACCCACGCGTTCACCGTAATCGGCCCAGTTGGCCAGGAGGAGGAGCGTGGGGACGAGCGGTATGGCCGAGGCCGCGAGTTCGTCGACGGTGCGCTCGTCCATGATGTTCCCGTGCATAATCCAGTCCACGCCGGCTCGCACGGCGGCCCGGACTTCTCCCTTGCCCCGCGCGTGGATGGTTATCTTCTTGCCAAGCTGGTGCACGAGTTCGGTGAGGACTCGCACTTCCTCGTCAGTGAAGGCCTGGAAGTCACCGTTGGGGCTGTCGGCCAGCTTGATGAGGTCGACACCGTTCTTGACCTGATGACGGACTTCATTGATCATTTCCGCCAGCGTGTTGGTGAGGATGCCGATGCCGCCTTCAGGGTTGCCGACGCTGTCCGGGTAGAAGTCGGTCAGGCCGTTGCTCGTGGTCAGGTACCTACCCGCCGTGAACATCCGGGGGCCTTGCAGATAGCCCTGAGCGATAGCGTCGCGAAGCGCGACCCCGATGTAGTAGCTCCCCCCGGGCTGCGAGATCGAGGTAACACCCGCCTTCAGCACCCGCCGTGCGTTCCAGGCCGCGCGGAGGGTGCGCGCTTCCACCCCGGTGTAGAGGTCCTGCTCCTCCTGGGTCCGGCTCTCCCCGTACGTCATGTGGCAGTGCGCGTCGATGAGCCCGGGCATGACGTACGAGCCGGAGACATCGACCGTGGTGACCGTATCCCCGACCTCCGGAGTTCGGCCCGCGACGACGTCAAGGATGCGCTCACCGGCCAGTACGACACTGGCATCAAGAAGGGGATCGCTGCCGTCGCCCGCGATCACGGTTGCATGTTCAAGCACTAGCGATGGTTGCGGGCTCACGAGACTCCTTGCCTGATGACGCCGAGGCCCCGGTCAGCGAACAACATTATAATATAGGATGATGGCCCGGCAAGCCCCGCCCGTCGTCCCCGT
>Ga0207416_1000665_pt1 | contig 54903 bp, 45 predicted proteins | sample PaiPotPPM11metaG_FD_184107 | JGI IMG/M metagenome (GOLD analysis project Ga0207416, IMG submission 184107) | Iron sulfur acid spring bacterial and archeal communities from Banff, Canada, to study Microbial Dark Matter (Phase II) - Paint Pots PPM... ... | reverse complement strand
TCTCGAAAAATGGCGAGGCGCTGCTCGACGCGATGTCGCGCTTCGGCAAAGCGCAAAGCGAGCGGCCCGTGCTGTTCTATGAGGAAGATGCGCAGCTCATCTTTGTCTCACGCAATCGCGCCCGGCTGGCAGAGGCATTTCGCTTCGTGATCGCCGATGCGGCGCTGGTCGAGGACCTCATCGACAAGGCCCGGTTTCAGGCCCTGGCGCAGCGCCACAACCTGCCGGTGCCGGCGGCGCGTCAGTTCCATCCCATTGCCGTCGAGCCCGACGAGCTCGACCTGCGCTTCCCTGTCATCATCAAGCCGCTGACCAGGCTCGAGCGCTGGAATGACACCTTCGGCTTGCGCAAGGCGCTCGAAGCAAAGGACGCGGAGACATTGCGCGCGTTGTGGCCGCAATTGCTTGATGCCGGCATCGATCTTCTGGTTCAGGAACTCGTTCCCGGCGCCGAGACGCAAATCGAGAGCTACCACTGTTACGTAGATCAGCGCGGCAGCATGGCCGGAGAGTTCACCGGCCGGAAGATTCGCACCTATCCGCTGGCTTACGGCCATACCACGGCGCTCGAAATCACCGATGTTGCCGACGTGCAGAAGCTGGGCCGCGACATTGTGGAGCGGCTCGGTCTGACCGGCGTCGCCAAGCTTGACTTCAAGCGCGATGCGACGGGCAAGCTGCACCTGTTGGAGATCAATCCGCGCTTCACGTTGTGGCATCACCCGGCCGCTATTGCCGGCCTGAACATTCCGGCGCTGGTCTATGCCGATCTGACTGCGACGCCGCGCCCGGCGGCGGTCCGCGCCAAAGCCGGCGTGCGCTGGTGCCGCGCCTGGAAAGACCTTCCGGCTGCGCGCGCATCCGGCGTCCCGCTGACAACGTGGCTGCCTTGGCTCATCCGCTGCGAGGCGAAGTCGGCGCTGTCGTGGCGCGACCCGATGCCGGCGGTGCGCTCGACGCTGTATCGTCTGCTGGCCCGGCAACGCAGCCAGGGGGCAGAGCGATCCCGCCGCGGGGATTGGATCGGCTCGTGAGAATAGCGCTGATTTCCGATATCCACGCCAATCTGCAGGCGCTGGACGCGACCCTTGCCGATATCGCGTTGCAGTCGGCCGATCGCATCGTCTGCCTTGGCGATATCGTCGGCTATAATCGCGACGCCGCCGCATGCATTGCGCGCATCCGCAGCGCCGGTTGCCTGTGTGTCGCCGGCAACCACGATCTCGCCGTGTCCGAAAGGATCACGACCTGGAATTTCCCGAGTTCCGCCGCGCGAGCGGTGGCGTGGACGCGCCAGCAATTGCTCAAGGACGATCTCGACTTTCTCAGTAACCTGCCGCCGAAGGCCGTCATCGACGGCCAGCTCATTGCCGTGCATGGCGCGCTGCATCCCGAGACCGATTGCGAGAGCGTCCGGCTCGACAACGACTGGCGCCGGATGCTCAGCTTCCAGGCGCTGATGGCGCACCCGAGCGGAGCGCGGATTTGCGCGTTCGGACATACCCACCACGCCGCGGTCTACGAGTTGCGTAACGATCGCGTTGTCACGCGGCGCGACCAAGAGGTTCAGCTTCGCGATAACGCCTATTACCTGATCAATCCCGGCACTGTCGGCGAGCCGCGGGTGAGCGATCGGCGCGCCACGTATATGATCCTTGATCTGGCGCGCCGGACCGTGGCGCTTCGCCACCTGGACTATGCCGCATCGGCAAGCACCCGCGCGCCGCGCTTCGGTATTGCTGCGCTGTCAAGCAAGTGGCGCGGCGACCTGATCTAGCGTTCGATCCGGTCGAGATTGGCAGTCATCCGCGCGATGATGCGGCGGAAGGCGGCAAGCTCGCGCGGCGTTAATCCATCCTCGGCTTCCGCCGTAATGGTCCGCGCGACGCCGAGCAATTCGTTGCGCAGCCGCTTTGCCTTGGCGGTGAGGAAAACCCGCACCTTGCGCCTGTCGTCGTCGCCGCGGACACGGCGGATCAGCCCTGTCCGTTCCATGCTGCGCAGCGCGATCACCGTGGTCGGTTCCATCATGCCGACGCGCGCCGACAGCTCGCGTTGCGACAGCCCGTCGGCGGTCCACAGCACGCGCAGGAAATACCACTGGCCGCGCGTGACGCCGTAGGCCGCAATGCGCCGCTCGAGCAGCCGCTGAAAGGCGCGGTGCGCATCGCGCACCAGATAGCCGGACGACAGCCGCGGCGGAAACTCGGTGGCACCGCGGCGCGGCGCAGACTTTGCTCGGGCTGATTGTCGCGGCGGCATTGGCGTTGACAGTTCGCGGTATCCCGGCAGATAATTACTTAGATTTCTATGCAATGGGAACGCAATCAATGCAACAGCCAGTGCGTACGGAACGACAGACGACCGCGAAGCCGAACCAGGCCTTCGACCTGCGCAGCACGCTGGAATGGCTGCGCGCCGAGGGCGAGCTGATCGAGACCGACAAGGAAGTCGATCCCGATCTGCAAGTTACCGGCTTGCAAAAGCACATGGATGGTGGCTGCCCGGTCCTGTTCAACAACGTCAAAGGCAAGCCGAACCACCGCGTCATCACCAACCTGTTCGGCGACATTGCGGTCATCAACCGGATGTTCGGCTGGAAGGATGATCCCGAGCGCGTGCGCAAGCTCGCGCATGCGCTGTCGCATCCGCTCAAGCCGGTCGAGATCGCGCAAAGCGAGGCGCCCTGCCAGGAATTCGTGGTCGAGAAGCCGGACGACGTGAATAAATGGATGGTGCCGATTCGTCACACCACCTACGAGCCCGAGCTCACCGTCGGCTCCGGCATCCGCTGCGTCACCGGCGCGCAATTCGATGGCGGCTCCGACCTTGGCTACAACCGCATGAACTTCCGCTGGGGCAATGTCGGCACGTTTCAGATCTCGCCCGGCTCGCACATGTGGCAGGTGGTCAACAAATACTACAAGGAAAACGAGCCGGTGCCGATCACCATGTGCTTCGGCGTGCCGCCGGCCTGCACGCTGATGGCGGGCGCGGGCTTCGATTATGCCGTGCTGCCGATGGGCTGCGACGAGATCGGCATCGCGTCCGCTGTGCAGGGCGCGCCGATCCGGCTGGTGAAAGCGCGCACGGTCGATGCCATGGCGCTCGCCGATTGCGAGCTGGTGCTGGAAGGCTACGTCAATCCGCGTGACCGCCGCTTCGAGACCAAGGAAGCCGAAGATGCCGGCGTGCAGGGCCGCTATCACTTCCACCCCGAGTGGGCGGGCTACATGGGCAAGTCCTACAAGGCGCCCACTTTCCACGTCACCGCCATCACCATGCGCAAGCCGGAGACCAAGCCGATCATCTTCGCGCTCGGCGTGCACATGCTCGACGACCACAATATCGACACCACGGTGCGCGAGGCCGCGATCTACGAATTGTGCAATCGCTTGCAGCCGGGCATCGTGCAGAACGTGGTGATCCCGTACTGCATGACCGATTGGGGCGGCTGCATCATCCAGGTCAAGAAGCGTCACCAGATCGACGAAGGCTGGCAGCGTAATTTCATGGCCGCCGCGCTGTCGTGCTCGCAAGGTATGCGGCTGGCGATTGCCGTGAGCGAGGACGTCGATCCGTATTCCATGGATGACATCATGTGGTGCATGACCACGCGCGTGAACCCGCGCACCGACATCCTCAATCCGATCCCCGGCGGCCGCGGCCAGACCTTCATGCCGGCCGAACGCATGACCGCGGGCGATCGGCAATGGACCGCCTCTAACACGCAATTCGAGGGCGGCATGGGTATCGATGCCACGGTGCCGTTCGGCTACGAGAGCGACTTTTTGCGGCCGGTATATCCGGTCGACAAGGTGAAGCCGGAGGATTTCTTCTCGAAGAAGGATATCGAGAACGCCAAAAAGCGCATGCACGGCTGGGTGCACTCGCTGGCGCGCACGGGGCGGTAAAGACTTCCGCTCCCAGCTCACGCGGCGATGACGCGAGCGCAGCCATCGAAATCGGGTCATGGAAACGCCGATGCAATTTGACGTGGTCGCAATCGGTGGCGGATTTTCCGGACTGACGCCTGCATGCCGTGCCGCCGAATTGGGTTTGTCGGCGGCCGTGCTCGAGGCGCGCTCTGAAGATCGCTATCCGTGCAGCTCGCGCTACTCGAACGGCGTCGACCACGTTATGAGCCTTTCGATCATGACGGAGCCCGATCAGCTTTTCCGCGCCATCATGGACGGCAGCGGCAGCAACGCCCGTCCCGCGCTGGCGCGCGCCATTGCCGACAATGGCAGGCGCTCGATCGATTGGCTGGCGCAACAAGGCGCCCAATTCACCAGCCACGCCCAGGGGCGCGAGCGCCCCGGAAAACAGATTCTTGCGCCAGCGGGGCGGTCAATCGCCGGCTTGGAATGGGAGGGACGCGGGCCGGATCTCCTGATGCGGCGCATGGAGGAAAATCTTACGCAGCGGCGCGGCATGCTGATGCGCGGCACCAAGGCCGAGGCCCTCGTGGTCGAGGACGGCGCCTGCACTGGCGTCGACGCCGTGCGCGATGGCCAGCCGCTGCGAATTGGCGCCAAGGCCGTGGTCATCGCCGATGGCGGCTTCGCGGCGAACCGCGACATGATCCGGCAATACATTACGCCCGGTGCGGATCGCGTGCTCGGCCGGGTTGGCCCCGGCGCCAACGGCGACGGGATTCGCATGGCCGAGCGGGCGGGCGCCGCAATCGGCGGCCTAGGCGCGTTTTATGGCCATGTGCAGCATCGGAACGCCATGACCAATGCGCGACTCTGGCCTTACCCCCATCTCGATGCGGCAGCCGAGACCGGCATCCTGGTCGGCCCGGACGGCAAGCGTTTCACCGACGAGGGACTCGGCGGCGTATGCATGGCAAATGCGATCGCCCGGTTGGCCGATCCATTGAGCGCACTACTGATACTTGACGACGCCATGTGGCGGATGGAGCCGACCATCACCACAACGGTGCCGGCCAATCCGATCATGGTCGAGGCGGGCGGCGAGCTCATAAGCGCAGCGGATATCGAGACGCTGGCCGCGCGCGCCGGGTTGCCGCGCGATCCACTGGCGCAGACGATCCGCGGCTATGTTCAAGCGATCGAAAGCAATGACTTCGCAAGTCTTGCTGTGCCCCGCACGACAACGCAGCACGGGCCTATGCCCATCCTCACTCCGCCATTCCACGCCATTCGTCTGTGTGCCGGAGTGACGGGAACCATGGGTGGAGTCGTGATCGACGAGCACGCCCAGGCGCTGCGGCCGGATGGCAGCGTCTTTCCAGGTCTTTACGCCGTCGGAACGCCGGTCGCTGGACTCGAAGGCGGTCCGCGCGCAGGTTATGTCGGCGGCCTGTCCAAGGCATTTATTCTCGGACTGCTTGCCGCAGAGCATATGGCACTGGTGGCGCAGACTGGACGCTGACAGCCTCGCGCATGGCGTCTTCGACACGCAGCAGAGGAGAATTATTCATGCGAAAATCGATCACAATCGGGATCGCTGCATGCATTCTATCGATCGGCATGGCAGCGCTCGCGCAAACTGCACCCGCAACCGTCGCGGACACGTCCAAAGGCAAAGCGCTAGTCGATGGCAAGGGCATGACGCTTTACGTTTTCGACCGTGACGCCGCCGGTAAATCGAACTGCAACGGCCAATGCGCCACCAATTGGCCGCCGCTCCAGGCTGCCGCCGACGCCAAGGCCTCCGCCGACTGGACGGTCGTCGCGCGTGACGACGGCGGCAAACAATGGGCCTACAAGGGTAAGCCACTCTATATCTTCAACAAGGACACTAAGCCCGGCGATGTGACCGGCGACGGCGTCAACAGCGTCTGGCACATTGCCGCGCCATGAACGCCGCGCATTAGATCGGCAAATCCGCCAGCGTCTGCAAGGCATAGAACTCGACCGGCTCCAGCCGCCCCTTGACCGGCGCCTGACGCAGCTCATGGCCGACAAGCCGCAGCCCCGCCGCCTCGGCCGCGGGGCGCGATACGATGGCTGCGCAGTCATACTCCTTGGTCAGGCTTTCGAGCCGCGCGCAGGTGTTCACCGTATCGCCGATAGCGGTGATGATTTGCGAGCGCGGCGGCCCCATCGCGCCGACGATGGCCTCGCCGTAATGAATGCCGACACCGATCCGCAACGGCTCGCGCAAGTCCGCCCGCAGCCGCTGGTTCAACTGCTCAAGCCGGGCAAAAATTTCGCGCGCGCCGCGCACGGCGTCGGCGGCGCCGGTCGCCGGATCCGCGGCGTGGAGGCCGTAAAGCGCCATCAGCCCGTCGCCGGTGAATTGCGAATAGTGCCCGTTTGTCGCCACCAGCGCCTGGTTCATCTCATGGAAGAACTGGTTGAGCACAAAGAGCACGTCATAGGGCATCTTGGCCTCGCCCATGGTGGTTGAGCCGCGCATATCGACGAAAACGACCGCGATCGGCCGTTCGCTCCCCTCTAGTCCACCGCGCACGGTACCGTCGGCGGCACTGGCGTCGGCGGGCAACAACGGCATCACGGCGATATCGGCGGTCGGACGGATCTGACAGGCAAGCCGCATGCCGGGCGTAGCGCCGATGCGGGACAACGCCTGGGCCTCCAGGCCGGACTCCGCGGGAAGCTGGTCAAGTCCCTTGGTCACCAGGACGCGGCAGGTAGTGCAGCGCCCCCTGCCGCCGCACACCGATGCATGCGCTATTCTATGTGCCCGAAGTGTCTCCAGCACCGTCGCCCCGGCCAGGATCGGAACGCGGCGTCCGCTCGGGTGCGTCAGCATGGGCGGCCGCCGGCGGGCTTGGCGCCAGGCGCGGATGCCGCGCCCGGCAAATGGCAACAGCACCAATCCGGCGTAGATGCTCCAGCCGATGCGTTGCATCGCGCCGATCTGGGCAAGCGTCTGGTCCGTCAGATTGGCATCTTCCAGCGATGAACTGACATAATCGGGAGTCTTGGCCTCGCGCAGAATCTGATTGCCGGCCGTGACGTAGCCGGCCAGCGCCAAGGCCGGCAACAGCAGCGCAAAGCTGAAAAACAGCGGCCGCCAGGCCGGATACCAGGGTTTTGTGCGCAGCCAATAATGGATGCCGATGCTGGCATGGGTCCACACCGCGAGCACCGCAAGCACCTGCACGGCGCCTAGCCACGGAAACATCAGCCACTGAACGATCAAGACCGTATTGTAATAACTTGTTACGTCCAGCACGTTCTCGGCGATACGCGTTCCCACGATATGGGCTATCAGCAAAGCCGGAATGCACAGGCCGAGCGAGATTTGCGCCCATTCCCAGCGGGTCAGGCGAAGCGAGCGCCGGATATAAATCGCCCACAACGCATTGCTGAAGTGGACGAGAAAAGCCGCCGCCAGCAGCGCCGTGCCGATCCAGGTTCGCCACGGATACATGAGCACATTGCGCGTCGCCTCCGCGTCCTCGAAGGACACCAGCAGAAGGCAATGGGCGCTCAGATGACAGATCACGAAGGCGAGCATGACCAGCGCGCTTGTGAGGCGGAGGCTGCTTCGCCATCGGTGAATGTTCCAGGTCATTCACTCACTCTCCTACCGCGCTTGCGCAACTCAAGGCATTGCACAATAGCCAGGATCATCTGCGCTTGAAATTATTCCCGTCCTTGGTCCACCGTGCGGCCAGCGCCCTGCGGTCGAGCTTGCCGCGTTCGGTCTTCGGCAGCGATGTGCTGAGCACGATCCGCTTCGGTGCCTTGAACGCCGGCAGCCCCGTCGCGCAGTAGCGCAACAGCTCATCGGCATCGACCTTCGCGCCCGGGCGCGCGACGACATAGCTCACCACTTCCTCGCCGTAGATTGCATCCGGCACGCCGACGGTCGCGGCTTCGATCACGTCGGCGCGCTGCATCAGATAAGAGTCGATTTCGACCGGCGAGATTTTCGCCCCGCCGCGAATGATCTGCTCCTTCTCGCGGCCGGTCAGCATCAGGAAACCGTCGGCGTCGAGGCAGCCGAGATCGCCGGTGCGGAATCGGCCGCGGCTGTGGATTTTGATCTCGCCGTCGTCGCCGAGATAACGGAATGGATGATCGGGCAGGCCGCCGACCTCGACAAAACCGATTTCGCCCGGCGGCAGGCGCCGGCCATCGGCATCGACGATAGCGACATCCTGATAGGCGAACGGCCGCCCGACCGTGCCGAGGCGGCGCTGCTCGCCGGGAATCGCGGCGATCCAGCTTACTTCGCTGGCGCCGCAGCCCTGCGCAATCGGGATGCCAAATCTTTGCTCGAACCGTTTCCATTCTTCGAGCAGCAACGGCGCCGAGCTCGATGTGATGAAGCGCAGCTTGGGCAGGTTGGCGCGATGCCCGGTTTGCTCGGTGTTGAGCAGAATATTGATCGTCGTCGGGTTACCGGTTGCCACCGTGACGCCGTAATCGCGCACGTGCTGGAAAAAACGGCTCGCCGAGAATTTTTTGGATAGCACCAACGTGGCGCCGCGGTTGACAACCGAGAGCGCCCCCAGAGTCTGCGCCGAATTCCAACTGAAGGGGCGGAAGTCGTAAAGCCGATCGTCGATTGTGATGCCAAAGCCTTCAGCGAGCGGATCGATGTTCAACAGGTACTCGCGGAAATTTAAAACCACGCCCTTGGGCTTGGCGCTGGTGCCTGAGGTGAACAGGATGATGGCATCGTGGTCCGGCCGGGCCGGCGAATGCGACACTCCCGGTGCATATCGCAAAAGTTCGCCGAACAGCGTGTCCGCAACTGGATTGTCCCAATGCCCGAGCCGCAGCCGCGGCGTGGACGTACCGGCCAGAAGATCGTCAAGCTGCAAGTCGTCCTGGTATAGGATGAGCTTCGGCTCAAGCCGCGTGAAAATATTGCCGAGCTGGTTGCGGTTCATCTCGACATGGATGGTGCAAACCGTCGCGCCGGCGGCCATCACGCCGAAATAGCACAGCAATTGCTCGATCGAATTGTTGGCCAGCAGCGCGACCCGGTCATTGGGGCCGATATCGCGCTGCCGCAAGAATGTAGCGAAGCGGCCGACGGCGTCGCGCAATTGGCCATAGCTGACGGTGCGCCTGTCGTCGGCCGACACGACCCACGCCTTGTTCGGATCGGCAGCCGCGGCGCGCGTGATCCAGGTCTGCAACAGGTTTGAGCCGGCGTCTTTTGGCATGATAGGATGGCTGCAAAGCAATTCCTTAGCATTATAAGCATTTCGCAGGAACGCGAAACAAGGCGCAGGCGATGGCAGAGCAGAATTTCATGTCCGATCCCAAGAACTTTATGCCCGACCCAATGTCGACGCCGATCGGCGGCGGCACTTCAGTCCCCGCCGGTCCCAATGCCGCGCCGTTCCTGCCCTATCACGATCTGCGGCAGTGGCTTGAAGAAGCGAGGAAGCTCGGCGAGGTGAAGGAATTAGGCGGGCTAACCTACCAGCAGGACATCGGCATGGTGGCGGAAATGTCGGCGCACGCCGACGATGCGCCGTGCTTCGTCTTTGAAAACGTGCCGGGGACGCTCAAAGGCAGCCGCCTCCTGGTCAATTTTTTTGCCGGCAAGCGCAAGAACATGACGCTCGGATTTTCCACCGAGCTGTCCAAGCTCGACCTGAGCGAGAGTTTCCGCGTCAATCACGCCGGCATGCTCAAGCGCATTCCGCCGAAATTCGTCGAATCGGGCCCGGTGATGCAGAACGTCATGACCGGCGACTTAATCGACGTGACCAAATTCCCGGCACCGCAATGGCACCCGCAGGACGGCGGCCGTTATATCGGCACCGGCTGCTACAACATCATGCGCGATCCCGAGGACGGCTGGATCAATTGCGGCACCTACCGCGTCATGATCCACGACCAGAAAACGCTCGGCTTCTATATCTCGCCCGGCAAGCACGGCCGGGTGATGCGCGACAAATATGCCGCGCGGGGCGAGCGCATGCCGGTCGCGATCGTCTGCGGCGGCGATCCGATGAGCTTTCTCATGGGATCGAGCGAGGTGCCGCAGGGCGTTTGCGAACTCGACATCATCGGCGGCATGCGTGGCCAGCCGGTCGAGGTGATCAAGGGACCGGTCACCGGCTTGCCGATCCCAGCCAACGCCGAGATCGTCATCGAAGGCTTTGTCGAGCCGGACAACGTGCGCGCCGAGGGTCCGTTCGGCGAGTGGACCGGCTATTACGCCAGCGACCACCGGCCCGAGCCGGTGATCGACATCAAGGCGATCTATTATCGCAACGAGCCGATCCTGCTCGGCTGCGTGCCGCAGCGGCCGCCGGACGAAATCTGCCGCTACCGCGCCATCGTGCGCTCGGCGCTGTTGCGCGAGAACATCGAGAAAGCCGGCGTGCCGGGCATCACCGCGGCCTGGGCGCACGAGGTCGGCAATGCGCGGCTGTTCCTCGCCGTCGCCGTCAAGCAGCGCTATCCCGGCCACGCCAAGCAGGCCGGCCACATCGCGGCGCAGTGCCATGTCGGCGCCTATTGCGGGCGCTATGTGATCGTCGTCGATGACGATATCGACGTGTCGAACCTGGAAGAGGTGATCTGGGCGCTGATCACGCGCTCGGATCCCGCGACCTCGATCGACGTCATCCGTGGCGCCTGGTCGACGCCGCTCGATCCGCGCATCGAGCCGGAGCGCAAAGCGGCCGGCGACTACACCAACAGCCGCGCCGTGATCGACGCCTGCCGGCCGTGGTACTGGCGCGACAAATTTCCGGCAGTGAATATGCCGTCACCCGAGGAGCGGCGCATCGGAATACAGAAATTTGGGCATCTGATGAAAGGCTCGTAGGGTGGGCAAAGGCGCGAAGCGCCTGCCCACGCGCTCTGTTGTCGATGAACGCGTGGGCTTCGCTACGCTCAGCCCACCCTACATTTTAGGACTGAACCATGAGCGAAGATTCGCTTTGGCCCGACCTGCCGCTCGAAGCCTGGAGCGAGACCTGCGACACGCTGCAGCTGTGGACGCAGATCGCCGGCAAGGTGCGCGTCGCGCTCACGCCGCTGATCAATCACTGGTGGAATGCGACCATGGTGGTGACCGCGCGCGGGCTTGCCGCGCCGGCAATGCCCTATGCCGGCGGCACGTTCGATATCATTTTCGACTTCGCCAACCATCGGCTGGTCATCGAAACGAGCGATTGCCGCACCGAGAGCTTTGCGCTGGCGCCAATGTCGGTCGCCGATTTTTACGCCGAATTCATGCGGCGGCTGCGCCGGCTCGGCATCGACGTGCAAATCTGGACCATGCCAAGTGAGATCGAGAATGCCGTGCCGTTCGATCAGGATCGCAAGCACGCGCAATATGATCCCGTCTATGCGAATCGATTCTGGCTGGCGCTGGTGCAGGCCAACCGGGTGATGAATGAATTTCGCGCGCGCTTCATCGGCAAAGCGAGCCCGGTGCATTTCTTCTGGGGCAGCTTCGACCTCGCGGTGACGCGCTTTTCCGGCCGCACCGCGCCTCCGCCCAAAGGCGTCACGCCCAACGTCGCAAGCTGGGTGATGGCGGAAGCCTATTCGCACGAAGTCTCAAGCTGCGGCTTCTGGCCAGGCAACGGCGGCTTCGGCTACCCGGCGTTTTATGTCTATGCCTATCCGGAGCCGGCCGGCTATGGCGACACGCGCCTGCGCACCACTGAAGCGTCCTATAACAAGGACCTCGGGCAATTCGTCTTGCCCTACGGCGCGGTGCGGCAGGCGCGCGATCCCGACGCGCTGCTGCTCGCTTTCTTGCAGGAAACCTACGAAGCCGCCGCCGACCTGGCGCACTGGGATCGCAAGGCGCTGGAGCGGAGCAAATAGCTATGCCGCGGCGGCTTGCGCTTTTCTTTCCAGCACAAAATCGTAGTGCACGACGCAGAACGGCTCATTCATCAATTCGCCGCCCGGCGCCTTGCTGCCCGCCGGCATTTTCTTGAAATCGACGATCAGCGGCGCCTTCACGCCGTAAACGGCATCGTGCTCGATCCATTTGTCGCCGGACTGGAACAGATGCGTCACCAGGCCGTGATAGCCCGGCGCATTGAGGGCGAAATGAATGTGCGCCGGCCGCATGTGGCTGAGATTGGTGCGGTTCATCAGTTCACCGATCGTGCCATCCATCGGAATTGTGTAGGCGACCGGCGCGACGGTGCGGATCAGGTAGGAGCCGTCGGGTTGCGAGCGATAGAGGCCGCGCATCCACGGGCCTTCGATCTCCGGACGCTGCGCCTCGTAGAGACCGTCGCCATCTGTCTGCCACAGATCGAGCGTGGCGCCCGCGACCGGCTCGCCTGACACCCCGCTCACCTTGCCACTGACGAAGCAGGCAATCCCGGGTGCGTTTGCTGCCATGTTGCCGCCGTTGGCGACCGGCGGCGCATCGGGAACATGGAACGGGCCTTCGACCGTGCTCGGTGTCGCGCCGTTCGATTGCCGGTGATTGATGGCGTCGACCAGCATGCTGACGCCCAGCACATCCGACATCAGGATGAATTCCTGGCGCTTGTCGTTGCACATCTGCCCGGTGCGGGTGAGGAAATCGATAGCCTTGGCCCATTCCGCCTGGGTCGGCTCAATCTCGCGCACGAAGGCATGAGCGTGCTTCACCAGCGCTCCCATCACCTGTTTGAGGCGCGGATCGGGAATGTCGCTCCACCGCTCGCGCACGACGTCGGTCAGGGTCTTTTCCGTTACGTAGGGCATTGTGGTCTCCTTCGATCGTTCATCCGCGAATGTCAGGCGCCCAAATCAAGCGCCGTTGAGTTCGCGCCGCACCAGCGCCGCGCCTTCGGCCATGGCTTGCATCTTAGCAAAAGCGACCGTCCGCGGCAGGTATTTCATACCGCAGTCCGGCGCCACTACCACCCGATTTGCCGGCACATGGGCCAGCGCCCGCCGGATGCGTCCGGCAACGGTTTCTGCCGTCTCGACCGTCATGTCGGCGAGATCGATCACCCCGAGAATGATGGTTTTCGACGGCAGCTCCCGCAAGATCTTGAGGTCGAGCTTGGGCTGCGCGGCTTCGATCGAGACTTGCTGCGCTTTCGAGCCTTCAAGCTCCGGCAAAAACGAATAGCCCGACGGCTTGTCGTGCACCACGGCGGCATAACCGAAGCACAGATGCACCGCGACCGTGCCGGTGACGCCCTGGAGCGCGCGGTCGAGCGCCTTGAGCCCGTAGCGCCGCGCCTTGTCGGGATGCTGCTGCATCCACGGCTCGTCGATTTGCACGACGTCGGCGCCGGCGGCGAACAGATCCTTGATCTCGGCATTCACGGCGTCCGCGTAGGCGAGCGCGACCGCTTCCTCGTCCTTGTAGAAGTCGTCCTGCGCCTGCTTGCCCATCGTGAACGGTCCCGGCACGGTCGCCTTGATGGCGCGGCCGGTATTGGCGCGCAGCACCTTGAGGTCGCGAAGCTCAACGGGATGTTTGCGCCGGATCGGGCCGACGACGCGCGGCACCGCAATCGGCCGGCCGCTGCGATTGATTGTCGTTCCCGGCTTTTCGATATCGATGCCGTCGAGCGCCGTGGCGAAGCGGTTGGAATAGCTTTCGCGCCGCTGCTCGCCGTCGGTGATGATGTCGAGCCCGGCGCGCTCCTGATCGCGGATGGCGAGTATAGTGGCGTCGTCCTGCGCCGCTTCAAGCTTGTCCGGCGCGATGAGCCAAAGCTCTTCGGCGCGCACGCGCGGGACCTGCTTCGACAGCTTGTCGCGATCGATCAGCCATTCCGGTTGCGGGTAGGAGCCGACAAGGGAGGTGGGAAGCAGCATTACATCCTCAAACCCTCCCCCGCTTGCGGGGGAGGGTAGGGAGGGGGCCTGCGGCTGCGATGCTTGCGCAAGCGTTTAACACTTATCCCCACCGGCTCGCTTCGTTCGCCACCTCCCCCGTTTACGGGGGAGGACGCTTCTACGCCTTTGCCGCATTAGCGTAGGGATAAATCACGTCGCCGGTCTTCTCTTCGGCGGGCGTGAGCACCGTCTGATAGCTCATGCCGCGCCAGGTATCGAGGTTCGCGCCATCCGTGATGTCGTGATATTGCACCTGGAGCTGGCGGGCTTTGACCCATTCGCCGTTCTTACCGAACCTGACGCCGTTTATCATGATGGTGTCGAACGCATGATTGCGCAGGTAGTCGGCGATCTTGTCGTCGTTGATGCTCTTGGCGCCTTCGACCGCCTGCGCCAGCACTTGGAGGTAGGCGTAACCCCACCCGCCCAGGTAATAGCCAAGCGGATCGATGCCGAGACCCGGCGCGCGCGCCTGGTATTTCTGAAAAAATCCCGCGGCCGGGGCCATCATTTTTGGCGACGGCACCCAGTTCTCGTAGTTCACGACGCCATTGAGCTTGCCCTTGAGCTTGTTCTTGATGGCGATTGCCTGCAGGCCGACCATGGCGCCGCCGAACATCTTCGGCTTCAAGCCGAGTTCGTTGGCGGACAGCAGCATGCCGACCGAGCTCAACGGATAGGAGCAGACCACCACAAGATCGGGATTGGTGGCTTGGATCGAACGGATGATCGGCGAGAAGTCGGTCGTGTTCGGCGGATAGGTTTTGTCGTAGATGACGTTGAAGCCATACTGTTTCGCATTAGCTCGCGCGCCTTCCGCGGCGTTGCGCGAGAACTCGGCGTCCTCGGCCGCGATCGCGATGCTTTGCGGCTTCGGATTTTGCGCCGCTGCGACCTGAAAGAAGCCCTCGGTCAATACCTGTTTCGGTGTCGGGCCGCCGGTCGGTATGAACGCGAAGTATTTCGGATATTTGAACTCGGCGTTGGCATCGAGCGCGAACAGGCTGATGAGGGTCTTGCCCTTCTGCATGACGATCGGGATGGTCGGAGCGACCATGTTGGTTGCATAGCCGCTGACCACGAGATCGACTTTGTCGACGTCGAGGAGCTTGGTGTAGATGCCCGGCACAGTCGAGGGATTGGACTGGTCGTCATAATGGATGAGCTGGACCTGACGGCCGAGCAGGCCGCCCTTGGCATTGACCTCCTCTTGCCAAATCTGCGTGCCGAGCAGTGCTTGTTGGCCGTTGACCGCAAGCGGGCCGGTCAGCGCCATGCCGAAGCCGATCTTGATGGGCTCGCTGCCCAGGGCGAAAGCACGGGTTCTGCCCAGTGCGGGCGACATAAGCGCGGCGCCGAGCCCGGTATTCACGGTGCGCCGGGTGATGCGATGAGTCATGGTGTCCTCCAGAAAGTGGTTTGTGTGTTCGTGGAACCTTGTCTGGCCGGCCGATCCTGGACCTGACGCGACCGCGTCAGGCACAGGATGCCGTCCTCCCCCCGCTACGGTCCCGCCTAAGCGCTCGGCGCTTTGGCGGGATAAACCTGCCGCAGCTCGCGGAGTGAACTAAGGCGGGCCACGGGAAACGTATGTACTTCTTATGTCAGCGCTTTCTCGTAGGGATATATGACGCTGCCGGTTTTCTCGTCAGCGGGGGTGAGCACGGTCTGATAGCTCATGCCCCGCCAGGTATCGAGGTTCGCGGCATCGGTGATGCCGTGATACTGCACCTGCAACGCCCCAGATTTGGTCCATTCACCGTTTTTGCCGAACCTGATGCCGGGCGCCATGATGGTATTGAACTCATGGCTGCGCAGGTAATCGGCAATCTTGTCGTCGTTGATGCTTTTCGAGCCGTTGATCCCATCGGCGAGCACTTGAAGATAGGCATAGCCCCAGCCGCCAAGATAATAGCCAAGCGGGTCAGCGCCTTCAGACGCCGCGCGCGCCTGATATTTCTTGAAGAAGTCCGCTGCCGGAGCCATCATTTTGGGTGACGGCACCCAAAACTCGTAATTCACGATGCCGTTGAGATGGGACTTGAGCTTGTCCTTCAGAGCGGTCGCCTGCAGCCCGACCATGCCGCCGCCCATCATCTTCGGCTTCAGGCCCAACTCGTTGGCGGAGAGCAGCATGCCGACCGAGCTCAAAGGATAGGAGCAGATCACCACGAGATCCGGATTGGTCGCCTGGATCGCGCGGATGATTGGCGAGAAGTCGGTCGTATTCGGCGGGTAGGTCTTATCGTAGACGGATTTGAAGCCATACTTTTTGATGTTATTTCGAGCGCCATCTGCCGCGTTGCGCGAGAACTCGGCGTCCTCGGCTGCAAGCGCGATAGTTTGCGGCTTGGGATTCTGAGCCGCCGCGATCTGAAAGAAGCCTTCGCTAAACGACTCTTTCGGCGTCGGGCCGGTTGGCAGCATGGAGAAGTATTTCGGATAGTGGAACTCGCCGTTGGCATCGAGCGCGAACAGGCCGATGAAGGTTTTGCCCTTCTGCATGACCACGGGAATTGCCGGCGCCACCATGTTCGTCGCATAGGGACCGACCACGAGGTCGACTTTGTCGACGTCGAGGAGCTTGGTGTAGATGCCGGGTATCGTCGCCGGATTGGACTGGTCATCGTAATTGATGAGCTGAACCTGGCGCCCGAGCAGGCCGCCCTTGGCATTGACTTCTTCTTGCCAAATCTTGGCACCGAGCAATGCCTGCTTGCCGTTGGGCGCAAGCGGGCCGGTCAGCGCCATGCTGAAGCCGATCTTGATGGGCTCGCTGCCCTGGGCGTAAGCGGACGTCCGGGCCAGCGCGGGCGAAATCAGGGCGGCGCCAATGCCGGCGTTCACGCCGCGCCGGGTGATGCGATGACTCATGGGTTCCTCCAGAAAACGGCTTTTCTGTTCGCGGCACCGTATCGGGCCGCCCGGTCTCCGACCGGACGCGACAGTGTCAGCCACAGGATGCCCTGCTTTAGCACTTGTGAAAAGACACTGACAGGGCACGTGGCAATCTGCCCAGCCGACCGGGACCGGTGCCTGGACGCCTGAAAAACGGTGTTAACGCGACACAATAGGGTCTTGCCCCGCCGGACACTGGCTGGCGATGCGAGAGTTACGCATTCTCATAAAGCGCCGCCGCCCGCACGTCGTCCTCGATCATTCGCCAGATGCGATCGACCAGCGCGACGAATTCGCCGGTGCGCTTCATCGCCAGATTGCGCGGGCGCGGCAGCGGAATTTTCACTTCGGCCTGCACCCGGCCCGGCCGCCGCGCGAACACCACCACGTGGTCGGAGAGAAACACCGCCTCGTCGATCTGATGCGTGACGAACAGCACGGTCTTGCCGCCGCGCTCCCAAATCCGCAGCAACTCGGTCTGCATGATCTCGCGGGTCTGCGCGTCGAGCGCCGCGAACGGCTCGTCCATCAGCAGGATTTCTGGATCGATGGCGAGTGCGCGGGCGAGATTGACGCGCTGCCGCATGCCGCCGGAAAGCTGGCGCGGATGATAGTTCTCAAAGCCTTCGAGCCCGACGAGCTTAAGGAGCTCCATGGTGCGTTTGCGATCGGCCGGGCCGATCGAGCCGGTCACCTCGCGTCCGATGATCGCGTTGGCGAACACGGTGCGCCATGGCAGCAAGCTGTCGTTCTGGAACACGAAACCGCGGTCGGTGCCGGGTTTGCGCACGATCCGGCCGTCGAGCAGCACGTCGCCGGATGTGGCGGGTTCGAGGCCGGCGACGATGCGCAAGAATGTCGTCTTGCCGCAGCCGCTCGGCCCGACGACGGAAATAAATTCGCCGCGCTCGACGGCGAGGTTGATACCACGCAAGGCCTCGAGATCGCCGAACGATTTGCTCAACCGCGAGATCGCAAGCTTGGGCGCCATGCTCAATCCCGCGTCCACGGCACCAGCCGCTTCTCGAGCCAGCCGAAGCCCGCCGTCATGACGATGCCGGCGACCGCCAGCACGACGACGCCGGCAAACAGTTCCGGCATGTTGAAGGCATCGGCCGACTGGCTGATCAGCCGGCCGAGCCCGGCGCGCGAGCCGAACAGTTCCGCCACCACGACCCCGATCAGGCCGCGGCCGATGCCGAGCTTAAGCCCGGCGAGGATGAACGGCACAGCCGAGGGCAGCGATACCTTGAAGAAGATTTGCCGGGGCGTGGCGCCGAACGAGCGCAGCATTTCGATCAGCCGCTCGCTGGTCGTGCGCAGTCCCACCTCGGTGTTGATGGCGACGGGAAACAGCACCAGCGAAATCACCACGATCACTTTCGACCAGATGCCGATGCCGAGCCAGAGGATGAACAGCGGCGCAAGCGCGATCGTCGGGGTGGCGTAAAGCCCGGAAACCCACGGCTGCAAAGCTTGCTTCATTGTGGCGCTCGACGCCATCGCCAGACCGAGCGCAATGCCAAGGATGCTGGCGATGCTGTAGCCGAGCGCGAACTCCGCCGCGCTGATTCCGACGTGGTGCCAGAGCTGACCGGTGACTGCGAGAGTGTAGATGGCGCCGGCGATCTGCGACGGCGCGGCGAGAAACAGCGCGTTATCGACAATGAGCCGGCTGATAGCCTCCCACAACAGCAGTCCGCCGGCGACCGAGAGCGTGCCGGCGAGATAGCGGCGGCGGAGCGCGCCGGCGAACTGATGCGACGCGGCGGCGTCCGCCGCTCCGGCTGCAGGCGGATTCAACGTCTTGACGCCATCGCTCGTCGCACTCATCAGTCCGCACTCGTTACTCGGAAATCTGCGTCACTCCCGGCAGCAAAAGACGCTCGACCGCGAAGTCGGCGGGCAGATCGCCGAGCGCGCGCAACGCATCGATCACGCTGCCGACTTTTCGCTTCGAGATTTTGCCGGTTGGCTCGAACAGATTCTTGTCGTGGAGAAACGCGTAAGCTTTTTCCACGTCGCCCTGCGCAATCTTGCTGACATCTATCTGTATCTTTACGGCGGCTTCCCGATTGTTCGGATCGTCGAACCAGGCCACGCCCTTGGTATAGGCGGCGAGAAAACGCTTCAACACGTCGGTATTCGCCTCCGCCCAGGTGCGGTTGACCGCCATGCCGGCGAACGGCATGTCCGGCAGATAATCGAACGTGAAGCCCAAATTCGTGAAGCCCGAGGACTCGGCGTAGAAATTGAACGGCACGGTGAGCAGCGCCGCGTCAACCGCGCCGGATTTCAGCGCTGAAAACCGCGCGCTGGTGGCGCCGGCGAACACGTAATCATAGTCGCCGGATTTCAGTCCATGCGGCTCGAGCATCCGCTCGGTGAAAATGCGGGTGATGTCCTTGGGTCCGCCGATGATGATGGTCTTGCCCTTCAGATCCTCGATCTTCTTGATCTCGGACTTGGCGAGCAGCGCATAAGGCGGCGCCTGGATGACGATGCGCACCAGCGCCACCGGCGCGCCTTTGTCGATGGCGCGGATCGGGTCGACCATGCCGGCGCTTGGCGCGACGCTGTATGACCCGGCGGCAAGCTGCTGGATCACGGAAGCGTTCGACTGCGCAAAGACGAGGTCGATCTTCAGGTTGGCGTCGTCGAAATAGCCGTTCTTGGCGGCGATATGCAGCGGCCAGAGATTAGCCGAGGTGGCGTCGACCGAGCCGATTTGAACGGTATCGGCGGCCCGCGCCGGCACCGCGAACGCGAGCCCAACGCAGGCTATCAGGGCCGCGATGACCTTGCCGTACATGGACGCTTACCCCCTGGAGCAGCATAAACACTGAGGGTATTTCAGAATTCCCGGCATGGCCAATCCCATCCTGGGCAATTTTGCGATTCGCAATCGAATCCGAACCGGGTAAACTTAGCCGCGAACTGGGCGCGAAATCTGCAACCGATCCCATGTGGGGATGCGCGCCTTGCAATGCGAGAGGATGCGCATGATTGCGCTTTCCATCAACGGCAAGACCTACAACGTCGACGTCGAGCCCGAGACACCTTTGCTCTGGGTGCTGCGCGACACCATCGGTCTGACCGGGACAAAATATGGCTGTGGCATCGCCCAATGCGGCGCCTGCACCGTGCATATCGACGGCGTGGCCGGACGTTCGTGCCAAGTCGCGGTCGATACCGTCGGCGGCAAGCAGATCATGACGATCGAGGCGCTGGCGAAGAACGGCAAGCTGCATCCGGTCCAGAAAGCCTGGCTCGACCTCGACGTGCCGCAGTGCGGCTATTGCCAAAGCGGAATGATGATGGCAGCGGCGGCCCTGCTCGAGGAAAAGCCCAAGCCGACCGACGCCGAGATCGATGCGGCGATGACCAACATCTGCCGTTGCGGAACCTATCAGCGCATCCGCGCCGCGATCCACGCCGCGGCCAACAACGCGTAACGGGATGCAACCACGACAGCGGTTGCCCGACAGCCGCCGTTCTGCTTCAACGATGACAGTAAAACGCACGGCCAAAAGCCGCCGGCAAATTCTGCAAGGCGCGGGAAGTGCCGCCGCTGCCGTGGCGTTGTGGCCGCGCGCGGTGCGGGCGCAGGCGGTGCCGCGCGTCGTGGTCGTCGGCGGAGGATTTGCCGGCGCAACCTGCGCCCGCGCATTGCGCGCAGCCGATGGACGCATCGCAATCACGCTGGTCGAAGCGCGGCGCATCTACACGGCGCCGCCGCTCAGCAACGGCGTACTGGGCGGCATTCGCGATCTTGCTCATCAGCAGTTCGGCTACGACAAGATAGCCGCGGCCGGCATCGGCGTCGTTTTCGCAACCGCGACCGCCGTCGACGCGCATGTGCGCATTGTTACGCTATCTACCGGAGAGACGCTGCCTTACGATAGGCTGGTGATCGCTCCGGGCATTGATTTCCGTTGGGACGCGCTACAGGGCTACAGCGAAGCCACCGCCAGCCAAGCGCCGCATGCCTGGACGACCGACGCTACACAATATGAATTGCTCCACCGTCAGATCGAAGCCATGGACGACGGCGGTCTGGTGGCGATCGTCGCGCCGGCCAATCCGTCGCGCTGTCCGCCTGGCCCGTATGAGCGGGCGAGCATGATCGCCAATTACCTGAAGGCCAATAAGCCGCGCGCAAAGGTGGTTATCCTCGACGCCAAGGATTCTTTCCCCATGCAGCAGCTCTTCATGAATGCATGGAAAGAGCTTTATCCCGGACTGATCGAATGGAAGTCGCCTTCAGCCGGCGGCAATGCCGCCTCGATCGACATTGGCAAGAAGACGATCGAAACCGATTTCGACACTTACCGATACACGGTCGCCAACGTCATCCCGCAGCAGATCGCCGGAAAGATCGCAGCGCTCGCGGGCGTCGCCGACCATACCGGCTGGTGTCCAGTCGATCCGTTGACGTTCGAGTCGCTGCAGCAGAAGGACATTCACGTCATCGGCGACGCTGCGCTCGCCGGCGCCATGCCGAAATCGGCCTTCTCCGGGTCAATCGAAGGAAAACTCTGTGCCGCTGCGATTATGCGCCTGCTGCGCGGCGAAACGCCGGCCGCAGCACAATTGACCAGCAATTGCTACAGCGTGGTCGCACCGAGCTATGCGATTTCGATCAGCGCCGTCTTTCAGCCGGTCAATGGCGAGTACACGGAGGTGGAAGGCAGCGTCGGCTCCAGTCCGATCGATGCCCCGTCCGCGCTTCGCGCCGAGGAAGCGAACAAAGCCGACGCCTGGTTCCGTACCAGCACCGCCGAGATTTTCGGCTAGCACCTGCCGCCATCGCGCCGTATGGTCCGGCGGCTTTACTCGCAAAGGCCGCAACGATGAACGATGTCGCCAATTCGAACGCGCAAGTCAGCTACGCCGCGAAGGCCTGGCAGTCCGACGTCATCGTCGATCTGATCAAGCATTACGGATTTCCGTACATCGCGCTCAATCCGGGCGCGAGCTATCGCGGCCTGCATGACTCGCTGGTCAATTACGGCGGCAACCAGCCGCCGATTTTGCTGTGCCAGCACGAGAAAATCGCCGTGCAGATCGCCCACGGCTATGCCAAGGCGACCGGCAAGCCGATGGTGGCGATCGTGCACGACGTGGTCGGCATGCTGCACGCCACCATGGGCATCTACTACGCCTATATCGATCGCTGCCCGGTGTTCATCATTGGCGCGACCGGCCCGATGGACGAAAGCCGCCGCCGGCCGTTCATCGACTGGATCCACACCGCCAATGTCAACGGCGAGCAGCTTCGCCATTACGTGAAGTGGGACTACCAGCCGTCGAGCATCGAGGGCGTGCCCGATTCCTTCTCGCGCGCCTATGCGGCGATGATGACCGAGCCGCAAGGCCCGATCTACATGTGCTACGACGCCTGGCTGCAAGAGCAGCCGCTCGCCAAGGACGTCGCGCTGCCGAAGGCATCCGACAACAAGGTGCCGGTGCCGATGGCCGCTGACCTGAAGGCGCTCGAAGCCGTCGCCGACCGTCTGCTCGCGGCAAAATATCCGGTGCTGATGGCCGAATATGTCGCGCGCAGCGAGGGCGGATTTGAAAATCTTGTCGCGCTCGCCGAGACCGTCGGCGCTGCGGTGTTCGACGTGCATGCGCGACTCAATTTTCCCAACCGCCACAAGCTCAATCTGAGTTGCGAGAAGGAAATCTTTCGCGACGCCGATCTCATCCTCTCGCTCGATACCCGCGACTGGGAGAAGTCGACGCATTTCAACGACCGCACCAAGCGCCAGGTGGTGCCGCACTATCCGCCGGACTGCGAGATGATCGAGATCGGCTTCGGCGAGATCAATTTGAGCAAATGGTCGATGGATTACGCGCGGATGCCGACATGCAGCTTGCGCGTGCTCGGCGATACGCTGACCGCCATCCCCGAACTGACCCGCATCTGCCGCGCACGCATCGCCGAAAATGCCGCGCTCGCCAAAACCATCGCCGAGCGCGCCAAGATCGTCGCCAAGAAACACGACGATATGTTCAAGAGGTGGGCCGAGGAAGCGAAGAAGGATTGGGACGGCCTGCCGATCACGCTGCCGCGGCTCGCCAGCGAATTGTGGGACGTGATCAAGACCGAGGACTGGGTGCTCACCGCGTGCAACTTGCAGGACTGGGTCTACAAGCTGTGGGACTTCGATAAGCCGTACCGGCATCCCGGCCAGGCGCTCGGCACCGGCACGCAGATCGGCGTGTCGCTTGGCGTCGCGCTGGCGCACCGCGGCACCGGCCGCCTCGTCGTCGACATCCAGCCCGACGGCGACCTGCTGTTCGACGCCGGCGCGTTATGGAGCGCGGCGAAGAACAACATTCCAATGCTCATCGTGATGTACAACAACCGCGCCTATTACAACGACTGGGAGCACCAGATCCGCGTCGCGCATCATCGCGGCACGCCGGTCGAACGCGCCTATATCGCTCAGGACATCACCGGGCCCGAGCCCGACTTCGCGACGATGGCAAAAAGCATGGGCTGGTACGCCGAAGGGCCGGTCGAGAGACCGGCTGATATTGCGCCGGCATTACGACGAGCCATCGCGCAGGTGAAGGCGGGCAAGCCGGCTTTGGTCGATACGGTGGTGCGGCCGCGGTGAGGGAGAATCCCCTCACTCCTTCACACTCTTGACCGGCGTTTCCGGTGTGAGCCCGCCGCGGCGGCGCGCAAAGGTCTCCTTGCCGGTCTCTTCCCATCGGCCGCTGACGGCGCGGCTTGCGTAAACGTCCCACGCCGCATCCCAGTCGCCGAGCGAATAGCCGTGCCACGGCGGCTGCGGCGTCAATGCCGGCAGGCCGAGCTCTTCCCAGATTTTGCGCGCGCGCTCCATGAATTCGCGCTTGGGCAATGCCAGCGGCGGTGCAATATCCTTCAGCGTAGCGTCGATCAGCATGGAGGACTCCTCGCCGCGCGGGCCCGACTTCGGGCCGTGGCCTTCGGCGCGATGCGGCGCGATGAAAACGTCCTCGACCGGATTGGCGCGGTAGGCGAGCGACCAGAACACGGCGTTGGGATTTTCCGGATCGATATCCTCGCTCACCGCAATGACGTATTTGCCAACATCCGCCTGCAAGGTCGCGGCGCCGTGCAGCGCGCGCCAGATTTCGGTGCGCGGCACGCCCGGCGCAAACTGCACAAAAACCACTTTGCGCAAATTCGTCAGCGGCTCGTGCATGACCACGCGGCGCACGCCCTTGATGGCCAGCGTGTCGCGCAAATGCGCGAGATACCGCGGCTCGTAGGCGACGCGCTTCATCACGCTGGATTCGCTCGGCGTCACCTCGCTGAGGATCGAGGCAAAGACCGGCGCGCGCCTGTGCGTGATCGCGGTGACCTGCATCGACATGTTGAAGTCTTCGAGCGCGACATGGCCGTGGCTTTCGCCGAACGGCCCTTCCGGCTCGAGCAGGTCCGGATCGATCAGGCCTTCGACCACGATCTCGGCGTCGGCCGGCACGTCGAGATCGACGGTGACGGCTTTGACGATGCGGATCGGCGCGCCGGCCAAGCCGCCGGCGACCGCCATTTCATCGAGGTCGATCGGCAGCTTTTGCGGTCCGGTGAACATCACGACCGGCGCGCAGCCGACCACGATCGCGATCGGCATCGGCTTTTTCAGGGTGCGGTATTTCTGCCAATGCAGATAACCGCCGGCGCCGCCGATGCGCGCGGCCATGCGCACGCCGAGCCGGTCGGTCGCTTTCAGCGCGGCGCGGTAGGTGCCCATGTTGCGGATGCCGGTCTCGGGATCCTGGGTGATGCACAATGTCGCCGTCAGATAAGGTGCTGCGTCATAGCCGGGCGTCGAAATCGGCACCGGCAAGGATTTCAGGCCGCCGTCCGCCCGGCGCAATTCATCGCCTTTGATGACGATCTCCTGGCACGGCGCCGCCGTCACTTTGAGCGGCGCGATCGGATTGGCGATGGCCCGCATCCAGGCGTCGCCGATCGCCTCGACCGCGCAGCCCATGCCGACCGCATAGATGCGCGCCGACGACGCCAGCGCCCCGATGGCGACCGGCACATCGTAGCGCCGTCCCGCCGCGTCGACCACGTTGGTGAACAAGAACGCGCGCCGCTCATCCTCTTTGAGCCCGCCCTGGAATTGCCAGCGCACCAGCGGGTGCAGCTCGGTGTCCTTGTTGACCGGCCGTTCGATGCGCAGCAGCAGTCCCTGCGCTTCGATCCGCTTCAGATGCTCCTGGAAATCGAGCGGCGGTCCGGCCGATTGGGCTTTCGCGGTGTCATCTGCACGTTTGTCGAGCATGAATACGGTCTTTCAGTATCCCGATCGTCATCACCGGGCTTGTCCCGGTGATCCCGATAATCGCGGCACGGCAGTCCCATGTCGATTAGGATGGCCGGGTCAAGCCCGGTCATGACGTTCCGTCACTTCTTGTTCTTCTCGTGCTCGGCGATGATCGGACGCGCCACGCGGAAGCAATCGACGCCGATCGGCGCACCGCAATAGATCAAGACCTGCGTCAGCGCGGCGCGGATCTCGTTCGGGGTGAGCCCGTTGTTGAGCGCGCCGCGCACGTGGGTCTGGAATTCCTCCATCTTGCCGAGCGCGGCGATCATGCCGAGATTGAGGATCGAGCGCTCGCGCGGCTTGAGCGTCTCGTCGCCCCAGGTTTCGCCCCAGCAATATTCCGTAAGAAGCCGCTGAAAATCGCGATTGAAGTCGTCGACGTTGTTAAGCGCGCGGTCGACATAGGCGTCGCCCAAAACCTTTTTGCGTTTGGCAAGGCCGAGATCGTAGCGTTTCTGGTCCATGATGTATCCCTTTCTGTCTTCTCCCTCTCCCCGTTGGTGAGAGGGCGGGGTGAGGGGCGCGGGCCTCTCGGTAAAAGCTCGGAGCAAGAGCCTCTCCGCCGGAGCCCCCTCACCCCAACCCTCTCCCCGCCGGGGAGAGGGGGGTCGCTTCACGAGCGTCATCGCAAGCGATACGCCCTCTTCACCCATCCACCGGGCCGCCCTTCCAGCGTTTGACGATGCCGGTATCGATGCCGAACAGGTCGAGCAGCCGGCCGACCGTGTGATTGACGATGTCATCGACCGATTTCGGCCTGTTATAGAACGCCGGCACGATCGGCGCGATGACGGCGCCTATATCGGCGAGCGTGGTCATGCTGCGCAGGTGCCCGCTATGCAGCGGCGTTTCGCGTATCGCCAGGACCAGCCGGCGTTTCTCCTTGAGCACGACGTCGGCGGCGCGCGAAAGCAGCGAGGAGGTCACGCCGGACGCGATCTCGCTCATGGTGCGGATCGAGCACGGCGCGATGATCATGCCCATGGTGGGGAACGAACCCGAGGAGATTGCCGCGCCGATATCGGTGACGGGATAGTGCACCGAAGCGAGCGCGCGCACGTCCTTCGGCTTGAGGTCGGTCTCATAGACCAGCGTCATCTCCGCCGATTTACTCATGACCAGATGGGTCTCGATCTCGGTCTTGCGCAGCAATTCGAGCATCCGCACGCCGTAGATCGTGCCGGAAGCGCCGGATATGCCGACAATGAGCCGCGCGGCGGTTTTGGCCATCCCTGCCCTCATTCCTTCAGGCGCCGGTTGTGCCACGGCGTGAGGCGTCGTTCCAGTAGGGTGGGCATCGCAGCGCGATGTCTATGCGGTCGATCGCCGAGGCCGTCCGCGTGGGCAAAATCGCCGGCGAAGCCTTGTAAGCATTTCCTCAGAGGATGGCGATTTTGCCCACCCTACGAAGCGATGCTTGCGAAGCCACCAATAAGGACCGCGACGGCCTGTTTTGGAAAGCTCTTACCCATCGCGCGTTCATAGGCGCCGACATTGGAGCGCGCTGCATCCTTCGGCTGAGCCTGAGTGCCGAGCGGACCCGATCGGGTGAATTCGTAGAGCGCCTCCTGCTGCAGACGCTCGGCATCGAGCTCGACCGCTTTGACTTTGTTGCGGAACACTTCCTGCTTGCCCTGATCGACCAGCGTCGCCGCACCCTTGAGCTTGCGCCGCGTATCGCGGATTGGAACGATCGTGAGCTCGCGCCAGCTTCGCACCTTGTCGTCGAGCTTCTTCACCTCGTCCGCAGTGAGGAGCCGCCCGTCGGACGCGAGCCAGAACAGAAACAGCAGCAAATTGACGTCGATGCCGCAGTCGTCCTGCAAGGCGATGCAGGCATCGGACACGCCCGATTGCCGGTAAAAGTGCAGCGAGAAGCGCCAGAACGGCGTGGTCTCAGTCTGTGTCTCGGTCATGCTTGGAGCCTTATGCCACAAATAGTCGCTCATAGGCGCCGGCCGCGCGCAGCGCCGCGACGATGCGCTCCGGCGTCAGCGGTGTCTCGGCAAAGTGCACGCCGAACGGCGACAGCGCGTCTTCGATGGCGCCGATGATCGCCGCCGCCGCGGGGATGGTGCCGCCCTCGCCGGCGCCCTTGACGCCAAGCGGATTGAGCGGATTAACGGTCTCGACATGGGAAATATTGCAGGTCGGAACGTCGGTCGCCATCGGCAAAAGATAATCGGCGAACGACGTGGTCAGCGGCTGCGCATTATCGTCGTACTGCATCCATTCCAAGAGCGCGTTGCCGATGCCATGAGCGACGCCGCCCTGCACCTGGCCATCGACGATGAGCGGATTGATCACGCGGCCGCTGTCGTGGGCGACGGTGTAGCGCAGAACCTTGACGCCGCCGGTCATGGCATCGACCTCGACCTCCACGACGTGCGTCCCCGAGCAATAGGCGGCCTGCGACGGCGCGTAATAGGCCGTGTGCTCCAGGCCCGCCGCCTGTCCAGCCGGCAGCGAAACGCCGGGAATGCCCTGCGCCAGCCGCGCCAGTTCGCCGAACCCGATGCTCGGTTTGTTGCCGGCGCCGGAAACCGCTTGGCCGTCTTCGAGATCGATATCGCTCTCGTTGACGCCGAGCGCGCGCGCGGCGAGCGCGATCAATTGCGTGCGCACCGTCTGCCCGGCAATGAGCGCCGAGCAGCCGGCATTCACCGCCTGGCGGCTGGCGAAGGCGCCGACGCCTTGGGCGATCGCGCCGGTATCGCCGATCGTCATCACGATGTCCTCGATGCGGCAGCCGACCTGCTCGGCAACGATCTGCGACAGCGTGGTGCGGGTGCCCTGGCCCTGGTTGGTAGCGCCGGTGGCGACCGCGACTTTGCCGCTGGGCAGCACGCGCACCGTCACGCCCTCGAACGGGCCAAGCCCGGTGCCCTCGACGTAATTGCCGAGCCCGATGCCGATGAAGCGGCCTTGGTCGAGCGCGGCGCGCTGGCGTTCGCGGAAGCTTTGGTATTCGGCTTGCGCCAGAGCGGTTTCCTGCCCTTTCGGATAATCGCCGCTGTCATAGACCAGCGGCTTACCGTCGCGGAAAATGAGGCCGACCTCGTAGGGCATTTGCTCCGGCTGGATGAAATTACGGCGGCGCATTTCGGCGCGATCGAGTTGCAGCTCGGCGGCGACGCGATCCGACAGCCGCTCCATGGCGAACACCGCCTGCGGCCGGCCGGCGCCGCGCACCGGCGTCGTCGGCACCTTGTTGGTCAGCACCACGGTGGTATCGAGCTGATAGGCCCAGACCACGTAGGGCCCGGGAACAGTAGCCGCGGCGATATAGGGCAGGATCACGCCCCACGGCGCGAACGCGCCGGAGTCGTGCACCAGCCGGCCGCGCACGCCGAGGATTTTTGCATCCGCATCGACCGCGATGGCGACGTCCCAGTATTGGTCGCGCTCCTGCGTAGCGCAGAGGAAATGCTCGCGCCGGTCCTCGATCCATTTCACCGGCCGGCCGAGCTTTAGCGCCGCCGCCGGGATCACCGCCTCCTCGGGATAGAAGATCGCCTTCGGGCCGAAGCCGCCGCCGACATCGGGCGCGATCACGCGGATCGATTCCAGCTCGCGGCCCAGAAGATCGGCCATCATGCGGCGGCCGATATGCGGCGTCTGCGTGCCCGACCACACCGTCAACACGTCGGACGCGGCGTCGTGACTGGCGAGCACCGCGCGCGTTTCGATGGCCATGCCGCCGCCGCGGTGCTGCCAAATTTCTTCTTCGAAGACGTAGGCCGCGCCGGCAAAGGCGGCATCGATATCGCCGTAAGCAAGCCGAAACGTGGACAGCACATTCGAATCAAGATCGGCATGGACGCGCGGAGCACCTGCCGCGATGGCGTCGCGGCAGTCGCTGACCGCATTGAGCACGTCATAATGCACGACCACAGCGGCGGCGGCGTCCTCGGCGATGTAGCGCGTGTCGGCAATCACGACCGCAACCGGCTGGCCAACATAGCTCACTTCGCCGCGCGCCAGCACGTGCTGGGTGCAGGCCGCTGCAATCGACGGATTGGGCAGCAGCATCGGCATCGGCTGGCTGCGCATCGGCTCCGGCAGATCGTCTGTGGCGATGACGGCGTGGACGCCGGGCAACACCATCGCCGCCTTGATGTCGATCGATTGCAGCCGCGCGTGCGCATAGGGCGAGCGGACAAAGCAGGCGTGCAATGCACCCGGCAGCTTGATATCATCGACGAAACGTCCGCGGCCAGCGAGCAGCGCCGGATCTTCGAGCCGCTTCACGCGCGCGCCGAAGTGCTTTGCGCCCATGCTCAGCCCCCGCTGCCATTGCGCAAACGCTGCGCGGCGTCGAGCGCCGCAGCAACGATGCCGGCATAGCCGGTGCAGCGGCAGAGATTGCCGGTGAGCGCCTCGCGCACCTCCTGCTCGCTCGGCTCGGGTGTGTCGCGCAGCAACTCGGTGAGCGTGATCAGCATCCCCGGCGTGCAGAAGCCGCATTGCAGGCCGTGATTGTCGATGAAGGCCTGTTGCAGCACCGAAAGCTCGCCATCGGGCGCCAGGCCCTCGACGGTCGTTACCTCGCTGCCATTGGCCTGCACCGCGAACATCAGGCACGAGCGCGTCGTGCGGCCATCGACCAGCACGGTGCAAGCGCCGCATACGCCGTGCTCGCAGCCGAGATGCGTGCCGGTGAGGCCAAGTTCATGACGCAGGAAATCGGCGAGCGTCAGCCGCGATTCGACGATCCTCGCATGCGCCTTGCCGTTGACCGTAACTCGCGTCGGCTGCTTACTCATACGCTCTCTGTAAAACCACGTTACATAACGACCGGCACATCGACGCCGGCGCGGCGCGCCGCGTCGGTGAGCGCGCGCATGCTCAACACTTGCGCGAGATGCCGCCGATACTCGCCGCCGGCGTGGATATCCGAAATCGGCTCGACAAGCCACGCCGCCGCCGCCGCGGAGCGGATCAATGCGGCATCGAGCGGCTGACCGATGAGCCGCGCTTCGGCCGCTTCGACCCGGATCGGCGAGGTTGCAACGCCGCACAGCGCCAGCGCCGCTTGCCGCACGATGTTGCCGGCGCCGACATCGAGCAGCGCCGCGGCGCCGGCCAGCGCAAAATCGCCATGCCGGCGGGCGAATTCGTGGAAGCCATGACCGTGACCCTGCCGCCAGATCGGCAGGTCGATCGCCGCGATCATTTCGTCGGGCTTCAGCACCGTCGCCATGAAGCCCGCGGTGAATTTGCGAAACGGCACGGCGCGGATGCCGCGGGTGCTGGCCAGGTGAATGACCGCATCATAGGCTGCGCAGACCGCGGGCAGCTCGGCGGCGGGATCAGCGTGCGCAAGGCTGCCGCCGATGGTGCCGCGATTGCGGGTCTGGCGATGGCCGACGTGATGCAGCGCTTCCGTCACAAGCGGACAGTAGCGCGCAACGTCCGCCGACATTTCCAGGTCGCGCTGCCGCATCATGGCACCGATGCGGAGCATCCCGTCCGCGACGGCGATGCCGCGCAGGTCTTCGACACCGCCGAGATCGACCAGATGATCGACCATGACGTAGCGAAAGTTCATCATCGGCACCAGCGATTGGCCGCCGGCGAGAATCTTGGCGTTGGGCAACCTCGCCAGCAGGTCGGCGGCTTCCTGGAGCTGCCGCGGCGCGTGATAGTCGAAAGGGGCTGGCTTCATTTCCCGGACGCGATTGAACTGATGTGGTTTAGCGTAAGATGTCGGAAATACTGTAGAAACGCCTGTGCTCGGAGTCACAAACCCTAGCATCGAAGCATGCTAGTTTGGTAGGTGCAAGGAAGGCGGGGTGCCGTGATCATCAGCTTCGGCAGACGGTGGTTCCTGGCTGCGCTCGGCAGCGTTGCGGCGTCATCGCTGCTGCGGCCCCGTTTGGCGCGCGCAGCAGCCGGCGCTGCCGGTGATCGGGTTTCTCCGCAGCACGGCGCTTGCGCCGTTTCAAAACCTTGTTCCCGCGTTCGGCCAGGGCCTGAAGGAAGCCGGCTTCGTCGACGGGCAGAACGTCGCCATCGAATATCGCTATGCGGAGAATCAAAGAGATCGCCTGCCGGCGCTGGTGGCGGAATTGATTCGCTTGCCGGTGGCCGTGATCGTGGTGAACAGCGGCGCGGCGGCGGCGGCCAAGGCCGCAACGGCGACGGTGCCGATCGTGTTCGCTGGCGGCGCCGATCCGGTCAAGAACGGCCTCGTCGCCAGCCTCAACCGGCCGGGCGGCAACGTCACAGGCGTGAGTTGGCTCGGCACCGAGTTAGGGGCGAAGCGACTGGAGCTGCTGCACCAACTCGTGCCCAAGACCACGACGATTGCCATGCTCGCGAACCCCAGTCCTCTAACCGAGGCTGAGCGAAAAGACGTGCAGGCTGCGGCACAGGCGATCGGTCTGCAACTTATCATTATCGATGTCAGCAGCGACCGCGACATCGAGACAGCCTTCGCCACCTTCGTCCAGCGCGGGGCTGGCGCGCTGTACGTCGGTGGCGGCGCATCCTTGACCTCGAAGCGGGAAAGTATCGTCGCGCTGGCGGCTCGCCATGCAATTCCCGCGATGTATGTGGTGCGCGAGGCGGTCGTGGCCGGTGGCCTGATGAGCTACGGGCCCAGCCAGGGCGATGCCTATCGCCAGGCGGGCATCTATACCGGGCGGATTCTCAAGGGCGAGAAGCCCGCCGACCTGCCGGTGATGCAATCCGTCAAATTCGACTTCGTGATCAACCTCAAGACCGCCAAGGCGCTCGGCCTCGAAGTGCCGATGATCATGCAAATGACCGCCGACGAGGTGATCGAATGACCAAGAACTCGTCATGCGCGGGCTTGACCCGCGCATCCATGCAACGGCACCGCCTCATGGATTGCCGGATCAAGTCCGGCAATGACGATTGAGCGTCGAACCCAGCGCGCTACGCCGTCTTGACGCCAAGCTCCGCCTGTTCTTTGGCGTAAGCGGCGTCCATGCGCGAGGCGATGCCGTGCTTGGCGAGCTCGGCCGCGAACAGGCGGCGGATCTCCGGTTTCTCGTCGATATAGTCGAGCTGGTCGCCGCCGACGCGGCGGCTGATCCAGGCCTTCGGCACGCCTTGCGCGTTGCGGACGGCGACGCCCTCGTGCTTGAAGGCGAGATAGCGCGCCGGCGTCGTGCCGGAATTGAAATGCTGATGGAACCACATATTCGGCGGCACGATCATGGTGCCGACCTCCCAATTGAAGCGCTGCGGCTCCTCGCCTTCCGGCCACATCAGCGAGAAGCCCTCGCCCGACAGCACAATGACGTGCGCGCCCGGCCCGTGCGCGTGCGCCTTCTTGTAGGTGCCGATCGGGAACTGCGAAATGTGGCTGTTCATCGAGCCCTTGGCCATGTTGAAGCGGATATGGCCGCCGCCGGCGCCGCGCTCCGTTGCGGTGATCAAGGGGATATTGACCGCATCGGGCACGAAATTGGTCGACAGCAAAAAGCCCTTCTGCTCGCCCTTGGAGCTGAAATAGTCGGGCTCGCCGGCGAAGCGATCCTTGAAATCGTATTTGGTGTTGAAGATGAAATCGATGTCTTCGTAGAGATTGATCACCGGCGGCGCGTTGGTCACGGCGACATAGCGCGCCGGCTCCTTGCCGGAGCCGTTGAAGTGCTGGTGGTGACAATTGAGCGGAATGGCGAACAGCGCGCCATCCTTCCACTCGAAGGTGATGCGGGCGCCGGCGTCGTTCCACACCGTGGTCGAGCCGCGGCCGCTCAGCACCATGATCATTTCCTCATAGAGCTGGCGGTGCGGGACAAGACTCTTGCCCGGCGGAATTTCCATCACATAGCAATCGTTCGACGTGCGCGATGCATCATGGTTGAGGAACACCGCGTTGCCGCCACGGCGCGCCCACGGTTTCAGCGCGACGGTGCGCAGGTTTTGCACATAAACCGACGGAATGATGTCGAGGCCCTCGGCCTTCACCCAACGGGTGTACGGCGTTTCCTTTTCGGTCTTGAACTTGTTTGCCAGTTCTTCGGAAACGACGGCGTTCTTAGCCATTTGGCTCACTCCATTTCCAAGTTTCTAGGCAGCAGCCCGCGGCGCAACGGCCGCCGCGAGAGCTACGCATTTTTCCGCGCGCATGCGCACGTGGATCGAGTCGCCGGTCGGCGTCCGCAGCGAGGAGTGGACGCGGGCGAGCAGGACAGAATCGCCCACTTTGACCTGAAAATCCAGATAGTCGCCAAGAAAGACCTTGGCCTCGACAGTTCCGGTGCAGAGATTGTCGCCCTCCTCGCGCAGCGGCGGCGCCTCGGAGAGCTCGACATCCTCCGGGCGCACCGACACGACAATGGCTGCGTCTTTGGCCAGCGTCTCGACGCACTGCACGTTGAGCTCGCCGAGCGCGGTCGCCACCCGGCAGCGGCCGTTGCCGGCAGCGGCGGACAGCATGGTGCCGCCGATGAAATTGGTGCTGCCGACAAAATCGGCGACGAATTTGTTGCGCGGCCGCTCATAGATGTCGCGCGGCGAGCCGATCTGAATAATGCGGCCCTCGTTCATCACGGCGATTTCGTGGGACAGCGCCAAGGCCTCGCTCTGGTCGTGGGTAACATAGACCGTCGTGATACCAAGATCGCGCTGCATGCGCTTGAGCTCAAAGCGCATTGCCTCGCGCAGCTTGGCGTCGAGATTCGACAGCGGCTCGTCGAGCAGCAGCAATTGCGGCTCCATGACCAGTGCACGCGCCAGCGCCAGCCGCTGCTGCTGGCCGCCGGACAGTTTTGTGGCGTCGCGATCGGCCAGGTCGGCGAGTTGCACAGCCGCCAGCACGCGCATGACTTTGTCCTCGATCTCCCTGCGGCTCGGTCTTTGTCTGCGCACTTCGAGGGGAAACGCGACATTCTTGAAAACGTTCATGTGCGGCCAGATGGCGTAGGACTGAAACACCATGCCGAAGTTGCGCCGGTTGGGCGCGACGAACACGCCTTTGTCCGACGAAAACACCACGCGGCCGCCGGCGTCAATCGAACCCGACCGCGGCCGTTCGAGCCCGGCAATGGACCGCAGCGTCGTCGTCTTGCCGCAGCCGCTCGGCCCAAGCAGCGTGAACAGCGCGCCTTCGGGTACGTCGAACGACACGTCCTGCACGGCGTTGACCGTGCCGCCGCGGTCATTGGCGTATTCGGTGAACAGTGAGCGGACACTCAACACGATCACTACTCCACTTTCAGGCCCGCGGCCTTGATAATCGGCCACCACTTAGCGATGTCGGCTTTGCGCACAGCGTCCAAAGCCGCGGGCGTGCGCTGATCGCTCGCCGGCATATCGAGACCCATCTCGACGATCTGCTTGTGAAAGCCGGGATCGGCCATCGCCGCATTGGCGGCGGCGTTGAGCTTCGCAACGATGGCCGGCGGCGTGCCCTTCGGAACCCAGAGCGCGTTCCAAATCGACACGTAGAAGCCCGGCAGCCCGGCCTCATCCACGGTTGGAATTTCGGGAGCTGTTTCCATGCGCGTCTTTGCCGTGACAGCATAGGCTCTGATCTGCCCGGCGCGCACCAGCGGCAGGAAGCTGCCGGTCGCGGTGCACATGAAATTGATCTGGCCGGCGAGCATATCCTGCATCGCGGGCGCGCCGCCGCGATAGGGCACGAACCGCCACTTTGCTCCGATCGTGTTCTGCAGGGACAGCCCGCAGAGATGTTGCGCGGTGCCGGTACCGACGGTGCCTTGCAAGACCTTGTCGGGGTTTGCCTTGATCCAGGCGATCAATTCCTTGAGCGTCTTTGCCGGCACGTCATTGGTGGTCACCAGCAAAAACGGATAGCTCGGCAGCAGCGCCACCGGCGCGAAGTCCGCCGATGGATCATATGACAACGACATGGTGGCGGGAGTGGCGACGAACGCCTCGGAGTTGCCCAATAGCAGCGTATAGCCGTCGGAATCCGCCCGCGCGACGCGAGCGGCGCCGATCGTCCCGGAGGCGCCGCCCATGTTCTCGGTGACGATGGGTTGGCCGAGCAAAGTCCTCATCCGCTCCGCAAGCAGACGAACGAGGCTGTCGGTAACGCCGCCGGCCGGGTAAGGCACGACGATTGAGATCGGCCGCGACGGATAGGTTTCCGCGCGCACGCCTTCGGCGGCGCCCCATGCAACCAGGAGCGCCATCGCAGCAAGTAATTTGCTCACCCACTTCATGTTCACACCTCCGCAATGCCAAACCGCCGGCCGACGAACTGCGCCACTATCACGAAGCCGAGCAAGACCAGGATCATCATGACGCCGAGCGCCGATAATTCAACATATTGGCCATTCTGCCACAGTTCCCAGATCATGACCGAGACCACTTCGGTGCCAGGACTGTAAAGCAGGATGGAGCTCGCCAATTCCCGGATCGAGACGACCACGATGTAGATCCAGCCGGCAATGAGACCGGGCTTGAGCAGCGGCAGCACGATGCGGCTGAACGTCATGGCCAAACTCGCGCCGCTCATGGCGGCCGATTCCTCGAGCTCCTGGTGCACCTGAAGCAGCGACGCCGTGTTGTAGCGCATACCGTAAGGCATGAAGCGCGTGACATAGGCGATCAGCATGATCCAGATCGTGCCGTAAACGCCGACCGGCAGCGTCAGGTAGCAGACCATGATCGCGAGTCCCAGGACGAGACCGGGAACCACCAAGGGCAGCGAAGCCAGATGATCGATGAGCCAACGGCCCGGCAGCTTGGTGCGCACCACGATCCAGCACAATACCGACGTCGCCAGCATGATCAGCGTGGCGCTGCCGAGCGACAGCAAAATGCTGTTCCAGATGGCGGTGCCGATCGCGGGATACGCGAGCACGCTGCGATAGGAATCGAGTGTCAGGTTTTTCAGCGCCGCCAGCGTCGGCACGCTGTAAAAGCGCTGCAAGGAAGACCACAGCAGAACGAGGAACGGCAGTACGACGACGAGCGTGACGTAAATCACGAAAATCGCCGCCGTGACATAGCGCCAGCGCCCGATCCGCATGACGCGCGGGCGAAAGTCTTTTCCGGTCACCGTCGCGTAGCGGCTGCCGCGCGAGGCGATGCGCAGGTTGAGGACGATGCACAGCGTCGTGATGATGAGCAGCGTCAGGCCGTAGGCTGACGCCACACCGATCTTGCTCGGGTAAGAGTGGATCGCGTCATAGATCGCCGAAGTATAGACTTCGATACCGGCGGGCAGGCCGAGCAGCGCCGGCACTTCGAACGATTCCAGCGCCCGCACGAACAGGATCAACAGCGCCGCGGCAGTCGCCGGCGATGCCAGGCGGATGGTGATGCGGCGCACGATCTGCGGCAGCGTCGCGCCGCTCATCAGGGCGGATTCTTCGAGCGCCGGATCCATCGAGCGGAACGCCGCGGTCATCAGCAAAAACGCCATCGGCGAATAGTGCAGGCCGTCGACCCAGATCATGCCGGGGATCGAGTAGATGTTGATGAAGACGGTATCGGTGGCAAAGGCGTGCTGAAGCACGAGATTGATGATGCCGATCTTCGGGCTGCCGAGGAAAATCCACGATACCGTGAACAAAATCCCGGGGATAATCAGCGGAACAAGCGCCAGCGCGAAAAACAGCGACTTGAAGGGAGTGTCGGTGCGCTCGTTGATCCAGGCCAGCAAAGCGCCGAATCCGAAGGCAAGCGCGCCGCTGCCGGCGGCGAATTGTAGCGAGTTCGCGAGCAAGCGCATCGTATCGGCGCTCGCATAGGCAGCCCGATAATTGTCGAGCGTGAAATGCGCGGGCGTTGCTGCGGTTTCCGGCGACAGCACGCTTTGCCACAGCATGAAAGCAAGCGGCACCAGCGCCAGCCAGGCAACCAGCGCGGCGGCGGTGGCGACCGCTATCCATGTCCACGCGCCGCGCATCGCCTCCCTCAGAGGCTACCGACGATCAGGTGTTAGGTTCGCGGTGATGATCGTGATCGTGGTGGTGATCATGATCGTGATGATGATGACCGTGCTCGTGGCTGTGCGCATGACCGTGATCGTGGTCGTGCTCATGATGATGCAGGCGCTGCCGCGGCCGCGGGCCGCGCGGATCCTCACTGAACACCAGCGACTTGATCGTCACCGGCACGGTATAGGACGGCATGCGGATGCGGCCGAGATCGATATAGTCGAAGTCCCACAGCACGACGCCGTCGATGACCAGCATCTCGCTCTCGACGTGCAGCTCCTCGCGCAGGATATGGCCGAGCGTCTGCGCCACGTCGCCGTCGAGCATGATGAACAGCGGCTGTTTCCTGGCGATGCGCTCGGCGAGGCCGCGCTTAATGCCCGCCGCGAAGGCAGCGAGGCGCTCGTAGGACGGCATGCCGGTCCAGCGCAGCGCCAGCGCGATCTCGCGGTCGGTGTCCACCACGTCGAACGCGGTCATGTGGCTGCGGATGGCGTTGGCGAGCTGTTCCGGATCGATCGCCTCCTCGCAGGCGAACGGCGGCAGCAAAACCTGCAAATTGCGGCGCGGCAGCAGCACGCCGGGCGCCGAGATGTAGCTGGTATTGCCGGAAAGCTGCACGCTGTATTCGGACGCGCCGAGCGCGGTGGCGCGGATGCATTCGCCGGCCGGCAGCACCGGCCACGGCAGCGCGCCGCGCTCGATGCGGGCGCGGATGGCGCGGCCGAGCCGCGGTCCCAGATCGCCGAAATCGCGCTCTTCGCGCTGATAGACGTATTCGGAAACGCCACCGGAGAACATGACGCCATCGATTTGACCGAGTTCGGCGATCGGATCGGTCAGATAAAGATGCTCGATGTCATGCGGCAGCGGCCGCGCCGTAACGGCGGCGACCAGCGTATCGGCCATGCCATCGGCAACCTTATCCAGGTCGGCCGCGGCGATGGCGTCGCCGCGGTTCCAGGAAAAGCCGGCGCGCTTGGCGTGATGCTTGCCGGCCGGATCGAGCCGCACGATCTTGCCATCCTCGACCACTTGCAGGCGGCCGCCGATGTGCACGGCAGCGGTCGCGATCACTTTGCCCTTTTCGACCAGGCCGAGCTTGGTGGTGCCGCCGCCGATGTCGATGTTGAGAATGCGCTTGCCCTGGTCGCTGGAGACGCGCGCGGCGCCGGAGCCGTAGGCCGCAAGCATCGCCTCCATATGATGGCCGGCGGTGGCGGTGACGAATTCGCCGCCCTGCTCGGAAAGAATCTTGGCGATGCCCTGCGCGTTGTCGCGCCGCAGCGCTTCGCCGGTGAGGATGACCACGCCGGTATCGATCTGGTCGGGGTGGAGATTGGCGGCGTTGTAGGCGTCGTCGATGATGGCGCCGAGCTTGGCGTCGTCGATGCGCTCCTCGCTCTGATACGGCGTGAGCGCAACCGGCGACTGAAACAGCGTCTCGCGCGAGACGACGTAATAGCGGCTGGTCAAATCCTCGGCCATGCGGCGCAGGCCGACGCGGGAAAAGATGACCTGGGTGCCCGCGGAGCCGATATCGATGCCGACCGTCATCAGCGACACGAAATCCTGACGCCAGAGCGGATTGTCCTCCAGCGGAACATCGTCGTTCTCGAAGTCGTAATCGTGGTCGTGATCGTGATCGTGGTCGGAATCTTCATCGTGCGCGTGCACGATGTTCTGACCGTAGAGATGGTCGGTGAGGGTATGGGCCGCGTTTTTCTTCTCTTCCGGGTCGGACATTCAAGGTTCCCTGGCGCGATCGGAAGCTTTCTTCCCGCGTCGGTGCTCACACGTCAATGCCACAACCCGAAATGGCCGGGCTGCGATCAATGCAGGCAGCCTCGGGGGCGATGCGCCGATCGGCGGGCACTCACGCAACGCGAATGACGATTTTGCCGAAGTGCGCGCCGGAAGCCATGTGCTTATAGGCCGCCTGCGCGTCGTCGAAGCCGAACACCCGATCGATCACCGGCTTGATCTTGTTGGCAACGATGGCGGCGTTCATCGCCTCGAACATTTCCGTCGAGCCGACCGATATGCCCTGCACATTGGCGCGCCGGCCGAGGATCAATCCCGGATTGAGCTCGGTCGCGGCGCCGCTCAAGCCGCCGATCATGCTGATCTTGCCGCCGATCCGGATGGCGCCGAACGAGCGCGCCAGCGTGCCGGCGCCGCCGACCTCGACGACGTGATCGACGCCGCGCCCGCCGGTGAACTCGACTGCCGCTTTGTCCCATTCCGGCGTAGTCTTATAATTGATGATGCACGCCGCACCGAGCGATTTTGCGCGCTTGAGCTTGTCGTCGCTCGATGAGGTGATGATCGCCGTAACTCCCATCGCGTGCGCGAACTGCAATCCGAAGATCGCGACGCCGCCGGTGCCTTGCAGCAGCACAGTCTGCCCGGCGATCAATTTGGCGTGCCGCATCATGGCGTGCCACGCGGTCACGGCAGCACAAGGCAGCGTCGCGCCCTCTTCGACCGAAAGATGCGCGGGAATTTTGACGACGCCGTCTTCTTCCAGAACGGCATATTCAGTCAGCATGCCGTCGATGCTGCCGCCGAGCGCGCTCGCCTGGACATTCTGGCTCGGCTCGCCGCCCGGCCAGCGCTGGAAGAAGTTGCCCGCGACCTTGTCGCCGGCTTTCACGCGAGTGACGCCAGGGCCGACTTCGACCACCTCGCCCGCCCCGTCGGAAAGCGGGACGACCTTGTCGCGCACCGGCATGCGGTACGTGCCGCGCACGATGCCGAGATCGCGGAAGTTGAGCGAGCAGGCGCCGACCTTGACCAGAACCTGCCGGTGCTGCGGCTTCGCCTCAGGCAGGTCGACGCGGGCAAGCGCTTCGATTCCGGCGCCGCCCTTGGGCAATTGATAGGCACGCATTGGTGCTCCTCCCGAGTGTTTCTTGATTGGCCGCTGACGGCGCGGCGTTCACGCCACCGGCGTCACGTTCACGGACACGCTCATGCGCTGCCCGCCTGATCCCAGAATAACACCATCCACGGGCGCGACATCGGTATAGTCGCGGCCGATCGCGAGCATGACGTGTTCCTCTTGGGCCAGCACCGCATTGGTGGGATCGAGCCCAATCCACCCCCACCCTTCCCTCCCCCGCTCGCGGCGGAGGGAAGGGTGGGGGCCGCCGCACCACAGCATGACCCAGGCGTGCATCGCTTCGCTACCTTGCAGCCGCGTCGCATCCGTCGCTGGAGCGGAGCGCAAGTAGCCGCTGACATAGGCGGCTGGCAAGCCGATGCCGCGCAGCCCCGAAATCATGATGTGCGCGAAATCCTGGCAGACGCCGCGGCGAAGCGCAAAAGACATCGGCGGCGTGGTGGTCACCGTCGTTGCGCCGATTTCATAGACGATGTCGGACTTCAGGCGGCCGATCAGCTCGATCGCGGCGTCGAGCACAGGGCGTCCGGGGGTAAAACTCTCTCGCGCATAGTCGCGGATCTCGGGATCGAGCGACACCAGGCGGCTTGGGAACAAAAAATGCGCCGGCGACAATGGCTGGATGTCGTTTGTCGCAAACGCCTCTTCGCGGACCGTTTCCCACCGCGGCGTCGACTGAGGTTCCGCCCCCTCCCTACCCTCCCCCGCTTGCGGGGGAGGGTAGGGAGGGGGATCGACGGCGACGCGCGCCGCCAATTTGACCGTGAGCGTGTCGTGCGGCTCTTCGATCTCGATCCAGGTGATGCGGTTGCCGAAGAAATCCAGACTTTCGCGCCGATGCATGGGTTCGGGCAAAATCTGCAGCGCGGCGACCTGTACGCGCTGGCCGTCGCGCGGGACCGGCGTCAGGCGCAGCACGTGCCGCGCATGCGCGACCGGCGACGCATAGTTGCACACCGTGGTTTGCCGGACGTCATAGATCATGCCAGCGCCTCCCACATCGAGTCCGACCGCTCATTGTTGGTGAGATAGGCCGCACTGATGGCGTCCGACAGCTTCATCAGCGATTGTTCGATGTCGAATATCAAATCGTCGTCGATCTTGGCGGCATCGGCCGTTCGCAGGCGTGTCGCGATCGAGGCTGCGATCTGCTGCACCGGCGACAGGCGGCCGGTCGAATTCCTCCGCGGCAAAGCGCCGAGATGCGTCTCGATGCGGTCGAGCTGAAACACGACCGATCGGGGATTGTTCGGATCGAGCATAACGAGGTCGATGACCGGCGCCAGCGCCGCAATCATCACATAACGCTGCCGGTAGCTGATCTGACTGTCGGCCAGCTCCAGCAGCACGTCCAGGCTGCCGTCCGGCGCGCCTTTCGCCGCAAAGGTGCGCACCAGACGGCAAGTCAAGAGCGCACGTTCGATGCGGCGGCCGAGTTCGAGAAACCGCCAACCGGCGAGCTGCGTCATGTTCTCCTGGGCCAGACCCGACAACGACGAGATGATGCGCAAGGCCGCTTCGACCCGCTCGGCGATCGTGCTTTCGGATGGGCCCATCGGCAGCGGCGTGGCGATCATCGTGGCGAGATCGTTGATGGCCCGCCAGGCGTCCGGCGAAAACCGGTCGCGGATGACGGAGGCTGCCGAACGCGCGGCGCGTGTGAGGTGCGGCAGCGAGCCCTCCGGATCGCCGCGGGTGAGGACCGCGCGCGCTGTGAACGCGGCCATCGCGGCCCCCTCTCTTCCCTCACCCCCGAGGGGGAAGGGAAGGGTGGGGGTGGCGACCGCGTTCCAGGCGCCGAGAAATCCACCGATGCTGGCGATGACCAGCGCCGCCGCATCGTCGGCCTCGGCGCTGCGGTTGATCATGGCGCGAACCAGCCGCAGCGTCGCCTCGGCGCGTTCGACATAGCGCCCGACCCAGAACAGATTGTCGGCGGCACGGCTTGGCAAGAGGCCGGTGGCGCGCTGCACCTGCATCCGTTCCGCCGTCGGCAACAGCGTGGTCTCGCCGACCGGGCCGTGCGTCAGCACCCAGGCATCGGCGGTCGCGGCGCCCCGCTGCAAGCTCATCGCGCGCGCATCGGCGTTCTCGGCGATGCGCACAAATCCGCCGGGCATGACTTGCCACCGCTCGCCAACCTTGGCCAGGAACAGCCGCAGCGTGAATGGCCGCGGCCGCAACCGGCCTTCGCGCCAGACCGGCATGCTCGACAGCGTCACCGCCTCTTGCGCCACGTAGTCGACACCGCGATCACGGATCAACTCGATGAGCTTGTGGCGCTGCGCGTCATCGAGCTCGGCGCCGAAGATTTCATTGCCGAGGCGTCCGTCGGCGAACGATTCCGTAAACGCCGCCGCGATGACCATGCTGTCGAGCTTGTCGAGCAGCTCTTCGCGCACGTCGACGCGGCCGAGCCACCATGTCGCGACATTCGGCATCTTCAATTCAGCGCCGAGCACAGTCGGCGCCAGCGCCGGCAGGAACGCCAGCATCGCGCGCGCCTCAATCAATCCGGCGCCGAGCGAATTGACGATCACGATCTTGCCGTCGCGCACCGCTTGCAGCAGCCCGGCAACGCCGAGGCGCGAAGCGGCATTCAATTCGAGCGGATCGGCAAAATCGGCATCGATCCGGCGCAGCAATACTTCGGTGCGCCGCAGCCCCGATACCGTGCGGATGAACACCCCATCGTCGCGCACGATCAAATCCTCGCCGTCGACCAGCAGCAGGCCGAGATAGCGCGCGAGATAGGCGTGCTCGAAATAGGTTTCATTCATCGGCCCCGGCGTGAGCAAACAGGTCCGCGCGTCATCCTGGCGGTTGAGCGCGAACAGCTCGGCCTGGAACGCCTGGAAGAATGGCGCGACCCGCTCGACGCGGGCGGTGCGGTAAATGTCGGGGATGCCGCGCGACAGCGCCAGGCGGTTTTCGATGGCGTAGCCGGCGCCGGACGGCGCCTGCGCGCGATCGTTGAGCACCCACCAGCGGCCGTCGGCGCCGCGCCCAACATCGACGGCATAAAAGCGCAAATGCGCGCCGCCGGGCGGCGCAACACCGACAAGCGGACGCAGGAATTCCGGATTGCCGGCGATCAGCGCCGCCGGCAGACGGCCCTCGCCAGTCAGCGACGCCGAACCGTAAGCATCCGCCAACACCGCTTCGAGCAATTCGGCACGCTGGATGAGCCCCGCCTCCAATTGCTGCCACTCGTTCGGCTCGATGATGAGCGGGACGTGGCTGAGCGGCCACGGCCGCTCGATTCCGGCCGCATCCTCATAGACGCGATAGAACACGCCGGAATCGCGCAAATATCTGTCGGCGGCGGCAAACCGCCGATTGATCTCATCGCTGCCGAGCGTCGCGAGCATCGACAGGAACGGCTGCCAATGCGCGCGAACGCGACCGTTGCTATCCATCATCTCGTCGAACACGCCGGGCAGCAACCGGTAGCCGGAGACGAATTGCTCCAGGCCGGCACTTTGTTGTTTGACGACGGTGTCGAGTTTCGCTGCCATGACGGGATGTCTAGTTCGGGCGCCGCAAATCGAGCGTCAGCGGATATTCGAGCGAGCGTTCGAGCGGCGGAACGTCGATCGGCCCGCCGGTATGGCCGATATCCTCGAAGCGGGCGCGGCGGCGCGCTTCGGCTTCGTAGGAGTTGACCGGGAAGGTTTCGTAATTGCGGCCGCCAGGATGCGCCACGTGATAGACGCAGCCGCCCAGCGAGCGCCGGCTCCAGGTGTCGACAATGTCGAACGTCAGCGGCGCGTGGACGTCGATGGTCGGCTGCAAGGACGATTCCAGCTTCCACGCCTTGAAACGGACGCCGGCGACGGCTTCGCCGGAGCGACCGGTCGAGGTGAGCGGCACGCGCCGGCCATTGCAAGTCACGGCGTGACGGTCTTGGTTCAAGCCTGCGACCTTGACCTGCAGCCGCTCGACCGAAGAGTCGACGAAGCGCACCGTGGCTCCGGCATTGCCCTCCTCTCCCAGCACGTACCAGGGCTCGATCGCCTGGCGCAGTTCGAGATCAACGCCGCCGCGATGCACCGTGCCGCACAGTGGGAAACGGAATTGGCGTTGCGCTTCGAACCAGGCCGGATCGAAGGCGTAGCCGGCATGCTTGAGATCGTCCAAGAGCTCGAGAAAATCCTCCCACACGAAATGTTCGAGCATAAAGCGGTCGTGCAGCGCGGTGCCCCAGCGCACCGGCTTGCCGTCGAGCGGCGCGCGCCAGAACCAGGCGATGAGCGCGCGAAGCAATAGTTGCTGTGCGAGACTCATGCGCGCGTCCGGCGGCATTTCGAACGAGCGGAATTCGACGAGACCCAGCCGGCCAGTCGGCCCGTCCGGTGAAAACAATTTGTCGATGCAGATCTCGGTGCGATGCGTGTTGCCGGTGACATCGACCAGGATGTTGCGGAACAGGCGGTCGACCAGCCATGGCGGCACCCGCTCCGCGCCGCCCGGCGGCGGAACCTTGGAGATGGCGATTTCAAGTTCGTAAAGCAGGTCCTGGCGTGCTTCGTCGATGCGCGGTGCCTGGCTTGTCGGTCCGATGAACAGGCCGGAAAACAAATAGGATAGCGATGGCCGCCGCAGCGAGTAGAGCACCAGACTCTTGAGCAGATCGGGCCGCCGCAGGAACGGGCTGTCGGCGGCCTTCAATCCACCGAGCACGACATGATTGCCGCCGCCGGTCCCGGTATGCCGGCCGTCGATCATGAATTTGTCAGTGCCCAAGCGCGACAGATGAGCGTCCTCGTAAACCGTGCGCGTGATCTCGATGGCTTCGCGCCAGGATGTCGCCGGCTGGATGTTGACTTCGATGACGCCTGGGTCCGGCGTGACCTTGAGGACATTGAGCCGCGGGTCGGGCGGCGGCGCATAGCCTTCGACGTGAATCGGCAAGCCAAGCTCGGCGGCAGTCGATTCGATCGTTGCCAGAAGCTCGAGATAATCCGTGAGCGTTTCAACCGGCGGCATGAAGACGCACAGGCGTCCGTCACGCACCTCGACCGATAGAGCCGTGCGCACCGGGACGTCGCCGCCGGCTGACCCGGCGGCCGCGTCCGACGTCGCCTGCTTCAAAGGAGCCTTCGCAGCACGCGGCGGAGTTGCTTCCGCCTTGCTCGAAGGCAATGGCCGGCGTTCGGCAAACGGATCGGCCGGCACCAGATGCGGATAGTCGACGGGAGCGACATAGGGCAGCGATTGCAGCGGCAGCCGGAAGCCGAGCGGCGAATCTCCCGGCATCAGGAACAATTTGCCGCGGCGCGTTCGCCACACTTCGCTCAGCCATGCTGGCTTCGCCTGCGCCGTCCAGCGTTGCAGCGGCAGCACAAAACCGGCCGGCTCGCCGACGTGAGAGTCGAACAGGCTCAAGTCGTACAAGCTCAGGATTCGCGCACGCTCGACCGGATCGTCGATCTTGGGATCGCCAGGATCGACGTTATCCGGAATCAGACCTTGCTTGAGCATCCGGTCGGCCGGGTCCTCGTAAGCGGGCTGCACGTAGTCCGCCATGATTCCCAAGCGCGCGGCAATCCCTTCGGCGAAGCGTTTTGCGTCGTCACGTGAAGGCTGCTTGCCGGCAGCCTCGCGCGCGATCAAGCTGTCATCGCGCCAGATCGGCACGCCATCGCGGCGCCAGTACAGCGCGAATGCCCAGCGCGGCAGCGGCTCGCCGGGATACCACTTGCCCTGGCCGTAGTGCAGCAGCCCACCCGGCGCGAAGCGGTCGCGCAGCCGCCGGATCAGTTCGTCGGCGCGCACGCGCTTGGTCGGACCGAGCGCGTCGGTGTTCCATTCCGCCGCCTGATAGTCATCGACCGAGACGAAGGTCGGCTCGCCGCCCATCGTCAGCCGCGCGTCGTGCGCCTTAAGATCGGCGTCGACTTTCTCGCCGAGCGTATCGAGCGCGGTCCACGCTTCCTCGGAAAATGGCGCGGTCACGCGCGGCCGTTCGGCAATCCGCTTGACGCTCATGTCGTAGGCGAAGGAGACCTCCGCGGGCTCGACCAAGCCCGAGATCGGCGCGGCCGAGCGGAAGTGCGGCGTCGCCGCGACCGGGATGTGACCCTCGCCGCACAACAATCCGGATGTGGCGTCGAGTCCGATCCAACCGGCGCCCGGCAGATACACTTCGGTCCAGGCATGCAGGTCGGTGAAATCGTAGTCGGCGCCGGCGGCGCCTTCGAGCGGCTTTATGTCCGGCCGGAGCTGGATGAGATAGCCGGACACGAAGCGGGCCGGCAGTCCGATGTGCCGCATGATTTGCACGAGCAGCCACGCCGTATCGCGACACGAGCCGGCGCCGGCGGCGAGTGTCTCCTCCGGCGTCTGCACGCCCGGCGCCATGCGAATGAGATAGCGGATCATCCGCTGCAGGCGCTGATTGAGCTCGACAAGAAAATCGACGGTATTGCGCGGCTCGCGTGAAATCGACTGAACAAGCTCTGTCAGGCGCGGGCCGGCCGGCTCCGGCTCGACAAAGGCCGAAAGGTCCTCGCGCAATTCCGGCGCGAATGTGAACGGCCACTTATCCGCATAGGGCTCAACGAAGAAGTCGAACGGATTGATGACTTCGAGATCGGCGAGGAGATCGACATTGATCGAAAACTCCGTCGTCTTCTCCGGAAAGACAAAACGCGCAAGCCAATTGCCGTGCGGATCCTGCTGCCAGTTCACGAAGTGCTGCGCCGGTTTCACCGTGAGCGAATAGCTCGCAATGCGGGTGCGGCAGTGCGGCGCCGGCCGCAGCCGCACGATCTGCGGTCCCAGGCCGATAGGCCGGTCATAGGTGTAGCGGGTAGCGTGATGGAGCCCGACAAGGATCGACATGCTGTTACGCGTTACGCCTGCATTTGCCCAGGAAATATGCGATTTCCATGCAATTTCCGGGCCGCCGTCAATCTGTTTCGGCGGGTGCCCCGAGGCTGTATGCCCACTCGGCCTTTGGGTCCAGTCCGGCCGATGGTAAGCTTATTGCAAGACAGGCGCGTAACCGGCAAACCTCCCATGAGCCAAAATCTGTCGGCGCAAGATTTGTCGGCCTATGTGCAGCCCGGCCGCGTGCATCGGCAAATCTATACCGATCCGGCCATTTTCGAACTCGAGCTGGAGCGGATATTCGGCGTTGCCTGGATCTACGTTGGCCATGAAAGCCAGGTGAAAAATCCCGGCGACTATTTCCGCAGCTGCATCGGCCGCAAGCCGGTGGTGCTGGTGCGCGATGCCGGCGGCGCGATTCACGTCATCCATAATCAGTGCGCGCATCGCGGCTCGCTCGTCGTCGCCAACGACAAAGGCAACGCCGGCGAATTCCAGTGCTGCTATCACGGCTGGACCTATCATCTCGACGGCCGGCTCAAGAGGGTGCCGCTGCAGCATGGCTATCCGCAGGACTTCGATCCGAGCAATCCGAAGACCGCGATGGTGCAGGTCGCGCGCGTCAAGAGTTATCGCGGCTTCGTCTTCGCCAGCGAGGCGGCCGACGGGCCGAGCCTGGAAGAATTCCTCGGCCACATGACGACCTCGCTCGACGACATGATCGATCGCGCGCCGGACGGCGAGGTCGAGGTGGCGGGCGGCGTGTTCAAGCACGCTTACGACGCCAACTGGAAGCTCTATCTGGAAAATCTCTGCGATGCCGCGCATCCGCTGTTCACCCATCGCTCCTCAATCGACGCCGCGCAGCAGCAGTCCGACGACGTGCATTCCGACGGCTCCGGCGAGATTGCGCTGCGCCAAATGCGCCAGAACGGCGCGCCTTACAGCTTCTGGGAATCCCAGGTCGGCATCTGGACCTATCCGAACGGCCACTCCTATCTCGGCGATTATCACGACGACGCAAAACTCGTCGCGGCGCTCAAAGACCCGGTATTCCGCGATTACATCGCCGCGATGGAGAAGAAGAAAGGCAAAGCCGAAACACGGCGCGTGCTGGAAGTGCGGCGCTGGAACAGCAATGTCTATCCGAACCTGTCGTTCATGAGTCAGTTTGCGCAGCTGCGCGTGGTGCACCCGGTCGCAGTCAACCGCACTGTCGTCCACACCTATAATTTCCGCTTGAAGGGCGCGCCGGAAAAAATATTCCGCAACACCATCAGCTTCGCCAACACCGTCAACGGCACCGGCTCGCTGGTGCTGACCGACGACCTCGAAATCTACAATCGCATCGGCATGGGGCTGTCGAGCGCCGGCGCCGAGTGGATCGAGATCGGGCGCGGGCTGCAGAGCGACGCGCCCGATGCCCACGGCGGCCGGCGCGGCGAGAACTCGACCAGCGAGATCTATATCCGCAACATGCTCGACGCATGGCTCGGCTATATGGCCGTCTCCTGATGGGCCGAAAGCCAAGACGCGCATTACGGCACGCGACGGCGCGTTCGCGGCGGCGGATCGCCGCACGCGGCCGGATGGCACAGGTCCCGGCGCGGCAATCACTCGACCTGCACGCTTGCGAGCAATTCCTGCTGCATGAAGCGCGGCTGCTCGACGATGGCAAGTTCGACGAGTGGCTGGCGCTGTTCACGTCCGACGCGTGGTACTGGGTGCCGAGCGAACCCGACCAAGCCGACCCGGTCGAGACCGTTTCGCTGATCTACGACGATCGCCGCCTGCTCGAAACCCGCGTGCGCCGCCTTGCCAGTCCGCGCATGTATTCGCAGGAGCCGCGTTCGCGCACCAGCCGCATCGTCGGCAATGTCACGATCGAAGATATCGGCAAGAACGCATGCACCGCGCGATCCAAATTCATGATGATCGAATACCGCCGCGAGCAGCAGCGCCTGTTCGGCGGCACCGCGTTGCATCGCCTGGTGCAAGCCGACGGCCGCATCATGATCGCATGGAAGCGCGTCAATCTGGTCAATTGCGATGCGCCGATGGATGGAATCACGATTCCGTTTTGAAGGGACGGGTTAGGTGCCCGTCGGCCGATGCAGCGCCGTGCGGGTGCGTTGCGCGGTGAGCCATTTCGAGCGGCCGGCGATGCCAAGCGCAACGGCACGCAGCTTGGGCGGCCATGTCGTCGGCAGGCCGAGGACATATGAGATGCGTTGGGTGTGCTCGGTCATGGGCCGCTCGTTGCGCTCCCAGGTTTCCAGCGCCGAAGCGATATCGTTCTCGCGTTCCAGATAAACCGCAAGCGACAGCGCATTCATCATGGCGCAACCGCCGCCCTGGCCAATATTCGGCGGCAACGCATGCGCCGCGTCGCCGATGATGGCGACCCGGCCGGCAGACCAACGCTTGAGCTTGATCAGATCGAAACGGTCGTAGCGACCCTCCTCGCCGATGCGGTCGATCAGCGCCTCGAGATGCGGGAAGGCGCGCTTCCATTCGTCCTTGCGCACCGGCACCGCCTTGGCGATATCGTCGCTATCGAGCATGGTCAGCGCGATATAAATGTCGGTTTCGCTGCACGGAGTGTAGAGCAGACGGCGCGTACCCGACCAATATTCTATCGTTTTGGCGCCGCCGGTCGCCGCCTGCTCCGGTTCGGTCTTGTCCATAAGAAGCCGGGTGCAGCCGTCGACCAGAAATTTCCGCTTGGCAAGCAGGCCAAGCGAATCGCGCAGCCGCGAATTCGAGCCGTCGGCGCCGACGATCAGATCGGCTTTGAGCTTTCGGCCATCCGCCAGCTCAAGTTCGCCGTCGGGCGTCGCGGCTGTGGCCGTTGAGTTGGTCACGATCTCGGCGCCGGCGCGGGTTGCCGCTGCGGCAAGCGCGTTAATGACGGTCTGCCGCACAATGCTGAACACGCGGCTGCCGTGCCAGCGATGCACTGAAATGAGCCGGTCATGGTTATCGCGGACCTCGCGGGTATGCGCGAACGGCGCGCCCTTCACCGCGGCGTCATAGGCGCCGACCGCTTCGAGCACGCGCAAGCCGTTCTCGTAGATGTAGATTCCAGCGCCGGTGGTGCGCAGCCGGTCGGCGCGCTCGTGCACACGCACGCTCCAGCCGCGCTGTGCCAGGGCGCACGCCGCCGTAAGGCCGGCAAATCCGGCGCCGACAATCTCGGCCTGTCGCTTGCTCATTGCGATGAGGTTATTATCATGATTACGAACAGGGCAATGTCAGCCCGAACGGAGGAAATCCATGGCCCGGTTGCGCCATTTTGCGGTCTGCGTGAACGACCTCGACAAGGCCGCCAAGTTCTACGAGACCGTGTTCGATCTCAAGCGCATCGCGCGCGAGGATCTGGATATCGGCTCAGCGATCTATATGAGCGACGGCGTCATCAATCTCGCCTTGCTCAACTTCTCGACCGGCGAAGGCAGCAAGGCCTCCGACCTGAAAAATCCACAAGGTTTCGTCGGCGCGCACCATTTCGGCTTTCAGGTTGACGATCTCGCCGAGACCCAGAAACGCATCGAGGCGAACGGCGGCAAATTCTTCTTCGATCTCGGCGATGAGCGTCACGGCAATTTCGAGCGCAAGTTCAAGGACCCCGACGGCGTCATCTTCGACATTTCAAAGAACGGCTGGCAGGGCACCGACAGCTACGGCAAGAAGTGACGTTGTCATCGTCCGCGCAGGCGGACGATCCAGTATTCGCCGCCCGGGATTACTGGATGCTCCGCCTTCGCGGAGCATGACATGCGCAGCTACTGCACGAACTGGTTGGTGAAGAGATCCTCCACCGGCGATTTCTTTTCGATGATGCCCTTGGCCAGATAGAAATCCTGCAACTTGGCCATCCGCTCGGGATCGACCGCACCGAGCACTTTCTGGCCCGGATAAACCAGCTTGTCGTAATAGGCGAAAGCTTCCTTGACCTGACCTTCCTTGCCCGTCCATTCGGGCACAAATTTCACGAAATCGGTCGCGGCCGTATTGGGATCGTCCATGATGTCTTTCATGCCGTGCAGCGCCGCCTTGACGAAGGCATGGACCAGGTCCGGCTTGTCTTTGATGATCTGATCGGAGGCGGCGACGGCTTGCGCCATGTGCGGGAAGAACTCGTCGGTCGGCAGCACTCTTATGGCCACGCCGGCAGCCTCGACCGGCGGAATCCAGTCCGGCACGCCGGCCATGCCGACCGATTTGCCGGTCGCCACCATCTGCCAGACGCCGACCGGTCCGGCCGACTGGATATCCACGTCGTCTTTGGTCAGGCCCACGCTCGCCAGCAAGCCGAGCAGCGCATAGAACGTCGTGTCCTGAAACGACATGACGGTAATGGTCTTGCCTTTGAGATCGGCCGGCTTCTCGATGCCGGAATCGGCGCGCACGACGAGCTGCATGAAACCTTTGCCGCCGAACAGCGCGACGATCTTCACCGGCACGCCGTTTTGCCGAACGATGATAGGCGCGTCCGCGACGATGCCGCCGAGCGGCACGTTGCCGGCGCCGACCTGCTTGGCGACATCGACGCCGCCGCGCCCGACCGCGAAATTGACGGTGAGTCCGGCTTGCTGGAAGTAACCCTTGCCTTGGGCAAGCCGGATCGGCCCGAACGCCGGCAGGATTGGCGGCGCGGGGAACAGATAGGTGATTTGCTCATCGGCTTGCGCGCGCGGTGCGGCGCTTAAAACCCCAAGACTGAGCGCGAAGCCGGGCGCGCTTTGCAGCAAACGGCGCCGGGATAATCTGTTCACGCGGTCGAACATCATTGGCTCCTTCGTGCGGGAGAGTAGCGGCGGCGAGATGGTGACACGGCAATCCCTGCCCTATCGGCGATTTCGGCGTTTGACACTATACTCGACATAACTGGGCGGCGATACGCGCGCAATCGGCCCAAACAAAGAGCTTCGCGGTCGATTTGCTCATGTCCGTCATCCGCCTTGAATACCGCAACGTGACGATGCGTTTCCCGGAAGCAAGCGGCCGCGGCGCGCTGACGGCGGTGCGCGGCGTGAGCTTTGCCGTGCACGACGGCGAAGTCGTTTCTTTGATCGGGCCGAGCGGCTGCGGCAAAAGCACGCTGCTCAATATCGGCTCCGGTCTCACGGCGCCGAGCGAAGGCACGGCCTTGGTCGATGGCGAGCGCGTCGAAGGGCCCAATGCCCAAGTCGCCTTCATGCTGCAAAAGGATTTGCTGCTGCCGTGGCGCACCATCGTCGAGAACGTGATGTTCGGCGTCGAGATTCAGCGCGTGCCGCTGGCGGAGCGCAGGCGGCGTGCCCAAGCACTGCTGGCGAATTTCAATCTGGCGGAGTTTTCCGGGCATTATCCGCACCAATTGTCGGGCGGCATGCGCCAGCGCGTGGCGCTGGCCCGCACGCTTGCCGTCGATCCGCATGTGCTGCTGCTCGACGAGCCATTCTCCGCCGTCGACGCGCAGACCCGCATGGTGTTGCAGCGTGATCTGGCACAGACGCTCAAGCAGGCGCGCAAGACCGCGCTCCTCATCACCCATGACCTGGCTGAAGCAGTAACGCTGTCCGACCGCGTCCTGGTCATGAGCCGAAGGCCGGGCACCATCATCGACGAGATCGCGATCGACATTCCGGAGCGCGACAATCCGATTGCGCGGCGTCGCGATCCGAAAGCGAACGAATATGTCGCGCGGCTGATGGACCGGCTCGACATTGCCCACGCTTCGCTCGAGCAGCAGCCGGCAGGAGACGCCGCATGAATGACGCTGCGCACTCCTCGGCGATGCGCAATGGCACTCTTGCCAGCGTCGCCGTGCTCGTCGTCTTTTTGGCAGCATGGCAATGGGGGCCCGGCCTGCTCGGCGTGCCGACGTTCATCGTGCCACCGCTGTCCATGGTTGCGACTGAATTCGTGCACGCCTGGCGGTTCGATCATTTGCTGCTGCACACCGGCGTCACCGTCGTCGAGGTGTTGGCGGGATTTGTTCTCGGCAGTCTGCTCGGCGCCTTCGTCGGCTATCTGCTCGGCATGTCGCCTACGGCGGAGGTCGCGCTGTCGCCCTACATTCTCGCGCTGCAAATCGCGCCCAAAGTGGCGTTCGCGCCGCTGTTCATTTTGTGGATGGGTTTTACGGTCTATCCGAAAATCCTGGTCGCCATCCTGATCGTGTTCTTCCCGGTCATGGTCAACGTGCTGACCGCGGTGCGCACCGTCGATCCCGACCTGATCAATCTGGCGCGCGCGTTCAAGGCGACGCGAACGCAAATTTTCTGGCAGATCGAATTCCCTACCTCGATGCCGCCGATGTTCGCCGGCCTTCGCATCGGTGCGACGCTCGCCGTTGTCGGTGTCGTGGTCGGCGAGCTGGTCGGCGGCAACGTGGGCTTGGGCTATCTCCTCACCTTCGGCGAAGGCCAGGCCAATACGCCCTTGGTCTTCGTCTCGATCGTGATGCTCACCGTGGTGGGCGGCATTGCCTATCTCGGAGTGATTCTCGCCGAGCGGCGCGTGCTGCACTATCTGCCAGCGCGAGCCGTCGGCGGCAATATCTAAGGCGTGGACTCATAGAGGCGTAGGAAAGATCATAGCCCCTGGCAAGAGAGCTCGGCGCGCAGGCGGAGGAACGGCGATGGAAATGCGGGTATTCGGACGCACCGGAATGCAGCTCTCGGTGCTCGGCTTCGGCTGCGGCGCAGTCGGCGGACTGATGGTGCGCGGCGATCCGCTCGACCAGGAGCGCACAATTGCCCGGGCGATCGCCGCCGGTGTGAATTATTTCGACACTGCGGTACAGTACGGCAACGGCGAATCGGAAAAGAATCTCGGCCGCGTCCTGCAAAGGCTCAAACCCGCCAACGTGGTCGTCGGCACCAAGGTGCGGCTGCCGGCCGCCGACTTCGGCCGCATTGCCGACGCCGTGGCGAAGTCGCTTGAAGGCAGTCTGACGCGACTTCGCCGCGACCGGGTCGACATCTTCCACCTGCACAATGCGATCACTGAGACCGGCGGCGGCGAAGCGCTTAGCGTCCGACAAGTGCTCTGTGACGTGGTGCCTGTGTTCGAGCGCCTGCGCCAGCAGGGCAAGACGCGTTTTCTGGGGCTCACCGCGGTCGGCGACACGGCGGCGCTGCATCAGGCGATCGACGCGCGCGCCTTCGACAGCGCGCAGGTGGTTTACAATATGCTCAATCCGTCCGCGGCCGCCGGGCTGCCGGCGAACTACCCGGCACAGGATTACGGACAGCTGTTCGATCATACCAAGGCGGCCGGCGTCGGCGTCGTCGGCATCCGCGTGCTTGCCGGCGGCGCGCTGTCCGGATCGGCCGCGCGGCATCCGATTGCGAGCCCGCCGCCTGAGCCGATCGGCTCGGCGATGCGCTACGACGCCGATGTCGTGCGTGCCTCCCGCCTGATGCCGCTGGTAGAGGAGGGGTTTGCCGCGACCCTGACCGAAGCCGCCACGCGCTTTGCGATCTCGCATCCGGCGATGGGCACCATCCTGGTCGGTATGGCGACGCCGCAACAGTTCGAGGCTGCGCTCGCCGCGGTCCAAAAAGGCCCGCTGCCGCCCGCCGCGCTTGACCGGCTGACAGCGCTGCGGCAGGGATTCGCCGGCGAACCACGGTGATCGCCGGGACTTGCCGAGCACCGCGTGCCGTATGGAATCGCTATGTCTGCTTGTGACCCAGCTGTGTGAAAATGTGCGCGCGCGAGGACGGCGCAGAATTGTTTTCTCTATTGTCTTATCCCGATGGTGTTCGCCAGCGCTGTTATTTCGCAAACTGACGAAGTCGAGACAAAATTTTCTATTAGCAAATTCGATTTCGAAGTTTTCACACAGCCAAGACCCGGAGCGACACTTCGCGTCCGCCAATTACCGCATTGCAAAAGGTTCATTCGATCCCCGCATCAGCGGCGACAAGTAGGGTCTGCGGAATAGTTAGGCCAAGTATCTTGGCAGTTTTCAGATTGATGACCAACTCGAACTTGATCGGCAGCTCGACCGGCAAATCAGACGCCTTGGCGCCTTTGAGAATCTTATCCGCGTAGCCGGCGGCGTCGCAGTATGAATCGAAGAACGCCGGCCCGTAGCTCATCAGACCACCGGCTTCCACATATTGGCTGTGCCCATAGAACGCAGGCAGCTGGTACTTTGCTGCAAGCTCCGCGACCCGGGCTCGGTGCAAAGTTGCGAAGACCGTATGTCCCTTTCTTAGCGGAGGCGACTCACCCTCGATGCGTTTTTGCGAGGGTTACCCGGCTGGGCCGGGCAGAGCCTCAAGCAAGGAGGGTGAGTCATGAGC
>Ga0207416_1000664_pt1 | contig 54918 bp, 60 predicted proteins | sample PaiPotPPM11metaG_FD_184107 | JGI IMG/M metagenome (GOLD analysis project Ga0207416, IMG submission 184107) | Iron sulfur acid spring bacterial and archeal communities from Banff, Canada, to study Microbial Dark Matter (Phase II) - Paint Pots PPM... ... | reverse complement strand
GCGTCTTACCCCCCGCCCGTGCAGCCGCGGGACGACCAATTCTCGCCGGGCGAATTGATCGATGCCGGGAATCGTTTCTTCGGCGGCGTATCGCGCGGCCTCGCCATGATCGTGCAGAAGGCGGGAAGCCGATGGGGGCAGCCGAACGGCTATATTTTGGGCGAGGAAGCCGGCGGCGCCTTCGTCGGCGGGCTGCGCTACGGCGACGGCACGCTCTACACCAAGAATGCCGGCGATCGGCGCGTGTTCTGGGAGGGACCGACGGTCGGCTTCGATGCCGGCGCCGACGGCGCGCGCACCATGATGCTGGTCTACAACCTGCCGCGGACGGAGGCGATTTTCGACCGCTTTGGCGGCATCGACGGCTCTGCCTATTTCGTCGGCGGCCTGGGCATGACGGCGCTCACCGCCAACGACATCGTGCTGGTGCCGATCCGCTCCGGCGTCGGGCTCCGCCTCGGCGCCAATCTCGGCTACCTCAAATTCACCGCGCGTCCCACCTGGAACCCATTCTGATTGCGGCTGCGGAACACAACGCGCAGCCGAGAGGTTTCATTAACTTTGTGGAACTTTGTGGCGCGCGAGCGAAGCCGGTTTAGGTTAACGGGTGGTGAATGTGGTAGGATTTCCGCCGGCGTGGCAGAGTGATGCCATCTCTCCGTCTCCCGGCTGCCCGCCAGCAGCCGAGGTCACCGAGGGAGCGTTGGAGGTGTAGCGTCATGGTCGAACCGATCATGTATTTCGCCATCGGCTTTCTGGTTGCGGCTCTATTCGGACTGATGTTTGTGCCGCTCGTGCACAACCGGGCCGTCCGCCTGACCATGCGGCGGCTCGAAGCGGCCACCCCGCTGACCATCGCGGAAATCCGCGCCGACAAGGATCAGCTGCGCGCCGAATTCGCCATGTCGACCCGACGGCTGGAATTGAGCGTCGAGCAGATGAAGTCAAGGACGACGACGCAGCTCGCCGAGCTTGGCAAAAAGACCGACGCCATCAATCAGCTGAAGAAGGAACTGGGCGAAAAGACCGCGGCGTTTTTTGCGGTCGAAGCGCGCGACAAGACGCTGCTCGAGCAGTTGCGCGCCACCGAAGAGGAGTTCGAGCTGAAAACCGGCGCGCTGCGCGAGGCCGAGCGCGCGCTTGCCGACAAGGAGGCGGAGCTGTCCAAGCTCGTCGCCGAACTCGGCGATCGGTCGATCAACGCCGACACTCAGCGCGTCGAACTCGCCGCCCTGCGCACGCAGGTCGAAGCCATGAAGGTCAGCGTCGGCGATTATGAACGCGCGATGAAAGAGACCGAGGAACGGCTCACCCGCGAACGCGGCGATTCGGCGGCCGCAGCGAACGATTTGACCGACGCGCGCGGCAAGCTCGAAGGCCTTAACACGCGCACCGGCGAACTCGAGCGGCAGCTCATTACACAGACGACCGAAGCCGAGCTTCTCAACAAGCGCGTCCAGGAGCTGGAAGTCCGCCTTGGCGATCAGGGGCGCCTCCTCGCCGAGCGCGACTACGAGATCGAGCGGCTGCGCGGCGAAATCGAAGCCGCGCGGCAGAGCGAAAGCGATCTGCGCGGCGAATTGGCCAACGCCGGCAGAAGCAGCGGCGGAGCGGTGGAAAAATACAAGTCGGATATCGCCCGGCTCGAAGCCCAGCTCGCCGCCGCCATCGACGAGCGCGGCCAGCTGCAGGGCCAAATCGGGGCCATGAAATGCGAGGCCGAATCGACCTGGGCGTCCGAGCGGGTCGAGAACGCGCTCCTGCGCGAGCGCATCAATGACGTCGCCGCCGAGGTCGCCCGTCTTACCGCGGCGTTGGAAGGACCTGGCTCGCCGATCGAGGCTCTGCTTGCCGGCGCCCACGATTTGAACCATGCGGCGGGCCAAGCCAACGGCGCCTCCACGAGCAACGGCACCGGCGCGCGCGGCGAGGCCGGTCCGGCCAGGATCGAGTCCGCGGCCGAGCAAAAGAGCACGCTCGCCGACCGCATCCGCGCGCTGCAATCGAGCGCCTCGCGCGTCGCCCAGTCGAATTAGAGCATTCTCGGTTTTAGCGTCGCAACCCAAATTCCCTGCTAGCAGGGAATTCTGCAGGGAATTTTGCCGATTCCGCCCTTTATCGCGTTTTTCGGCCAAAATTCACCAGCAATTCCAATGCCCTCCAGACAAATTCCCTACGCACCGGAGCAGGGAATTTTTGCCGGCCTAGCAGGCAATTTTTTCGCGTTAGCAGGGAATTGCAGGGAATTTGGCAATCCGGCAACCCCAATGCGCCGGCGTTGATTTCCATCGCCGATGAAACTGCTTGAGGCATCGCGCACGGCGCTTCGGCGCTTGCTTGACACCCCACCGACCCACTCCTTAAATCCGGCTCTATCGACACGGGCGCTTAGCTCAGCGGGAGAGCGTTCCCTTCACACGGGAGAGGTCGTAGGTTCAATCCCTACAGCGCCCACCAGCCTTCGCTGCTTCGCAGCTACGGCTGGCAAGCCAGCATAAGCAGTTCCAGCGAAGCCGCGAAGGCTGTCACGCCGAAGCCCACTTTGGGCGAAGGCGGACACGGCCCGCGTGCTACGGCGCGGCAAGCCGAGCTTTGGCGTTTGCCGGATAAGCAAAGCTCATTCGGACGCCGACAGGTCGATCACCGCAAAGCCCTCCTTGCGTGCCGCGGCGGCAAGGCGATCGTCGAGCGTGACCATTTCCAACGATGCGGGGTCCCGCTCTGCGGCCAGGAACGCCGCGGCAAGTTGCAAAGAGTCGGCGGCGCGCAACGGATGCACCCGCAGAAACCTTGCCGCCGCTGCGCGAACGGCGTCGGTGGGATCGACCTCATTCCAACTGCCTGCAAGCTGCCGCAGTCGCCGCAGCGCAACCGTCATCGCTCGCGCGTCAAGCGTACCGTCGCGTTCGCGCCGCGCCAGGGCGGAGACGCACTCGACTTCCGACGCCCACCACACGAGCATGGCAGGGTCCTTCGCTGCAAGCGAACGCAGATGCGGGCTCGATGTCTCGCCAATCAGGAGCGGGAGAATTGCCGAGGCATCCCAGAATTTCACCGGCCCTCCCGCCGCTCCTCGACGAGAGCCGTGACGACCGATGCCCCGCGCTTCGGGCGCGGCAATGGATCGGCGAACATGGATCGCGGCAGCGGGGCGCGTCCTGGACGCACGATGCCCTCACGAACAAGCCGCGACAGCCGGCCGTCCTCTTCGTCCTTGCCGGCCGTTGTCGCCGGCTCAAGACGGGCGACCGGACGCCCGCGATCGACGATCAGAACGGACGAGCCTGCCTTGAGGCCGTCGATAAGCGCACTGAGACGGTTCTTGGCTTCGGTTATGCTGACCCTTTTCATGCGAGCTAGAATAGCTTCATGACTTTAGTTATTCAAGCCTGTTCGCTGCGGCCGCGGCCCCAAGGCGGCGGCGATAGCGGGGCCAACATCAAGACCTGTTGCAGACGTTGACCCGGCTTGAGGCCACGGTCATAAGCACCGCGGACCGACACCATCGCGTATTCGACCCGCCGGCAACGATCTCCATGCATTTGCAAGTTCCCGCGCCGCGCATGACCTTTGACGTCGCGCTCGAAGACGGAGCGAGAATTCGCATGCGCCGGCACGGCCGCGCGGACGGCGTTCGCCTCCTGCTCGCGCACGGCAACGGCTTCGCCGCCGACGCCTACTTTCCATACTGGCAACACCTGTTGGCCGATTTCGACCTGCTGGTGTTCGACTTTCGCAACCACGGGCAGAACGTGCCGGCCGTGCCGGCGCGTCACGCCTATGGGCAATTCGCTCGCGATCTCGAACGCGTCGTGCAGGAGGTCAAATCCCGGCTCGGCGAGAAGCCGACTGCCGGACTCTTCCATTCGATGTCGGGCCGCACCGCCATGAAGCACGCCCTCGAAATCGGCTGGCGTTGGGATGCGCTCGTCCTGTTCGATCCGCCCAATGTGCCGCCGGCCGGACATCCGGCCTACGCCGCGATGGCGGCATTCGAAAAGCGATTGACCGAATGGGCACGGCAACGGCGGCGGCGCTTTGCTTCGATCGAAGAACTGGCCGGGGAGTATCGCCAATCGCGGGCGACGGCGCGCTGGGTGGCCGGCGCGCACGAACTGATGGCGCGCTCGGTGCTGCGCAACAGTCCGGACGGCGACGGCTACCAGCTCGTTTGCGATCCGGAGAACGAAGCGACGATTTACGCGCAGGCCATGACCTTGAATCTGTGGCCCGGCGCGAAAGAATTCGGCGGCCCGGTCAAGTTGATCGGATGCGATCCGAACATGAAAGACGCGTCCACGACCGGCCCGGCGAACCGGGCGCTCGGCGCCGAGGGCGGCTACGATTACAGCTTCGTCGAAGGCAGCGGCCATCTCCTGCAGATCGAAAAGCCGCAGGAATGCATCCGCCTCACGCTGGAATTCCTCGCGCGCTGCGGACTTGCGTAGCCGGATCCGAGGAGGCACGGCACGAGAAATGGCTTCGCTTCAGCTCCTGCGCACCCGTGTCGTTCTGGAAAGTTCTCCGCAATAGATGTTTTTCAGCGACTTGAGAATCCGCGCGGCGCGCGGGTCCGAAATTCGGTAATGCAGCGTCTGCGATTGGCGGCGGAACGCGATCAGACCATCCGCACGCAGCCTCGCCAAATGCTGCGACAAAGCCGATTGACTTAGTCCCACCACGCTCATCAGTTCTCCCACTCGCATCTCGCCGTGTGCGACAAGAAAACAAAGAATGAGCAGGCGACGCTCGTTGCCGATGAGCTTGAGCATGCGCGCCGCCGCCGCGGCCTGCGCGGCGAGCGCCTCCAGATCGGAGCGGGCTTTCGCCTTTTGCTTCCTCGTCTTCGGCACGGCGATGCGGGACAGATGGACTGTACGTGGCGTTCGGCTATCGGCGTCCATAGTATCTCGCAATCGGTCGGTAGGCGAATCGCGACGTATCGTAACTGCGCTATTGTTTAGTATTGACTAATTTAGGGATCATTGATAGGGCAACGACACTGGCTGTCAATACGCGGCAAGAATAAAGGCGAGAAGAACGATGTCGCCGCAGCGCCCGATGATGGCGCGCCGCAAGGGAGGCAAGGGCATGAGCCGGCTTCGGTGGCATGATTCCGGGCGACGACAGGCCGGCAATCAGGGCGGCGTTGCAGGCAAAGCCGGGCGGCGCGCGTTCCTGCGCGCCGGCGCAGCCGCGGCCGGCGGACTGTTGCTGGGTCATCGGCACGCGGCGGCGGGCGAGAGTTCCCCACCCGCCGAGCCGGATTGGACGCAGGCCATTGGTCCCGGCGTCGATGACCGGCCTTACGGCAAGCCTTCCAAATTCGAGCGCGATGTCATCCGCCGCGACGTTCCCTGGCTTACCGCGACAAGCCAGTCGTCGGTCAGCTTTTCGCCGCTGCAAAATTTGCAAGGAATCATCACACCCAATGGCCTGTTCTTCGAGCGCTATCACGCCGGCCGCGCCGACGTAGATCCGAAACGGCACCGTTTGCTCATTCACGGCCTGGTAGAACGTCCGCTCGTCCTCACAATGGACGACATTGTGCGGTTTCCCTCGACGTCGCGGATTTATTTCATCGAATGTCCGGCCAATGGCGGCATGGAATGGCGCGGCGCGCAGCTCAACTCGCTGCAGTTCACTCACGGTATGATCGGTTGCGCGGAATGGACAGGCGTCAAGCTCTCGACATTGCTCGACGAGGTGGGACTCAAAAAAGAGGCGAAATGGGTGCTGGTGGAGGGCGCGGACGCCGCGCGCATGGATCGCAGCCTGCCGCTAGAAAAATGTCTGGACGATTGTCTGGTCGCCTATGGACAGAACGGCGAAGCGTTGCGGCCGGAGCAAGGCTATCCGCTGCGGCTCATCGTTCCGGGATGGGAAGGCAATGTCAGCGTCAAATGGTTGCGCCGCATCAAGGTCGGCGATCGGCCCTGGTTCACGCGCGAGGAGACCTCGAAATATACCGAATTGATGCCCGACGGAAAAGCGCGCGGCTTCACCTGGGTCAACGAAGCCAAATCGGTCGTCACCTTCCCCTGTCCCGAGAAGCCGCTGACCGCCCCCGGACTTTATGAAATTCGCGGGCTCGCCTGGAGCGGCCACGGCAAAATCAAACGCGTCGATGTTTCGACCGACGGCGGCGTAAATTGGCGCACCGCGCAGTTGGAGGAACCGGTCCTGTCAAAGGCGCTGACGCGTTTCACGCTGCCGTGGCGCTGGGACGGCCAGCCGGGGCTGGTTGAATCGCGTGCCGTCGACGCGACCGGCTATGTCCAGCCGACAATCGCGCAGCTGCGCAAAGTCCGCGGCAGCAATTCGATCTACCACAACAATTCGATTCAGACCTGGCAGGTGAAGCCGGACGGGAGCGTGTTCGATGTCCAGTTGGCGTAGCGTCCGCATGCCGGCCATTGCGGCTTTCGTTTGCGCTTCATGCACAGGGGCCATTGGCGCCGGAGCCCGCAGTCCTGGCTATTTCGGCTATGGCGAACCGGCCACGCCGGGACAGATCGCCGGATGGAATATCGACGCGCGCGGAACCGACGGCGCCGGTTTGCCGCCGGGTAAAGGCACGGTCGACCACGGTGCCGAGGTTTTTGCGCAAGCATGCGCGGCCTGCCACGGGACATTCGGCGAGGGTGAAGGACGCTATCCCAAGCTCATGGGCGGCGAGGGAACGCTGACCGCCGACCGCCCGGAGCCGTCGGTCGGCAGCTACTGGCCCTTTGCGCCGACGCTGTGGGACTATATCAACCGGGCCATGCCATTCCCGGCTGCGCACACGCTTTCTGCCGATGACGTCTACGCGCTCACGGCCTATATTCTCAACTTCAACAATATCGTTCCAAGCAACTTCGTCGCCGATCGCGACAGCTTGCCCAAGGTCAAGATGCCTAACCGCGACAATTTCATCTGGAAGGATCCGCGTCCCGACACGGCGGCGGTCGAGTGCATGAAGAATTGCGTCGATCCGAAGTCGGTGAAAATCATCTCGATGGCCGAAGGCAAGAATCTTACACCGCGCACCACCGGCCCGCTCGACACCATGCAGGGCAAATAGCCGGCGGCGCGCGGCACGGGGAAGGACAATGCAACGAGTGCGAAAAACAATGACGGCGTGCGCAGCGATACTCGGCGTCGCCCTCTTCGCCACCGGCGCCCCGGCGGCAGAGCCGCCAGGAATGACGCTGATGAAACAACATTGCATGCAATGCCATCAAGTCAAGGGTATCGAAAACGCGGGCAATATCGGGCCAGTGCTGTCGAACATGAAATCGCGCTTTCCGGACCGAAAGGAGCTGGCGGCGATCATCTTCGACGAGACCAAGCGTAATCCGCTCACGGTCATGCCGCCGTTCGGGCGCAATCTCATTCTGACCGAGCAGCAAATCGAAACCATCATCGACTTTCTCTACACCCGATAGGAGCACTGGGTTGAAATGGACAAAATCAACATGAGCAGGCAGATGAGCCCGAGTTCCGGCCAAACGCGGAGGATGGTCATTCAGGGCGCTATCGCCGGCGGCCTCGCCGGGATCGGCCTTGCCGGCGCCGCGCCGCTGAGCAGTGCGCGGGCCGCAGCAGATGCCGGTAAGTGGCCGAAAGACGCCTTTTCGCAGAAGAGCGAGACCGGCGCGATCAAGGCGCTCTACGGCATGACGCCGGAGCCGTCCGACAAGATCAATCTCGACGCACCGGAAATCGCCGAGAACGGCGCGGTGGTGCCGATCTCCGTCAGCACCTCGCTTCCGAACGTAACGTCGATTGCTATCCTACTATCTGAAAATCCGTTTCCGCTGGCGGCAAATTATCAGATTCCGCCCGGCACCTCCGCAATGGTCGCCAACCGGCTGAAGATGGCGAAAACCAGCAAGGTCCTGGCGCTCGTGGCGTCCGGCGGCAAAGTGTACAGCGCCAGCAAAGAGGTCAAAGTCACGGTCGGCGGCTGCGGCGGCTGATCTGAGGGAACAGACAAAGGCAACCCCAATGGCATCGACAATTCGCATGCGCGCCGTCGCGAGCGGCGACACCACGGAAGTACAGGCTTTGGTTCAACATCCCATGGATTCCGGTTTCGTGAAGGACTCCAAGGGCAACCTTATTCCGCCGCATTACATCGAAGTGATGGAAATCGAGCACGCCGGTAAAACGGTATTCACCGCGTTCTGGGGACCCGCCGTTTCCAAAGACCCCTATATAAAATTCAGTTTCAAGGGCGCAAAGAAAGGCGACGACCTGACGATCAGCTGGGTCGACAACGAAGGTCAAAGCGATTCGCTCGTCGGCAAAGTTCAATAACACCGATCCGGACCGTTGCACTTGGAGGAGGGCGTCGATGCGCCGCGCAGTCTCAATCGCAGTTGCGATATTCGCTCTGGCTGCGCCGCCGGCCTTCGCAGCCAATTCCACCAATCCGGAAGCCGACTTCAAGGCGTTCCGCGAATATTTCACGCAGCGCTTTCCAAAGGTGCCGTTGAACGATTTCGTCAACGGGCCCTATTCGATGGACGCCGGACTACGCAAGCAATGGAAAGAAATAGACGCATTTCCGCCCTACCAATTCGCCGTTGATAAGGGCAAGCAGATGTTTACGACGCCGTTCAAGAACGGCAAGACCTATGCGGATTGCTTTCCGAATAAGGGTATCGGCATCCGCCAGAACTACCCCTATTTCGATACCAAATCAGGGAAAGTGGTCACGCTCGATGTAGCGATCAACCAGTGCCGTGAGGCGAACGGTGAACAGCCGTATAACTACAACAAGGACGACATGGCCGCGCTGACCGCCTACATGGCATTCACCTCGCGCGGCAAGCCGTTCGCCATCAAGATACCGAACGACCCGCGGGCGCTCGCGGCCTACCAAAAGGGCGAGGAATATTTCTACGCCCGCCGCGGCCAACTCAATTTCTCCTGCGCCAGCTGCCACGTGCAAAATCCCGGCGGCCACCTGCGCACGGAGGTACTGGCGCCGGCGCTGGGAATTGTCGCGGCGCTGCCGATCTATCGTTCGGGATGGGGCGGGATGGGCACCACCAGCCGCCGGTTGCGGTCCTGCAACAGCCAGGTCGGCGCAGTCCCGTTCAAGGCCGAGGACGAGCTTTATCGGGACGTCGAATACTATCTCTCTTATATGAGCAACGGCCTGCCGATCTCGGGGCCGGGCGCACGCCCATGATTGTGGTGAATACACATCGCGTCCGCCGGGCGGAACAGCGTGGAGGGATGGCTATGCGCATCCGTGCCTTGATCCACTTGGTGGTGATCCTCTCCGCCGGCGGTCTGGCGACGGCCGCCTTGGCGGCTTCGGCGGACGACTTCAAGGCGGCCTACGCAAAGGCCGAGGCGGCGAACAAAGAGGCAGGTGCGCTCAAGAACCAATGGACGGCCACCGTCAGCAAGCTCAAGGCCGCACAGGCTGCGGCCGCCGACGGCAATTACGATGAAGCCGTCAAGGACGCTCAACACGCAGAGGCTTTGGCCAACGCCTCGATCGCACAGGCCAAGGAGCAGGCGGCAGTCTGGAAGCAGGCCGTGATCCGCTGAGCCGAGTCGATATCGAGGAAGGTTGTTGCAATGCGCCGCCGCGATATCCTGAAGTCAATCGCGGTTGCGGCGATTTCGGGTATGCTTCCCCGCGTCGGCAAAGCGGCCGATAACGCCGAGGCACTCTACGACATCGGCCGCTTCGGCAATGCCCGCGTGCTGCACATGACCGACACCCATGCGCAGCTCCTGCCGGTCTATTTCCGCGAGCCCAGCGTCAATATCGGCATCGGCACGATGGAGGGACGGCCGCCGCATCTGGTCGGCCGCGCATTTCTCGAACATTTCGGCATCAAGCCCGGCGGGCGCGCTTCTTACGCTTTCACCTTCCTCGATTTTCAGGAGGCCGCGCATCGCTACGGACGCATGGGAGGCTTTGCTCATCTGAAGACGCTGATCGATCGGCTGCGCGACGGTGCCGGCGCCGGGAACTCGGTTCTGCTCGACGGCGGCGATCTGTGGCAAGGCAGCGGCCTCGCCAACGTAGTGCAGGGCGCCGACATGATCGAGGTCGCAAACCTGCTCGGCATCGAAGCGATGACCGGGCATTGGGAGTTCACCTACGGCGAAAAAATCCTGCGGCAGAATCTCAAACGCTTCAAAGGCGAATTTCTCGCGCAGAATGTGTTCCTCACCGACGAAGCCGCGTTTAACGATGCTCCTGCGTTCGATTCCGCGTCCGGGCGCGTTTTCAAGCCGGCGACAATCAAGGAAGTCGGCGGCCACCGGATCGGCATTGTCGGCCAGGCAATGCCCTACGTGCCGATCGCCCATCCCAAGCGCTTCGTGCCGGATTGGACATTTGGCATCCGCGATGCGGAACTGCAGAAGGTCGTCGACGGACTGCGCCGGCACGACCAAGTCGATGCCGTATTGCTGCTTTCGCATAACGGAATGGACGTCGATTTGAAGCTTGCCAGCCGGGTATCCGGCATCGACGTTATTCTCGGCGGCCATACCCACGATGCGGTACCGCAGCCGAGCGTGGTGGCCAATCCGGGCGGCAAAACCCTGGTGACGAACGCCGGCTCGAGCGGAAAATTTCTCGCCGTACTCGATCTAGAACTCGGCAAAGGGAGCGTGAAAAATGTGCGCTATCACCTCTTGCCCATCTTCGCCAAACTCTTGCCCGCCGATCGGGGCACGCAGGCGCTGATCGACCGGCTGCGCGCGCCGTACGCGGACAAATTCGGCGAGAAGCTGGCAACTGCCGACGAGCTGTTGTATCGGCGCGGCAATTTCATCGGCCCGATGGACCAGGTGATTTGCGATGCGCTGCGACAGGAGCTCGACGCACAGATCGCGCTGTCGCCGGGCTTCCGCTTCGGCGCGACGGTGCTCGCCGGGGGGCCGATCACCATGGAGGACTTGCTGACCGAGACCGCGATCACTTATCCGCAAACCTACGTGCAGGACATGACCGGCAGCCAGATCAAGGCCATCATGGAGGACATTGTCGATAACCTGTTCAACCCCGACCCCTACTACCAGCAAGGCGGCGACATGGTGCGCGTCGGTGGCATGAATTACGCCTGTGCGCCGGGTGAAAGCATAGGCAACCGGATTTCCGAGATGAGCCTCGACGATGGCACGCTTATCGAGGCCGATAAGAGCTATCGCGTCGCCGGCTGGGCGTCCGTCAACCCGCAGGAGGGCAAGCCCGTCACCGAAATCGTCGCCAAATCCTTGCGGGAAAAAAAGGTCGTGAGATTTGGGCGCGTCAATCGCGTGACGCTCAAGGGCGGCGCGCATAATCCGGGATTTGCCGAAGGAGGCTGAGTGTGATGGTACGCCAGTTGATGCGCGCTTCGTGCTCGATCGCCGCCGGGATTGCCGTCCTCTGCGCGCTGGCGGCGTTTGCCGCGCTTCATGCGCAGCCGGCCGTGGCGGCGAACAGCGCGTCCGCCGACAAGCCTTTTGCCGAACATCATCTCGTCCTGCAGCTTTCCGACGACGACGCCAAGAAGCAAAGCCTGGTGATCAGCGTGGCCAATAACCTGCTCAAGTTCTATGGCCCGGACCGGATCGCGATCGAAGTCGTGACCTTCGGCCCCGGCATCGCGCTTGTTCGCGCCGACAGCCCGAACCGGCAGTACGTCGACAGCCTGGTGGCTCAGGGAGTGAAATTCGACGTGTGCATGAACACAGTCAACACCATCAAGCGGGAAACGGGGCATGCTCCGCCGCTCAACCCAAATGCCAAGCCGGTCGAAACCGGCGTTGCAGAGATCCTCACTCTCACCGAAAACGGCTACACGCTCGTCCGTCCATAACGAAGGAGGAAATGACATGAGCTCCTTAACACGCGTCGTTGTTGTTATCGCCGCCTTTACTGCTGTCTTGGCCTTTGCTGTGCCGGGCCATACAGCCAAAACAGCCAAACCGCATCGCATCGCCATCCAGGTCGATCAGAACGATCCCGCCCTCATGAATCTCGTTCTCAATAACGTTGAGAACGTCACGGAATATTACAACCACAAGGGTGAGGAGGTGCAGATCGAGGTCGTCGCCTTCGGACCCGGCCTGAACATGCTGCGCGACGACAAATCGCCGGTGAAGGACCGCCTGAAGCGTATCAAGGAAGGCAGCTTTCCATCGACCGTGAAGTTTTCCGCTTGCGGCGTCACCAAGAAGAAAATGGAACAGGCCGAAGGTCATCCGATTCCCATCGTGCCGGAGGCATCGGTCGTGCCGGCGGGCGTCGTGCGCTTGAGCGAATTGCAAGAGCAGGGCTGGAGCTATATCCGGCCTTGAGTAGGGCCGTGCGAGATCAGGCTCGGAAAAGCAAACAGAGAGTGGAGCGATTGCCGAGTCGGAGTCTGTGGTGTGTAGTCGCTGCGGCCTTGCTGCACGATCCGCAACAAGCTCGATTTTCGATCGGGTCGGTGACGAGGCCGGCGCACTACCAGCCAATTTGGCTCAGGCTGCGCATCAGTACGTAGAGGCCGACGGTAAAGACGAGCACAGCGAAGGCCGTATTCAGATAACCCCTTCGGCTCGCCAGCGCATGGGCCGCGCGGGTCCCGGCAAAACCACCGAACACGCCGCCGCACAGGAACAATCCGGCAATCGCCCAGTCCACCGCTCCCGATACCGCGTAATTGGCTGCCGTCGTCGCGCCGAAAGCTGTAACGCCCACAAGCGACGACCCCACCGCGTTGAGGATCGGCATGCCGGTTGCCAGCATGAGGCCCGGCACGATCAGGAATCCGCCACCAATACCGAAGAAGCCCGACAGCGCGCCCGTCGCCAACCCGATGATAATGAGCTGGAGCGTCATCTTTCGGTCGAGGTGGACGATTGCGGTGCCTCCCGCCGAACGCCTGCGCAGCATCACGATGGAAACGACCATCATCAGGACGGCAAAAGCGGCGAGCAGTTTCTCTCCGTCGACCATCTTGCCGAGCGTCGAACCGAGAAATGCGCCGGCCACGCCGGCCGCTGCGAACACGGCCGCGCAGCGCCAAATCACGTTGCCGACGCGGTGATGATTCAGCAGATTGGCGGCGGCATTGGCGGCCACCGCAATGGCGCTGGTGCCGATCGCCACGTGGGGATTTGGCATACCCACCACGTAGACAAGGAGCGGCACCGCCAGGATGGAGCCGCCGCCTCCGACGAGGCCCAGCGAGAATCCGACAAGCGACCCGGAGACCAGCGCGAGTGCGGCCTGGATGAGCGACGGCGCCATGCTCGAACCTGCTGGGAGGCTGCAAGCTTCAGACGTGAGTGTCCTGCGGCCGATACAGCGTCCGATTCCATGGCATATGCACGAGGAGCCGGGCCATGCCGCAGAAGCCGGTGATGCCGGCAGTCATCAGCCCGGCGCCGACGAAAAGCGGTATGGCGAAGAACCAGGCCGACACCAGGAGGCCGAGCAGCGCGCCGAAGAACGCCAGTCCGCCCGCCCCGATTTGCACCTGGCGCTGCAGTTCGAGCGGCTGACGGCGGTCGGCGACCACCGGCAGGCCCGCTTTCTTCCAGGCGTCGAGCCCGCCTTCGACGATATAGGCTTCGCAGCCCGCACCAAGCTTGCCGGCAAGCCGCGTGCTATTGGCAAGCGTGCGCGCGCCGCTCTTGCAGTGAAAGACCACCGGCTTGCCCGCGTGCACCGCCAAATCCGCCTCGTCGAGCTTGGACAGCGGCAGATGCCGGGCATCGGCAATCTTCTCGCGCGCGTGCTCGTCCGCCTCGCGAATGTCGACGAGCATGGCGCCCTGCTCCAGCAGAAGCTTGGCTCGATCGGGCGAGATGGTGGGAAGCGGCATGGTATTCTCCTGTTTGGCCGCGCTCAGCGGCGTTTATCGGTTGCGCAGAACAGCCGATGCAGGGTGGCGAATAATTGCTCGATTCTGGCATCGGCGATCCGATACCAGAGCGTCTGGCTCTCGCGCCGATAGGCGACCACGCCCTCGGCCCGCATCTTCGCCAGATGCTGCGAAAGCGCCGACTGCGACAGGCCCACCGCCTCGGCCAGCGAGTTGACGCTGGCTTCGCCCCACTCAACCAGCTTGCAGAGGATCATGAGCCGCCGCTCATTGGCGAGCGCACGCAAAATTCCCGCGACCTCCGCCGCCTGCGCCTGCAATAGATCCGGCCTGAAATCCTGCACTGCCAAGACTCGCTCAAGTATTAGGTATTGCTTATTTAGTATGTACTCATATATTGGTCAAGACCCCCGCGGCTGTTATTGCCTTCGATCCAGGCCGACATCCGCGCCGGCAAATTCCCGCCGGCTCACGCCAATGGCGTGCGCTATCTCGCCATTCCGGTAAAATTCATGAACGCGGAAGCCGTGCATTGACACACGCGTTTCCCGGGCGCAGCGCAGCACGGAGTGGTGCGCTGCAGACCCGGGATCGTAGTAACGCACTGGGAGATTGGGACGATCCCGGATTAGCGGTGCACCGCATCCGGGAGACGCGTGTAGTTTCAGATCAGCCGTGATCCGATCAGAGCGACAAATAAGGATCGTTGAGCCGCTTATCGTTCCGCCGCCGCTGTTTGATAACCTCGCCGGTCGTCCAGTATTCGCTGCGCACGGCGCGCGCGGCCTCGACCTGGAATTCCTCGGGCCACTGGCCGAGCGAATAGCCGTACCAGGGCATTTCCGGCTTCAAGGGCGGCAGACCCAGCTCCTGCCAGATGTCTTTGGCCTTTTCCATGTATTGCCGGGCCGGAAGCGAGATCGGCGGGTACGGGCGCTTGAGCATGGCATTGATCAGCATCGCCGAATCGTTGGCTTCGTAATGGTTGTCGTCGGCGCCGGCGCGCGGACCGTGCCCCATGTCCTTGTGGTCGAGGATGCGCATGTCCTGGTGCGGCCGCATCCGGTACGCCATCGCCCACATCACCATGTCAAGATTTTCCGGATCGATGTCCTCGTTGACGGCAATCGTCATCTTGCCGACCGAGGACGAGTAGGACGAGGCGCCGTAGAGCGCGCGCCAGACTTCCGCGTCGAGCGTGTCCGATTTCATCTGGATCACGATCAGTTTGCGCAAGTTGGTCAGCGGCTCGTGCATGAACACGCGCGTCACGCCGCTGATATTCAGGTGGTGGCGGAGATGATGGAGAAAGGCGGGTTCATAGGCCACGCGTTTGATCAAACTCGATTCACTCGGAGTCACCTGGCTGATAATGGAAACCAGCACGGCATCCTTGCGCCGCGTGATGGCGGTCACGTCGAAGAAGGCGTTGTATTCCTTTAAGTTCATGTAGCCGTGCGATTCGCCGAAACTGCCCTCGGGCTCCAGCCACTCGGTATCGATAAAGCCTTCGACGACGATTTCGGCTTCCGCCGGCACGATCAAATCGACGGTCTTGGCTTTGCAGACGCGGATCGGTGCGCCGACGAGCCCGCCGGCGACGGCGACTTCGTCGAGATGCTTGGGCAGCTTGTGGACCGAGGCGAACGCGATGACGGGAGGTGCACCGAGCATCAGCGCCACCGGCATCTTTTCGCCGCGCGCCTTGTATTTGAGAAAGTGCTCGTGGATGCCCTGGTTAAGCTCGATCTCCGGATTCATTCCCATCCGAGTACGGCTTTTCACCATCGACCGGTAATTGCCGATGTTCTGCAGCCCGGTGTCGGGATCCTTGGTGACGAACATCGAGCAGGAAGCATAGGGTGCGTTGTCGAAGCCGGGAGTGGAGATCGGAATCGGCAGCGCGTCGACGCCGTGGCCGGGCTCCTCCAACTGCGCGCCCTGCACCACTATTTCCTGACAGCGCGGGTCCTCGACCGGCACCGGCTGCAGCCGATGTTGCTCCGCGTGATCCCACTTCTCCTTGATGTTCTCGACGTCGCAGCCGATGCCGACGCTGTAGATTTCCCGATTGGAGGCAAGGATTCCCACCGCCACCGGAATGTCGTAGCGGCGGCCGGTGCTGTCGGTGACGTTCTCGAACAGAAACGCCTTGCGCTGCGACTCCGGGATTCCGCCGCGGAACTGCCAGCGCACCAGCGGATGCATCTCGGTATCCTTGTTGATCGGGCGCTGCACGCGGATCAGCAGGCCCTTCCGCTCCAGCGCGGCGATATGCGTGTGCAGGTCCGGATATCCGAGATTTCCCATGCTTTCCTCCAGCCGTCCGGGCCCGTCTCACACCACCCGAATGACGATTTTGCCGAAATGCGCGCCGGAGGCCATGTGCCGGTAGGCGGCTTGGGCGTCGTCGAAGCCGAACGCCTTGTCGATCGCCGGCTTGATCGCGTTCACTTCGATGGCGCGGTTCATCGCCATGAACATCTGCGTCGAGCCGACGGAGATGCCCTGGACGTTGGCGCGGCGGGCGAAAATCAGCCCGGGATTGAGTTCGCTGGCGCCGCCGCTCAAGCCGCCGATCAGCGTGATTTTGCCGCCGACGCGGATGGCGTGAAACGAGCGCGTCAGCGTCGCCGCGCCGCCGACTTCGACCACGTGATCGACGCCGCGGCCGCCGGTCAATTCCATCGCCGCCTTGTCCCAGTCGGGCGTGGTCTTGTAGTTGATGCCGTGCGCGGCGCCCAGCGTTTTGGCGCGCGCAAGCTTCTCGTCGCTCGACGATGTGACGATCGCGGCAATTCCCATGGCGCGGGCGAATTGCAGTCCGAACACCGACACGCCGCCGGTGCCCTGCAGCAGCACCGTATCGCCGGCCTTGAGCTTGGCGTGCTCCATCATGGCGTGCCAGACGGTGACGGCGGCGCAGGGCAGCGTCGCGCCTTCCTCAAGCGACAAATGCGGCGGGATTTTCACCACGCCCTCCTCTTCCAGCATCGCATATTGCGCCAGCATGCCGTCGATGCCGCCGCCGAGCGCGCTCAAATGCACATCGGGCGCCGGCTCGCCGCCGGGCCAGCGCTGAAAGAAGTTGCCGGCCACGCGATCGCCGGCTTTGACCCGGTAGACGCCGGGGCCGACTTCGACGACTTCGCCGGCGCCGTCCGACAGCGGGATGACGTTCTCCCGCACCGGCATGCGGTAGCTGCCGCGCGCGATGCCGAGATCGCGGAAATTGAGCGAGCAGGCGCGCACCCTGACCAAAACCTGACGGTGGCCCGGCTTTGTCGGATCGGGCCGCTCGACCTCCTTGAGCGCCTCGATGCCGGCGCCGCCCTTGGGCAATTGATAGGCTCGCATGTCGTCTCCGTTCGCGGCATTCGGACCGCGCTATGTTTCAAAATACGGTCTGAAATGCAATGAGGGCGGCGCGACGGCCGCCCTCGCCCCTGCTCGCCAGCGGTCGGTAAACCGAGATTAAACCGCCGACGCCGACCTCACCGACACGGCGCGGCGGCTTCGGATCATTGAAACTTGATCATATCAATGCTGGTCAGCGTGACCTTGGACGACACGATCGGCGCATTCGCCAAGATGAAGGCTACGGTTTGCTCGACGTATTTGTCCTGGCCGATCCAGGACATGCCATCCACCGGCACGATGACGTTAAAGCCGCGCAACGACGCTTCGCTCGACGTATAAAGAACGGCGCCGTGGGCCGCGGTGCCGACGGCGATGATCGAGGTGATGCCCTTGTCCTTGAGCATCTTGTTGAGGCCGGTATCCTTGCCATCGAGCGTGAATTTATCGACCCACCCGGTCACGACCGGCTCATCGCCCTTGGGCGCCACGGCAGGAACGGTATCCTTTATCGGAACCGGCGGGACGGTGGTGTAGATGATCGTCGCGCCTTTGCCGCGCGCCTCGCCGATGAGCTTCGCGATTTTTGGCAGCGACGCGACGCAGCGCGGTCGAGCCTTCTCGTTGCAGGATTGCTTGAGAAGGTCCATCACCATCAACGCGGTCGTCTTTGGGGCGAGCGTGACGCTTTTCAGCGCGGGCGGCGGCGGCGCCTGTATGCTCGACCATTCGTCGATGATGGTCTGGGCCAGTGCCGGCGCAGCGTGACTCAAGACTGCTGCGAGTGCGACGAGCGGCAATGCAAGGCGCATGCGAAACATGGTTTCCTCCCTGGCTTTTCGTTCTCTCCTAGGGGACCAGCAACCGGCTGCGCCGTCATGCGCGACTGTATTCGATCCGCATTGCCTCGGAAACGGCTTGTAAACCATACCGGGGAAAGACGCCACACGCCACCGCATCGTTATTGCGGTCTCCGGCATTGGTCGGGCGGCTCCTCTTGGTGGCCCCCTGTCGGCCGAAAAGCGAACGGCCCCGGTCCCGAGGGAGAGGGACCGAGGCCGTTCTCATGCCGGTAGGCGCCCCATCGTCCGCCCCACCCCGACACTGCCTCGATCATGCCGGATTGAGGTTGACCGAAGGTTGATGCCGGGCCGGGCCGGGCCGGGCCGGGCCGGAGGTGACGTTCGCCTATTTGAGCGCGCTGGAGACGGTCGAGAAGGTGCTATTGAGGGCGCTGCCCAGCCCTTGGACCACCGCGATGATCGCGACCGATATTCCTGCCGCGATCAAGCCATATTCGATCGCGGTTGCGCCCTGCTCGTTGAGCAGAAAATTCCGAATCAAATTGCGCACGACCAGTTCCTTTCCATCTGGGGAGTCGCCCCCGTGCAGTAAGCCATGCCCGTTATGCGCGGTTGACCGCGCATAGGTGTATCTACGGACAGGTTTGCAATGGAGCGTTACGCGCGGCGCCAAAATTCGCGATAATATTTGCAACAAAATACGCGGCAAAATGATTGCAATGCTCTCGTGACGGCGGCCCGGCGCTCCGCTCATCGCGCCGGCAGCGCGCGCGAAAGATTCTTTTGCGCAAGCTCGTCGAGATACTCGCGCCAATATTGCTCGCGGTTTTGGCCAAGCTCGAACAAATAGTCCCAGCTGAAAATTCCGGTCGAGTGCATGTCGTCGAAGACGAGCCGCACCGCGTAATTGCCGACCGGATGCAGTTCGAGGATCTGCACTGCCTCCTTGCCGCCGACGACGCGCCGCTCGCTCGGCGAATGACCCTGAACCTCGGCGCTCGGACTGCGCACGCGCAGGTACTCGGCGGCAAGTTCGAAGCTCTCGCCGTTGTCGAACGCAACGGCGAGAGCTTTGCGATCCTTATGCAGCCGCAATTCCGTCGGCCAGGGAGTGGTCATCACCATATCTTTGCTCCGCTAATCTTTGCTCCGCTAATCTTTGCTCCGCTAACAGCCGAACTCGTCTGCCGACAGCCGTCGCCGATCAAACGCTGCGCACGAGACCGACCATCGGCTCGATTGCTTCTTCGTTCGTCAACAATTGTCGGCGCAGCGAACGCCAAGTGAAAAAGTCCACGGCGTGCCCGATCGCCGCAACGAGAAGCTTCTGCCGCACCCCCCGATCCGGCCAAGCGCCAGCGAGCACGTCGCGCACGCGCTGGCGGTGGGCAATCCGCTGCGCGGCAAACGGGCGCAGTTCGGGCATCTCTTCGAGATCCCGCATGATGACCCAGATACGCGTTTCGTGGAGCGCGTAATAGGCATAGAGTTCACTCAAACCTTTGCGCATCCGCACCTCGGGATCGTTGATCGAAAGCCAGGGCTCCGGGTCGGGAGGCGGGAACTCGGCCCAGTGTTGGCTGGAGCACGCCTGCAATAGCGATTCCATCGTGGGAAAGTGGCGGTACACCGTGGGCCGCTCGACGCCGGCGCGCTCGGCAATGGCGGCGATGCTCGTGCGCGCGGGGCCCATGGTCCCGTGGAGGTCGACCGTTGCGTCGACGATGCGCCGCCGGGTCTCCTCTTGCCGCTTCGCGCGCCGCTTCTGCCGATATTTGCGTGCCATTGGAAGCCATCACCAATTCGTGTACATCAATGTAATATAAATTATTGACGGAACCACTGCCAGCGAGTCATGATACGTACCTGTATAATAATTATGGGAGGCGTGCGATGGCTCAAGTTACTGAGATCGTTGACGGAATCTATCGCATCTGCCACCCGCCGCAGAATTATCCGGTCGGCTTCAACCAGTTTGTGATCGACGACGAGCGGCCGACACTGATCCACACGGGATTCTATCAATCCTACGACGCCGTCCGTGCGTCCGTAGCGCAGGTGCTCGATCCCAAGCGGCTGGCTTACGTCGTCATCGGTCATTTCGAAGCGGATGAATGCGGCGGCATGGACCGTTTCCTGGAAGAGGCCCCCGGATCGGTCCTGGTGGCGAGCGACCTCGGCGCGGGCGTCAACCTCAGCCGTTGGAATTACCGAGGCGCGGTGAAGGGCATGTGCGACGGCGACGTGCTCGATCTCGGCCGGCACCGGTTGCGGTTCTGGGAGACCCCCCACGTTCATCACTGGGATTCGCTGATGGTCGTCGATGAGACTACGCGTAGCTTGTTTCCCGCCGATCTATTTATCCAGCCGGGCGACCCGCCGCCGGTCGTGCGCGAAGACCTCACCCCGCAAATGCTCGGGCTTTACCGGAAGATCGGCATTTTTGCCCATGAGGCGCCGGTGCGACAGGTAGTGGACCGCGTCGAACGACTCGATCCGGCATGGATTCATCCCATGCACGGCGGCAGCTTCAGCCGAGAACTGGCGCCGCGGTTTTACCGAGCGCTGCGCGAAGAGCCATTCGCCTTCAATGGCATGCTGCGCGGGCGACAGCTTCCCATCGACGCGCGCGCGGCCTGAATGGAACTCACTCGAAAGCCGCTCCGGTCACTGTTTTTCAGCGCCGCGTCGGTCCCATTCTCGTACATGAGCGCAATCTGATCATATTTGGTGTACACAAACGTAAGATAATAATTGACGGGCCACGGTAAAATCATTATACGGCTCCGTATCATGATTACGGAGAGGGGCCGTTCGGTTATGATGGCGTGCTGCTGGGCCGCGAATTGCACGTGCAACAGTGCGCGGCCGCACGATGCGCTATCGCTCGCGCTTGCACCGAAAACAGAGCCGTGGGAAGCGCGCGCAGTCCTGATCGGCGCAAGTCAGCGTTGGCCGTAAACGATTTCCCACTGGAGGGCGCCATGGCAAATGCCGAACGGTCGCTTTATCAGCGATTGGGTGGCTATGATGTCATTGCTGCATTCATGACCGATTACGTGAACCGAATGCGTGCCGATCCGCGGTTCGCTCGCTTCGGCGGCGGCCGGAGCACGGACAAGAAGATGAGAGATAATCAACTCGGAATCGATTACATGTGTAAGGTCACCGGCGGCCCAATGTACTATCTCGGTCGTGATCTGAAAACGTCGCATTCGGGGTTGAACATTACGGAAGACGAATGGAACGCAAATATGCGGTACATGGCCGCTGCGCTCGAAGCGCACAAGATTCCTCAGCGGGAACGGGCGGAGGTTCTCGCCCTTGTCGAGGGCATGAAACGCGAGATCGTTGAAACACCCTAGTCTCCGCCGGGAAGTGAGAGCACCGGGCCGGCAGCGCAGGAGGATCGCGCTATGGCTAATATCACCCCTGAGCCGATCGTAAAAATTGCCACCGGCTTCATGGCGGCCAAACATCTGCTGGTCGCGAACGAAATCGGCTTGTTCGAACAACTGGCGGGCAAGCCCACGACGCTCGATGAGCTTGCGCAGCGCACCGGCGTCCCGCGCCGTACCACGCGCATCGTCGCCGATGCCATGGTGAGCCTCGGCTTTCTTGAGAAACGCGAGGATCGCTATCACAACGGCGAAGCGACGGCGGCTTTCCTGAGCGGCGGCACTGGCGCCGACCTGCGTCCCCTGCTCCGCTTTCTCAATCGCATGCGCTACCCACAGTGGCTCGATCTCGAAGCGGCCGTGCGCACCGACGGCGGACATACTAAGTGGGGGCGGATGACCGAGGACGAGCAGCGCATCGCCTCGGAGGGCATTGCGGTGCTCACCACGCCGGCCGCCGCCGCGCTCGCCTCGGGCTACGATTTTGGCCGCCACCGTCATTTGCTCGATTTGGGCGGCGGCACCGGCAACTTTCTCGTCGCCGTGCTCGGCCGGCACAAGGCGCTGACGGCGTCGCTCTACGAATTACCCGACACCGCCGGTGTGGCGCGGCGCGCGCTCGTCGACCAGCCGGAAGCCCGGCGGATCAAGGTCATCGACGGCGACTTCTTCAAGGACGCGCTGCCCGAAGGCGTGGACGCCATCCTGGTCGCCAACGTCGTCCATCTTTTCTCGCCGGAGCGCAACCTCGACATGTTCCGGCGCGTGCGCCGCCAGGTTGACGCGGGAACGCGGCTGCTGTTGGTCGATTTCTGGACCGATCCGACGCACACGCAGCCGCCGCCCGTGCCGCTCATGGCCGGTGAATTCCTGCTGTTTGCCGGCGAAGGCGACGTGTATAGCGCCAAGGAGGCACAACAATGGCTGCGCGAGACCGGATGGCGGCCGTTGCAGCACCAACCGCTCGCGGGGGCCGCGAGCCTAATCGTCGCCGAGGCAGCAGTCTGACTCCTTGGAGCCGTCACTTAACACCGATGGAGGATGCCGCGGGTGTTTCGGAAGGTGGAGCAAGGGGGCGATCAACCTTATCAGCTATTCGTTCCGGACAGGCGGAATAGCGCAGCATGATCATGGCAGCGGAGGCACACGATGAGAACCCGATCTCAACTGCAAGCCGCCTTCTTGGCGGTGGCAGGGATAGGCCTATTGCTGTTTCCGAGCCCTTCTGGGGCCGCAGCAAACATGACGATATCCTGCCAAAAAAATCTTTCCGATGGCCGCATCCTGGTGGACGGCCGCATGCTCCCTGCCGGTGCAACATACAGGGTCTTGAGCTACAGGGCCGCTCGAACAGAGAACGGCTGGAGCTATGGGCGGTGCATAATACAAATTACGGGGAGTGGCCGAGGTTGACGCCAAGCTCACCAGGACCCGGCCAAATCAGCGGTCTCGCTTGGAAAGATTGTTTGCGAAGAAGGAGCGATCCGCACGTCGTTCGTAACAGGTGTTGGTAACAGATGAAGTTGCCGAACCTTGGAAACAGAGGAGAGGTCCCGATGAAGTCGGTCTTTGCCGCGGCTCTTATCGCTGCTGCGCTTGCGGCGGCAGCCCCCTCGCCGGCGCTGGCATGGTATTGCTCGGCGCGAGGAACAACCGGAGCTTCCGGTTGGGGCAGATCCTCCTATTTACTCACAGCGCGAGCGATTGCGCTGCGCGAATGTGCCGTGCGCACGCCGCGCTACGCCCGCTGCTACGTCATGTACTGCACTCCCTGAGTTCAACCCGCAGCTCGCGCAGCGGATCGGCGAGAAACGTAATCCGCCTTGCGAGGACGCCATGGGTGTTTCGCTACGTGAAGTACAAGAGACCGACTCCGCCCGGCGCGTATGGCAGGATGAAGTGAATGGGCCGCGAGGAAAAATTCTCCGCCCGCACCGGGGCCGGCGCCGCCGCGACGAAGGCGAGCGCCGCCCAGAGCAGGATGCGCGCGCCGGATATCAAGCGTTTCATGTCGGTGCTCCTTTTCTTGGACCCGTGATCGCGCACAGTGTGCGCCAGCGGCGTGAGCCCGTCAAAATCTATCCTCGCCCTGCGCCGGCAGGCCCCAGGGCAATCAATTCGACCAGCTTGTGCGGCGTGATCGGCATTTGCGCGATGTGCACGTTGAACGGACAGAGCGCATCCTCTATCGCCGAGATCAAAGCCGCGGCGGCGGGAATGACGCCGAGCTCGCCGACGCCTTTGACGCCGAGCGGATTGTGCGGCGACGGCGTCTCCTTATACAGCGTCTCGAATTTCGGCAGCTCGGTCGCAGTCGGCAGCAAATAGTCGGCGTACGTGGTGGTGACCGGCTGGGCCGCCGCATCGTAGCCCATCCATTCGAACAGGCCGTTGCCGATGCCATGGGCGATGCCGCCGTGGACCTGGCCTTCGACAATGAGCGGGTTGACGCGGCGCCCGGAATCCTGGATCGCGACATAGCGCACGATGCGCACGCCGCCGGTCTCGATATCGACCTCGACTTCCACAACGTGGCAACCATTGGAATAGGCGAGTCGATCGACGCGGAACGTCGCATGGGCCTGCAGGCCGGGGTCAATGCCTTGGGGAAAACCGTAGCCCGGCGCGCCTTTGAGAATCCGCGCAAGCTCGCCGAGCTTGACCGACAATTGCGGAGCGCCGACGACGCGCACCTCGCCGTCGGCGATTTCAAGATCCTCCTCGGCGGCTTCCAGCACGTGGCTCGCAAGCTTGCGCGCCTTGGCGGCGACCGATTGGGCGGCGATGTGCACCGACGATCCCGCGGTCACGGTTTGCCGGCTGGCGAACCCGCCAAGTCCGAGCGTGGCGGCCGAAGTGTCGCCGGCGACCACGGTGACGTCGTCGGCGCGGACGCCTAACGATTCCGCGCAAATTTGTGCAAGCGCGGTGGCGAGCCCCTGCCCCATCGCCGCAGCGCCGGTGGAAACAAGAATTTGCCCGGTCGGCGACACCCGCACGCCGCTGAATTCGAACGGCCCGCGCCCAGTTCCTTTGACGCCGTGCGCGATGCCAATGCCGATGTAGCGGCCATCCGCGCGCGCGGCCGCCTGCCGGCGCGGGAAATCGTCCCAGGCCGCGTGGCGCAGAATCTCCGCCTGACAGCCGGGATAATCGCCGCTGTCGTATTGCACCGTCTCCCCGGCGCGCGTCTTCAGCGGCTTGAGGTAGGGCATTTTTTCCGCAGGAATGAGATTGCGGCGGCGCAATTCGGCGCGATCGAGGTTAAGCGCGCGCGCGAGGCGGTCCAGCAGCCGCTCCATGGCGAAAGCGGCTTGCGGATAGCCGGCGCCGCGCACCGAGGAGACCGGCGCTTTGTTGGTGTGGGTCGCGGCCACATCCATCGCCAGCGCCGGCACCATGTAGGGCCCGGTGAGCGTGGTCGCGGAATTGTACGGTATGTTCACGTCCTGCAACGCGTAAGCGCCGATGTCGTGGATGAGCCGGCCGCGGATGCCGCGCACGCGGCCGTCCGCATCGGCCGCGATCTCGATCGACCAATATTGATCGCGCTCCTGCGCCGCATTGGTGAAATTCTCGCGGCGGTCCTCGATCCATTTGATGGAGCGGCGCAGCAGCGTCGCCGCCGCCACCACCGCTACGTCCTCGGGATAGACGCAGAGTTTCGGGCCGAAACCGCCGCCGACGTCGGGCGTCGCCACGCGCAGGCGGCTTTCGTCGAGAGCGACATAGTCGGCCAACGCGTAGCGCAGATCGTGGGCCTTCTGCGTCGACGCCCACACGTTGGTCTCGCGGTCGGACACTTCCGCCAGGATGCCGCGGCATTCCATGGAATGCCCGGCGCCGCGATGGACCCACAGGTCCTCGTGCAGGACGTGCGCCGCCTTGGCGAAGGCCGCCTCGATGTCGCCGAAGCCGACCCGGTAGGAGATGACCTCGTTCGAGCTGAGCGCGCGGCGCACTCCGGGTGCGCGTGCGGCGGTCCGGCAGTCGGTGGCCGCCGGCAGCACATCGTACTCGATGGCGACGAGCGCCGCGGCATCCTCGGCGACGTAGCGGTCGGCGGCGACGACGATCGCCACCGGCTCGCCGACGAACGACACTTCGCCGTCGGCCAGCGCGAACGGCCAGCTTTGCTCGAGCTGCGTTCCCGAATTCGAAATCCGCATCATGCGGCGTTGTTTCAGGACCGGCGCCAAATCGTCGAGCGTGAGCACGGCGACGACGCCCGGTAGCGCACGCGCGGCACCCAGGGCGACGCCGCGGATCAGCGCGTGCGGATGCGGACCGCGCGCGAATGCGGCGGAGAGGACGCCCGGCGAGGCGATGTCATCGACGAAGCGGCCGCCGCCGCGCAACAGCTTTCGATCCTCAATCCGCCGGACGCGCGCGCCAATCAGATTGCTCAAGGCCGCCGTCCAGTGAACAGGGTGACGATCCGTTGCCAGATGACGCGCACAATCAGCGACAATCCCGAGATCGGCTTGGCGGCGGCGGGCGTGCGCGCGGCTGGCCCGGCCGGCGTTGGTTCCGGCTGCGGCTCGGCGGCCGCAGCCGCTCGCGGCGGAGGCGACCCGGGCGACGGAGGCGACCCGGGCGACGGAGGCGACGGCTGTCGTGCCAGCCGATCACGCAGATTGGAAGCGAATTGCCCGATGATTTGCGCCGCCGTCGCCTGGATCATGCCGACGCCGCGGCCGTATTGCGCCACGGCGCCCGAGAGCATCAGATCGGTATGGATCATCACCTTGGAGCCGCCGCCCGCGGGCTCGATGTGGAATGTCGCCGTGGCATTGGCGGAGCCGCGACCTTTGGCGTCGCTGCCCTGCGCCGTTACGCACGCGCTGCGACTGGTTTCGTCGATCGAGCCGATTTGCACGCGGCCGGCAAACGCCAATGCCACCGGGCCGAGCCGGACGGAAATTTTGCCCTTGTAGTTTTGCGGATCGACGACTTCCGTCAGCTCCGCACCCGGCATGCACGGCGCGATGCGGGGAATGTCCATCAGCACCGCCCACGCCTGCGCAGGCGATAGCGGCACGTCGAAGGAATTGTCGAATTCCATTTTAGGCGTCATTGCCGGGCTTGACCCGGCAATCCATGTGAAGGTCGAGGAAACTGAAACGCCGCACGGATGCGCGGGTCAAGCCCGCGCATGACGAAGGAGAGATTGTCACGGCTGATATCCGATCATCTCCGGCGCGCCGATTTTTTGCCAAATCCAGCGCGCGCAGGCGAACAAGCGATCGTCATCGTAGCGCTGCGCCACCAATTGGATACCGACCGGCAGATCGTTGGGGCCGCGATGGGTGGGCAGCGTCATGGTGGGAGTGTGCAGCGCCGTCCATATCGCCTGCATGCTCGGATCGCCGGTCGCGCCGAGACCTTTCGGCGCCTCGCCCGGCACGCACGGCACCAGCAACACGTCGAATTTGTCGAACGCCTCCGCCAACAGTCCGCGGCATTCGTCGACGCGCCGCATGCCGGCGACATATTCGTTGCGCGAGATTTTATGCCCATTCTCGATATAGCGGCGCATTTGCGGCGACAGCTTTTCGCGATGACGGTCCCAGGCGAAAGCCATGCAGGCGGCACGCTCATAGAAGCCGATCGTCGAGCGGGCGATGACGTGCAATCCGGTAAAAGCGTCCGGCAGGTCGATGTCGCGCACCGCGGCGCCGGCCTTGCCGAGTTTTTTCGCGGCCTGCTCCACGGCGGATTTCGACTCCTCCTGCGCCGTGTCCCACAAGTCCGTACGCCAGACTCCGATCCGCGGCGGGCTGCTCAAGTGGCGCGGCGGCTGCGGCGTCTGCATGCGCAGCACGGCCGTCAGCATCTCGATGTCGTCGATCGAGCGTGCGAGCCAACCGATGGTGTCGATCGAGTCCGCCGCCGGCCAGGTGCCGGCTTTGTTGATCGTGTTATAGGTCGGCTTGTAGCCGAAGATGCCGCAAAACGACGATGGCCGCAGCACCGAGCCGCCGGTCTGCGTGCCGAGCGCCGCCGGCACCATGCGATCGGCGACCGCCGCCGCCGATCCGCTCGACGAGCCGCCGGGCGTGTGCTCGGCATTGTGCGGGTTGGTGGTCTGCGGCGGCGCGCTGCCGGCGAACTCGCACGTCGCCGTCTTGCCGAGGATCAACGCGCCGGCACGCCGCAAAAGCGCGACGCAAGCGGCATCCACCTGCGGCCGGTTGCCGCGATAGATCGGCGAGCCCATCTCGGTCGGCCTATCGAACGTATCGATTGTGTCCTTAAGCCCGATCGGAACGCCGTACAGCGGCCCGCGGGCAGGCCCGCGATCGAGCGCGCGCGCCTGGCTCAGCGCCAGGTCCGGATCGAAATTCACCCACGCTTTCACCACATCGTCGCGCGCAGCGATGCGCGCCACACAGCTGCGCACGACCGCTTCGCAGGTCGTCTCGCCCGCAGCGATCTTGCTCGCGATTTCGGTCGCGGAAAGCTCGTTGAGCGGGCGTTTGACCTTAACGTCCATTATTAATTCCTTCCCGCGCGGGCGGCCGAGGCGCCGGCGATCTTGCCGAACACGGTGCCGGACATCAGGCCCGATCCTCCCGGATAGTTGAAATAGAACAGGCCGCCGACCAGCTCGCCCGCGGCATAAAGGCCGCGGATCGGCTGGTAGTCGGTGTTGAGCACCTCGCCGTCGGTGTTGATGCGCAAGCCCCCGAACGTGAAGGTGACGCCGCAGGTCACCGCATAGCCTTCGAACGGCGGCGCGTCGATCGTGTTCGCCCAGTTGCTCTTGTTGACGGCCAGCCCCTGCGTGCAGCGGCCGTCCTTGACGTTGGGATTGAACGGCACGTCGGTGCGCACCGCCGCGTTATATTCCTTGATGGCCTTGAGGAACTCGGCGGCGTTCACGCCTTCGAGCTTTTGCGCGAACTCCTCGATGGTGTTCGCCGTCACCTTGGTGATTTGCCGGATTTTATATTCGTCGCGCTGCAGGTGCTTGGTTTTCCGATCGAAAATCTGCCAGGCGAACTGGCCCGGCTGCTCCAAAACCACGCGGCCATATTTGGCGTAAGTGTAGTTGCGGAAGTCGGCGCCCTCGTCGACGAAGCGCTTGCCGGTGGCGTTGACCAGGATGCAGAATGGATAGGAATGCTTCTGGAACTGATCGCCGACCGCGAGATCGCCGAACTCGGGCGCGTTCATTTCCCATTGCACGGCATGGCAGCCCGACCAGTTGCCGCGCGGCGCGGCGCCGATGTCGAGCGCCATGCGGATGCCGTCGCCGGTGTTGTAACGGGTGCCGCGCACCTTGGCGAGGTCCCAGCCGGGGCCGAGATAGCGCGTGCGCCATTCCGGATTGGCTTCGAAACCGCCGCAGGCGAGCACCACCGATTTGGCGCGCAGCTCGCGCACTTCGCCCTCCTGCCGCACGCGCAATCCCTCGACGCGATTGCCGTCGAACAGGAGAGCGAGCCCGCGCGTTGAGTAACGGATTTCGATGCCGCGCTTTTTTGCCGCCGCGGTGAGCATGTTGACGAGGCCCGGCCCGCCGCCGACTGACTCCACGGTCAGTCCGCCCCAGAACTTGAACCTGCCCTCGACCTTGAACGCCTGGCGGCCGTAGATCGGAATGAGGCGCACGCCCTTCTCGCGCATCCAGTTGAGCGAATCGAAGCTTTTGGTGACCAGAAGCTCGACGAGATCTGGATCGGCGCGGTTCTGCGTAATCCGCGCCATGTCGTCGAAAAACTGATCGGCCGTGTAGGTGCCGAAGTCGGTGGTCTCGATTTCGGCCGGCGTGAGATCGGGGACGAGCGTCTTGATGTCGTCGACGCCGTTGTAGGCGACGCGGATCGAGCCGGCGGTGAAACGGCTGTTGCCGCCGGATTCGTCTTCCGGCGCCACTTCGCACATCAGCACCTTGGCGCCCACTTCCTGCGCCGCCAGCGCCGCGCAAAACGCCGCATTGCCGGCGCCGACGACGATCACATCCGCGACTTCGTTTGGCATTTCCCACTACCTTCCTGTCATCATCCGCGAAGGCGGACGATCCAGAAACCGCGAACGGTTTGAATTTCACCAAAGCGCCGGTGCGTACTGGATGCCCCGCATGGGCGGGGCATGACAATATTGAAGTTGGCGCTATGCATCCACCTACTCCGCCGCCACGGCGGCGCCGCCGTGCGCCTTCGACCAGCCGGCCGGGTCCTTCATGAATTTTTCCACTTCCTTAAGCTTGGCCCTGTCGAACTTGCCGCTCTTCTTCGCCACGTCGAGTACGTCCCACCAGGTGGCGAGCGCGTGCAGCGTGACGCCGAGATCGCCGAGGATTTTCTTGCCCTCGGGAAAGATGTCGTAGAAAAAGAACACGAAGACGTGCTCGACGACGGCGCCGGCCCCGCGCAGCGCTTCGCAGAAATTCACCTTGCTGCGGCCGTCCGTGGTCATGTCCTCGACCAGGAGCACGCGATCGCCGTCCTCGATATGCCCTTCGATCTGCGCGTTGCGCCCGAAACCCTTCGGCTTCTTGCGCACGTATTGCATGGGCAGCATCATGCGGTCGGCCATCCAGGCGGCGAACGGGATGCCGGCGGTCTCGCCGCCGGCGACCGCGTCGAACTTTTCAAAGCCGATGTCGCGCAAAACCGTCGCTACGCCGAAATCGACCAGCGTCTGCCGCACGCGCGGAAACGAAATAAGCCGGCGGCAATCGGTATAAACCGGGCTCGCCCAGCCGGAGGTGAAGATGAACGGCTTGTCGGCCATGAAGCGGACTGCCTCCACCTCGATCAGCATCTTGGCCGTCAGGTCGGCGATCACCGCTTTGTCGAGGAAGGCTGTCATTGTTCGGTGATCCATTTCCTAAGTCATTCCGGGGCCGAGCGCAGCAAGGAGCCCGGAATCCATAACCACCATCCGTGAATATGGATTCCGGGCTCGCCCCTTCGTGGCGCCCCGGAATGACCGCGAGAGTATAGCGTCAGCTCACCACCTTCCACTCAATCGTCTCGCCGCCGCGATAGATCAAGGCGCGCTCGTCGGGGCCGGCCACCTTCACCTCCTCGGGCGCGGTCCATGGCGATTTTTCCAGCGTAATCTTGTCCTCGTTCGGCGGTAGCCGATAATGCTTCGGCCCGTTGAGCGAGGCAAAGGCTTCGAGCTTGTCCAGCGCGCCCTCTTCCTCGAACACGCGTGCATAGGTTTCGATCGCCACCGGCGCGTTGAACATGCCGGGAATACCGTTGACCGAAACCTTTTTCGCGTAGGGGTGCGGCGCCGAATCCGTGCCGAGGAAATAGCAGGCCTCTCCAGACGTCGCCGCCTTGCGCAAGGCGGCGCGGTCCTTTGCGGTTTTGATCACCGGCATCACGTACATGTAGGGTTTCAGCCCGTGGCCGAACCAGTCGTTGCGCGTGAGCACCATGTGATACGGCGTGATCGTGCCGCCAACTTGCGGCGCGGCGCTTTTGACGAACTCGGCGCCGTCTTTCGAGGACAGATGCTCCAGGACGAAGCGCAGACCGGGAAATTGCCTGATCCATTTCGAGAGATATCGATCGATGAACGCCTTCTCGCGGTCGAAAATGTCGACCTCGGGATCGGTATCTTCGCCATGCATCAAAAACGGCATGCCGATCTTTTCCATGCGCTCCAAGACGCGCATCACTTTGCGATAATCGGTGACACCGGCCGCCGAATTGGTGGTGGCGTTCGCCGGATAAAGTTTCACGCCGGTGAACACGTCCTCGCGGAAGCCGCGCTCGACGTCGTCGGGGTCGGTGTCGTCGGTGAGATAGCAGGTCATCAGCGGCTTGAATGTCGAGCCTTGCGGCAGCGCCGCCATCACCCGCTGGCGATAGGCGACGCAATCGTTCGTCGTGCGCACCGGCGGAATCAGATTCGGCATCAAAATGGCGCGGCCAAAGTTTTTCGCCGTGTACGGCAGTACGGCCTTGAGCATTTCGCCGTCGCGAACGTGCAGGTGCCAGTCGTCGGGCTTTCTGATGGTGATGCGCGTGGTCATGGCGGCGCGCTACCCGATCGGCGCGGCGGCCGCCGCGAACGTCTCCAGCGGCGGATCGTCGATCATCGCGCCGGTGAGATCGGCGACGCGCATGAAGCCGCGCTTGGCACACCATTCCTCAAGGCCGTCGATGATGGCGATCATGCCCGTGGGATTGCGGAAGGTGAGGTAGCCGATCATCACCGCGGTCGCGCCGGCGAGCATGTACTCCACCGCGTCCTCCACTTTGACGATGCCGCCGCAGCCGATGATCGGGATTTTGACCGCCTTGGCGCACTGATAGACCATGCGCACGATGATCGGCTTGATGCCCGGCCCGGAAAGACCGCCGAACTTGTTGCCGATCGCCGGCCGGAATGTGTCGGTGTTGATCTTCAAGCCCAGAATGGTGTTGGCGACAACGAGCGCATTGGCGCCGGCTCGCTCGGCGGCCTGGGCAACGGTGACGACGTCGCCGGCATTGGGCGACAGCTTCACCCAGACCGGCTTCTCGGTGGTGGCGCGGATCAGCTTGACCACGTCATAGGTGTGCTCGGCATGCAGCGCGAAATTGCCGCCCTTGGGATCGCGCGTCGGACAAGAAATGTTGACCTCGAGCACGTCGATGTCGCCTCTCGCCACGTCGCGCGCCATCGCCTCGAAATCCTCGATCGTGGTCGCCGAGATCGAGCCAACGAGCGGCGGCGTATAGCGCCGGTAGTCCGGCACCTGATGCTCGAAGAAATACTCGATGCCCTTGGTCGGCAGCCCGATCGAGTTGATCATGCCGCCCTCGACTTCGGCCGCGCGCGGCGGCGGATTGCCGGCGCGGAATTCGCGCGACACGGTTTTCGCCACCATCGCCCCAAGGCGGTTGATGTCCATCACCTGGGCGAGATCGGTGGAAAAGCAGCCGGAGCCCGGCATGATCGGGTTTTTCAGCGTCACCGCGCCGATCTTGACGCTCATGTCTACCATCCGACCGCCTCCTGCATGTCGAACACCGGGCCTTCGATGCACACCCGGCGAAGCTCCCTTTTGCCGTCGACTTCGAAGGTGCGCACGCAGACGTAGCAGGGGCCGAGCCCGCACGCCATCACCTGCTCCATCGCCACCTGGCCCGGAATGTTGTGTGCTTTGCCGAGACGCTTCATCAGCTGAAACAGCCGGTTCGAACCGCACGTAAAAAACGCGTCGGCACGGTTTTGCCCGATCAGTTTTTGGATGATGCTTTCGACGTTCTCCATGCTGCTCGATCCGTCGGTGTCGAGCACGCCGATGACGTCGCCGGCCTCGCGAAACAGCGCGCCGGCCATGACGAAGTCTTTGTCGCGGGCGGACAATATCGCCGCGACCCCGACGCCATTCTCCTTCGCGAGCTGCGAGATCGGCCCGAGCGTGGCGATACCCACTCCGCGCCCGAGCACGACGATATGCCGCCAGGCCGGATCGAGCCGGAAACCGACGCCGAGCGGCCCGACCATGTTGAGATCGTCGCCCAGCTTCAGCGTCGCCAGCCCGCGGGTGCCGCGGCCGACGCACTTATACAAAAACTCGATGCGCCCGCGCTCGCGGTCGATGCGGTAAACGCTCTGCGGGCGGCGGAAGAACAGTTCGCCCACGTCGGGCGAGGGGCACAGCAGGTTGAAGAATTGGCCGGGGGTGACCGACAGCGCCTTCGGCGAAGCATCGACGATGAGGTGCTTGTATTCGGAATTGACCCAGGTGTGGGAGACGACCGGGCACGACGACTCCTCGGCCGGAATCCGCGCCGTAACCGCTTGGGGTGTGCTCTTGCCGACCACAAAAGGATCGGACGCGAACGGTTCGCCTTGCATGGGATCATTCACCCGAAATTTCGGCCCGCTGGGAGGGTCAGATCATAGATGCGCTAGGCCTGTACCAAAATCAAGATTTGTTCCAATTTTTGAACAATCCCTTAATTCCTCGTGAACAGTCAAAGGGTTGTGCAGGCGATCTACTACCCCGAATGACAGCCTTCTAGGCCGCGACAGAAGCGCCCGCCTCTTCGGCGTCGGGCTGCTTCCAGTCCTTCAGCCGCGGATAAGCCTCGCGGGCGAACGGCGTGAGATTGTCCACGGTCTGCGCGTGCGTGATCTCGCCGCCCTGCCCCATCATCAGGAGATTGCCCATGCCGCCGCAATGTTCGCAGAAGCCGGCGATCTGAAGTGCCTCAAGGGTCCTGGACAAGGCTGGCGCGACCTGTTGCGATACCGAACTCTCCTAGCAATTAAGGAGCTCCCCGATGACGATCATCGATTCCCAGGTCCACGCTTATGAGGCGAATACGCCGAAGCGGCCCTGGCACAGCGTGCCGAACTGGCCTCCTCACGTCACCGGTGACGAGATGGTGGCGGCGATGGACAAGGTCGGCGTCGACGGCGCGATCTTCATCTCCGCGTTTTCCATGTACCGCTACGACGCGAGTTATGCGGTGGAAGTGCAACGGGCCCATCCTGGCCGGTTCGCGATCGTCAAGCCGGTCGACCCCGACGATCCGGCCGTGGGCGATGTCATCGCCGAGTGGAAACGGACGCCCGGCGCGGTCGGCATCCGCATCATGTTGACGAAGGAGCCGGGGCGCGACCGCGACCCGACAGACCCGGGCCTCGACCGCATCGCCCGCGGGGCCGTCAAGCACGACCTGCCGGTCAACATCCTGTTCTGGGGCAACATCGATGCGGGCACAACGCTGATCGACCGCCACCCCGACACGCGCTTCATCATCGACCATCTGGCGATCTTGCAGCCGCGCACGCCGCCGGCCCCGAAGGAGCCATGGGCCGACCTGCCGAAGGTTTTGGACCTTGCCAAGCGCAAGAACGCGGTGATCAAGGTGAGCGGCGCCTGCACGCTGTCGCAGAAACCGTATCCATTTCCGGACATCTGGGAGCCGCTCGCCCGCGTGTTCGATGCCTGGGGTTTCGACCGCTGCCTGTGGGGCACGGATTGGACGCGCGCATACGCCGTCGTCAACTACGAGCAGGCCGTTGAGCCCTTTCTCAAGACCGACCGCCTGAGCGACAGCGAGCGCGCGATGCTGATCGGCGGCGCGTGCGCCAAAGCCTATCGTTGGTCGCCGAAGAAAGGATAGCTGGGCAATGAATGCTGTGATCCTTTGCAGACCGGGGAGGAGCTTCCCAATTGTTCGGAATGCCTGATTTTGCCAACCTGATTGTCGGACATTACGAGAAGCACGCGGCCGCGTGGGACCACGATCGTCAGAACAGCTACTGGAACGATAAGGAGTGTTGCCGACATGCGGCAGTTGGCGCTCGGTCGGCGCTTCGAAGGCATCCTCGCCTGGGACAGTTTCTTTCATCTCGACCACGATGAGCAACGGCGAATGTTTCCGGTCTTCGCAGACCACGCCTCTGTCGGCACGGTATTGATGTTCAATACAGGGCCACAGCACGGTGAGGGCGTGGGTGAATACAGGGGCGACCCGTTGTATCACGCGAGCCTGTCACCCGCCGAATATGAAGCGCTCACCGCGCGTTTCGGGTTTGACGTGCTGCAACACGTCGCGAATGATGCGCAGGCAGGAGGTCGAACAGTCTGGCTTTGTCAATGCAACGGCTTGGTTGCCGCTTAGGCCGCCACCGCCTTCGCCGCCTCCTCCGCATCCGGCTGCTTGAACTCCTGGAGCCGCGGATAGACCTCGCGGGCAAACAAGGTGAGGTTGTCGACGGTCTGCGCGTGGGTGAGTTCGCCGCCCTGCCCCATCATCAAAAGGTTGCCCATGCCGCCGCAATGGCCGCAGAAGTCGACGATCTGGTCGTAGACTTCGTTGGGCGTGCCGCAGAACAGCACGCCGGAATCGATCAAGTCGTCGACGCTGGCATATTGCATTGAGATGACCCTGCCAGCCTTGGTGAAGGTGCGCGGCGGCGCTTCGCCGCGCATGAGCCGCGCATTGTCTTCCGGGGGCAGATAGCCGGGCGGATTGCGGAACGGCAGCGACACGATCGGACTCGTGCGCAGATAACCGGCGATGAGATCGCCGCGCCGGCGCGCTTCGTCCTGGTCGTGCGCCACCGCGACCAGGCCCAAATAGGCGAAGCGGTCGGCGCCGGGCGCCTTTCCGAACTTCGCCACATAAGCCTTGCGATAGGCGTCGTAGATTTTGCGCGTGCCGTAGCCGGTGCCGAGCGTGGCCATGACATAGCCGCGTTCGCCGAGCACGCGCGCCTGGCTCGAACTGCCGGTGGTCGACCACACCGGAGGATGCGGCTCCTGCCACACCCGCGGCCAGACGTTCACCTGCCGATACTGAAAAAATTCGCCTTCCCAGTTGAACACTGCATCGTGCGTCGTCATCGCCTTGAGGATGAAATCGTGCGCCTCCCAAAAGCGGTCCATGAGCTCGACCGGATTGCGATTGGAGGCCGCGATCTCGTAGGGGATGCCCTTGATGAAGCCCATGTCGAGGCGGCCGCGCGAGATCACGTCGATGGTCGATAATTCCTCGGCGACGCGCAGCGGATCGGGCCGATGCCCGATCGGATAGCCGAGCACCAGGAGCCGCGCGTTTTTGGTAATGCGCGCGAGCACCGCAAGACCCACCACCACCGCCGACGACATGCAGGTCGCGCTCTGATGATGCTCGTTGAGCATGATGTCGAGGCCGAGTTCGTCGGTGAGCTGATATTCGTCGTAGTAGCGGTGAAAGAGATCGGCGGCGACGCGCGGATCGCAAATCCGGTTCGGGAAGGTCACGCGCAGCGTGCCGGAGTGCTTGTCCCAGCCGGGAAAATAAGGCTGCTCGCTGAATTGATAGACTCGCATGGCGCGCGTCCTATTGTGGCGTCATTCCGGGACGGCCCCAACGGGGCCGGCCTTTGCCCGGCCCGATGGCAAGCTCCGTGCCGAGCCCGGAATCCATAATCACAAAAGGTACGGAATTGGCGAGGTCGTGCCAACCTTGAATGATGGTGGATATGGATTCTGCGCTCCGGCCTTCGGCCAGCCCCGGAATGACGTCAATTGGCGGTGATCGTCGCGTCGACCAGATCACCCGGACGCGTGCTTGCCGCGCGGTTGCCTGGCGCCTTTTCGGCCGCAGCCGCGGCTTGCGCCGCCACCTGCTCGGCATCGGGCTGCTTCCAGGCCTTGAGCCGCGGATAGACCTCGCGCGCGAACAGCGTGAGGTTGTCGGCCGTTTGCTCGGGACTGAGAAAGCCGGCATGGCCCATCATCAACAGGTTGCCCATGCCGCCGCAATAGTCGCAGAAATCGACGATCTGATCGTAGACCTGGTCCGGCGTTCCGCAGAACAGGATGCCGGCGTCGATCAGCTCCTCGACGCTGGCCGAGCGCATGTCGATGACGCGGCGGTCCTTGGTGTAGCTGCGCGGCGGCGTCTGGCCGCGCAGGAGCCGCGCGTTGTCCTCGACGGAGAGGAAGCCGGGCGGATTGCGGAACGGCACGTGCACGATCGAGCTCGAACGCAGGTAACCGGCGACCAAATCGCCGCGCCTGCGCGCCTCGTCCTTGTCCTTGGCGACGCCGACGAGACCGAGATAGGCAAAACGGTCAGGGCCGGGCGCCCTGCCCCATTTCGACGCGTAGCCCCGCCGGTAGGAATCATAGAGCGGGCGCGTGTTGTAGCCGGAGCCGAGCGTCGCCATGACATAACCGCGCTCGCCGAGAATCCGCGCCTGCGCGGTGCTGCCGGTGGTGGTCCAGATCGGCGGATGCGGCTCCTGCCAGACCCGCGGCCAGACATTGACTTGCCGATAATGGAAATACTCGCCTTCCCAATTGAACATCGCATCGTGCGTGGTCATCGCCTTGATGATAAAATCGAGCGCTTCCCAGAAGCGATCCATGACGCCGACGGGATTTTGATTGGAGGCGGGAAACTCGTAAGGCACACCCTTGATGAATCCCATGTCGAGGCGGCCGCGCGAGATCACGTCGATGGTCGAGAGCTCCTCGGCGATGCGCAGCGGATCGGGCCGATGCCCGATCGGATAACCGAGCACAAGCAGACGCGCCTGCTTGGTAATGCGCGAAAGCACCGAAAGCCCCACCACCACCGTCGACGACATGCAGGTCGCGGTCTGGTGGTGTTCGTTGAGCATGATGTCGAGGCCAAGATCGTCGGAGAGCTGCCACTCGTCGTAATAGCGGTGAAACAGGTCGGCGGCGACGCGCGGGTCGCATTTCCGGTTTAGCAGATTGACGCGCAGCGAGCCGGAATGATCGTTCCAGGTCGGGTAATAGGGCTGCTCGGTGAACTGGTAGACTCTCATACTCGCTCCTGCGTGGACCGTTTTGTCATCGTCCGCGAAGGCGGACGATCCGGTATTCACAGCCTACTGGATGCTCCGCCGTCGCGGAGCACGACAGGTTTGGGATTGGCTTTGCGGCTTCATCTGCCCCCCACAAAAGCCAAAACCTTCTCTGCAAACACCTTCGGCTGCTCCTGATGGGGAAAATGACCGGCGCGCTCGATCGGTTCGAAGCGCGCACCCGGAATCATCGCGCAATAGGCGCGGCCGTAAGGCTCGCTCAGCATGCGGTCGTGAGCGCCCCACAGAAACAGCGTCGGGATGCGGATGCGGTGCAGCCGGCTTCTCAGCCGCGGATTATGAAAGTAGGGGTTCCAGGCAAAGCGCGCCGTCGCCTCGCGCGCGCGCGCAACGGCGAGCACCTCGGCATCGGGCAGCGACTTGTAGTCGCGGGCGCCGCGTGCCGGATCGCAATAGGCGATGTCGAGAAATTCCTTCTCGGTGAGTGCAAAAACGTCGACGATGTCGCGGGTCTCGCGGTCGCCGACCTTGATGCCGACCGCATTGGCCATCACAAGCTTGGAAAAGCGCGCGGTCGATTTCACCGCGATCTCGGCAGCAATCCAGGCGCCGAGCGAGACTCCGACCACTGCGATATCGCGGAGATCGAGCAGATCGAGAAGGTCGAGGTAAAAGTAGGAAAGATCGTCGACCGAGCGCATGCCCTTCGGCAGCTCGGAGCGGCCGAAGCCCGGATGGGTCGGGGCAATCACGCGCGCGCCCTTGGCCAGTTCCTCGATCGCGACCGCCGCCGGCTCGATGCCGTTCTCGGCATGAAGGAACAGGAGTGCACGCCCGGTGCCCCGCTCGATCATATCGATCCGCGTTCCATTGACGACGAGCGTGGGTGCCGCGCTCTCGGCGGTAAGCGACATCCTCCCTCCTACTCCCTGCAAGCCGGCGCTGTTCAAACCCCGTCGGTCGTTCTAGCACGGCAAGCGCATTTTACCACCGCGCGCCCGCCGTTGGAGACAACGATGCCTTGCGCGATAAGCATGAGCGTCGCATTGACAGAGCATGCAAGATAGCGGCGGACCGCAGAGACGAGGTGCATCCATGGCCGACGACAGGGTCACTATCCATAACGGCATCGCCTACGCCAATCACGACGGCGTGGAGCTATTGGGCGACCTTTATCTGCCGAAGGGCGCGAAGGCTGCGCCGGCTTTGGTCGCCGTGCACGGCGGCGGCTGGGTGCAAGGCGTACGCACCGCGTTTCAGTATTGGGGCCCCTACCTCGCCACGCGCGGCACCGCGCTGTTTTCCATCGGCTACAGGCTGGCAGCCAGGACCAAGACCTACCCGCAGGCCGTGCACGACGTGCTCGCCGGCGTGCAATTCGTGCGCGGCAAAGCCGGCGAGTTCGGCGTCGATGCGGCGCGCATCGGCCTCATCGGCGCGTCCGCGGGCGCCCATCTTGCCGCGCTCGCCGCGCTCGGCTGGTCGTCCGGCAAGTTCTCCAAGGCCTATCCGCAGGACGCCTTCGCTTCCGTCGATGCCGGAGTGAAAGCGCTCGTCGGCGTTTACGGCATCTATGACGTGATCGCGATGTGGACCGCCTATCAATTGCAAGGCGGCGCCGATAACAACATCCAAAAATTCATGGGCGCGCCGCCGATGGAGAACCGCCAGCTTTATTTCGACGCCTCGCCGATCAGCTACGCGACATTTGCCAACAACAAGATCGGGGTGCTGCTCGTCACCGGCACCGAGGACGATCTGGTCGACCGCAAGGTGCAGACCGATCCGTTCCAGCTCGCGCTCAAGCAGGCGGGGTTTTTCGTGCGCCCCTGCATCGTGCCCGGCGCGCCGCATTATTGGATGAACGATCCGATCGAGGAGGCGGGGAGCTATTCGGGTTTCTTAGCGCCGCGGCTTTTGCGCTTCCTGGCGGAGAAGCTGTAGCCCGGACTGAGCGACAGCGAAATCCGGGAACGCAGGTCCCGGGTTTCGCTCCGCGCAACCCGGGCTACACCAATTCACTTTTTTTCCAGCATCTGGGTGCCTTCGCGGCGGATCAGCGGCTGGATCGCTTCGGCAACTTTTGCGAGCAGCCAAGGCAGCACGACTTGCAGGTTCACACGGTCGTCCGAAACATCGATCGTCCCGCTCGCCACCTGTCCGAGCGCACTGACCCGGAAAGCAAGATGATCGCCGGTCCAGATTTCCTCCTGGACGGCGAACAGATGAGCAAAATGCGTTCGCGCGCTGCCCAGGCCGGATTTCAGGCGGCGCACCGCTTCGTCCTTGCCAAGATGATGCGGGATCGAAACGACCAACGGCTTTGACATGGCGGGTCCAAAAAACGCTTCGCAGCCGAATATAGGCGCGGGATTGCGCCGAACAAAGGCGCGGAACTCGCTCGCGTGCCGATGTTCTACTCCGCCGCGAGGCGCTTGCCGATTGCGGCATTGACCGCGGGCATCACTTTCTCGGCCATCAATTCCATGGATTTGCGCGACAGCGCAGGTTCGGCCCAGTCCTTGCCGCAGTAGAGCAGCGTGCCGAAGTCGCCGATCTTTTCGTGCAGCGCCAATAAGGCATCGACGACGCGGCTGGCGCTGCCGCGGATGACAACGTTGTCGAATATGTAGTCGAGCGTAAGGTCCTCATCGGCCATGTCCGCCCGCTCCTTGAAGCCGCCCAGGCGGTTTCCCTTCTTCAGCTTGGCGGTGAGCTGGCTCATATAGAAGCGATAGGGGCTTTTCGGATCGTCACCGCCATAGGCGCGCGCCGTCTTGTCGTCATCGGCGACGAAGATCGAGCGCGCCACCCGCCAATTGGCTCGGTTGGCGCGATGGCCGCCTTCGGCGCAGCCTTGAGCGTAATTGTTCCACTGGCTCAACAGCCAATTGGCATGCAGGAAATGCGACGAGATCGGCCACCAGCCGCGGCGGCCGAGCGCGATCAGGCCCTTGGAGACCGGATCCGTCGCGGTGCCGAGGATCGGCGGGTGCGGCTTCTGCAACGGCTTGACGATGTTGCCAAGCCCGATCTCCGGCCACAGCGTCTTTGCCGTGGAGATGTTCCAGTATTTTCCCGTGAGGTTGTACGGCGCGTCGCCGGACCACAGCGCGAGAATGTGGTCGATCGCCTCGGCGAACATGGCGCCCCGATCGGCGTCGAGCAATTCGAGCGCTTCGGCATCGGTGCGCAAGATGCCGGCGCCAATTCCCAACAACAGACGTCCTTGCAGCAAATTGTCGACCAAAGCGGCCTGGGTAGCCACCAGCAACGGATGGCTGAACGGCAGGTTCACCACCGCCGTGCCGAGCTTGATCTGCGACGTGAACCCGGCGAGCGAAGCGACGAAGGTCAGGCTGTTCGGAATATTTTCGGCCAAATCGGTCAGGTGCTCGCCGCAAAAGCCTTCGCTATAGCCGAGCTTGTCGGCGAGGATGAACGCCTCACGGTCTTCGCGCAGCGTCTCGGCGTAGTTCCGCGCCGGCGGATGCACGGGCATGATGAAGAAGCCGAGCTTCATGTTTTTTCTCCGCACCGGCGCATGGCACGACGGCGCATGCGGCAAGGTTATGCCATCACGCGGCGAGGTCAATTCGCCGCAATGCAAGTTGCAGTCCCGTTGGAATAAAACCCGCGCTCTGCCCCTTTCCTGGCATCGCCCCGGCGGTGTATCGTCAGGCAGAGCTGCCGGCGGGACATGCCGGAATCCCGCTCTATTGCGGCGGCTCTGATGCCGTCGGCAGGCACGATCTGTCGCAAGATCGTCTTCTCGTCTCGATCGACATGCACAGGCCACAGGTCGGCTGCCGCCGCGGCAGCCGATCGTTGTGAGCAATCAAACGGAGGATCGCATGCTGTTCATCTGCACGATCAATTGGACCGATCAAGGAGTCCGCAATATCAAGGACTCCCCCAAGCGCGCCCAAGCCGCTCGGGATTTGGCCAAGAAAATGGGAGTCGAATTCAAGGAGTTGTATCTGACATCCGGGGACTCCGATCTCCTTGCCATTCTCGAAAGTCCGAATGGCGACAACGTCGCCAAATTCGCGATGGCGGTCGGCGCGCAGGGAAGCGTGCGGACCAAAACCGCCCGCGCCTGGACGCAGGCCGAAATGCAAAAGCTGATATCGGAGCTGCCGTAGCAATTCTTATTTTAGCGGCTGGTCTTCCTGTGGAGACCAGCCGCGACTATTATCCCGCTTTAAGCGGCGAGTTTCGCCTCTCCCGGCGCCTCCGCCACGAGTTTGCTCAAGGGTTTGCGGTGGAAGCCGCTTTTGGTCCAGCCGACCGCCGCGAGCCAGTCCATTCCCCATCCGGCGAAATTCACCGCGATCAAAGCGACCAGGAACGGCAGCGCACTAAGTGCGCTCGCTTGGATAAGCGGGTATGTGCCGGCAATGGCTCGCTGGGACTTGTCTGTCACACAACTGATACACCGATGTCACAAAACCGAGGTCGAGTGCCTTGCATAGATGGTCGCGCGGCCAACTCGGTCGCCGGTTCCATGCGCGGACTGCGCAATTGACGACAATGGCCGCAGCCGACCGCGGCGCCATCCACGGCTTCCGTTGCACTCAATGCTCTGCGGAGGCCGCAGCCTAGCGCGCAGGAATTCGCAACTTCCAACCGGAATTTGATCAGCAACAGGTGAGGACATGAGAACGAAAACCAGACTTGCCAATACTGTGAGGGGCGCTGCCATCGCGGCGGTTGCTGCGGGCGCAGTCCTATTCGGCGGCGCCGCCTATGCGGCCCAGGTCAGGCTGCTGGAGACGGGTTCGTCGCTACTGTACCCGCTGTTCAATCTGTGGGTACAGGGTTACCAAAAGACCCACGCCGACGTGCAGATCACGACCCAAAGCACCGGCAGCGGCACCGGCATCGCACAGGCGATCTCGGGGATCGCGCAAATCGGCGCCTCGGATGCCTATCTGAGCGACGCCCAGATGAAAGCCAATCCGGGCATGTTGAACATCCCGCTGGCCATCTCCTCGCAGATGATCAACTACAATCTTCCCGGACTCAACAATCAACATCTGAAATTGAGCGGTCCCGTTGTGGCGGGCATCTACGAGGGCAAGTTGAAGTATTGGGACGACCCGGCGCTTGCCAAGCTCAATCCCGGCGTAAAATTGCCGCACAACGAGATCGTCCCGGTGCACCGCACCGACGGCAGCGGCGACACATTCATCTTCTCGCAATACCTGGCGTTCAGCACGCCCGAATGGTCTAGCTCAATAGGCTACGGCACCACGGTGAGCTGGCCGGCCGTGCAAGGCGGCATCGGCGCCGAAGGCAATCCCGGCATGGTCAACGCATCGAAGGGCACGCCCTATTCGATCGCCTATATCGGCATCAGCTTCAAAAATGCCACCGATTCGGCCGGTCTCGGCGAGGCGCTCTTGGCGAACAAGGACGGCAAATTCGTACTCCCCGATGCGAGCACGGTCGGCGCGGCCGTTTCGGCGATGTCGGCGAAAACGCCGCCGGACGAGCGCATCAGTCTGATCTTCGCCCCCGGCGCTCAATCCTATCCGATCATCAACTACGAATATGCGATCGTAAAGACCCAGCAGCCGAACGCGGACACCGCGAAGGCGGTCAAGGACTTCCTCACCTGGGCCATCGATGCGAAGGGCGGCAACGCTGCCAATTACATGCAGGCCGTCAGCTTCGCTTCGCTGCCCGCGGCGATTGTGAAACTGAGCGAGAAACAGATCAACGCGATCCACTAAGGTAGCATGATCCCGAAAGAGCCTGCCCCGGACTGGAACCGGGGCGGGCTCCAGTGCGGTTCACTCGCGGATCCGTAAAACCGGTTCCACTTTGGGCCGGCTCGTCCTAATAGTTTGCCGGGCCGTCGCCGCATCGTCCGACGCCGGCTTTCCTTCTTGCCGCGAATTGTCGATGAAGTTCAGAACCTGGATTGCCATCATCGCCGGCGCGCTGCCCGGGAGTCTTGGGGCTGTTATCCTCTTTCTCGCGATCTATGCTTGGCCGGCGATCCGGCTTAACGGCTTGCAGTTCGCGATCCACAACACTTGGAATCTCGGCAATCTCTACGCCGATCCCGTGACGACCGGGGGAGTTCCGATCCAGCCGGGTGCGCACTATGGCATTCTGTTCCTGATCGTCGGCACGCTGCTGTCGACGCTCATCGCCCTGCTGCTGGCTGTGCCGGTCGGCGTGGGTGCAGCGATTTTCCTGGCGGAGGCCGTGTCGGGCAAATTGCGCTTGTGGATATCTTTTTTCGTCGAGCTTCTTGCCGCCATTCCGAGCGTGGTTTTCGGATTATGGGGCTACGTCGTGCTGATTCCGTTTCTCGCCCATTACGTGTTCCCCTTCTTCGCCGGCACGCTCGGTGTAGTGATCCCGATTTTCGCCGGGCCGACGGGCAGCGGCTACGGGCTGCTCACGGCCGGGATCGTGCTGTCGATGATGATCGTGCCGCTCATCGCGGCAACCCTGCGCGATGCGCTGGTGGCCCAGCCTGCTGCCATGCGCGAGTCGGCCATGGCGATTGGCGCGACCAAATTCGAAACCGTCTGGCGCGTGGTGCTGCCGAGCACGAACAAGGTGCTGATCGGCGCATCGTTCCTCGCCCTCGGACGGGCGCTGGGCGAGACCATGGCGGTGCTCATGGTCAGCGGCAACGCACTCAATTATTTGCCGCAGAACGTCTACGCGCCGATTTCGACAATGGCCGCCTTCATCGTCTCGCAACTCGACAGCGCATTGCAGGATCCGACCGAGATGGCCGTCCGCTCGCTTGCCGAGATTGCGCTTGTGCTCTGTCTGATCTCGATTATCGTCAACGCGCTTGCGCGCCTCATGCTGCTGGCATGGGCTCCTGCCGGGCGCCCCGAGAGAGCCTAGCCGTGTCGGTCGCAACCATGCCGGTCACCACGATGCCGCTCGGCACCCCGACTTCGCACCAGATGAGGCCGTCGCGGCGACTGTTCAGCACGCTGGGCTGGGCCGCCACCGGGCTTTCGCTGCTGCTGCTCTCGGTCCTGATGCTGTGGATCCTCACCGTGGTCTTCATCCGCGGCTTCAGCGCGATCTCGCTTTCGCTGTTCACCACGATCACGCAAGGCAACGGCGGCGGGCTGCTCAACGCCATCGAAGGCACCGCCGTGCTCTCTGCCGGCGCCCTGCTCATAGCCGTGCCGTTGGGGGTCGGCGCGGGCATCTACGTGTCTGAGTACCGCAACAGTCCCTGGGCCACCACGATCCGCTTCCTGGCCGACGTCCTCGTCGGCGTGCCGTCGATCGTAATGGGCTATTTCGGCTATGTGACCATGATCGAGTGGCTCGGCTGGGGCTTCTCGGTAGCCGCGGGATCGATCATCCTCGCCATGATCTGCTTGCCCTACATCTGCCGCACCACCGAGCTCGCTCTGGAGCAGGTTCCCGGCGAACTGCGCGAGGCCGGCTATGCGCTCGGCGCGACCGACTGGCGAGTGATCCTGAAAATCTGCCTGCCGGCCGCGTTGCCCGGCGTTCTCACCGGCATCATGCTTGCCCTTGCCGTTTCGGTCGGGGAGACCGCGCCGCTTTTATACACCGCGGGCTGGTCCAATTACCTGTGGGACGGACGGCTTACCCATTCGCCCATCGGCTATCTGACCTATGCGATCTGGACCTTCATCAACGAGCCGTTCGCGTCGGCGAACGCGCTGGCCTACGCCGCAGCCTTCCTGGTGACTGCCTTCGTCCTCCTGATCAACATCGTCAGCCGGCTCGTGTTCGACCGCCTGCATCCCTGATCAAAAATTCCGGCATTCTCACTCCCCCTCCATCACCGGCAAAGTCAGCGTGGAGGGATATTGCGCCGAATGATGGATCGTGTCGGCGCCGATCTTGTTGGGCGTGTAGTAGTGCGTCCACAGCATGTCGGTGACCGCGGAATCGCCGTTGACGATTTCCAGCCGGATGCGGTTGCGGGCCTTGAAGCGGTGCGCCATCGGCTCGATCGAGATGTCGAAGTGGTAGATTTTTCCCGGCTCGATCGGCTGCGGATCGCTGTGGGTGTGGTACGGTTCCATATCGGTCGACTTTTGCGGATCGAGCGCGCGATGCGAGGCGCGCAGCCAGCCCTTGGTGATCCAGTATGAGGCGGGATTGAGACCCTTGGCGCGGTCCTCGGCCGATTGCGGCATCTGCTCGGAAATTTTGACGAAAAAATCCATATCGTCGCGCGTCGAGGCGGCGTGCAGCGTGAGCTTGATCGGTCCGGCGATTTCCAGGTCCTGCCTTAGCGGCGCGGTAGTGAAGGTGAGCACGCGGCGCGCCGGATCGGGCTGGTTGTTCGGGCCGAAGCCGACAACGCCCAGCATCCAGCCCGGATCGGGATAGCGATAGGTCGTTTTTTCCTCGCCTGACGGCTGCTCGCGCGCAAGCGATCCATCGTTAAGCGACGTGACGCTGCCGGATTTCCGTCCGCTCAGGTGCCAGGTCACGTAGCGGACGCCGGGCGGCGGCCACGTCTCGGCGGCGCGCACCGCGTCGGCGCCGCGCACGAAATATTCCACCGCCGGCCGCGACCGATATTCGGTGTCCTTGCCTTTCAGATAATGCTCATAGAACGGCAGCAGCAGATTTTCGTGCAGCTCCACGCTGTTGAACTCGCGGTTGGCGACGAAGGCATTGACGGGGCCGACCATCTTCAGCTTCTTCGGCCCCCTGGCGCGGCGGAAGCCGTCGATATTGCCGCGCGTGTGCAGGTCGACCTTGCCCCACACCCCGACCGAATAGAGCGGCACCTCGATTTCGTGCAGCCGTTCGGCGGCGCAGCGCTCGCGCCAAAACTCGTCGTAAGTCGGATGCTGCGCAATGAGCAGATTAAGATCGCAGTTCTGCTCGCGCGGATGCTCGCCATTGGCCGGATTGCGATTGATGATGCGGTTCTGGTTCCACCAATACGAGCCGAAGAAATCCCCCAAAATTCCGCCCTGATAGATCGAAGCGCGGTAGAGATCGTTTAATCCGTCGAAGGCGGCGATGCAGGCGAGCGACGGCGGCTTCTCAATCGCCATCCACCATTGCAGCATGCAGAAATAGGATTGGCCGATGCCACCGACTTTGCCGTTCGACCATGGCTGCCGGCCGAGCCATTCGACGACGTCGTAGAGATCTTTCTGCTCGTTGCGGTCGAGCAGGCGGAATTCGCCGCCCGACTTGCCGCAGCCGCGCACGTCCATGTGGGCGTAGACGTAGCCATGTTTCTGATAGAAATCGATCGGACCGGTTTCGCGCCAGAGAAATTGCGGCGTCGCCGGCAGCGTGTTGTTGTCGTAGCGGTACGGCGAGGGCGCCAGCAAAACCGGAAACCTTCCGTCGCCGTCCGGCATATAGAGCGCAACCGCGATCTCCACGCCGTCGTGCACGCGGATTTTGACTTCGCGCGGTTTTCCGAGTGCCATCTTCCCTCCCCTGGTGCGCCTAAAGCACAAGCGATAGCGTGTCGAAGGATTAGCACGGCGGCGCGGCGGCTCCATAGAGCCAATGCGCGACGAGGGAGGTCATTTGTCCTCGACGATAGCGTCAAAGTCGGCGACCGCCTCGCGCGGGAACGCCGCAGCGGTGCCAACGAGCGCAATTGCGCAGCCGAGCAGAAGGTCCTCCAATCGCTCGGTCAGAAGGTTCGCGATGCCGTGCGAACCGAGCAGCGTCAGATCGTAGGCGAGCAGCACCATGAGCGCAATCAGCGCGGTATGCAGCCAATAGCGATGTTGCAGGTGATGGGGAACGAGCGCCGCGACCGCTAGAATAGCACCGCATATCACCGCAGCGGAATGAAACAGCATGGCGATGAGCCAGGCGCCGACCTCGCTGGCAAAAGTTCCGGCGACGCGTTCGACGATGCGGCGGTAGCTGGCGCGCGCATCCGGCTGCATGACGACCAGCGCGTTAGCCGGCAGCGTTCTCGCGGCTTGCTTCGCGGCAGCGATGGAAACGCGCGCCGGCTGTGCTAAGCTGCCGGTGTCGGCTTCCTTCGCCGGTCTCATCCGTTCCGCGCGCCGGGCGGGAGCGACGCCGCTCGAACGATCTGCCCCTCACAGACAGGAGAATCCCCCCATGCGAATGCTCCGGCTCCCGCTGCTGCTTGCCGCGGCAACGATCGGGTTTGCCTTTTCTTTCGCGGCCGGCGCCGAGGCGCAGACCAAAGTCACCATCGGCAAGGTGATCGGCGGCGACGGTTTCCACGTTCCGACTTACGTCGCGCTCGACGAAGGCTTCTTCAAACAGGAAGGCCTCGACGTCACGCTGATGGAATTGCAGGCCAGTTCCCAGGTTGCCGCCGTGCTTTCGGGCAATCTCGACTGTGCGCCGATCCCGTCGGGCGGCGCGCAGGCGGCGCTGAGCGGCGCCAAGATCATGTACATCGTCGGCGAGTCGCTGAAATCGCAATGGACGATCACCACGCGCAAGGACATCAACACGCCCGAGGACCTCAAGGGCAAAACGCTGGGCTACGGCCGCCCCGGCGGCGCCGATTACGACGAGGCGCAAGCGGTGCTGCACCGCTTCTTTCACATGGATGCCGGCAAGGATTACAAGGTTATCTCGTTCCAGGCCGAGCCCGAGCGCATCGCCGCCATGGTCAACGACGATATCCAGGGCGCTTCGCTATCCATCCCGCACGCTGTCGTGGCTCAGCAAGCCGGGCTGAAAGTCTTGTTGCGCACCGGCGATTACATTCCGCGTGCCGGCGGCACGATCTTCTGCATGCAAAGCTTTGTTCAGCAGCATCCCGACACGGTCCAGAAGATCATCCGCGCCATCGCCAAGGCGGTAGTGTATTTCCGCACCAACAAGGCAGGCTCGATCAAAGTGCTGGAGCACCACATCCTCAGCATCAAAAACGATCAGCAAGCCGGGCTGATCTGGGATCAACTGCACGATTCATACGGCGCCGAGGTGCCGAAGGATCTGTTCAGGGACATCTTCGAATCGCGCCGTCTGACCATGATCGCCGCGCGGCAATGGTCCGCCGACAAGCCGCTGCCCGATCCGGAGCAGTTCATCGCCCGCAATCTGCTCGACTCGACGTTGAAGCAGATGAACTACGTGCCGGCCAAGCTGGCGGCGCCGACGAAGTCGAACTGAAAGTAGCCCGGATTTCGCGGAAGCGAAATCCGGGAGCGGCGTCAAAGGCGCGACCGACCCCGGATTGCGCGCTGCGCAATCCGGGCTACGGCGCGTTGACGTGCTCCGGCCGCCAGCGGTTCATGCGCTCTTCCAGAAGCTTGACCAGCCCGGTCATCAACAGCGACAGCCCGGCGAACACGATCAGGCCGGCAAAGACGACGTCGACCCTAAAGCCGCTTGCGGCGCGCACCATGACCACGCCGAGCCCGTCCTGCGCGCCGAAAAATTCGGCCACGACGACGCCGAGAACGGCGCGGCCGATCGCCAGCCGCAAGCCGACGACGATAAAGGGCAACGAATTCGGCACCACGACGAGACGCGCGATGTCCCATTCCTTGGCGCCGAATGAGCGGACGACGTTGATCAGGACCTTGTCGGCGTTGCGCACCCCCTCATAGGTGTTGATGAGAAGCGGGAATAAGGCGCCGAGAAAGACGATGGCGACTTTCGACCACAGCCCGATGCCGAACCAGAGCATCAATAGCGGCAGGAAAACCAGCCGCGGCGTCGCGTTGAACGCGGTGATGAACGGATCGAGCATCGCATTGAGCATGCTCGAGCGGCCGAGCAGGATGCCGAGCGGCAGCCCGGCGACGATGGCGAACGCAAGCCCGATGGTGAACGCCGTGGCGCTGACCCCGAGCGGCGCCCAGATCGAGCCGGTTGCGAACATCCGCCACAACGTGCCGACGACGGCACTCGGCACCGTGAAGAATAGTTTGGTCCCGGCCTTCATGGGGACGAAATAGGGCAGGAACTGCCACCCCAACAGCAGAAGCACGATGCTGCCGGTGCCGAGCGCGGTCGGCTCGATGCGCCGCCACAGGCTGCGCGTCGGCGCGGCCACATCGTCGGCGCGACCGAGGGCGGCGACGGGAGCGTCCAGCGTTTGGGTTTCGGCCATGACGTTATTGCCCGATGCGCCAGGGGAACGCGGCGCGCTCGGCCCAGCGTATGCCTTCGGTCAGCACCACCGCGATCATCATCACCGTGAGAATACAGCCGAACATACGGTCGATCGCGAAAATATCGCCGAAGCGGGAGATGGCGAAGCCGATGCCTTCGGAGGCGGCGAAGAATTCGCCGACCAGGACGCCGATCAGCGCGCGGCCGACGGCGAGGCGGGCGGCCGCCACGATATAGGGCAGCACGCTCGGAAAGATGACCTTGCGATAGAGGTCCCATTCGCCGCCGCCGAGCGAGCGCACGACGTTGATCAGCAAGCGATCGACCGCGCGCACGCCGGCGCAGGCATTGAAGATGAAGGGGAAGACCGAAAGGGAAAAGACGATGATCGTCTTCCCCCATACGCCGACGCCGAAAAAGATCACCAGGAGCGGCGCCAGCGCCACCAGCGGGCTCGCATAGAAAATCGTCATCAACGGATCGAGCGCATAGCCGACACGCACGCGCCAGCCCATGACGATGCCAAGCGGCACGCCGACGATGACGGCCGCGATAAGTCCGCAGAAGAACGGCACGGAGCTGACCGCCAGATCGTGGAACAAATCCCCGCTTTCGATCAAATCGACGTAACCCGTCGCGATCAGGCTCGGCTTTGACATGAACAGCGGATTGAACGGCACGATCAGGAAAATCGCCTGCCAGGCGGCGAAAAACACCGCCACGGCAAGGCCGCCGAGCAGAAGCTTGCGATAGCGCGCGGCGAACGTCGGGCGAAGGGTTGCTTGCTCTGCCATCGGCTAGACCACAATCTCATCCTTGAGCGTATTCCAAATCTCGAGCTTAAGGTCGTTGAACTGCGGTGTCACCCGCATCTCGTATTCGCGCGGGCGCGGCAGCTTGATGGCGAAAATCTTTTTTGCCCGGCCCGGGCGCTTGCTCATGACCATGACGCGGTCGGAGAGGTAAATCGCCTCGTCGATCTGGTGGGTAACGAACAGCACCGTCTTGCGCGCCTCGCGACAGATGCGAAGAAGCTCGACCTGCATTAGGTCGCGCGTCTGCGCATCGAGCGCCGCGAACGGCTCGTCCATCAGCAAAATCTCGGGGTCCGTCGCCAGCGCCCGCGCGAGGCCGACGCGCTGCTTCATGCCGCCGGACAATTCGTGCGGATAATGCGCCTCGAAGCCGTTTAGCCCGACCAGCGCGACCAGGCGCTCGGCGACGGCACGGCGCTTCTCGGCGGCCACGCGCTTGAGCTCGAGACCGAGCTCGATATTGTGTTGCACCGTGCGCCACGGCAACAGCCCGAACTCCTGAAACACCATGGCGCGGTCGCTGCCCGGCCCGCCGATCCGCTTGCCGTGCATCAAAACTTCGCCGGAATCCGGCTTGACCAGGCCGAGCAGCACATTGAGGAAGGTGCTCTTGCCGCAGCCGGACGGCCCGACGATCGACAAAAACTCGCCCTCCTCGACGTCGATGTCGAAGCCGCCGAGCGCCCGCACCGGCGCGCGATTTTGCGGCCGAAAGGTCAGGCTGACGTTGCGGCCTTGGATATAGCCGGTCATGCGGGAGGTCCGCTGGGCGCGCGGGCGAGTCCACTGAACATGGCGCGCATGATCGCCCAGACCGTGTGCGCTCGCAACCGGGGTCGATCGCCGCATGAAATCGGTGCGCGCGATACGCCGGCGCTCGCTTGCAAACGGCCCGCAACGATCGCTGAAGTTTCAATCCGATCGTCTGGAGGAAATATCGGGAAATGGTCGGAGTGGCAGGATTTGAACCTGCGACCCCCTCGTCCCGAACGAGGTGCTCTACCAGGCTGAGCCACACTCCGACTGACGGCGCGGCTTATACAATCGGCCACGCGGCCCTGCAAGCACTGCCGGTTTTGCCGCCGGTTTTGCCGCGCGCCCGTGCTATTTAAGCACCGAGGTGCAGCAATGACAGCCCCGCCGGTGACCTGCGTGTTAAGCGCCGATGCCGCCGCTACCGCCGAAGCGGTACGCCGCCTTGCGGCCGGCGGGCTCGTCGCCTTTCCGACCGAGACGGTGTACGGGCTCGGCGCCGATGCCGGCAACGGGAAAGCCGTCGCGCGCCTCTACGAGGCCAAGGGCCGGCCGGCGTTCAATCCGCTCATTACGCACGTGGTCGATGTCGCGGCGGCGCGGGCGCTGGCGCGCTTTAACGCCGATGCGGCGCGGCTTGCCGAAACGTTCTGGCCCGGGCCGCTCACGCTCGTGCTGCCCAAGGCCGCCGGCTGCCCCGTCGCCGACCTGGCGACGGCGGGCCTCGACAGCATCGCGGTCCGCGTGCCCAACCATTCCGTGGCGCAAAAAATCCTGAGCGCTTTCGGTAAGCCGGTCGTGGCGCCTTCGGCAAACCGTTCCGGCCATGTCTCGCCGACCACGGCCGCGCACGTGCTCGCCGATCTGCGCGGGCGCATAGACCTCATCGTCGACGGCGGCTCTACTGCGGTCGGCGTCGAATCCACCATCGTCGCTTGCCTGGACGAACCGGCATTGCTGCGGCCCGGTGGCACGCCGCGCGACGCGATCGAGCGGGCGCTAGGGCGGCCGCTCGCCCAAGCTCCGGGCAGCGCCGCGTCAGCGGACGAGATACCGCTCGCGCCTGGCATGCTGGCGTCGCACTATGCGCCGCGCACGCCGCTGCGGCTTGACGCAAGTGGAATCAGAGCCGGCGAAGCTCTGCTCGCCTTCGGCCCGAAACTCGCCGAGAGCTCCGAAAGCGCGGTGCGCGTGCTCAATCTGTCGGAGCGGGGCGACCTTATCGAGGCGGCCGCCAATCTGTTCTCGCACCTGCGCGCGCTGGACAGCGCCGGCGCGAATGCGATTGCGGTCATGCCGGTCCCGCATGAAGGGCTCGGCGAGGCGATTAACGATCGGCTTGTGCGAGCAGCCGCGCGGCGATGAAGCGCACGTTTGCGAAAGGAAGAACTGACTGTTATCAATCCAGTCTAGCTACTGGGTACATCGATATGAAAAGACCGACATCTGGAAAGCGCGCGACGCGAGGGCACGGCTTTCCGAACTCGTGCGCAAGGCTCGTACTGGCGCGCCACAGATCGTCACGCTGCCTGGTAAGAAGGCCGTTGTGTTCTTTGACCCCAAGCGCTTTGAGGCCGTGCCAATACCGCGCCGCAGGCAAGTGAAGGACGCGCGTTGATGCTCGACAAATCATCCGCCTCCATCGATCCGGCCCTGCTCGCCCGCTTCGCCGCGATCGTGGGCGAAAGATACGCCATCACCGATCCGCAGGCGCAGGCGCCGTATCTGGTCGAGATGCGCAACATGTTTAAGGGGCACACGCCCGTGGTGTTGCGGCCTTCGTCCGTCGAGGAGGTGTCGAAAATACTCAAGCTCGCGAACGACAGCGCGACGCCGATCGTGCCGCAGGGCGGCAATACCGGGCTGGTCGGCGGGCAGATCCCGCTGCACAACGAGATCGTGCTCTCGCTCAACCGGCTCGACCGCATCCGCGAGGTCGACGCGACTTCGAACACGCTCACCTGCGAAGCGGGCGTCACCTTGCAGCGCGCCCGCGAAGCCGCCGCCGCGGCGGACCGGCTCTATCCGCAATTGCTGCCGTCGGAAGGCACCTGCACCATCGGCGGCAATCTTTCCACCAATGCCGGCGGCACCGCCGCGCTTGCCTATGGCATCGCCCGCTCGCACGCGCTCGGCATCGAAGTGGTGCTCGCCGACGGCCGCGTCCTCAACAACCTCAACAAGCTGAAAAAGGACAATACCGGCTACGATCTGAAAAACCTGTTCATCGGCGCCGAAGGCACGCTCGGCGTCATCACCGCGGCGGTGCTGCGGCTCATTCCGCGCCCGCGCTCGGTCGAAACCGCCTTCGCCGGCGTGCCGTCGGCGAAAGCAGCCCTCGAACTTCTGGGCATCGCCAGCGAGCGCACGGCGGGCGGCGTCACCAGCTTCGAGATCATGACGCGGCGCGGCATCGAGCTGGTGCTCGCTTACGGCGCCGGCACCCGCGATCCGCTCGCCGCGCCGCATCCCTGGTACGTGCTGATCGAACTGTCCTCGCAGCAGCGCGAAGGACTCCGCGATGTGTTGGAAGACGTTCTCGCTCAAGGCATGGAACGCGATCTCGTGATCGATGCCACGATTGCCGACAGCATCGAGCAGGCCAAGGCGTTCTGGCGGATGCGCGAAATGTTCGGCGAAGTGCAGCGTTACGCCGGCGGCTCGATCAAGCATGACGTTTCGGTGCCGGTCGCCGCCGTGCCGGCCTTCATCGAGGAGGCCGACGCCGCGGTCACGGCGCTCATTCCCGGCGTCCGCCCGCTGCCGTTCGGCCATCTCGGCGACGGCAATATCCACTACAACGTCACCCAGCCGGAAGGCGCCGACAAGGACGAATATCTCAAGCGCTGGGACGACGTGAACGCCGTCGTGTTCGCCGTGGTGAAAAAATACGGCGGCTCGATCTCGGCCGAGCACGGCGTCGGCGTGGTCAAGCGCGACCTGTTGCCGTCGGTGAAGGACCCGGTCGCGCTCGACCTGATGCGCAGCCTGAAAGCTATGCTCGATCCCAAGGGCATTCTCAATCCGGGCAAGGTGCTGTAGCCCGGATTGCGCAGCGCGCAATCCGGGGTTCACGTCCGCCTCACATCGCGGCACTGCTCCTTCTCCCCGCGTGCGGGGAGAAGGTCGGGATGAGGGGGCCTCGCCGCTGGGCTGAGAGTCGCGGCACTGTCCGCAACGCCGCCGCTCGATCCCTAACGCTCAGAATCGCGGCGAGGCCCCCTCACCCTCGCTTCGCTCGACCTCTCCCCGCGCGCGGGGAGAGGTGAATAAACGACATCGTTCTCGCAGCGCCCTTCTTCATCCTTCCCCGCGAAAGCGGGGAAGGGGGACCACCCTGCGCAGCAGGGTGGTGGAAGGGGCGCGGGCCTCGACGCGTGCTGCTCCTTCTCCCCGCGTGCGGGGAGAAGGTCGGGATGAGGGGGCCTCTCCGCTGGGCTGAGATTCGCGGGCCTGTCTGCAACGTCGCCGCTCGTGTCTCAACGCTCAGAATCGCGGAGAGGCCCCCTCACCCTCGCTTCGCTCGACCTCTCCCCGCGTGCGGGGAGAGGTGAAAAAGCAATCCCGTTCTCGCGGCGCCTTTTTTGTTCGCGCCCGAGTTTTGCGGCACGGCAAGAAAAAGCTGCCTCCCCGAGCAAATAAAAGAGGGAGG
>Ga0207416_1000663_pt1 | contig 54922 bp, 67 predicted proteins | sample PaiPotPPM11metaG_FD_184107 | JGI IMG/M metagenome (GOLD analysis project Ga0207416, IMG submission 184107) | Iron sulfur acid spring bacterial and archeal communities from Banff, Canada, to study Microbial Dark Matter (Phase II) - Paint Pots PPM... ... | reverse complement strand
GATGAAACCGTCGACGCCCAGCGTATCTCGCAACAGCAGCCGGGGCTGAACCACGCCGGTGGGCAAGTCGAAGACGATCGTCTCGCGTTCGGACGCGCCGAGAATCTCGTGGCAGCGCGACCTTGTCTCGGCCGCACCGCCGAGCGCAGCTTCCGCCGCCCCAGCGTGCTTGTAGAAGCGTCCCGAATAATCCATCACGACGACTGCGCCGTTGTTCCAGACGAACCGTCCCCACCACGGGCTTTGCATGTCCGCGGATACCACGTAGAATTCGCCGCGCGCGACAGCCCGATGCGAACTTGGTCCGAGCGCTTTGACGCGATTAACGGAAAGCACTTTGAAGCAGAACTCATCCCAGCAATAGCGCTCGTTCAGGCCGTACGGCTGTAGAGGCGAGGCGACGGAAGCGACGCCGTACAGCACGATGAGGGCGCCGCCGGCGATCGCGAGTCCGCGCGCGACCGGCAGCACGAGGTGCGAGCCGCGCATGGCCCAACGCTTTCCTATTCTCGCGACCGCTGCCACGATCCAAGATGCCGCATAACCCGCGGCTGCGGCGAAGCCAGCGACGGCGAGCAGCGCGCCGACGGCCGCAGCGGGCGACGGTGAAACGGCCGACGCCGGCGGACAGCATGCGGCTGTGGCTGCGGGATTGCCGGGAAGTTCGAGCAGCGCACCGAGCGACGTCAAGCCCCACACTATGAGCGCGCCGAGCCATGCGAAACGCGGCGAGGCGAACGCGAGCACGAAGCCGCCGAGCAGGACGAACGCCACCGCCGCCGTCGGAGCGTGGGCGACCATGAGCGAAAGGCCGCCCGCGCCGATCAACAGCGCTGCGATCGAGGGAGTCTTCAGCGAGCGGTCGCATGCCGGCAAACGCATACGCTCTCCTCCTTGCTTTGCAGTGCAAAGCCCGAGCTACTTTGCGGCGCAAAGTAGCTTCTCCTGGTCGCGCGCGAGGCAAGCTGGCTGTGGCTGCCCGACCGAAGGTCGTCTAGGGCGGCGGTATCACCACGTTCGCGTTGAGCGCCCTGTCGACCGACGTTTGGACCTGCTCGAGATTCGCCTGGGTGGCTTCGTCCAGACCGCCGCGGTCCAACGCGGCGCCCACTTGATGACGCAGCCAAACCAGATGATGGCGCGCAAGCGACATGGCATCTAACGGCGTTCCCGGATCCGGATTCAGCATGATGTGTTCGAGCAGCATCGCGTAACGCTGCTGCAGCGCGCGGTGGACCGGCGGCACCGAGCGCAGCTCGGATCGGGAAATATCTCCCCACACCGCCTGGTCCGTCCAGTCGTAGAGATCCGACAGGCTCATCGTCTGGCCGGCAGCGGCGACGCGGGCCTGCAGCGTGTCGAGCCGGTCGAGCACGTTGGGTTGCCACATCAACATGAGCAGCTGGAACTGATAGCCCTGGACGAAATCCTCGACGGGAAACGAAAGCGTTCCGAGCTGGTTCGGATCGCTCTCCCAGTGCGAGAATCGTTCGCTGCCGAGGCTGTTGAGCAGTCGGGGCGAGAATGCGAACGCGTCATCGGCGAAGACGTACCTGGACAAAAGGCCGAACGCGCGCCTTTCCTTCGATCGTGAAACGGGCGCGAAGGGCAGACGCGAGTTCGGATCGCCCCGATGATTTCGGGAGAAATACTCTCCGCCGATGTAGTGCGTGGCAATACCCGCGGCGCGCGCGAAACTCGCCATGATGATCTGCAGCGCGGCACGATTATCCTCGTAGCTGTGACCTCGTCGCGGCAGCCGGTACGGCAACTCGTTGAAAAGCCGCCGGTCGATCGAGAAAACGGACTCGCAGTACGCCAGCGGGTCGCTCGACAGATCGAATTGCGCGTCGCGCGGGTCCGTCGCAAACCCGTTAGCCCACGAGCTGTCTTCGTCGGTCGCATAGATGAGGTCCGGCCGCGTGCCCCGGGCAGCGATGCGTTGAAGCGTCGGCCGCTCGCCGTCGGGCGATCGGGCCGCGATCGGCCGGTAGCCGTACTCGATCGAGTGATAATCCCACGGCCCCAGCACGAGCTGGAAATAATCGCCCTGCGGATCGCCGCGCGGGGATAGGTTCAACGGCAGGTAGTCCATGACCGAGTTCCCCAGCCCGTGGGAACGCGTGAAATTCTTGTCGCGGATCTGCTTCAGAGAGTAGACCATCGACGCGGCGAAATTATGCCGCAAACCCAGCGTGTGGCCGACCTCGTGCAGCACGACGGATTGCAGGTACTGCGACTTGTACCAGTCTGGCGGATCGCCGCTCGAACCGAGCTTGCCGTCCTCGAACATCGCGAGCGTACCCCACGCGGCTTGATCGGCCGCCGCATACGCAAAGTCGCAATCGCGGCGCAGACATGCAAGCTCGTCAGCCGCCGGCTTGGCACCCGTCGGAGCGACCACCGCGTCGTAGTTGATCCCCACCCGGCGCATGATGTTGCCGTCGATGACCAAATCGGCGCGGAAGATCTCTCCTGTGTACGGATCGCTGAGATGCGCGCCGAACGCGCCGTACTCCGGATTCGGCGGCAGAATCCAGCGCACGACGGAATACCGGACGTCTTCGGGATCCCAGGACGGATCGTCCGGCTGGTTCCGCACTTCGATCGCTCCGCGGATGCCGATGGAATCGAAAGCTTTGTTCCAGGTCAGGATCGCGCCGCGGATTGGAGCGCGATATTGCGTGGGAATCGTGTTCGAGAGATAGAAGACGATCGGATTTTTCGCCTTCGACACGCGCGCCGACGGATCGCTTTTTTGAACGTTCCATCGATCGATGTAACGCACGAAGCTCGTCGGGCCGGTGTACGTGTCGTACTGACGGCGAGCGGTGAGGAAGTAACCCAGACGGTCGTCGGCAAGCCGCGGCCTATAGCCGTCGTTCGGAAGCGCGACGACGCTGTAATGCATGCGGAAGAACAGGCTGCGCGCGTCGGGCACGAAATCGATCGATCCCGGTTCCGGCGATGAGAACGTGAGATCGGCCTCGACGTCGACGTTGCGCGGGAATGCTTTGCTCGGGCCGAAGTACGACAGTTTCGAATCGAGGTGATAGTGCGCGCCTGATTCCGATGGACGGGGCGGGTTCAAGCTGTCCGTGAGGTCGACGACGTCGGTGAGCAGCACGTCTGCCGGAAAGATGATGTTTCCGTTGGCGGGGTTCACCGACGTGATGTCCGCCGCCGCCAGCACCGACACCGGATACACGCTCGACGACGCGCGCTTGCCGGGCGAATCAGAGCGCGCCTTGTCAAAGGTATTGTCTTCTTCTACGATGATCTTGTCCGCCGCCCGATGGAACTTGACGACGAAGCTGTCGGCGTCAGTGGTCGAAAACGGCGAACCGGGGGCAAGCGCTCCAAGGCCGCTCGTGAGCACCGGCACGAGGAGGTATGGCGTGTCCAACTGATCGGGCGAGATCTCGAAGTACACCATGCCCTTGCTGCGCCACAGCGTAAACAATCCGGTTTGCGAAACGGCCGAAGCCGTAAATTTGCCGTACGCCTGCGCGCCCTCGTACGGATACGGGGAGACGGGCGTCGGTGACGGCGACGGCTCCGGGGTCGCCGCCGAATGGGGACTCGCGGCAGCACCGCCGCCCGCAACAATAAGAAATGCCGCGACGATCGCGGCCATGGCCATAGGCGCCTTCACGCTGTTCCTCCGACGACCAAAGACGATGACCGGAAAACGATCCATTCCCGTTGGACGCCGACTACGACGATCCGCAACCTCCGCCCTGTGGTATAATCGAACGTGCCGAGCATGCCGGCGATCGCGGATGCTGAAAAAGCGTCTGAGGAAAGTCCGGGCTCCATCGGGCAGTGGTGCCAGCTAACGGCTGGTCGGGGCAACCCGAAGGAAAGTGCCACAGAAACAAACCGCCTTTTCATAAAGGCAAGGGTGAAACGGTGCGGTAAGAGCGCACCGGCGGCGCCGAGAGGCGCCGGCCGGGCAAACCCCACCTGGAGCAAGACGGTCGGGATCGCCTCGAATCGAGGCGCGAGCTGCCCGCTCGTTCCCCGCCTAGCGTCGCATCAGGCGTCTGGCGACGGACGTCGCAGAGAGATGATCGCGGTCCGGCGGTGACGCGGCGAAAGTCGCCATCCGAAGGATCACAGAACCCGGCTTATACGCATGCTCGGCGCAGCGCTGCGCCTTACGCCCGCCGCTTCGACAGCGATTTTCGCGCCGCGAACCCCTCGCTCGTGCCGTGCCAGAACGAAATCGTGGGTTCGTCCATTTTCCAGCAGAGATTCACTAGCTGGCCGCCGCGTAGCGCCGGGAAATCGACCAGGCCGAGATCGAGATCTTTCAGCACCCAGCCGTGCGCTTTGATCGAATCTGCCAGCGCGAGCAATTCGGTCTGCAACTGGCGCGCTCTCGTGCGGCCGACGGCCGCCGGGTTAGCGCCGGTACGTTGCGGGTTCATGCGCGAGCCCACTTCTGCTTCCAAAAGGGCGATCGCGAGATCGCGCCGCAGGCGCACCATCGCCTCCAGCAGTGGCCGCAACGCCGGCAACTGCGCGTTTGCCTCTTCAAGGCGGAAGATTTTCATTGCTAGCCTTTCCTACGCCCAGGGCGGGGCAAGAGCCTGCGTTTCGCCAATATATGGAACGACGTGGAACCGCAAACCGCGCCTTCACCCGAATTGCATATCGGCGACAGTTTCCGCACCGCGCCGCCGCCGCAATTCGTCATCGTCACCGGATTGTCGGGCGCCGGCAAGAGCCAGGCGGCCAAATGCCTGGAGGATCTCGGCTACTTCTGCGTCGACAACCTGCCGCCGAGTCTGATCCCAAAATTCGCCGAGCTGTGCGCCGCGAGCCTGAATCTGCGTCACGTCGCGCTCGTGCTCGACATCCGGGGCGAAGAGATCTTCGGCGATCTGCTCGGCCAGCTGCGCGTGCTGGACCAAGAACGCATCCCGTATCGGGTCATCTTCCTCGATTGCAGCGACGAGATGCTCGTGCGGCGCTTCTCGGAAACCCGGCGCAAGCACCCGCTCGCCGACCGCGGCCGTGTCATCGACAGCATCAACGCCGAACGCGAAGACCTCAAGCCGATCCGGGATGCAGCTGACGTCATCATCGACACTTCCACGTTGACGCTGTCCGCGCTCAAAGAAAAACTCGCGCACGCCGCCGGCGGCCAGACCGAAGCGGATGCGCTCACCGTCTCGGTGGTTGCCTTCGGCTACAAGTTCGGCGTGCCGCTCGACGCGGACCTCATCTTCGACGTGCGCTTTTTGCCGAATCCGAACTACGTCGATGACTTGCGCGCGCTGACCGGCAATCACCCCGACGTGATCGCGTATCTCGAGCACGACATCGAGGTGCGCTCGTTTCTGCCGGAGCTGTACCGCTTCGTCGATTTCATGGTTCCGCGTTTCGTCGGCGAGGGAAAGTCTCACCTGACGATCGGCATCGGCTGCACCGGCGGCCGCCACCGTTCCGTGTACGTGGCAAACGAACTCGCCGACCATCTGCGTGCAAATCGGACCCGCGCCTTCGTGGAGCGCCGCGATGAGCAACGCTGAAGCGCGCGGCGCGCGCATCCGCGTCATGCAGCTGCTGCGCTGGCTTTCGCCCGGCATGCAGCTGAAACGCTGGCTGCTGCTCGCCGCCCTCGGCGCCGGCTTTTTCCTCGACGGCTTCACGCGCATGCTCAACGATCAGCATTACGATTTCAGGATCAACCAGTGGATCGACCGGTTCAACGGCCGTCACGTCACGCCGTTCGGGTTGGAGATCGTCTTCATGGCGATCGGCGCCATCCTCGTCTACTATGGCGTGCGTCAGTGGATGCGCTCGATCGTCACCGCCGTGAGCCCCCAGAACAGTCAGCGCTTGATCGAAGTGATCTACGAGCGCCGCCAGCTCGATCGCGGGTTCCGCATCGTCGCGATCGGCGGCGGCACCGGGCTATCCACGATCCTTCGCGGCCTCAAGGAGTACACGGCGAATCTGACGGCGATCGTAACGGTCACCGACGACGGGGGCTCGAGCGGCCGCCTGCGGACGGAACTCGGCGTGCTGCCGCCGGGCGACATCCGGAACTGCCTCGTCGCGTTGGCCGACAGCGAATCCATGATGACCGATCTCTTCCAGTATCGCTTCAACGAAGGTGACGGGCTGAGCGGACACTCGTTCGGAAACCTGTTCTTGGCCGCGATGTGCGGCATCGCCGGCGATTTCGACCGCGCGATCAAGGAGAGCAGCCGCGTGCTCGCGATCAAAGGGCGCGTGCTTCCATCGACGCTCGCCAACATTTCGCTCGAGGCGACGCTTTCCGACGGGAGTCGGGTGACTGGCGAGACCTCGATCTCGAAATCGGCGGCCCCCATCTCGCGAGTTCGCTTGGTGCCGCCGCAGTGCGAGCCGCTGCCCGAGGCGACCGAAGCCATACTTGCGGCGGACGCGGTCATCCTTGGACCGGGCAGCCTGTATACGAGCCTCATGCCCAATCTGCTCGTGCCCGGCATCGCCGAAGCGATCGAGGCGTCGCGCGCCAAACGCTTCTACGTCTGCAACATCATGACGCAACCTGGTGAGACCGACGGCATGACGGCAAGCGAGCACCTGCAGGCTCTGCTCGACGCGACCGGCAAACGGCTCTTCGATTTTGCGCTCGTCAACGTGCAGGCGCCGCATCGGCTGCTGCGCCTGTATGAATCCGGCGGCGCTCATCAAGTGGCGGCCGATCTCGACCGCGTCGCCGCCCTCGGCGTGACGCCGGCGCCCGGCAAATTCGTGTCGGAGATCCAGCAAGTCCGCCACGACGCTCGACGGCTCGCGCAAGCCGTTCTCAAGATCCTGGTAGAGGAAACGCCGCCCGCGGAGCGCCGCTCGACGGCCCGCACGCGCGTCTCGTAGTCCGAAGCAGTCTACAGGGAACCGCGCAGGCCAGCGGCGAGCTTCGCCGCCGCTTCTTCGACGAGCTGGGCGGCACGGGGCAGCGCTTCGTCCAACGACATACCTTTCGGCGTCGCGGCGACCGCCTTGAAAATGCCGATGCGTTCGAGTTCGTCGGCGGCCGCTTCCACGGAACCGCAGACGGCAGCCGTGCGCACGCCCCGTTTCCGGGCGAGGTCCGCCACAGCCGCGGGCGCCTTGCCAGAATGCGTCTGCGCGTCGAGTTTGCCCTCGCCCGTCACAACGAGACTCGCGCCTTCGACGCGCCGGTCGAGTTGGACGATGTCCAACACCAGGCTTGCGCCCGGACGAATCGTCGCGCCGGCGAGCGCGACGAAGCCGAAGCCGAAGCCGCCCGCGGCCCCGGCTCCGGCAACGTTGCGACGATCCTCGCCGGTGGTGGCGGCAGCGACATCTGCAAAATGCGCCAGCGCGCTGTCGAGCATGCGCACGGTTTCGGGGTCGGCGCCCTTCTGAGGAGCATAAACCGCCGCAGCGCCGCGTGGCCCGCAAAGCGGGTTGTCGACGTCGGTGGCGACGACGATCGACGTTCCCCGGACGCGTTCTTGCAGCGGCTCGAGGTCGATGCGCTGCAACTCGGCGAGGGCGGCGCCGCCGCGGGCCAGATCCTTTCCGGCGGCATCCATGAATCTCGCTCCCAGCGCCTCGAGCGCGCCGGCGCCCCCATCGCTCGTGGCGCTGCCTCCCACCGCCACGATGATCCGCTCCGCCCCGTGCTCGATGGCAGCGGCGACGAGCTGTCCGGTTCCGTGGGTGGTCGCACTGCGCGGATCATTGGAGCCCTCTGGCAAGAGCGCTAGGCCGCTCGCTTGGGCCAGCTCGACGACTGCCCCCAGTTCGCCGGGCAGGACGCCGAACGCCGCCGCTACTGGGCGTCCATCGGGTCCGACGGCGTTCGCGCGCACCTCCGAACCACCAGTCGCCCGGACGAGCACCTCCATGGTGCCGTCGCCGCCGTCCGCCACCGGAACCAAGACGTATTCCGCGCGAGGAAAGACCGTCCGAAAGCCGGCTTCGATGGCGTGCGCGACTTCGGGGGCGGTCAGGCTGCCTTTGAACTTGTCCGGAGCGATGACGATTTTCACGCGGGGATCACCCCTGCCGGCTCCGCACGACCTCCGGATTCAGTGCGGTCGGCGGCGCTTGGCCGTCGAAGAAGGCGATAACATTGCGCGCCGCAATCTCCGCCATCTTGTCGCGCGTTGCGATGCTGGCGCTGCCGATGTGCGGCAACAGCGTGACGTTGTTGAGCTCGACGAGTCCGGCAGCGAGCTTCGGCTCGTCCTCATAGACGTCGAGGCCGGCTCCTGCGATCGTCCCAGAGCGCAGCGCCTCCACGAGCGCAGCTTCATCGATGACCGGACCGCGCGACGTGTTGACCAAGATTGCGCTGCGCTTCATCTTCTTTAGCGCTGCCGCGTCGATCAGGTGATGCGTTTCGGGCAGCAGCGGTACGTGCAACGTGACGAAGTCCGCCGACGAGAGCAGTTCGTCCAGCGAGACGAATCGCGCGCCGAGCTCACGCTCGACCTCGGGCGTCGCGCGGATGCCGTCGTGGTAGACAACGTCCATCGAAAAGCCGCGTGCCCGCTTTGCGACTCCCCGCCCGATTCTGCCGAACCCGACGATGCCGAGCGTGGCGTGATGGACGTCCCGGCCGAGCATCTGCATGATGCCCCAGCCGCCCCAACCCCCGGCGCGCATCAAACGATCGCCCTCGGGGATGCGGCGAGCCGCCGACATCAGCAAGGCGAACGCCAAATCGGCGGTGGTATCGTCGAGAACGCCGGGTGTGTTCGACATGACGACTCCGGCCTTCGTGCCGGCCGCCACGTCCAGGTTGTCGAATCCGACGGCGACGTTTGCGACGATTTTGACGCCTGGCAGCGCGCCAAGAACGTCCGCGTCGATCTTCTCGGTCAAAAGGCAGACGATGGCATCTTTATCGCCGGCTCGCTCGATCAGCTCGTCGCGCGATGGCGGCCTATCGTGCGGCCACACCTCGACGTCGCAGCGCTCGCGAAGCAAAGACAGGCCTGCGTCGGGGATCACGCGGGTGACGAAGACGCGAGGTCTCATGCGTCACCCGATCGTGCCGGTTTTTCCACGCCCGGTGAATCCGAGCTTGGTGGAGATCTCCTGAGACGCGGCGACGACTTGTTTGATGATGCGATCCTTGTTGACCGCCGCCTGACCGATTTTCGGAATGGCGACGGAAATGCCGCCCACCGGCCGCCCCGAATAATTGAAAAGCGACGCGCCGACGCAGTACAGGCCGTCTTCCATCTCTTCGTTGTCTTCCGCGTAGCCCTGGCGCCGGATCTTGTCGAGTTCCGCCCGGAGGGCGTCGGGGTCGGTGATCGTGTTCTTCGTCTGCCTCGTGGGAGGCTTCGCCGCCAAAATGCGATCGGTTTCGGAGCGGTCCAAATACGCGAGCAGCACTTTGCCGATCGCGGTGCAGTAGAGCGGCCGCCGCCCGCCGATGTCGGCATACATACGAACCGAGCGCCGGCCGTCGATCTTGTCGATGTACACGAGCTCCGTGTCGTCGACGACGCCGAGAAACGCGGTTTCGCCGAGGGCGGTGACGAGCTGTTCCAGATAAGGCTTAGCGACCGAGTGCGCCTCCATGGAACGCAAGATGCCGCAGCCGACTTCGAACGCCCGCATGCCGAGCGAATATCGGGCATTGTCGGGGTTCCATTTCACGAAGCCGCGCGCGCGGAGGGTTTGCAGGATGCGATGGACGCTGCTCTTCGAGAGGCCGATCGCCTGGCCAAGCTCCCGAACGCCGACTTCCTTCGACTGGGTGCCAAGGTACTCGAGGATCACGAGGGCACGGTCGACCGAGTTGACCTTCGACTCACCGCGGGCTTTGACGGGCTGTTGAGCCTCGCCGGGAGAAATAGCCACGGACTCCTCCTGCGATCCCCAGTGTACAGCCGCGGTCGCGTTAAAGACGCCGCCCGAGGATGCACGGAACTCCGTTGCGGGACGAAGGGAGCAATCGCAACGGGACGGAGGTTCCCCGAGGGTCTACCCTGTTCCTATGCGCGAGACGCCTGCCGGCCCGGCGGGCTCTATTGCGAGCAGGTGAAATCGGCCTCCGTCGTCGCCTGAGCAGCCACCTTTATCGACTGCGGGTTCGGAGAGCAGGTATAGCCGGGTGCCGAGATCGCCACCATGGTGCTCGTGCTCGGCCCGTCGGCGGGTACGTTGCCGATCGTGTAACTGCCGTCGGCTGCTGTGCTCGCCTGCAGAACCGTGTCGATCGTGATTTGCGCGCCCGGAATGGGCGCGCCGGAATTGCTCTTGACGAGTCCGTGCACGGTGCCGTAGTCGCCCTTCGGCAGGGCTTGCGTGGAGCATGCGGGGAGGGCAAGAATGGCGGCTAAACCGAGCGCCGGTACGATATGCCGAAGGTCCATGTGATCGATTCTCCTCGCCCCATTCCAAAGCGCTGCGGATGGCCCCGGTTCACGATATGCACGACGCGAACCTTGCATCCGGCGATTTAGTCGGGGAGCGAGTAGAATTTTTTACCCGCGAAATACAGAATCATGCCGAAGCCCACCAAAATAGCGATCGTGCCGAGAAGGTCGGCGAGGCCCGCCCGTCCGGATTGAAAACCGCCGCACACGAATCCAACGGCCTTTCCCAGCTCGAGATCCGCGCGCTCGACGATCCTCGACGGTTTCCCGGCGACCGCCCGCGCTTCGGCCACCATCTCCGGAACCGTCCAGCCCGCTTCGTCGATGATTTCGGCAATCGTTCCGTCGGGAGCGACGACGATCGTCCGATCGTTGTGGATGACCTCGCCGTGCGCTCCCGGGATGACCGATTCGCCCAGAGCTCGCCAAAGTTTCGTCAGCGCAGCCGTGCTGCCGGTGAGGATCGACCAGCGGGCGGGATCGGCGTGAAAGCGGCGCGCGTAGCGGGTGATGGTCGAACGCGTGTCGCGGGCGGGATCGACCGAGATCTCGACTAGGTGAAATCGCCCCGGCGTTAGCGCCGCCTGCAGGCGACCAAATTTCGAGGAGATCAACGGGCAGACGTCAGTGCAGTTCGTATAGATGAACGAAACGATCACGGTTTTGCCGCGAAAACCGGAGAGGCTGACGTGCCGGCCCTCCTGATCGACGAGCGACGTCGTGGGGGCGCGATCGCCGACGCCCAGCAGAGGAACGTACGCATCGAAGGGGTTGCCGGCCGTCGCAGGGCGAGCGGCGACCAAGGTCAACGACAGCGCCAGGGCGAGCCCCACGGTCGCCTTTTGAAGATCGACCCTGTAAGGAGCCGTTTTCTTGCCGCCGAATCCAGCCATTGTGGACGTTTTCTCCAGCGCCCGACCGATGACCCGCGACGCACGCCGACGCAGCCTCGCCGCGCGCGCTTGGCGGCCTGAGGAACGCCGGGTCGTAGCGCGCGGACTGTTCGGCAGGCTCGCGCTCGCGGCGGAGCCGGCCGCGCTCGCCGTGCTCTTCGCCGCGTTCGCCGTGCTGCTGGCGCTAGGCCACAACAAATTCCATCGCGATCTGCTGTCGCCGATCTTCGCGCTGGGAGCGGCAACGTTCGCCATCTATACGATCGCCATCATGATTCGGCCAATCAAAGCTTTGCTCGAGACTCGGCAACCGATCTTCATCGTGGACGGCTACGTGCGCACGCGCGGCCGGGACGACTTTTCTGAGTATGGATCCAATGGTTACGTCGCCGTGCTGCTCTCTGACCGCCGCGTCGCGGGCGAATGGCCGATCGTCGGCCAGGGCGACATGCCCGCGTCCGTCCATCCGGCGTACCTCGAGTTCAGCGAATTCGGCGGCATCCATGCGATCGACGGCCGCCCGACCGGAGTGTTGCCGCTCGACTTCCCAGCTCTGGGCATCGGCGGCAACCGGCCGCCGGCGACGGATTAGAGCCTGCCCGCCAGCTGCGCGTTCGGCGACGAGGCTGCCGGCCACACGTGGTTCTCGCCCGAGCCGACGACCGAGATGGCGCCCATGAAAAATATCAAGACGACGCCGATGCCGAAGAGCCAGCGAACGACGGGCGGCATGCCGCGGCTACTCGGGATCTCGTACTGAAGGTCTTCGTATCCGACGCCGTGCATCAACGTTCTCCTTAGACCCGGCCGATGGCGCCCAGCGCCACGAGGATCACGAGCACGCACCCGATGGTCAGCAGCACCATCATGATCTTGGTCACGCGATCGTCGAGCCCCGTCTTCTTCCACTCGCCGACGAGTCCCGCGATCGCGAAAATCCCCACCACGATGGATGCGATGCCGGCGAAGACGCGTTCGGCGAGGTGCAGTTCCAACGTTCTGAGCTCCCTAGTAGATGTAGAACAGGAAGAAAAGCGCGACCCAGATGATGTCCACGAAGTGCCAGTAGAGCGTGGCGGCGGTCAAACCGAAATGGCGGTCCTTCGTATAGGTACCGCGCAGCGTTTGGATCAGCACCGTGGTGAGGAAGACGACGCCGACCGAGACGTGCAGCCCGTGCATGCCGGTCAGCGTGTAGAACGAGGCGCCGAACGTGCTGCCCGCCCATTTGTCGACGGGCAGCAGCTTCACGTACTCGATCACTTGGCCGCCCACGAACAGCGCGCCGAGCACGATCGTCGCGACGATGAAGCCCACGAAGCGGCGCTTGCGGTCGTGGCGCATGCCTTCCATGGCGAAGTGCATGGTGACGCCGCTGCCGAACAAGACGACGGAGTTGACGGCAGCCAGGTACACGTCGGGCCGCTCGATGCCCGGCGGCGGCCAGACCGGCGACGAGTTGCGAAGATACAGATACGCGAAAATCAGCGAGCCGAAAAAGATCGAGTCGCTGACGAGGAAGAACAGGAAGCCCAGCAGCCGGATATCGCGCTGCTCCGCATAAGCAGCGTCGTCCATCGTGACCGCGTGCGATGCCATCCGCCTTCGCTAGTAGGCCGGCGCGTCGGCCAGCTGCATGATGGCGGGATCGATGTTGCGATATGGCAACGGCTTGCCGTAATCGTACGGCCCAGACACCACGACCGGCAATTCCTTGAAGTTGTAGTACGGCGGCGGCGAGGGGATCATCCATTCCAGCGTCCTGCCTCCCCACGGGTTCGGGCCCGCCGGCTTGCCGAAGCGGGCGCTGCGCAGCGCGTTGAAGGCGAAGATCAACATCGACGCGCCGAGCACGAATGCCGAGATCGACACGAACAGGTTCGTGCCATGGAAAACCGGGTCGTATGTTGCGACGCGGCGCGGCATGCCCAAAAGCCCGAGCCAGTGCATCGGCAAGAACGTCGCGTTGAAAGCCACGAACATCACCCAGAAATGCCACTTGCCGAGCGTTTCGTTCAGCATGCGGCCGGTCATCTTCGGCCACCAGTAATACAGCCCCGCGAACATCCCGAAGATCGACCCGCCGAACAGCACGTAGTGCAAGTGCGCAACGATGAAATAGGTTCCGTGTTCGTGCACGTCGACCGGCACGGACGCCAAAAAGACGCCCGTGATCCCGCCGAAGGTGAACGTGGAAAGGAAGCCTAGCGCGAAGAGCAGCGGCGTCGTGAACCGGATCCTTCCGCCCCACAGCGTCGCGACCCAGCTGAACACTTTCACCCCCGTCGGGATGGCCACGATCATCGTCATGATCATGAACGGCAGTTGGATCCATTGCGCGAGGCCGCTCGTGAACATGTGGTGCGCCCAAACCATGAAGGATACCAGCCCGATGGCGACGCTCGAATAGGCGATCGCCTTGTAACCGAAAATGGGCCGGCGCACCATGGTGGGCAGCACTTCCGAGATGATGCCGAACGCCGGCAAGATCATGATGTAGACCGCCGGGTGCGAATAGAACCAGAACATGTGCTGCCACAGGATCGGGCTTCCCCCGCGCGTCGGATCGTAGAACGGCACGTGGAACACGCGCTGCATGAACAAGACGGCGAGCGAGATCGACAAGTTCGCGGTCGCGATGAAGTTCAAGAACGCCGTCACGGCCGAGGCCCACACGAAGAGCGGCATGCGCGTCCACGTCATGCCGGGCGCGCGCATCTTGATGATCGTCACGAGGAAGTTGATGCCGGTGATCGTGCTCGATATGCCGATGAGAAAAATCGCCGCGCACCACATCGAGGTTCCCGGCGACGCAAGCACGGAGACGGGCGGATACTCGGTCCAGCCGGCCTGAGGCGCGCCGAGTAAAAAACTGCCGAAGAGCAGGATGCCGGCTGGCGGGAACAGCCAGAAGCTGACCATGTTCAGCCACGGATATGCGACGTCCCGCGCGCCGATCTGCAGCGGCATGATCAGATTCCCGAAGCCGCCGGTCAGCACCGGGATGGTGACGAGCCAGACCATCGACGAGCCATGCACGGTGAACGCTTCGTTGAAGGTAGCGGAATCCAGGAAGGTGTTGTGCGGCTGCGTCAGCTGGACCCGGAGCAGTTCCGCCAGCAGTCCGGCGAGCACGAAGAATAGCCCGGAGGTGATGAAATATTGAACCGCGATGACCTTGTGATCGAGGCTGAAGACGTACTTGCTGATGAAACCCTGCGGTGCAGGGTGTATGCGCGAGGACGGATGGACGTCCAGCAGCTCAGTGGTTGACATTCACGTTCACCTTCGCGGTCATTTCAAGGTCTGCAGGTACGCGATCAAGTCGGCGATATCTTTGGAAGAAAGCCCGTTCGCCTGTTGGTTGGGCATCGCTCCCATCGAACCCTGAAAACCGTGTTCGAGGATCCACGCGACGTCGGCCGCATTCGCCGGCTTGCCGTCGACGAGATTCGGATGTGCTGGGTCGTGGAACAGGTTCTCCAAGCCCGGGCCGACCTTTCGCTGGTCGAACGGCGCCGCGTTGTGGCAGGCGGTGCACTTCTGGCTGAATATCGCCTGGCCGCTGCTCACATTACCCGCCGCTAGCTTGATCGTGCGCGCGCCTTTCGCCGCCGCGCTCTTCTGCTGGCCCGCATACCACGCATCGAAGTCCGCGCGCGAGACCACCAGCACGTGCCCGCGCATCTCTGAATGGCCGACGCCGCAGAACTCAGTGCAGATCAGATCGTATTTGCCGATGAGCGTCGGCGTGAAGTGGATGGGCACGATCATGCCCGGGATCATATCCTGTTTGACGCGGAATTCAGGCACCCAAAACGAGTGAATGACCGCCAGATGCTCGTCTGCTTCCGCGGACGTCAGATCGATCGTGACCGGCACGCCGACCGGCAGGTAGAGATCCTCGTCGACGCTGTGGCTCAAGCCCGGGTATCTGAACTCGAAGTAAAAGGTATGCCCGATGGCCTCAAGCGTGGCGGCGCTATCCTTGCCGCGCAGATAATACTGCGGTATGGCCAGATAACTGAGCACGCCCAAGACGACCATGAGTATCGTGGGAACCACCATCCACGTGTTCTCGAGCGCCCGATGGTCGTGGATCGGCGAACCAACCGAAGCGATGGGTTCGTCTTTGCGCCGGCGATAGCGGACCGCGAAATAAATGATGTAGCCGTTGACGAAGACGATGATCGGAACGCTGAAGAACGCCATGAAGCGGAACAGAAAATCGATGGAGGTGCTGACGGATGACGCTTCTCGGAGGACGGAGTCGATCGGGAACACGGCGACGCCGATCATCAGCAACGCGCTGATGATCCCGAGCACGCCGGTCACCTTCCAGAAGCCGGCGTCGAGCCTAAATTCTTCCGGTCGCTTGCTCACTGGCGACTATCGTTTCTTTTCGCACCACATGATTACTGCGCGCATTCGACTTTTCTCTTTGCCGAAGGTGGGAATCGAACCCACATGAGGGGTGACCTCGCGCGATTTTGAGTCGCGTGCGTCTGCCAGTTCCGCCACTTCGGCGCACGTCGTGGGCTCGCCGTCTTTCGCAGCCGAGCGTGCTCTCTCATGCCGTCGCCTTGACGCTCGTCGGCAACGCGGCGATCAGCGGGAGGCATGCGGCAGCGAGCACGACGGCGGCCGCGAATTCCAACCGAAAGTTTTCGGCGACCGAGCTCGGGCCGTAGTGCAGGAAAGCGGTGACGGCCGCCGGCGCCGTGATCGCACCCGTGGCGCCGAACATCGTCAAGAGGCCTGTCGCGGCGCCTTTTCGATCTGCGGGCACGTACGAGAACATCAGGATGTTGGGGGCCGCCGTCACGAGACCCATGGCCAGCCCGCACAGAGCGAAGGCGGCAACGACTCCGATCTTTCCGGCGGTCCCAGCCATCATGGCGTCACCGGCGACGAGCGCTGCGGCGCCGGCGATCAGCGTCAATTTGGCGCCGATGCGGTTGATGAGTTTTCCGCCGACGCCTAAGCCGACCCCGAGCGGAATCCCAAGGGCCAGCATGGCAATGCCGGCTTGCGCTGCGGACGCGTGGAACTGTTCCATGTAGTAGGCTGCGCCGTACATGGTGATCGAGTAGATCGGGATGCCCGAGAGTAGAGCGACGGCGTAGACGAGCGCCGGACCTCGCGCGCCGAACAACGAAGGATCGATGAGCGGCGCCGCGGCGGCGCGCTCCCAAAGGACCAAGAAGGCGCCGAGCAGCGCGGCGCCCGCGAGCCACGCGATCGCCGCCGCCGGCGCGGACAGCGCGGATAGCATGAGGCACGCGGCGATGCCCGCAAGAGCGCCGACGGCCCCGGCGTCGATGGCGACCGGCATCCGCGCGCGCCGGTCGGCGGGCAATCCGGCGCACAGCCAGAGCGCTGCAATGGCGAGCGGCACGTTGATCCAAAAGATCAGATGCCACGGATAAGCCGCGAGCTCATCGCGCAACGCCCCGGTGAGCAGGTGATGGGCCGCGATCCACGTGCCGCCGTCGATGAGCGCGCCCCCGACCACCGAACCGATCACGGCAGCCAGCGCAAACATTCCATAGATCGCACCGAGCGCCGCACCCTGTTTCTTCGCGGGTACGAACTCTCCGACGATGGCCGTCGCGGTCGGCGCCACGGCCCCCGCGCCGAACGACTGGATGATCCGTCCGACGATCAGCGCCGCAAGCGATCTCGAGACGGCGCACGCGACGGACCCTATGCCGAAGACCGCTACCGCTGCGACGAAGGCGAACTTGCGGCCGCGCGCGTCGGAGATCCGTCCCGCGATCGGCTGGGCCACGAGCGAGCCCGTCGCATAGAGCGCCATGATCCATCCGACATCCGCAAGCGACGCGCTGAGACTCTTCGAGATCACGAGCAACGAAGGCCCGATGATGGTCAGCTGCAGCGCGCGCGCGAACATGCCGAGGAGAAGCGGAGGGAGGATGCGTCGGTTCGCGCCGGCGGTCACGCGCCGGCGCCGCCGAGCACCCGATCGACGACCATGGCGACGAAGAGCAGCGCTAGGTACAGCATGGAATACCTATAGAGCGCGCGCTGGCTGGCGATGCTGCCCTCTCGTGAGACGCGCAATGCGTGGTAAAGGAAAATCCCGTCGAGCACTACGGCGCAGACGAGGTAGATCACGCCCATCATGTGCAGCGGCACGGCAACGAGCGTCAAGGCCGCGAGCACGGCTGAATACGCGACGATCTGACGCTTCGTCTCGGCGTCCCCGCGCACCACGGGCAGCATGGGGATCCCCACTTCCGCGTACTGCTTCTTCGCCATGAGGGCCAACGCCCAGAAGTGCGGCGGCGTCCACACGAAGACGATGAGGAACAGCAAGAGGGCGGCGAGCCCGACGTGGTTGGTCACCGCGGCCCAGCCCACCAGCGGCGGGATCGCGCCGGCCGCGCCGCCGACGACGATGTTCTGCGGCGTGACGCGCTTCAACCAGATCGTGTACACGAACACATAGTATGCGATGCCTGCCACGGCGAGCGACGCGGCCAGCAGATTGACGAACGCCGTCATTTCGAAAAACGAGAGCACCGCCAAAACGATGCCGAACGCGAGCGCGTGCCCGGGCGCGATGGCGCCGCTTGGGATCGGCCGTCTTGCGGTGCGTTTCATCATAGCATCGATGTCACGATCCACGTACATGTTGATCGCCCCCGCTGCGCCGGACGCCAGCGCGCCGCCGACGAGCGTCGCCAACAGGACCTTGGGCGACGGCATGCCCCGCTGGGCTACGATCATCGTCATCAGCGTGATGAAAAGCAACAGCGACATGACGTTGAGCTTCGTCAGCGCAACGTACTGTTTGGTGCGCTCGAAGAGTTCGCGCCCTCGCCCCTGCATCAGCGTGAGGAACGTCAAAGCGACCAGGCTCGCGACGAGCAGCGCGCCGTTCGCCTCGTGCGCGACGCGCAGGGCGGCGACCAAGCCGCTGACCACCGCCGCGACGCCCAAGCCGAGCTGCAGCACTGCGAGCGCGAGGGCGAGGCCCGCGGCGTCGAGCACCGCTTTGGGGGCATTCGCGCGCCGCGCCGCGACGAAGCAGGCGATCACCAACGCAAAGGTGAGGTATGCGAGATAGCGGTGGTTCATATGGATGGTTTGGGCGATGCCGACCGATTGCCGCCAGCCGTCGCACAGCGGAAAACCGCCGCAGGCGGCGCCGGCGTGTGCCGCGCTCATGAGTCCGCCGACGAACACGGTGGCGAAGGCGGCGGCCGTCGTCGCGAGCGTCAGGATCGCCAAGGCGCTGCTGGGCGCGCCGCGCGAGGGCTCGACGGAAGCGAACTTCACCGCCGCCGGGCCGCGAAACGAGATGAGCGCGAGAAGCGCCGACGTCGCGAACGTCCCGAACCCCACTACGAGATGCGCGGCGACGCTTGGCGGATTGTTGGCGAATTTGATCGTCAGCCAGCCGACGACGATCTGCGCCGCGACCATACCGACGGCGACCCAGGCCGCGCGCATGGCGTTCGGCAGCTCGCCGCGCACCCGCCACGCCGCCACGACGGTCGCGACGAGCAAAATCGTGAGGATCACCGCGAGCTGGCGGTGCACCCATTCGTAGACGACGGGGTCGGTCAGCTGTGGAAACCAAACGCCGCGACAGCGCGGCCAGTCGGGACAGGTCATGCCGGCGTCGTTGATGCGCACGATCGCGCCCAAAGCGATGAGAACGAACGCCACGACGCTCGAGGCTACGGCTGCAGCTCTGAGCTGCGCGATGCGCGCAAGCGTTTGCGCGCCCGAAATCTGCATTCCGATTGCGGGTTAAGATGGGCCGGCGTTATTTCCTCTGCTCTTGAAGGTCGGCCCGCCACGAACCTCGCAAGCCGAAGCGATGGCTCGCATTGCGCTGACGAAGCCGACGGCGTGCGCCGGCGAAGTGGTCATGCCGGGCGACAAATCCGTCTCGCACCGGATCGTCATGCTTGCCGCGATCGCGCGCGGGCAAACGGAGATCGTCAACCTCAACCGCGGTGAAGATGTCGGCCGTACGACGAAGGCGATGACGTCGGTCGGTGCGATCGTCAAACCGAAAGAGCACGCGCTGGTCGTGCACGGCGTTGACGAGTTGCACGACCCAACGGATCCGATCGATTGCGGAAACTCGGGGACGACGATGCGCCTGCTGATGGGCCTGCTCGCCGGCCGGGTCCAAGCGACGCTTGACGGCGATGCGAGCTTGCGACGCCGCCCGATGGAGCGGATCGCGGAGCCATTGCGTTTGATGGGTGCCGAGATCGAGACGAGCGCCGATGGCCGCGCGCCAGTCAGTCTCCGCGGGCAGGCCGCTTTGCGCGGCATCGACTTCCGCGCCGCGGTGGCCTCGGCGCAGCTGAAATCCGCCGTCTTGTTCGCCGGATTGCATGCGGAAGGTGCGACCAACGTTTCGGTCGCCATCGCCACGCGCGATCATACGGAGCGGATGCTCGCAGCGATGCATGCGCCCGTCGGCTTCGGAGGGCCGACGGTTTCGATCCGGCGCGGGGAACTCGACGCGATTCCGAGGTACGACGTCCCCGGTGATCTTTCCGCAGCCGCCTTCTTTCTGACAGCGGCGGCGGCGCTGCCCGGCTTCCAGCTCGTGGTGCGCGACGTGGGAATCAACCCGACGCGAGGCGCGGTCGTCGACGCGCTCCGGGCGATGGGTGCGAAGATCTCCATCCGCAATGCACGGATCGCGCACGACGAGCCGCGCGCCGATATCGAAGTTCGCGGCGGCGCACACCTGCGCGGAATCTCGATCGGCGGCTCGGCCGTGCCAGCGCTCATCGACGAGTTGCCGGTTCTCTGCGCGCTTGGAGCGATAGCCGGGGGTGAATTCGCCGTGCGCGGCGCGGGAGAGCTGCGATTGAAGGAATCCGACCGCTTGGCGGCTACCGCGGCGATGCTGCGCGCCTTCGGAGCCGAGGTCGAAGATCTGCCGGACGGCCTTGTCGTGCGGCGCAGCTCGCCGTTGCAGGCGCCGGAACTGATCTCGGCGGGTGGCGATCACCGCATCGGCATGGCCGCCGCGGCGCTGGCGGCCGCTCTGCGCCAACCGCTCGTGATCGATGACGCCGAATGCATCGCTACGTCATTTCCCGAGTTCGAGAAGACCTGGTCGCAGGCGTTCGCCTAGCCGCTGCTCGTTGTCGAGCCCTCGAACGCAATGTTGCGCAGCAATTTTTCCCAGAGGCTCGAAAGTTCACGAAAAGCGCTCACCGTGCGCGCGTAGGCGATGGCGATGGCGACGGTTTCCGCGCTCAACCGCGCGACGCTGCGCTGCACGAGGCGGAGCTTGTCCGACACGTGCGCGAGCGGTGCGATCGCGGCCGGTAGTCCGCCCAGCGCAGAGAGCGCCGGATGATCCGTCAGCTTCGAAAGGTGCTTGCCGACTTTCGACGCCCCTAAGGCGACCAAGAGCAGCCAAACGAGCGCGGCAAGGAGCGCCAATCCACCGGCGGCAGCGGCGACCCACCACATCATGAGCTCTTCGGTTTCGTGTCCGCTGCGGGCTTTTTGGGCTCGCCGGACTTCGCCTCGGAGGTCGTCGCCTCCGAGGACTTGCCCTCGGACGGCTTCGATTCCGCCGCTTTCGGCTCGGTTGGAGCTGATTCCGACCGGCTCTCGCCCGAGTAGTCTGTCCGATGGAAACCCGAGCCCTTGAAGACGAGGCCGACGGGATGGAAGACTCGCGCGAGTTCGCCGCCGCACGCCGGACAGCTCGTCGGACGTTCGTCGTGAAAACCATGTTCGAACTCGTGGGTCCGGTAGCAGCCCTTACAGCGGTATTCGTAGACGGGCATGGGCAACTACGTGGCGCGGGCCGGCTCGCTTGCCCGCGATCGTAAGCTTGGCGGCAGCGGCACGACGCTCGCGTGCGGGATCGCGAGCTCGTCGAGGTCGCTCGGCAAATCGACTGCATCTTCGACCCTGTGTTTGAGATGCTGTAGCGACTCGTTCACGAGTCGCTGCACCGAGCGGCGGCGGAAGGCGGAATCGATCGCCGCGCCGAGCCGGCCGCCGAACACCGCGTAACCGATGGTGAGCGCGAATCGCGTGAAGCCGGATCGCTGTTCGACGCGAAAATCCAATCGCCGAGCCGCCGAATACGCGCCCTCGAACGTGAGAAAAGCATTGCGCACGAAGCGGCTGACTTCAAACGATTCATGCCATCGACGCCGCCCCGCGTGAAGGCAGACGTACACGTCTTCTTTGGCTTGGATCGGCAGATGATCGGGCTGCTGCGCGGAGACGATGCCGGCGAACCAAGCGGGCCACTTCTCGATGTCGGCGAGGACATCGAAGACCCTCTCGACCGGAGCGAAGATCTCGATGCTGCCCGTGCACGTGACTTTCATGCCTGCTCCGCACCTCCCGAAAACCAGGGATGCTCGCCCGAGCGAAGAGGCGCTCGAACCGTCGCCGCGCGAAGCGAGCCGCGTGCATTGCAATTGGAACCAAGCGCGCAAAACCCTGCTTTTCGATCGGCTTTGCGATGCAACGTACTGACGAAGCGCGGCCGCGCATCCGCGTCGCCGCGCTCGCGCTGCGCGACGGCGCGCTCATGCTCGCCAAGCACCGCAAGGACGATCGCGAAAGCTTTCTGCTGCCCGGCGGCGGAATCGAACACGGCGAGTCGATCCGCGACGCGCTCGCGAGAGAGTTGCGTGAAGAAGCGCGCGTCGCGTGCGACATCGGGGCGCTGCGCTACGTGATCGAAGTGCAAGCGCCCCTGTTATCGCGGCACATCGTGCAATTCGTGTTCGAGGCGGTCATCGACGGAGAGATCGGTTCGTCCGACGACCCGCGCGTCGTCGCGTGCGCGTGGCACCGTCTCGATGACCTGCCACGTCTGCCGATGCATCCAGACGTCGGGGCGCTGCTCGCCGACGACCTGCGTGCTGGGCGCAGTGACCTCCGGTACGTGGTCGCGCGCTGGCGTCCGTGACGCGCGGACCTACCGATTATTCCGCAGGAACGCCGGCACCTCGATCTCATCCATGTTGATCGGCTTGACTTTTTCGATCTCGCCGACGCCGAGCACGCGCTGACGATCGCGAGCTCGCGAGCCGAAGCCGGTCGCCAGCACGGTCACGCGCACACTGTCCTCCGGCAGCGTATCGCTGATGGTCGCGCCGAAAATGACCTCTGCGTCCGGATCCGCCGCCTTCGCGATCTGTTCCGCCGCCTCGTTGACTTCGAACATCGAAAGATCGGCGCGGCCGTAGATGTTGAAGATCACGCCGCGAGCGCCGTCGATCGTCGCCTCGAGCAAAGGGTTGGACACGGCCTTGCGCGCGGCTTCGACGGCGCGGTTCTCGCCGTGAGCGGTGCCGATACCCATGAGAGCGGAACCGGCATCGGTCATGATGCGACGCACGTCGGCGAAGTCGAGGTTGATGAGGCCGGGTTGCGTGATCAGATCCGTAATGCCTTGAATCCCTTGGCGAAGCACGTCGTCGGCATAGCCGAACGCTTCGATGACCGGCGTCTTCTTCTCCGACACGCTAAGCAGCTTGTCATTGGGGATGATGATCAGCGTGTCGACTTTCTGCTCGAGCTCGGCGATGCCGCGCTCGGCGATTTGGGCGCGCCGGCGGCCCTCCCACGAGAACGGCTTCGTCACGACGCCCACCGTCAGCGCGCCCGCCGACTTGCTCACATCCGCGATGATCGGCGCTGCGCCGGTTCCCGTTCCGCCGCCCATGCCGGCGGCGATGAACACGAGGTCCGTCCCCTCGACGAGCATCGTGATATCGTCCTTCGATTCGTCCGCCGCTTGGCGTCCGATCTCCGGATCCGCGCCCGCTCCGAGTCCGCGCGTCAGATTCTGGCCGATCTGCAGCGTATGCTCCGCCTGCGTCGATTTGAGCGCCTGTACGTCCGTGTTGATCGCGATGAATTCAGCGCCCTCGATGCCGACGCCCAACATCCGGTTGATCGCGTTGCAGCCGCCGCCGCCGACGCCCAGCACTTTGATGCTCGCCATGTGTTCGGGCACGTATCGCCGATGCTCCATGATGTGCGCTTACCCCCTTGTCAGCCCCAGATGTTTTCAGCGAACCACGATCGGACGCGCGTCAGCGCGCCGCGGCCGTTGGAGCGCACCGGCTTTGCGGCGCCGTCGGTCCTCGAACTGAAGAGCACGAGGCCGATCGCCGTCGCATACGCCGGGTTTTTGATCGTATCAGTCAGGCCGCCGACGTGCATCGGCAATCCGATGCGCGCCGGCACGTCGAAGAAACTGCTCGCGAGCGCGTCGAGGCCCGCCAACTGCGCGCCGCCGCCGGTCAGTACGAGCTCCGCGAGCATCACCTCCGGCGGGCAGTTCTCCGCGAGATTGCTGCGCACCATCTTGAAGATCTCGCTCATGCGCGCGACGATGATCTGGCGGAGAAAATGTTTCGCCGCAGTGCGCGTGCTGCGGCCCGACAGCGCTTTAACCTCGAAGGTCTGCTGCTCGAGATCCTGCGACAGATCCGCTGTTCCGTATGCCCGCTTGATGTTCTCGGCTTCCTGAAAACTCGTCTTCAGACCGAGCGCGATGTCGTTGGTGACGATGTTGCCGCCGACCGGCAGCGTCCACGTGTGATACACGCCGCCGCCCCAATACACGGCGAGATCCGTAGTGCCGCCGCCGATGTCGAGCATGGCGACGCCGGCATTTTTCTCCTCAGGCAGCAGCACCGCGCTGCCGGAGGCGAGCGGCTCGAAGATCACTCCGTCAGGCTCGATGCCGGCTCGGTGGACGCACTTCAAGACGTTCGCGATGAACGAGGTGCCGGCGGTTACGATGTGCGAGTCGACTTCAAGCCGACCGCCGGACATGCCGACGGGATCGGTGATGCCGTTTTGACCGTCGACGCTGAACTCTCGGGGCAACGTGTGGATGATCTGGCGCTCGGCTGGGAGCTGCACGATGCTGCTCGCGTCGACGACGCGTTTGACGTCGGCGCTGCCGACTTCTCGATCGTCGTCGCTGACCGCCACGATGCCGTGCGAGTTCTGCGAGCGCACGTGTTCGCCGGTGACGCCGACCCAAGCAGACGAAACGTGGCGGCCAGCCATGCGTTCGGCGATTTCGATCGCGGACTCGATCGACTTGACCGTCTCCTCCAAATCGGTCACGACCCCTTTGCGCAAGCCGAGCGACGGCGCGACGCCAAAGCCGGCGATGTCGAAGGCTCCGTCGCGTCCCTCGACCGCGATGACTGCGGCAGTTTTCGTGGTTCCTATGTCGAGTCCGGTGACAAAATCGCTGCTCGGCAAGCGCCAACCTCAAACGTTGTCCACAGGGTGTGGATAGATATCGCCAAAGAACGCTGTGGGCGACCTGTAGGTCGCCGCTTCCATTCGACGAGTTCCTTTCAAAGTGGGAACGGGCTTCCCTTCCGCGCTTGGGCGAATCATTTGTACAATACCGTCGGCGCGTTCGTGCTTCGCAAATCGAGGTAGCGCACCGCCGCGGTGTCGTGGATGCGTGGAACGATCGCCGCCAAAAGCGCGATCTTCTGTCGCAGCCGATCCGCGTTTCCGAATGCGACGCGCAGCCCGTTGAGCAGCACCGCGCTGAAGCCGGTCGCGGGGTCGATGTCGATCTCGGCGTAGCGCACGCCGAGCCCGTTCAGACGGCGCGCGGCATCCAGCGCGACGGCAGCGTCAGTTTGCGCGAGGCTCGCTCCCGGCTCCGTCGCGCCCGCCGGCAATGGGTTAAGGCCGAATACCGGCAGATGCCGCTCGAGCACGGTTGCGCCGACATCCAGGACGTTCGCATCGGCATCGATCAGCGCATATTGGCCGCCCGCGGCTGGGTCCTCGGGCGACGACGGCAGGCGAATGCGCGCGACCGGCACGCGTTCGACCACGCTGATGCGTACCCGGTTCGGCCACGAGCGATGGATGGCCGCTGACCGCACCCACGGCAGCGCCTCGACTCTTGCTAGGGCGCCGCGTACGTCCATCAGCCAGACGTTCTCGCCCCGCGGCAAGGCCGCAGCCGTGACGATCTCCGACGAGCCCGCATGCGCGTTGCCCGTGACGGCGATGGATTCGAGCGCGAATCGCGGGTCCGAAGATTCGCGGACCGCGAACGACGCTGCGGTCACGAGCAGCGCTCCGGCCGAGAGAAGCAATGCCACGCGCTTCACCCATGACCAGACGACGGCCGTCGATCTGCGCTGTGCGCGCCTCGCGCCGCGCATGTGGCGGCTCACGCCAACAGAATCGAGAGCGCTTCTGCGACGCCTCCCGCCCCTTGCGCTGCGACGGTTCGAGATGCGGCGGCACGCGCTGCCGGGGTGGCGCCGGCTACCGCGAAAGACCGTGCGGCGGCTGCGAACATGGGCACGTCGTTGTCGGAATCGCCGATCGCGGCGATCTGCTCGCGCACCATTCCGTAGCGCTGCGCGATCCAACCCAGCGCGGCGCCCTTGTTCGCCGCCGGGCTCGTGACTTCGAGAAACGAGCGCTGGCTTCGGAAGACGTTCGCCCTTGAGCCGAGCACGCGAGCCAGGCGCTTGATCTCTGCGGCGACGTCGTTGGGTTCGGCGACCGCGAGCACTTTCATGGGCCCTGCTTCAGCCGGCACGTCGTCGGTGAGCAGCGATCGCAAATCGTTCACCATGACCGGCGCCACCGGCGAGATGCGCAGATACTGCCGGGCCCGGTCGTTCATGTCGTCCAGGTAGAGCCGGTCGCCGTAGTAAAGCTGCACGTGAAAGCCGCGCTCCTGGAGCGCATCGAACGCCTCGAGCGCGACGCTTCGATCGAGCGGAACGGCGTGAAGCTGCGTGAACGCGTCCGGCGGCTGTCCGGCTTTTTCGGGCCCGAAGATCGACGCGCCGTTCAGCGCGATGACGGGCGCCTCCAACGATAGCGCCTTCGCGAACGGCCGCGCCGCGTCGAAGAGTCGGCCGGTCGCGAGACTGACGACCATCCCGGCAGCCGTCGCGCGTCGGATGGCGCATGCGTCGGCGTCGGGTATCCTAAGGTCGTGTCCGATGAGCGTGCCGTCGACGTCGATCGCGACGAGCAGCGCCCGCATCTACGAGCTCTGCTCCCACACGTTCGCGTCGCCGAAAATCGACGCGAGCTCGGACCGCAAAGCCTTCGTCACAATGATGCTGTGGCGGAGCGGCCGCGTGTCGCCGTCTGCGCCGGCATGCAGGATCACGCGACCCGAACCTTCGTCCGCGTCCAGCACGAGCGCTCGCAATCTGCCCAAGCGCCGCGCATCTTCTGCGTCGCCCGGCAGACGGACGTGCACCTCTACGGGAATGGCGGGCGGGGTCGTCTCCGCAGGGAGGCCGACTCGCGCCATCACCGCATTTCTGATCACCGGCGCTTGGTCGAGCGTCCATGCCTCAAGCGCCTGCAGGCTCACCTCGAAACGCTGCTCTTCATTGACGTCATCGACCGCCGCCGCGACCGGCCGCGCGCCCGGTCCCCGGCGCTCCCTGATCCTGCCTTTGATGATGACGACCGCATCGTCCGTCAAGATCGGCGCGAGCTGCGCGAACCAGTTCGGGAATACGACGACTTCGATCGAACCGGACCGGTCTTCGAGCCGCGCCACGAGCATTTGCCCTCCCGCCTTCGTCACCACCCGGCGGGTTGCCGTAACGACGCCGCCGGCTGTCGCTTGATCGTCCTCGCGCAATTCGGGAATTTCTGCCACGGCATTCGTCGTCCGCATCGCGAGATCGATCTCTCTGCCTGCGAGCGGATGACCGGAGACGTAAACGCCGATCGTCTCCTTCTCCTGCGCCAGACGCTCGGTCGGGGTGAAGTCGGGTCTCGCGGGCAGCGACGGCGGCGGCAATTCCGAACCACCCGCGCCGCCGAAAAGCGAGGTCTGACCGAGCAGGCGCTCGTGCGACATCCGCTGAGCGAAGTCGAGCGCCGCCTCGAGGCCGGCCGCCTTTTCTGCGCGGTTTCCCGGCAAGCCGTCGAGAGCGCCGGCTTTGATGAGCGATTCGAGCACGCGGCGATTCACCTGGCGTGTGTCTACCCTGGCGCACAGGTCGGCCACCGATCCGAAGCGCCCGGCGGACCGTTTCTCGATGAGCTCGCGGATCGCGCCTTCGCCCACGCTCTTCACCGCGCCCAAGCCGAAGCGGATCGCTTCGTTGACCACAGTAAAATCAGTGCCGCTCTCGTTGACGTCGGGCGGAAGGATCCTCAAACGCAGCGCCGCGCACTCCGCCAGATATTCGGCTACCTTGTCCGCGTTGTTTTTGACCGAGCTGAGCAGCGCGGCCATAAAGGCCAGCGGCTGATTCGCCTTGAGCCAGGCGGTGCGGTACGCGAGGAGGCCATAGCACACCGAGTGGGCTTTATTAAATCCGTAACCGGCGAATGGTTCGATGAACTGCCAGATGCGCACGGCGAGCGCGCGCTCGATGCCGTTGCGGACGCAGCCTTCGACGAACTTGGCGCGCTCCGCTGGAATAAGCTCCTTCTGCTTCTTGCCGATGATCTTGCGCATCTCGTCGGCTTGGCCGGCCGTGTAGCCGGCGAGATCCCGGCACATCTGCAGTATCTGTTCTTGATACAAGACGATGTTGTAGGTTTCTGCGAGGATCGGCTCGAGGATCGGATGGAGATACGTCAGCTTGCGCCGGCCGTGTTTGCCCGCGATAAAGTCGTTGATCCAGTCCATCGGTCCGGGTCGATACAACGCGACCATGGCGATCAGGTCCTCGATGCGCGTCGGCTTCAGCTCCGCGATATAGCGCCGCATGCCGGCGCTCTCGAGCTGGAAGACGCCGGTCGTCTGGGCGGAAGACAGCAGTGCGTACGTTTTCGCGTCGTCGAGCGGGATGTTCTCGATCTGGAACGCGGGATCGACCGTGCGGCGGATCTCCTCGGACGCGCGCGCGATGACGGTCAGCGTGCGCAGGCCGAGAAAATCCATCTTCAAGAGCCCGACTTTTTCAACCCATCCCATCGAATACTGCGTGTTCACCTCGTGATCGCCGAGCTTCACGAGCGGCGCGAAGTCCGTGATCGGCCCGGGCGCGATCACCACGCCGGCTGCGTGCGTGGAAGCGTGTCTCGCCAGTCCTTCGACCCGCATCGCGGTGTCGAGCAGTTTACGAGCAGCGGCGTCGCGCTGGTAGATCGAGGTCAACTCCGGCACGCCGTCGATCGCCTGCCGAATGGACACCGGATTCGCCGGAACGTTGGGGATGAGTTTGGCGATCCGGTCGACGTCGGCGAGCGGCGTCCCGATAACACGCCCGACATCGCGCACGGCCGCGCGCGCAGCCATCGTGCCGAACGTGACGATCTGCGCCACTCGGTCGGCGCCGTACTTTTGTCGGACGTACTGGATGACTTCATCGCGCCGCTCGTAACAGAAATCCGTATCGATGTCCGGCAGCGAGATTCGTTCAGGGTTCAAGAAGCGTTCGAAAAACAAGTTGTAGCGCAGCGGATCGATGTCGGAGATACGCAGCGCGTACGCCACAATGCTGCCGGCGGCGGAGCCTCGGCCCGGCCCGACAGGGATGCCTTGCGAGCGCGCGAAGCGGATGAAGTCCCAAACGATCAGGAAATACGACGCATAGCCCATCCGCTCGATGACGCCGAGTTCGTATTCCAGCCGCGCGGTCTGCTCGTCCAACGCTGTGCCGTAGCGTTCGCGCAAACCGTCGACGCACAAGCGGCGCAGGTATGCGGCAGCACTCTCGCCGCCGGCGACTGGGAACGCCGGCAGCGCGAAGGACGCCTTCTCCAGGTCGAAATCGACCATATCCGCGATGCGCAGCGTCGCGTCGCACGCTTCGGGAGTGTCGGCGAACAGTTCGCGCATCTCCTCCGCGGTCTTTACGTAGAAGTCGTCGCCGTCGAACCTTAAACGGTCTGCGTCGGCGACCATGCGGCCCGTGCCGATACACAAGAGGACGTCGTGCGCCGCAGCATCGTCGCGGCGCAGATAGTGCGAATCGTTCGTGGCGACGAGACCGATGCTGTGCTTGCGCGACAGCTCGATCAGTGCGAGCCGCACTTTGTCTTCGGCGGCGATATGGTGGTTGTGAATTTCGAGGAAAAAGCGCTCGCCGAAAATCGCCCGATAATCCGCGATCAGCTTCGCGGCGCGCTCGCCGTCGTCGCGCACAAGGGCTTGCGAAACGCCGCTTCCGAGACAGCCCGAAAGGACGATGAGTCCCTCGTGCATTTGGGCGAGCAGTTCGAGATCGACGCGCGGCTTGTAGTAATACCCGTCGAGCCAGCCTATCGAGACGAGCTTTACCAGATTCCGATATCCAACGGCGTTCGCCGCGAGAACCGTCAGATGGTACTCATCTCTTGCGGAGCGATCTTGGTGCCCGCGCGGCGCCACGTACATCTCGCAGCCGAGGATGGGCTTGATGCCCCGCCGCTTCGCCTCGGCGTAGAACTCCATGGCACCGTAGAGGACGCCGTGGTCGGTGATCGCGATCGCCGGCATGCCGAGTTCCGCCGCCGCTGCGACGACGTCCGCGACGCGGCACGCACCGTCGAGCAGCGAATATTCGGTGTGCACGTGCAGGTGGACGAAATTCTTGCTCACGACCGGCTTCCAACGACGCCCGAACACATGTTTGCCCGCTAGTTCATCACTCTTCTCGCCGCCCCTGTGGAGGCCCCTGAGCACGGGCTGTGGTTGGATTGAAATTCCTGTGGAGAAGCTTCTACCGGGCGTCGAACCTACAATAATAGCAGCCGGAGAAACGGTCCCGCAGGAGGGGCCTCGCGGCAAGCCTTAAGCCGGTTCGAGGAGGCACGCAGTACTCTCATGGCGTTGGTGACCGGCGCTTCAGCCGGCCTGGATGGTTTCGGATTCGGTCCCGTTCGAAGCGCCGCTTGGAACTATCCGGCGGCGCGGCTATTCGAACAGGCGGTGCGTCACGACGAAGGTCTGGCGGCGGCCGCAGGTCCGCTCGTCGTCGAGACCGGCAAACATACCGGTCGATCGCCGCGCGACAAGTTCTTCGTGCGCGAGCCGAGCAGCGAAACGCACATCGACTGGGGCAAGACCAACGTGGCGTTCGAGCCCGGCGCGTTCGCTTCGCTGCTTCGGCGGATCGACGCCTATTTGCGCGACAAGGACGTGTACGTGCTCGACGCGTATGCCGGTGCCGATTCCGAGTACCGCCTCCCGATCCGCGTCGTCACCGAACACGCTTGGCAGAACCTGTTCGCGCGGAATCTGTTCATCCCGGCACGCCGCGACGAATGGCAGGACTTCACTCCCAGCTTTGCGGTCGTGTGCGTGCCGAACTTTCTCGCATCCCCGGCGCGCGACGGCACGCGCAGCGAGACCTTCATCATCGTCAACTTTTCGCGGCGGCTGGTGCTGATCGGTGGCACCACATACGCAGGCGAGATCAAGAAATCGGTCTTCACGATCTTGAACTACCTGCTGCCGCTGCGCGGCGTGCTGCCGATGCATTGCTCAGCCAACGTCGGGCTCAGGGGCGACGTGGCGATTTTTTTCGGGCTGTCGGGAACCGGCAAGACGACGCTGTCGGCCGATCCTGAGCGCGCGCTCATCGGCGACGACGAGCATGCTTGGTCCGACCGGGGCATCTTCAATTTCGAAGGCGGTTGCTACGCGAAGGTGATCCGGCTGCGGGAAGATTTGGAGCCGCAGATCTACCCTACGGTGCGCACGTTTGCGACCGTACTCGAGAACGTGGCGATCGACCCCGAGACCCGCGAGGTGGATCTCGACGACGCTTCGCGGACCGAGAACACGCGCGCCGCATATCCGCTGACGTCGGTGCCGAATATCGCGCCCGGCGGAGTGGGCGGCCATCCTCGGAACCTCATCATGCTCACCGCGGACGCGTTCGGCGTCATGCCGCCGATCGCTCGAATGACGCCCGCGCAAGCGATGTATCATTTCCTGTCGGGCTACACGGCGAAGGTCGCCGGTACGGAAAAGGGCGTGATCGAGCCCGAGGCGACGTTCTCGCACTGTTTCGGCGCGCCGTTCATGGTCCATCACCCGATGGTGTATGCGAACAAGCTGGGCGAACGGATCGCGAGGCACGGCGTGCGATGCTGGCTCGTCAACACAGGTTGGACCGGCGGACCGTACGGCATAGGCCGGCGGATGTCGCTGCCCCACACGCGGGCTATGGTGGAAGCCGTGCTGTCAGGTGCGCTCGATGACGCCGAGTGCATCGACGATCCGGTGTTCAAGGTCGCCGTGCCGCAGGCGGTGCCGGGGGTGCCGGCGGCCGTGTTGTACGCACGTGGCACATGGCGCGACCCGAAGGAGTACGATGCGCAGGCCCGGGATCTCGCCGCCCGCTTTGCCGCGAATTTCGAGCGATTCGCCGCCGCTGCGCCACCGGACGTCCGGGCCGCCGGACCCAGCGCATAGGCCCCGAATACTCCCGCGTGGACATCGTGATCGTCGCTGGACCGCACTCCGGGGTCGGCAAGACGCGCGCCGCCGAGGTCGCTCTCTTTCGTTTACGCGGCGCGGGTTATGCCGCCATCAAACTGACCGTCGCCGACGAAAAGCGCCACGCTCAGGCCCGTCACGGCTCTTCTGCAGCGCGCCTCGCCTCCGAGGCGGGCGTCTGCGGCCGCGGCGCATCGTGCGGCGTCTGTGAAACGGTCTCGAAGGACATGCCGAGCCGCGTCATCACCGCGCCGGGCGCGATCGGGAAAGTTGGAACGGATACCTGGCGGCTCGCTCAAGCAGGAGCGCTGGCAGTCGTCTGGGTCATCGCGCTGCGGCACGCCGCTCCGGAGGCGCTCGCGCGCGCATGCACCATCCTCCACGGCGCGGGAGCGCGAGGCATACTCATCGAAGGCACCAGCGCGCTCGACTGGATCGATGCAAAGCTCTGCGTTATGGTGGCCACCGATCCGGGCAAGGCGTGGAAGGACGTCGCCTTGCGCCGCATAAACCGCTGCGACATCGTGCTGCGCAACGTGATGCGGCGACCGCCCGGAACGCTGCCGGCACCGCCGGAATTCACCGCCATGAGCCCCGTTGCGTGCGACCTCGAGCGCCCAGCCGACATGGGAACCCTATGGTACGCACGGCAGATTCAGGAGCGTTGCGGAGACTCATCTGTGGCTTAAGCGGATTCGTTAATAATATGCGCGGCGCGATTTCCCCGCGGCGCGCGCTTAGATGGAGGGCATCTTCGTTCATGGCAAAGACAATCGCGCTGATCTTCGGCATCGTATATCTGCTGGTGGGCATCGTGGGCTTCATCCCGGCGTTCGGCGGGACGCTGGCGATGTCGCCGCCTTCCAATCTTCTCGGGACGTTCCCCATCAATCTGCTGCACAACATCGTGCATCTCGTGATCGGCGTTTTCGGCATCGCGTTGTCGAGGACGGAAAGCGGCGGCGCCAGTTTCGGCAAGACGTTCGGCATCATCCTGATACTCATCGGAATCGTTGGCCTCTTCTGGCCGATGTCGCTCAACGATTCACTGCTGCCGCTGCGCGGCGCCGACGTTTGGCTCCACATCGTCACGGGGCTCATCTTGGCGGCGGTCGGCTTCAGCTCTTCGCGCTCCGCGGCGGTGACCTAGCCGCGGCGGCCGTCTGAACGCGATCGCTGCATGACCGCCGAATAGGCGCGGCAGAACTCGCGGACCGAGCGGGTCGCCGCACGCAGCGACCGCGCCGCTGCGATCCGGTCGACCAGAGCGCTGCCGACGACGACTCCGTCCGCGACCTGAGCGATGCCGAGCGCCTGCTCGGGAGTAGCGACGCCGAACCCGACGGCGAGCGGTTTTGCCGTCACCGTCCGAAGCCGCTGGACGCGCTCTCGGATCGAATCAATCGGCGCACGGTCCACGCCGGTGACGCCCATCCGGCTCACCACGTAGACGAAATCGGTGCAGTGCCGCGCGATCGCCCCGGCGCGCTGGAGCGGCGTCGTCGGCGCGACGAGAAAGATCGCGGACAGGCGCTCGCGTCGGAAAGCGGTGAGGAGCGCCTCCGCCTCATCCGTGGGCAGGTCGGGAATCACCGCGCCCGCAAGACCCGCCGAACGCAACTGCGTCGCCGCGCGCTCGACGCCGCGCACGAAGATGGGATTGTAGTAGCTGAAGGCGACGAGCGGAACCGGTGCGATGCGCGAGGCGATTGTCGAAGCGAGCCCCAGCGCCGCGTCGAACGTCATGCCGCGGGCGAGCGCCCGCTGCGACGCGGCCTGGATGCTTGCGCCGTCCGCGATCGGATCGGAATATGGGATGCCGAGCTCGACGATGTCGGCGCCCGAGTCCACGGCGGCGATGGCAAGTTCGACCGATGCCACCCCTGGCGGGTCGCCGGCCATGAAATACGGGATGAACGCGGCGCGCCCGGCGGCCTTGCAGGCGGCGAAGACGTTCACCGCATCGCTCGCTCGGCCGCCAAGCGCACCGCGTCCTTATCGCCCCTGCCTGAGAGATTGACGAGCACGATCGCTGCCGGCGCGAGCGAGCGCGACAAAGCGATCGCGTGCGCGACCGCGTGAGCGCTTTCGAGCGCGGGGATGATTCCTTCGCCGCGCGCTAGCGCGTCGAACGCGGCGAGCGCGTCCTCATCCGAGACGCCGACGTACGTCGCCCGCCCCATCGCCTTCAAGTGCGCGTGCTCGGGCCCGACGCCCGGGTAATCGAGGCCGGCGGAAACGGAATGCGTACCGGCGATCTGACCCGCCTCATCCTGCAAGACGTAGGTTCGCGCTCCATGCAGGATGCCGACCGAGCCGGCGGTTAGACTTGCGGCGTGCCCGCCAAGCACGTCGAGCCCCCGACCCGCCGCTTCGACGCCCCACAATGCCACGTTTGGATCGTCGAGAAAAGCCGTGAAGATGCCGAGCGCGTTGCTTCCCCCGCCGACGCACGCCACGACGTGCTCCGGCAGCTTGCCGTAACGCTCGAGAACCTGACCGCGCGCCTCGTCGCCGATGACCCGCGTGAACTCGCGCACCATGTACGGATAGGGATGGGCGCCGACCGCCGATCCGATCAAGTAATGCGTCGAATCCGCCGACGCGGCCCAGTCGCGGAACGCCTCGTTCGTGGCGTCTTTGAGCGTGCGCGATCCCGCGTTCACGACGCGCACCCGAGCCCCCAGCAGCCTCATCAGATAGACGTTGAGCGCCTGCCGTTCGGCGTCTGCTTCGCCCATATAGATCTCGACCGCGATGCCGAAAAGCGCGCCCACCGTCGCGGCCGCCACGCCATGCTGGCCGGCGCCCGTCTCCGCGATGATCCGCGACTTACCCATTCGTCTTGCGAGCAGGCCTTGACCGATCGCGTTGTTGATCTTGTGGGCGCCGGTATGGTTGCAATCTTCTCGCTTGAGTATCAGCCGGGCACCGCGCGAAGCTCGCGAAAGGTTTTTCGCTTCGAACAGCGGCGACGGCCGGCCCACGAAATCGCGCAACAAATCCCGGTAGTCGCGCCAAAATGCGTCGTCGGCGAGCGCCTCGCGCAGCGCCGAGTCGAGCTGCCGAAGCGGTTCGATCAGCACTTCGGGGACGAAGCGGCCGCCGAACTCGCCGTAATAGCCGCGATCGTCAGGATTGGGCATGTAGCGCCTCCTTCGCCGTCCGGACGAATGCCCGGACGAGAGCCGGGTCTTTTCGACCGTCGCGCTCGACGCCGCTGCGCACATCCGCTCCATCGGCGCCGACGGCGGCTATCGTCGCAGCTACGTTGCTCGGCGTAAGCCCGCCGGCGATCAGGAGATGCGCGCCGCACGCCAAGCGAATGCGACGCGCCGCATTGAGATCCACCGGCGTGCCGGTGCCCCCGCGCAGGCCGCCGGACACACCGTCGATGAGCACGGCGATCGCGTTCGCCGCCCTGAGTTCGGACGCATCGGGAACCCTCCCGCGCGTCACCGCGATGGTCGGTTTGAGGAATGATCCGCGGATCTGAGCCGGCTCGTCGCCGGAGAACTGCAGAACGTCCAACCGGCAGCGTGCGAGGGCCTCGCGGATCAACTCGACCGGCGTGTCGGCGAAGACGCCGACGCACGTGACCGACGGCGGCACCGTCGCGGTCAGCGCCGCGGCCGCTTCGATCGTGAGCCGGCGCGGGCCATCGGCGAAGATGAAGCCCAACGCATCCGCTCCCGCCGACGCGCACGCGTCGACCTCATCGCGGCTCTGCATGCCGCAGATCTTGACGCGGATCACGTCGGTCCGCCAAGCAATCGCCGGACGGCCGATTCTGGGTCTCGATCGCGCATCAGACGCGTGCCGACGAGCATGCCGGCGAGACCCGCGGCGCAACCGGCCGCCACCTCCTCGGGGGTTCCGTAGCCGCTTTCACCTATCGTCGCGCTGCTCTCCGGAATCGCTCGCCGCACGCGGATGGCCGTCGCGATATCGACGTCGAACGTCCGCAGATCGCGGTTGTTGATGCCGATCAGCGAGGCGCGAGCTTGCAACGCGCGCCGCGCCTCGATCTCGTCGTGCACCTCGACGAGCGCTCCCAAACCCATCAGCGCGGCCCGCTGCACGAGCACACCGAGCCGCAGATCGTCGAGCAGCGCCGCGATCAGCAGCACTGCATCCGCACCGGCCGCGGCAGCTTCCCAAAGCTGATATTCATCGACGACGAAGTCCTTGCATAGCGTCGGGAGTCTGCTCGCAGCTCTGGCAGCGCGCAGGTCGTCGAGTCCGCCGCCGAAGAAACGCGGCTCCGTCACGACCGAGAGCGCCGCCGCGCCGCCACGCTCGCACGCCGCCGCGAAGCGGGCGGGGTCCGCGCACGCCGAGATCGTGCCCGAGGAAGGCGAGCGGCGCTTGAATTCCGCCACGATCGCAGGCTTGTTCGCCCGGATGGCGGCGGCGAAATTTCTTCGTCCCGTTCGCCGCGCCGCGAAATCTCGAAACGCCGCGAGCGGCACGGCGGCCTTCGCCGCGGCGACGTCGCTTCGCCTGAGATCGACGATCCTATCGAGGTAGGTCACGCGTTCGTCGCTGCCACCAGCGCCTCCAGTTTGGAAAGAGCCGCTCCGGAATCGACGGAACGCTTTGCGATCTCGCAGCCTTCGCGCATATCGTCCGCCGCACCGCCGATTTCGAGAGCCAGCGCGGCGTTGAACAAGACGACGTCGCGATGGGGGCCGGGTCGTCCCTCGAGCACGGCACGGAGGAGCCTGGCGTTTCGCGGCGCCTCGCCGCCGGCGATCGCCTCCTTCCCCCGCCGGGCGAATCCAAAGTCTTGCGGGTCGCGCATGTACTCCTTCATCCCGGACCCGGTCCACTCGACGATGCGCGATGGACCGCTCAACGTCAACTCATCCAAACCGTCTTCGCCACGCACGACGGCGGCGCGCTCGCAACCGAGATGCGCCAGTGCTTCTGCCACCAAGCGCAGCGCCGCACGCTGTGCAACCCCGACGACTTGGCGCTGCACGCCCGCGGGATTTGAGAGCGGCCCAAGGACGTTGAACAGCGTTCGGACGCCGATCTCGCGGCGGATTGGCGCCACCGACCGCATTGCAGGGTGATGCGTCTGCGCGAACAGAAACGCGATGCCGTGCCGCTCCAACGAGCTCGATGCGGTATCCGCCGGAACGTCGATACGGACGCCGAGCTGGGCAAGCACGTCGGCGCTGCCGCAGCGACTGCTCATCGCTCGGTTGCCGTGCTTGGCCACTGCGATTCCCGCGCCCGCGACCACGAACGCGGTCGCGGTCGAGACGTTGAACGTACCGGCCCCGTCGCCGCCGGTACCGCACACGTCCATCAACGGACGGCGCGTCGTGCGAACGGGCACGACGTGAGCGCGCAGCGCTTGCGCCGCTCCCGCGATCTCCTCCGCCGTTTCGCCTTTCAGCGACAGCGCAACGAGCAGCGCCGCGATCTGAGCGGAAGTCGCCTCGCCTCCGATCATCGCCCCAACCGCGCCGCGCATAGCCGCGGCGTTGAGATCACGGCCGCCGGCAGCTCGACGGATGCAATCGATCATCGTGGATCGCTCGCTCGCATGCAGGCTCATGCCGACAGCCCCGCGATGCGTAAAAAGTTCTTCAAAAGGCGCGGGCCGTGGCGCGTGAGGATCGACTCCGGATGGAACTGGACGCCGTAGGTCTTGTGCTCTCGGTGGGCCACTGCCATCACGACGTCGTCGCCGCGGCTGCGAGCCGTGGCTCTCAGCACGTCAGGCAGCGTAGCGCCATCCACGACGAGCGAATGATACCTGGTCGCCGCGAACGGCGACGGAACGCCCGCGAAAAGCTCATCGCCAAAATGTTCGACGTCCGACGTCTTGCCGTGCACCACGACGGGAGCGCGGACGACCCGCGCGCCGAAGCAGCAGCCGACGGCCTGATGGCCGAGGCAGACCCCGAGGATCGGAACTCTGCCGGATAGCGCACGCACCGCCCGCACGGAATTGCCGGCCCGCTCCGGGGTGCCGGGCCCGGGCGAGATCACGAGCGCGTCAGGCGGTGCCGCCGACAACGCGTCGATCGACAGCACGTCCGCGCGCACGACTCGCACCCGCACTCCGAACCGGCCGAACGACTGGGCGAGGTTGTAAGTGAACGAATCGTAGTTGTCCAGGATCAGCAGCTCCTTCATTCGGCACCGAGTGCTTGCATCACGGCGCGCGCTTTCGCGGCGCATTCCCGGCTTTCGGCCGCAGGCTCGGAATCGGCGACGATGCCAGCCCCGGCCTGGACGACGAACCTTCCATCTCGGGCGTGCGCGCTGCGCAGCGTGATGCACGCTTCCATCGAGCCGTCGAAGCCGAAGTGCGCCACGCTGCCCGCATAAAACCCGCGGCGCGCCGATTCGAGCTCCGCGATCAACTCGATCGCGCGGATCTTCGGGGCACCGCTGACGGTTCCGGCGGGGAAGGTCGCAGCGAACAGATCGAACGCATCGCACTCGCTTCGCAGAGAACCGACGACTTCGGACATGAGATGCATCACGTGGCTGTATCGTTCGACCTCGAAGAGCCGCGTTGTCCGGACGCTGCCGAAACGCGATACTCTGCCCACGTCGTTCCGGCCGAGGTCGAGGAGCATGACGTGTTCGGCCCGCTCTTTTGGATCGCGCTTGAGCTCGGCAGCCTCACGCCGGTCGCCGTCCGGGTCGCCGGATCGCGAGCGCGTCCCCGCGAGCGGCCTCACGCACGCACGCCGCCGGTCGAGACGGGCTAACATCTCCGGCGACGAGCCGAGCAGTTGGCCCCACCCAAAATCGAGGTAGAACATGTACGGCGACGGGTTGATCGCGCGCAGTGTCCGATACGCGTCGAAGGGCGCGATGCGCGCTCGAACGTTCCAGCGGCGTGAGAGGACGATCTGATAGGCGTCGCCGGCGGCAATGCCTTCCTTGGCGCGTACCGCCGCCTGCTCGAACGACAGCGACGGCCTGACGGCTTCCTCCACCAGCGCAGGCGCGCCAAGACGCCCGCCGAGCGGGGCGACCTGCGCGCGCCCGATGGCGTCGAGCACATCGGCATCCGCGCGGATCTCATCGCTGGCATCGGCGAGCGTGCCGACGCTCACCCGATGCGTGAAGTGATCGAAGACGACGAGCGTTTCGGGAACGACGAGATGGAGGTCCGGCATCGGATCGTCGCCGCGCGGCAACGATGGCAGACGCTCCAGGTAGCCGGCGAATTCGAACGCTGCCGCGCCGTACGCGCCGAAGAACGGCATGTCCGCGATGGCCTCCTCGGCGGGGCGAAGTTCCGCCATCAGCCGGCGCGCGGCCGATAGGGGAGCTCGGCCCGCGTCGGGGACGGCGCGGCCGTCGATCACCAGATGGCAGGCTCCGTCCGCGACCCGGAGCTCGCCGAGGGCGCCCAAGCCGATGACCGAGAATCGCGACGTTGCCTCGGACGAGGGCGCGCTCTCGAAAAGAAACGAAACGCCGGGCCGTGCCTTGGCCAACGCGAGGTAGACGGCGATCGGCGTGACGCCGTCGGCGATGAACTTTTTGCGCGCCGCCCGGCGCCTTCTTCTTCTGGTCGCGATCATTATGCGCTCCGATCCGGCAAATGCGAAAAAGCGGGCCCGATAATCTCGGACCCGCCTCGAAACCGACTTACGAGAGAGCGGCCGTTACGTAAACGGCCGGCCGATTCAGCGCCTCACAAAAGCGGCGGCGCCGAACCGCTCGAGTTCGAGCGGGTCGTCAAGCCACCACCAGTTGCGCGTCGCGTGCATCGTTCTTTCCGAAACCCTTACTGCATCAATTCGATTTGAGCCATCTCCGCGGCATCGCCTTGCCTGATCCTCGTGCGCACGATCCGCGTATACCCGCCGCTGCGGGCCGATAAGCTCGGCGCGATGACGTCGACCACCTTTTTCGCGACCTCCGGCGACGTCAGGTAGGCTGCAACCATACGACGGCTTTGCAAATCTCCCTTCTTCGCTCTCGTGATGAGCCTCGAAGCGACCCGGGAGAGCTCTTTGGCGCGCGTCACCGTGGTCTCGATCTTCCCATACGTGAAGAAAGACGTGGCGAGGTTGCGGAGCATCGCGCGCCGGTGGTCGTCGTTGCGCCCGAGGCGCTTGCCCGCCTTGCCGTGCCGCATCAGCTCTGTCTCAAACTCAGGTTGCGTTCGGCGAGTTTTTCCTTGATCTCGTCGACCGATTTCTTGCCGAGGTTGCGCATGTTCATGATCTCATCTTCCGTCTTTTGTAGCAGCTCGGAGATCTTCGTAATGCCCGCGCGCTTCAAGCAATTGTACGAACGGACCGAAAGGTCGAGCTCGTCGACCGGGATATCCCAGTCGGCGAACGGCCGGATCTCTTCCGTCGGGGCTTCCATTTCTGGCCTGCCGGTGAAGCTCACGAACAACGTCAGCTGATCCTGAAGGATCTTCGCGGCGGTGCTCAGGGCTTCGTCGGGCGTGATGCTGCCGTTCGTCTCGATGTCCAGCATGAGCCGATCGTAATCGGTGACTTGGCCGACGCGCGTGTCCTCGACGTGATATGCTACCTTGCGCACCGGCGTGAAGATGGAATCCACCGGGATGAGGCCGATGACGTGCTCGACGTTGCGCTGTTTGTCCGCGGTGACGTAGCCGCGCCATTTCTCGACGCCGATCTCCATAGTCAGCTTGGCCTTCTTATCGGACAGCGTCGCGATGTGATAGCCTGGATCGAGCAGTTCCACGTCCGCATCCGGCAAGATGTCCCCAGCGGTGACTTCGCGCTCGCCGGAGGCTTCGATGCGCAGCACTTTCGGCTCGTCGGAATTGAGCTTGAGCGGCAGGCCCTTGAGATTCAAGATGATATGGGTCGTGTCTTCGACGACGCCGGGGATCGTGGAGAACTCGTGGAGGACGCCGTCAATTTTCACATACGTCACGGCGCCGCCCGGCAACGACGACAAGAGCAGGCGCCGCAGCGCGTTGCCCAGCGTGATGCCGAACCCGCGGTCGAGCGGCTCGATGGCGAACTTTGCGTAGCTGTCGCGCCGCTCTCGGACCTCGATAGACGCGCGCTGAAATTCCAATACGGACATGCTTCTCCCTTATGGGTCGAGCAAGGCTCGACCCCTCCACTCTCTTACCGCGAGTAGTACTCGACGATCAGTTGTTCTTCGACGTTCGTATCGATATCGGCTCGAGTCGGTCGCTGAAGGATCTTACCCTTCAATTCTTGTTCGTTGTAGTCAAGCCAGGTGGGGACGCGGCGGCCCTTGGCATATTCGGACAGTAACTGGAACAGCGTCGTGCCGCGGCTCGAATCGACGACGGTGAGCTCGTCGCCGGGCCGGACCTGCATCGACGGTATGCTCACCCGCTTCCCGTTCAAGAGAAAATGACGATGCTTGACGAGTTGCCGCGCCTGCGCCCGAGAGCTCGCCAGGTTCAGACGATAGATGACGTTGTCGAGCCGCGTCTCCAGCAGACTCAACAGCGCGCCCCCGGTCTGGCCCTTCTTCGCGCTGGCGTCGCGCATGTAGTTCTCGAATTGCCGTTCGAGGACGCCGTAGATGCGCCGCATCTTCTGCTTTTCGCGAAGCTGACGGCCGAACTCGGACACCTTCGGCCGGTTTTTCGTGTTCGACTTCTGGCCCGGAGCCGCGGTTCGCCGTTCGACGGCGCATTTTTTTGAAAGGCAGCGCTCGCCTTTCAAAAAGAGCTTGACCTTCTCTCCCGGCTTCGTGCCGCTGGCGCTTTCGCGCCGACACATGCGGCACACGGGGCCTGTGTAACGGGCCATTATCGCGTACGGATTCCTTTCACTCGATAGCCATCGGCGCTAAACGCGGCGCCGTTTCGGCGGCCGGCAACCGTTGTGCGGGATCGGCGTGACGTCTTTGATCAGCGTGATCTCGAGGCCGGCCGCCTGCAGCGAGCGAATCGCGGCTTCCCGTCCGGCTCCCGGACCCTTGACGTGGACCTCGACCTGCCGCATGCCGTGTTCCATCGATTTCTTCGCGGCGCTTTCGGCGGCGAGCTGGGCAGCGAAGGGCGTCGATTTCTTGCTGCCGGTGAACCCCATGCCGCCCGCGCTCGCCCACGCGATCGCCCCACCGTTCATATCGGAGATGCTCACGATCGTGTTGTTGAAGCTCGAATGGATGTGCGCGACGCCGGTCGAAACGTGTTTCGCCTCTTTCTTCTTTCGCGGCCGTGCTCGTTTTCCTGTCGCCATGGACGATGTTTCTTCCTCGCTTCGCTCGCCCGCCCGACCTTCGGTCGGGCAGTTACAATGTGCTGATTATTTTCCGAGACCCGGACCCTTGGCTTTCTTCTTCCCGGCGACGGTCTTTCGCGGCCCTTTGCGCGTCCGCGAATTCGTCCGAGTGCGCTGACCACGGACCGGCAGGCCGCGCCGATGCCGCAGACCGCGGTAGGCGCCGATGTCGGTCAGCCGCTTGATGGCGCTCGACACCTCCCGGCGCAGATCACCTTCGACTTTCAGATTCTTCTCGATCTGCTCGCGGAGTTTCTGGATGTCGCCGTCGGTCAGATCCTTGACGCGCGTATCGGGATCGACCCCCGTCGTCGCGAGCAGCTTCTCCGACGTCGGGCGCCCGATGCCGTAAATGTAGGTCAGCGCGACTTCAACCCGCTTGTCGCGGGGCAAATCGATGCCGGCAATTCTCGCCATCGTTCACGTTCTCCATTTTGGCCGAGCTACGCTCGGCCCATCATCGACCTTCGGTCGAACCACTGCACCGCTTGAACCACCACACCGCTCGAACCACCGCACCGCTCGAACCACCGCACCGCTCGAACCACCGCACCGCTCGAACCACCGCACCGCTCGAACCACCGCACCGCTCGAACCACTGCACCGCTTGAACCACCGCACCGGTCGAACCACTGCACCGCTCGAACCACTGCACCGCTCGAACCACTGCGCCGGTCGAGCCGCTGCCGACATTCAGCCCTGCGCCTGCTTGTGCTTCGGGTTCTCGCAGATCACGCGCGTGCGTCCCGCGCGCTTGATGATCTTGCACTTGTCGCATATCTTCTTGACGCTCGGTCTGACTTTCATCGATCCTCATTTATAGCGGTAGGTAATCCGGCCTTGCGACAGGTCGTACGGCGACAGCTCGACGAGCACGCGGTCGCCCGGCAGGATGCGAATAAAGTGCATCCGGATCTTGCCCGAGACCCGCGCCAGCACTTTGTGGCCGTTCGCGAGCTCGACGCGGAAAAACGCGTTCGGCAGCGGCTCGACGACCGTTCCTTCGACTTCGATCGCCTCTTCTTTCGGCGTCTGCGTCAGTTCGGAACGTCGCGGCTTGTTCTTGTCGGACTTTTTTGGTCCGCGTCGGACTCTGCGTGCCACCTAACCGCCTCGCCTCGCAGCATGGAGCGTGCCGCGTTCAAGTTCCTGGCGCTCTTCGTCGGTCAGCGTCAGGATCTCGTATCCGGACGACGTGACGGCAACCGTATGCTCGAAATGTGCGGACAGGCGTCCATCGGCCGTGACGACCGTCCACTGATCCGGCTTCGTGTCGATGCGCCACGTGCCCGCATTCACCATCGGTTCAATGGCGAGCGCCATGCCCGAGCGCAGCACCGGCCCCATACCCTTCTGACCGAAGTTGGGAACCGGCGGCTCTTCGTGAAGGGAGGTTCCGATTCCGTGTCCGACGAGCGCTCGGACGACGGAAAAACCGTGTTTTTCGACATGCGTCTGCACCGCGTGACCGATATCCGAGACGTGGGCACCGGGACGTACGCGGCTGATGCCTTCGTGGAGCGCCGTTTCGGTGACGCGCAGCAGCTCGTACGCCTCGCCGGAGACCTCGCCTACCGGCACCGTACACGCCATGTCCGAATACCAACCCTCCAGGCGCGAGCCGATGTCGATCTTGAGGAGGTCGCCGCTACGCATCGCCCGGTCGCCCGGGATGCCGTGCACGACTTCGTCATTGATCGACGAGCAGATCGAACCCGTGAACCCGTGGTAGCCCAGGAACGCCGGCTCTGCGCCGCCCGCCCGGATGCGCTCGCAGGCGAGCGCGTCGAGCTCGCCCGTCGTCATCCCGATCCGGACGGCTGCTTTCAATTCGCGCAGCGTCTGTGCGGTGAGGCGCGCGCTCGCGCGCATCTTCTCCAACTCGGCCGGCGTCTTGTACGTGATCACGGCGCGGCTTCTTGGGCGGGGGCGACGCCCACCGCGCGCACGATGGCATCGTAAACTTCGTCGATGCCGCGTGTGCCGTCGACGCGCTTGAGCAGTCCAGCGCCTTGGTAGTAGGCGATGAGCGGCGAGGTCTGCCGCTCGTAAACGTCGAGCCGGTGCGCGACGGTGGTCGCCGAGTCGTCGTTGCGCTGTATCAGCCGGCCGCTGCAGCGGTCGCACACCTTCGCCACGAGCGGCGGCGCCGATTCCATGCTGTACGTCGCCTGGCAGACCGAACACCACCAGCGGATGGTGAGCCGGTGCACGAGCTCACTTCGTGGGACTTGGATCTCCACTGCCGCCTGCAGCCGCTGGTGGATTCGCGCGAGCAGCGCGTCGAGCGCCGTGGCTTGCTGCGGTGTGCGCGGAAAACCGTCCATGATGAAGCCGTTGCTCGCGTCGGGCTGGTTCAGCCGCTCTTCGACGACGCCGATCGTCACGTCATCCGGCACGAGCTCGCCTTTGTCCATATATTGCTTCGCCGCCAGCCCCATGGCCGCCCCCATCGCGCCGGCCGACCGGAACATGTCGCCCGTCGCGATCTGCGGCACGCCGAAGGCCGCGGCGAGGCGTCTCGCCTGCGTGCCTTTGCCCGCACCGGGCGGACCGAGCAGAATGACGCGGAATTCTCTCCCGTTCATGCTTTGATGAAGCCTCGATAGTCGCGCATCGCGAGTCTAGCTTCGATCTGCGTCATCGTGTCGAGCGCGACGCCCACCACGATCAGCAGCGAGGTGCTGCCAAGGTAGAACGTCGTGACGTGCGTTATGCCTTGGGTGACGTTGGGCGAGATCGCCAGGATGCCGAGATAGACTGCTGCCACGATCGTGATCCGGTGCAGGATCTTCGAGAGGTAATCAGTCGTGGGTTTGCCTGGCCTGATGCCGGGGATGAACCCGCCTTGTTTCTTCAACGAGTCGCCGATATCCATGATGTTGATGACGACCTCACTGTAGAAGAACGTGAAGGCGACGACCAGCAGGAAGTAGACGGCATTGTAGAGCGCGCTGCCATAGCTGAAATACAGCGCCATGAACGCCGAATACGCCTGGGCGAAGTGCGCCTTGCTTTGGCCCGCCCACGCGGCGATCTGCTGGGGAAACATCAAGAGCGAGATGGCGAAGATGATCGAGATGACACCTGCGTTGTTCAGGCGCAGCGGGATGTAGGTGCTGCGGCCGCCGTAGACTTTCCGCCCGATCACCCGCTTGGCGTATTGCACCGGCACGCGCCGCTGACCCTGGTACATGAAAACGATGGAGATGAGCGAGACGATGGCGATCAGCGCGAAGACCACCAAGCCGAGCATCTCCTGGCCGCCCTTCTGCGTCGTCGAGAGCGTGTCCGCGAAGTACTTCGGGTAGCGCAGGATGATGCCGACGAAGATGATCAGCGAAACGCCGTTGCCGACGCCTTTGTCGCTGATCTGCTCGCCCAACCACATGAGCCACACCGTGCCGGCGGCCAGCGTGACGACGACGAAAACCAGATAGGAGAGGTCGCTGCGCTCGAACACCTGCGCTCGGTTCAGCGCGACGACCATGGTCGTCGCCTGGATGATCGCGAGGATGACCGTCAGCCAGCGGGTGTAGAGCCCGATCTTGCGCCGCCCTTCCTCGCCGCCGTGCTGCATCATGTCCTTGATCTCGGGGAAGACGACGGTCAGCAGCTGCATGATGATGCTGGCGTTGATGTAAGGGGTGATGCCCATCGCGATAATCGAGAAGCGCTGCAGCGCGCCGCCCGACAGAAAGCCGATGAAATTCAAAAATTGTCCGCCGGCGAGCACTTGCTGCCATTTGGGGATATTGACGTACGGCACTTGGACATAGACCGCGATGACGAACGCCGCGAACGCGCCGAATACGAAGAGGATCCGGTTCCGCAGCTCCGGCACGACGAGCGCATTTGCTAGGTTACGCCAGACGGTCATCTTATTCGAACGTCGCCCCCGCGCTTTCGAGTTTGGTCTTCGCCGCGGCTGAAAATCTGACGCCCTCGAAGCGCAGTCCGGCGGGCGCGTCGCCCGTTCCGAGGATCTTCACGGGTCTCCGCTTGTCCGCCACGACGCCGTGCTTGCGCAGGCTGTCCGGCGAAACGACGAGCGCGGCATCCCAGTCTTTCAAGTCGCCGACGTTGACGACCGCGTATTCCGTGCGGAAGATCTTCGTTGGTCTGGCCTTTTGGGAAACGCCGCGCCGCTGCGGTAAACGGCGCGCCCACGGCGTCTGGCCGCCTTCGAAATTCGGCCCTTTGCCGCCGCCCGAGCGCGCGGTCTGGCCTTTCCCGCCTTTGCCGGAGGTCTTCACCATACCGCTGCCGTGGCCGCGACCGACCCGGACGCGTTTGACGCGCGAACCTTCGGCGGGCTTAAGCTGTGACAGTTTCAACCGGATCGTTCCTTCCAAGCACCTCGTCGACGGTTTTGCCGCGCTGGTTCGCGACGGTCTCGACGGTGCGTAGCTGCTTCAGACCTTTAACGGTCGCCTGGATGACGTTGAGCGGGTTGTTGGAACCGAGTGACTTCGTCAGGATGTCGTGCACCCCCGCGAGCTCGAGCACCGCGCGCATTGCGCCGCCAGCGATCACGCCCGTGCCCCTGCTCGCCGGCTTCATCATGACGTTGCCGCTGCCGGATCGAGCGACGATGGGATGCGGGATCGTCCGTCCGACGATCGGCACCTTGACCAGCGAGCGGCGCGCGCTCTCGACGCCCTTGCGGATCGCTTCGGGCACTTCGCGCGCCTTGCCCAAACCGTAGCCGACGCGGCCTTGCCGATCGCCGACCACGACCAGCGCCGAGAACGAAAACCGCTTGCCGCCCTTGACGACCTTCGCGACGCGATTGATGCGGACGACCGTTTCTTCGAGACCCGAGCCGTCGCTGATTCGTGGCATGAGATTATAACTCCAAACCGGCGTTACGTGCCGCGTCGGCGAGCGCCTTGATGCGCCCGTGGTACTTGTAGCCACCGCGATCGAAAACCACCGTCGTCACGCCCTTCTCTTTGGCGCGCTGCGCGACGATCGTTCCGACCCGCTGCGCCGCGCCGAGCGCGGTAAAAGATTTCAAACCGCCGGCCACATCCTTTTCGCGGGTGCTCGCCGCGGCGAGCGTGTGGCCCGTCGCATCGTCGATGACCTGCGCGTAGAGATGATGAAGGCTGCGGAAGACGGACAGCCTCGGGCGTTGCGGCGTCCCCGCCAGGCGCTTGCGCGTGCGCGCGTGCCGCCGGGTTCGTAATTGATTGCGTCCTGTTTTGCCTGACATGCCTCGTCCTATTTCTTGGCGCCGCTCGCGGCACCGACCGTCTTACCGGCCTTGCCGAGTTTGCGCCTTACCCGCTCGCCTTCGTAGCGGATGCCCTTGCCTTTGTAAGGTTCGGGGGGCCGCACGGCGCGGATCTGCGCGGCGAACTGACCGACCTGCTGCTTGTCGGGGCCGCTGACCCTGATCTTGTTGGTGCCCTCGATCTTGATGTCGATGTCTTTCGGCGGCGCGAGCGATACCAGGTGCGAGAATCCGACTTGCAGGTTGAGCGCCTTGCCCTGCATCTGCGCGCGGTACCCAACTCCCTGGATCTCCAGCGTTCGCGAAAAACCTTTCGTCACGCCTTCGATCATGCCGGCGATCAGCGTGCGCGTCAGGCCATGCAGCTGCTTGTTGCGCTTCTCGTCGTTCGGACGCGCGACCGTGACCGAGCCTGCGGCGACGGCGACGGCGATGGGATGTGCCACCGCGAGAGCCAGCTCGCCTTTCGGACCCTTAACCGTGACGTGATGATCGCGCACGGCGACGCTCACGCCTCCCGGTACGGCAATCGGAAGCCGCCCGATTCTGCTCACTACCCGACCTCCGGTCCGGAAGATACGGCGAGCTGCGCTCGTAAGCTAGCGACTACCATACAAACGCCATGACCTCGCCGCCGCAACCGAGCCGTCGCGCCTGTTTGCCGCTGATGATGCCCTTCGGCGTGGACATGATGACCAGCCCTAAGCCACCCATGCACTTCGGGATCTCGCCCCTTGGCGAGAAGATCCGCAGGCCCGGGCGGCTGATGCGCTGCAATCCGTTGATCACGCGCGAGCGATCGCTGCCGTATTTCAGCGTGATGCGGATCAGATTGCGCGGTTTGGCCTCGACGACTTCGAAGGACTTGACGAAACCTTCATTCTTGAGAAGCTTCGCCAGCTCGAGCTTCACCCGCGACGCCGGCACGTCCACGCGCTCGTGAAACGCCGTGTTGGCGTTACGAATGCGCGCCAGCATGTCGGCGACCGGATCGGTGATCGTTCCCATCTATTCCCCTACCACGACGCCTTGGTGACGCCGGGAATGTGCCCTTTGTGCGCGAGTTCGCGGAAGCAGATGCGGCACAGCGCGAACTTGCGCAAGTAGCCGCGCGCGCGGCCGCACACTTTGCAGCGGTTGTATTTGCGCACTTTGAACTTGGGCGCGCGATTGGCTTTCTGGATCCACGCCGAGGTCGCCATCTAGGCTGCCGCTCCTTCCTTGCGCAGCGGCATGCCCATTGAGGCCATGAAGGCCAGCGCCTCTGCATCCGTGCGGGCGGTCGTCACGATGACAATGTCCATGCCCCGCACCAAATCCACCTTGTCGTAGTTGATCTCCGGGAACACGAGCTGCTCTCGAAGTCCCAGCGCATAGTTGCCGCGGCCGTCCACCGAGCCGCGTGACATCCCACGGAAATCGCGGATGCGTGGCAGCACGATGTTCACGAGCTTGTCGAAGAAGGCGTACATGCGGTCGCCGCGCAGCGTGACCTTGGCGCCGATCTGCATCCCTTCGCGCAGCTTGTAGACCGCGATGCTCTTCTTGGCGCGCGTTATGACCGGCTTCTGACCGGTGATCGCCGTCAGGTCGGCGACCGCGCCGTCCATCGCCTTCGGGTTGGCGACCGCCTCGCCGACACCCATATTCACCACGATCTTCACGAGGCGCGGCACCTGCATGGGGTTTTCGTACCCGAACTCCTTGGTGAGCGCGGGCGCGACTGATTCCTGATAGCGCTGTCTCATGCGATTCATGGCTTTGCTCCTCACGCCTTCACCGGCCGGTCGGCCATCTCGCCGCAGCGCCGGCACACCCGCTCCCGCAAACCGTCCTTCGCGAGGAAGTTCAGTTTCGACGGCTTGCTGCATTTCGGACAGACGTACATCAGCTTGCCGAGCGGCATCGGCATCTCTTTTTCGTTGATGCCGGCCTTAGCTTTTTGCGTCGCCTTCGAATGCTTCTTGACGACGTTCACACCTTCGACTTCCGCGACGCCTTTGGCGCGCCGGATCAATTTGATCTTGCCGCGCTTGCCCTTGTCACGCCCCGATAAGACGACCACCGTGTCACCGGTCGCCAACCGCATCCTAGCCATTCACAGAACCTCCGGCGCGAGCGATACGATCTTCATGTAGTCGCGGTCGCGCAGCTCGCGCGCCACTGGGCCGAAGATCCGGGTGCCGCGCGGGTTGTTCTGATCCGTGATCAGGACTGCGGCGTTCTCGTCGAATCGGATGAACGAACCATCCGGCCGCCGCAACTTCTTCTTCTGGCGGACGATGACGGCTTTCACCACGTTTCCCTTCTTCACCGCAGCGCCGGGAATCGCGCTCTTCACCGTCGCGGTGACGACGTCTCCGACGTAGGCGTAAGGATGTCGCGACCCGCCGACGACGTGGAACACCATCAGCTCGCGCGCGCCCGAATTGTCGGCCACTTTGAGCCGCGTCTGCGACTGGATCATTTCGCTCGCTCGAGGACCTCGACGAGCCGCCAGCGCTTGCGTTTCGAGAGCGGCCGGGATTCGGCGATCTTGACGAGGTCGCCTGGATGCGCTTCGTTGCGCTCGTCGTGGGCCAGAAAGCGCTTCGACGAACGGACGATCTTGCCGTATTGCGAGTGCGCCGTGCGCGTTTCCGCAAGCACGACGATCGTCTTTTCCATCTTGTCCGACACGACTTTGCCGATGCGCGTTTTGCGAAGTGCGCGTTCACTCTGCTGCTGTTCGATCATCGTCAACCCGCCAGCCGCCGCTCGGCGAGGATGGTGAAGTAGGCCGCGATGCTGCGGCGAAGCTTTTTCACTTTGGCGTGGTCCTCAAGGTGACCCGTCACGAGCTGAAAGCGAAGGTTGAAGAGCTCTTCCTTCGTAGCGGCAAGCTTCTCTTCGACCTCCCGCGTGGTCAATTCGCGCAGGGTGCGCATTTCGCTAGACCTCAACGGCTTCACCAACCCCTTCTCGCTGCAGCGTTTTGACGCGGATGGGCAGTTTCGCGGCTGCCAGCCGCAGCGCTTCGCGCGCCGTGGGCAGATCGACCCCGGATAACTCGAAGAGCACCCGTCCGGGCCGCACGACAGCGACCCATCCTTCCGGCGCGCCCTTGCCGGAGCCCATGCGCGTCTCCGCGGGCTTTTTCGTGTACGATTTGTCCGGGAAAACCGTGATCCATACTTTGCCGCCGCGCTTCATGTGGCGCGTGAGCGCGATACGGGCCGCTTCGATCTGGCGGTTCGTGAGCCAAGCGCACTCCATGGCCTGCAGGCCGAATTCGCCGAAATGGAGCTGGTTGCCGCGCGTCGCTCGGCCCCGCATGCGGCCGCGCTGCAGTTTGCGGTGTTTCACCCGCTTCGGAAGCAGCATCGGTTAGGCGCCCTCCCCGGCTGATGTTTCTTCGGCAGGTTTTTCTTCCGCGGGTTCCTCAGCGGCCGGCGTCTCGACCAGCGCATTCGCCATCGGGCCGGAGGGCGGCGCGGCCACTGATGCGGCGATCGCAGACTCGCCCGGCGCCGCCGGCGCGGCGGCTGCCGCGGGTTCGGCGACTGACTCGGGCTTTGGAGGCCGTGCCGGACGCGGCCGACGATCGCGCGGGGATCGGATGTCGCGCGGCTCTACTTTGGCGCGGCCGTCAGGCAGCTGCTCGCCTTTGTAGATCCAAACCTTGACGCCGATGCGCCCGTAGGTCGTGTACGCTTCGACTTGCGCGTAGTCGATCTCCGCGCGCAGCGTGTGCAGCGGCACTTTGCCTTCGAAATTCCGCTCGACGCGCGCGATCTCTGCGCCACCCAACCGCCCGCCGCACTGCACTTTGATGCCGCGAGCGCCGGCGCGCATCGTTCGCTGGATCGCCTGGCGCATAGCGCGGCGAAATGCGATGCGTTTCTCAAGCTGGTCGATGATGTTGTTGGCGACCAGCCTCGAATCCAGCTCCGGGTGTTTCACTTCGACGACGTTGACGTTGACGGGCTTACCGGAAACGGCCTCGAGCTTGCGCTTCAGTTCGTCGATCCCGGCGCCGCGTTTGCCGATGATGATGCCCGGCTTTGCGGTGTGGATCACCACGCGCGCTTGATTCGCGCGCCGCTCGATCTCGACGTGCGAGACGCCGGCGGAGCGCGATAGATCGTCGAGCACGCGCCGCATGCGGAGGTCTTCGTGCAGCCATTCGCGGTAGTGTTTGGTTTCGAACCAGCGCGAGTCCCACGTCCGCGTAATGCCGAGCCGAAATCCGATCGGATTGACTTTCTGGCCCATCGATTATGCGGCCCCGTCGGAGACGACGATCGTTACATGCGACATTCTCTTCCTTTTCAGTCCGGCCGAGCCGCGCGCCCTCGCCTCGACTCGTTTGACGATCGGTCCGCCGTCCACCAGCGCCTGCGCGATGACGAGTTCCTGCGGTTTCATGCCATGATTGTTCTCCGCGTTTGCCGCTGCCGCGCGGACGATCTTCTCGATCGGACGGGCCGCCGACAGCGTCGTGAAACGAAGCAGCGTCAGCGCTGCATCGACGCGCTTGCCGCGGATCACATCCACGATCCGTCGCGCCTTGCGGGGCGGCACGCGTAGGAACCGCGCCTTCGCGGTCGCTTCCATCACTTGCTCACCGCGGCCGGCGCAGGCGTCGCAGCGGCAGCGGCGGCGGCCGCCGCCTTCTCGCCGGAGCCGTGCCCGCGGAAGATGCGCGTCGGCGCGAACTCGCCGAGTTTATGTCCCACCATGTTCTCCTGGATATAGACGGGGACGTGCTTGCGGCCGTCGTGCACGGCGATCGTGTGGCCGACCATGGCCGGCACGATCGTCGACGCTCGCGACCACGTCTTGATGACCCGTTTTTCACGAGCGGAATTCATCCGCTCGATCTTTTGGAGCAGATGGTCGGCCACGAAAGGTCCGCGTTGCGTCGATCGACTCATATCCTCTTGATTCCTCAGCTATTTCGAACGGCGCTTGACGATGAACTTGGCGGTGCGCTTGTTGCGTCGCGTCTTCTTGCCCATCGTCATCTCGCCCCAAGGCGTGGTGGGGGGACGCCCGGCCGTCGAACGCGCTTCGCCCCCGCCGTGCGGGTGGTCGACCGGGTTCATCGCGATGCCCCGTACCTGCGGCCGGCGGCCCAGCCAGCGCGTCCGTCCGGCTTTCCCGATCACTTGATTCTCATGATCGACGTTGCCCAACTGACCGATCGTCGCGCGACACTTGACCATGATCATGCGCACTTCGCCCGACGGCATGCGCACCTGCGCGTAGTCGCCCTCTTTCGCCATCAGCTGCGCGGCGCCGCCCGCCGCGCGCACGAGCTTGCCGCCGCCGCCCGGCATCAGTTCGATGTTGTGCAGGATCGTGCCGAGCGGGATGCTGCCCAGCGGCAGAGCGTTTCCGGTTTTGATGTCGGCCTCGGGACCCGAAACGACCATGTCGCCGACCTTCAAGCCGAGCGGCGCGAGCATGTAACGTTTCTCCCCGTCGCGATAGTGCAGGAGCGCGATGCGGCACGATCGGTTGGGATCGTATTCAATCGCCGCCACCTGCGCCGGCACGTCGTCTTTGCCGCGCACGAAATCGATCTTGCGGTACTTCACTTTGTGTCCGCCGCCGCGATGGCGCACGGTGATGTGACCGTTGAAATTGCGGCCAGCGTGCTTGTTCTTCGCCTCGGTCAACGCGCGTTCTGGCCGTTTCTTCGTGACCTCCTCGAAGGAGACGACGGTCATGAAGCGTCTGCCGGGCGACGTCGGCTTGAATTTCTTGATCATGATTCGAAGTAGTTCACCCCGCCAAGCTCGATCTTATCGCCCGCGCGCAACGTCACGACCGCCTTCTTCCAGCGGCCGGCAACTTTGGCGCGCCGCTTCGACGGCTTGCGCAGATTACGCGGCACCGCCTTCGGCGTCGAGACGGTGTTGACGCGCAGCACTTTGACCTTGAAGATCTGCTCGACGGCTGATCTGATATGCCGCTTCGTAGCCGTATCCGCGACCTCGAAGCAGTACTGCGCGAGCGACGTGTTGGCGACCGATTTCTCCGTGACGAGCGGCCGGAGGATCATTTGACGCGATTCAGCCACCGCACACCTCGACCAACGCCTCGTAAGCGTTCTTCGTCATCAGCAACCGATCGTGCGCCAAGATTGCGTGGACGTTCAGCTCGCCGTGACCGGAGACGCTTGCGCGGCGCGCGTTGCGGGCAGATCCGATCAGGCGCGCCGGCTCGTCCTTATCGCGATGCACGACGAGCAGAACCCGATCCGAAGCGTCGTGCGCGTCGGGCCAGGCAAGCTCTACGAAGTCCTTCGTCTTGGCCAAATCCAGTTCGGCGGCGTCGAACAGCGTCAATTTGCCTGCCATCACTTTGTCGCCGATCGCCATCGCCAGCGCGGCGCGCCGGGCCTTGCGATTCATCGAGACGGCGAACGACCGAGGCTGCGGGCCGAACACGACGCCGCCTTTGCGCCACAGCGGCGACCGGATGCTGCCCTGACGCGCGCGGCCCGTACCTTTTTGTCGCCACGGCTTGCGGCCCCCGCCGCGCACTTCGTCGCGCTTTTTCGTCTTGGCCGTGCCGGCGCGCCGATTGGCGAGCTCGCGGAGCACCGCCTGGTGCAGCAGCGCGGCGCTCGCGGGCTTCGAAAACGCAGCCGCCACTTTCGCGCTGCCCACTTTCTTGCCCGATTTGCCGATGATCGGCAGCGTCGTCGCGGCCATTATCCTTTGCTCTTCGACTTCACGGACGAGCGGACCATGACGATGCCGTTTCGTCCCCCCGGAACAGCACCGCGCACCAGGAGCAGATTGCGCTCTTTGTCGGCGCGGATGACCTCCACGTTGAGCACGCTCACACGATCGACGCCCCAGTGGCCGGGCCGCCGGCTTCCTTTGAGGACCTTGGCGGAATTGGTATCTGAATTGGACGCCGGCTGGCGGTGGATCATCGAGCCGTGACTTGCGCCGCCGCCCGAACCGTTCCAGCGCTGCATGATGCCCGCGAAGCCGCGTCCCTTGCTCGTCCCGATCACGTCCACGCGGTCGCCCGGCGCGAAACGTTCGACTGTGATCTCATCCCCCGCCTTGACGTCACCCAGGCCCGAGCGGAATTCCCGCGACACCGCCTTCGGCGCCGTGTTGAGCTTCTCGAAACGTCCCCGCATCGGCTTCGTCAGCTTTTTGCGCTTTGCGTCTTCAAAACCGAGCACCGCGGCGTCGTAGCCGTCGCGCTCGATCGTCTTGCGCTCGACGACCGAACATGGTCCGCCTTGGATCACCGTGACCGGCACATAGTGCCCATCCTCGGTGAAGATATTGGTCATGCCCAGTTTGCGTCCAATGATGTTCTTCATTTAGGCTTTCAGTTCGATGTCTACGCCGGCCGGCAGATCGAGATGCATGAGCGCGTCCATCGTCTTCGCGGACGCCTGCAAGATATCGATGAGCCGTTTGTGCGTGCGGATCTCGAAGTGCTCGCGGCTCTTCTTGTCGACATGCGGCGACCGGTTGACGCAGGTCCGATGGATCTCCGTCGGCAGCGGTACCGGACCGCTGACGAACGCGCCGGTGCGCTTTGCCGTTTCCACGATGCGCTCGGCCGACTGGTCGAGCAATTTATGGTCGTACGCGCGCAGGCGGATCCGGATTTTTTGTCGTACCATCAGTCTCCGCTCATTCCGTTACCTTTGTGACGACGCCGGCGCCGACCGTGCGGCCGCCCTCGCGGATGGCGAAGCGCAAACCTTCCTCGCACGCGATCGGCGTGATCAGCTCCACCTGCATGCGCACGTTGTCGCCCGG
>Ga0207416_1000662_pt1 | contig 55034 bp, 55 predicted proteins | sample PaiPotPPM11metaG_FD_184107 | JGI IMG/M metagenome (GOLD analysis project Ga0207416, IMG submission 184107) | Iron sulfur acid spring bacterial and archeal communities from Banff, Canada, to study Microbial Dark Matter (Phase II) - Paint Pots PPM... ... | reverse complement strand
GTGATCGCTGTTCGGGTCATGGTTCGATGGTTCTATGCATCACCATGACGAACCATGACATGGTTTGATGTGATCGCTGTTCGGGTCATGGTTCGATGGTTCTATGCATCACCATGACGAACCATGAACAACTTGGCGTCACCCTGATGCATAGAAGGGTGGCGCGAAAATGTCGCAGCTTGCGCATCGATGCGCCGATGGACTCGTTACCCTTACCATGGTTCTATGCATCACAATGGCGAGCTAATTGGGAAGCCAGTCGCGAGTGAGCGTCAGCCAAAACGCCAAACCTGCGAAAACGCCGTAGCGTTTGGAGCATCGCTCGATCGAACGATCCGTTGCGCGCCGCTTTCCGCTCAGGCGCAGCGATCGCCGACATCATGCGTCGCGTCGCCGACCAGGCGCAGTTCGTCGTGCAGATCGTTTTGACGACATCCTCAAAGACCGTTGGGCTCGCCAAGAGACGACCGGCGCCGCTGGTCGCCCAGTTGAGTTGCGTCTCGCCGGCGATGGCGGCGTAAAAGGGCGTGAAGTCTTCCTCGAGGCGGAACATGGGCGCGATCGATCTCTGCAGCTGCCTTCGCGAAGCCGTTCAAGCGTCCGGCTGAAGCGATGATGGAGCCGTTTCCTGCGCGCAGCGTTACGTTGCGTGAAGCCTCGCCGACTCGCAGGCAAACCGTAAAGCGCGAGTTGTCTTCGGGGATCTCGGCCGGCGGCAACTCCGCACAGCCATGCAAGCGAATGGTGCGCGCAAAATCGATCGGCTCGCCGCTCGCGCCGCGCAACGGCAGCTGCAGATCAGCCGACGTAACTGATGTTGACTGGAAAGCCCGCGTCCTCCGCGCGCTGCAGAACCCCGAGAACGAGATCGAGTTCATCTTCGATCGCCACGATCTCCCGCGCGCTTACGCCGACGGGAGTTGCGTTTTCCCACAGAATGCGCCGGGCGGTTTCCAATGCGGCGCGAAAACGCTGCGGCGTCGACTCCAGCACCGGCCAATCGTCGAGTGAAGCCGCCGGAACGACGCGCCATCCGCGCCCCCATTGCAGATCGTCACCCTCGAAAAACGCGTGCGGAATCGCGGCCAGCATCTCGAGCGCTTCCCGTTCGTCGGCTCGGAAGCGCAAACCGCTATCGGCAAGGCGCGCCATGTAGCGAAAGAATGACGTGTTGCCGACGGTGTACGAGCCGGCCGGCGAGGCCACGCTGATGTGTATCATCGGCCAGAGAGAATCGCCGCTCAATGGATCCATCGTTAGACGACGGCCGCCTCCGAAGGAAGTGCTTTCACGAGGGCTTCGACCGCCTCCGCGCTCCTGCGCAACGCTGCATGCTCTTGTGCAGTCAGTTTGATCTCGATGACCTTCTCGAGTCCCTTGGCACCCAGTTGACACGGCACACCGACGAAGAGATCGCGGATTCCGTACTCCCCTTGCAGATAGACCGCGCACGGCAAAATCTTATGTTTGTTCTTCAGGATCGCATCGACCATCTCTGCAATCGCGCGGCCGGGGGCGTAGTACGCGCTGCCCACCTTGAGCAAATTGACGATTTCGCCGCCGCCCTTTGCCGTGCGCTCAACGAGGCGGTCGATCGTGGCCGTGTCCAAAAGCTCGGTGATCGGTATGCCTGCCACGGTGCAATAGCGCGGCAGCGGGACCATTTGGTCGCCATGTCCCCCCAGGACGAACCCTTGCACGTTGTCGACGCTCACACCGAGCTCCATCGCGACAAAGGCGCAAAAGCGCGCGGAATCGAGTACGCCGGCCATGCCGATCACGCGTTCGCGCGGCAAGCCACTGACACGACGCGCGACCTCGCACATCGCGTCGAGCGGATTGGTGACAACGATCAAAATGCAATCGGGCGAAGCTTTGACGGTTTGTTTGGTCGCCTCACCGACAATCTCGGCGTTGGCCCGGACCAAATCATCGCGGCTCATCCCAGGCTTGCGGGGAAAACCCGCGGTAATCACGACGATGTCCGAGCCGGCGGTCAGATCGTAGTCATTACTGCCCCGCACGCTGACGTCGCTCTTTTCGACATGGAGCGCCTGCAGGAGATCGAGCGCCTTGCCCTGCGGAACGCCTTCCACGATGTCCACTAGGACGAGATCCGCCAGCTCTTTGGCGGCCAGCCAATGAGCCGTCGTTGCACCGACGTTTCCAGCACCGACAATCGTGACTTTCTTTCGCATCGTTTTCCTTACAAGTGGGCGAAGGGGGTGGCGTGATCGAGGCGTCCGTCTTCAACAAGTGCGTGCGGTGCGGCCTCTGTTTGCCGACGTGTCCGACATATCTCGAAACGTTGACCGAAACCTCCGGCCCCCGGGGACGGATCAGTCTCATCAAGGCCGTGGCCGAGGGAGATCTCGACGTCCTTTCGCCGGGTTTCGTGCACCAGATGTCCGAGTGCTTGGACTGCCGCGCGTGTGCCGCCGTTTGCCCCAGCGGCGTAGAGTATGGAGAGCTGGTTGAAGCGGCTCGAGCTAGCATTGCGCGCGCGCAGGCGCCGCAGCGGCCATGGAACGTGCGGCTCGGCCGATGGTTCTCCTTAAAACTGCTTTTCAGTAATCTCGCGCTGATGCGGCTGCTTGCAAGCGTGCTGCGTACCGTGCAACGAATCAAACTCGATACGCTGCTGGAGCGATGGGGAGTTCTGCGTGCGCTGCATCTCGCAAATGCGCAACGCCTGGCACCGCGGATCTGTGAACGATACTTCGTCCCCCGCGGCCAGCGGTTTACATCCACCGCAGCGCGGCGAACGGTGATGCTGCATGCGGGCTGCATCATGCAAGTTGCCTTCGGGCAGGTGCACGAAGCGACGGTGCGCGTACTGCAGCGCAACGGCTGTACCGTGGTCGTTCCCAGCGGACAAGGATGCTGCGGCGCGATTGCGCAGCATGCCGGGGAAACTGACGTCGCTTGCAAACTGGCGCAGCGCACGATCGAGTCTTTCGAGAGCTCCGGCGCGGAGCTGTGTATCATCAATGCCGCGGGCTGCGGCGCACAGCTCAAAGAGTACGCGCTGCTGTTCGCCGGCGATCCGGCTTGGCAAGAGCGCGCCGCCGCGTTCGCTTCGCGCGTGCGCGATGTGCTGGAGTTCCTCGACGATGGTTCTGTCAATCACCATGACGGTGGTTTAGCGTCGCAGCTCGGTCCGCTTCCGGTGAGCGTCAGCTACCAAGATGCGTGTCATTTGGCGCACGCGCAGCGAATCGTGAGCGCTCCCCGGCGCCTTCTGCGGAGCATTCCGCAGCTGCGGCTCCTAGAGATGCCGGAAAGCGCCGTGTGCTGCGGGAGCGCGGGAATCTACAACTTGACGGAGCCGGAGATGTCCGCGCGCTTAGGACGGCGCAAGGCCGCGCACGCGATCGAAGCCGGCGCGCAGATCGTCGCAACAGCGAATCCGGGGTGCGCGCTGCAAATGGGAGCCTATCTGCGTGAAGCTGGGAGCAGTATCGAAGTGAAACACGTCGTCGAGCTGCTCGACGACTCGTACCGCGCTTACAGCGCTGCGGCCAGCCGGTCGCGGCCCTCGAGCGCGGCCTCGATCGAAGGGTAAACCGCGAAAACGCCCACCAATCCGGTTATATTGAGCAGGCGCTGAATCGTGCCGGTTCCCACGATCAACCGTAGCCGGCCGTTGTGTTCGAGCGTGCGCCGGTGCGCTCCAACGAGCGTGCCCAGTCCGGTGGAATCTAAAAATTCGAGCTGCGAGAGATCGACGATCAAATCGTGCTTGCCTTCGGCGGCGGCTTCGGTCAGCGCAGCGCGCATCGAGGGAGCGGTTTCGAGATCGAGGCTACCGCGCAAGCGGTAAACGATCGCATCGGCGTTCTCCGCCGGGATGATATCCACGGAAAGCGCTTCGGCGGCCATGCTCTTGCCGTTCGACGCCTGCTCGCTTCTTCTTCTTTACGACGCGCGCTCGACGAGGTGATTCGTTTCGTCGTTCCAGCGCCAATGATGTTCGCGCGTCAAGTGTATCCCGCCAATCCATCGATCCAACGGCTGGTACGCCAACCAATCCGCGTCGCCGCCTAAGACACGTCGGCCGAGGACGGTCGCATCGTAGCCATCCTCCAGAAGTGCGAGCAGCGGTTCGGGCGGCGCGCAGAGCCGCCCGATGACCGCATAACACACCTTGTCACTCAGGAAGCCGGCTTCTTCACCGGCTTGCGAGCGGCGAAAGAGATCTTCTTGCCGGCGGGCTCCTTTTGCGGCTGCTTCGACCAGCTGTTTTTCGGTCCGCGAGACCCCGCTTTCCATCGCCGGAAACTCTTCGCAAAGACGCAGCAGCGCGTCGTGCAAGAAGGGCAGGCCGACGTAGCGTTCTGCCGCTGCAGCTTGGAGCAGCGTCGCGGAGCTTGCGATGAACGCTCGCCAAACGCGGTCGGCCGATGCGAGCATTGCCGCCGTGACGGAGCGGCGCTTCGGCATCAGCGCCATCAGCTCTTCGGCGGAAAGCGTCCCCAGATACTGATCGGTTTGAATCAATTGCACAGCGCCGGCATGGAGGTCCATCTCTTTCAGCATGGAGAGAATTTGGATCACGTGCAGTTGGTCGAAGAGGTCGTGCTCGAACCAGAGCACGACTTCATCGAACTCGCGCGCGCGACGAATCGTTGCATCGCGCTTTTCGAAGTCCCGGCCGATCTTGATAGCGTTGCCGTACCCGTTTTGGGCCAGAAACTGCGTACGAATGCGGCTCAGTTCTTCGAGTGAAAGGCCGCTGGGAACCGGGCCTTCATGTAGTATGTCGCGCCAGGCGAGCTGCGTGCCGAGCAATCCGGCCTTTTTCCAAAGGTAGAGGACGGAGTCGCCGTTGGTGATGTGCAGAGTCTCAACGCCCACTTCACGCGAGCCGTTCGCTTAGCCACGAAACCCGCCTTTTATGGATCTACTTCCATTGTCGCGGAATCTCCACACCGCCCGTGCCGCCCACGGTAATTCCGATCGCCGAGCGAACCACGTACCGCCGGCCTTCTTGGATCAGTTCGCGCGCGTATGGGAGCGCCACGCGGCGTTCAACTGCGCGTCAGCTGACCGAGCCGATCAACTCGCAGAACGTTGCCAGTTCGATGTTACCGCCCGAGACTACCGCAACGATGGGCCCTCGTCCGCCTTTTCCGCTGAGGGCAGCCGCGAGCGCAAGCGCTCCTGCGCCTTCGGCGATCACGCGCGACTTCTCAGCGAGCGCGCGCATCGCGCGCTTGGTCTCGTCCAGTGTAACGACGATCGATCCGTCGACGACCGGCCGCATCCGCTCCCACATTCGCGGGAAGATGCTCTTCCCGCCCGCGCCGTCGACGAACGTCGCTTGCCATCCCTCAAACTTCGATGGTTCACTGCTCGAAAAGGACAATGCACCTGGTGCGGCTGTTTCAGGCTCGGCACCGAAGACGCGCGCGGTGGGCTTGCGGGCGTGCACGCTCGAGCCCAAGCCGGTGACAAGCCCGCCTCCGCCTATGGCGGCAATCACGGTCTCGACTTCCGGCAGATCCTCGAGGATCTCGAAACCCATGGTTGCGTTTCCCGCGATGAAATCGTCGTCGTCGAAGGGGTGGACGAACGATCCCTTGACGCCGGGGAACGTGCGCCGATCCATTGCTTCCCAGCATTCATCAAACGACGCCTTCACCAACTGCGCGCCAAGCGCGCGCATCCGCTCGACCTTAGTGTCGGGCGCTGTCTCGATGGTCACGACCGTGCAGGGCACGCCCGCCTGGCGCGCCGCGTACGCAACCCCCTGGCCCGCGTTGCCGGCGCTGATCGTCCAAACACCGAGCGACCGGCGGTCTTCGGGTAACATCGCGACGGCGTTCGCCGCGCCACGCAGCTTGAATGAGTTGATCGGCTGCAGATTCTCGAGCTTAAGATAGATCTCGGGCTGCTCCGAGCCTGTTTGCAGCTTGATGAGCGGCGTTCGCACGATCGTTCCGGCAATCCGCCGTCGCGCAGCCTCGATCGCCTTTACCGTTATCGGCGTGACGGCGGCAGGCGCTTCGTCCATGCCGTGCGATACGCCTCGGGGCGCGTCGCGCCTTCAGTACGGACTTTGAATCCGCCAAAATACTACTGGGGTGGATGGATTCGAACCATCGCATGGCGGATTCAAAGTCCGCTGCCTTACCGCTTGGCTACACCCCACCCTCGCCATTGGATTAAAGGCCTCCGTTGGCGGTCTCCTCGTTTGCAAAACAAAACAGGCGCCTAAAGGCGCCTGTCGTGTTCTCGGTGAGTTTCGGCTAGCGGCCTACGACCCGTTTGGCGCCGATATAGCGCGCGGACCAATACGAATCCGAGAGCGCGCTGACCATTACGCCCGAGCTCGAACTGGCGTGCACGAACTTGCCGCCGCCGATGTAGATGCCGACGTGCGACGGTCCCGATTCGTAGGTTTCAAAGAAGACGAGATCGCCCGGCTGAACGCCGCCCGAGGCTCGTGCTTCGGCATAATACTGCGCGTCGGCGGTGCGCGGCAGATGGAAGCCGAGCAGGGCGAAGACGTGCTGCACAAAGCCGGAGCAGTCGAATCCCGCTCCCGACGTGCCGCCGAAGACGTACGGCGTACCGAGGAAGCGCAGGGCGCTGCGGGTGAGGCTCTTGGCAACGGTGTCCGTGTGAACGAAAATCCTGGTCGCCAGGCGTGCCAACCCATGGCGCACTTTGCCCTCATGGAGAGGAACCGCGTGGGCGCGCTGCTGCCGGATGAGGGTCGCCGTCCATTCGGCAACGTCGGGACTGTCGACGGGAGTCCCGGGCTCGACGACCGGTGGCGTAGGGGTCGAGGCGGTGGAAATCGTTGTCGCGGCCGAGTGGGGCGCCCGCGCCAGGGTGCCGGCGAAGGCAAATGGGCTGGTCCCCGCAAGCAAAAATAGCAAGGCAACGATGGAACGGAGATAACGCAAAAACTGCTCCTCTTTCAGAACACTTGCGGGGTTAGTTGACGGGTTCGGGCTTGAAAGATTGCCCTAGGGCCGACCGGCCCACTCACCCCTACCGGAATTGTCCCCCGCTCCGGGATGTGCCCGGACTCAGCGATTGTATGCAGGCGATAGGCGCCTTCTCTCCGGAAGGCGATACGAACGGCTTGTTACCCTAGGGTTGGAATTCCCTCCCCCTGCGGATTAGAAGCGCGCTCGATGCGACCGGCCAAATCGTAAGCTAGAGCCTCGATCTGACGGCGATCGACGCCCTCCACCATAACACGGATCAGCGGTTCCGTCCCCGACGGACGTATCAGCAAACGCCCCGATCCGCTTAAGAGTTGCTCCGCGGCCACGATGCACCGGCGGATTTCCGGATCTTGCAGCACATCCGGACGAGCGCTATGCACGTTGACGAGAATCTGGGGATGGACCTTGAGATCGCTCGCCAGCTCGTGCAGCGTTTTCCCGGTGCGCGAAGTGATGCCGAAGATCGAAATCGCCGTCATCGGTCCATCGCCCGTCGTGTTGTGGCGAAAATCAATGATGTGTCCGGATTGCTCGCCGCCGAGCACACAGCGCTCTTCACGCATCTTCTCGAGCACATAGCGATCGCCGACGGCTGTCCGGAGCAGCGTGATGCCATCGCGCGCAAGCGTTTCCTCTAACCCCGCGTTGGACATGACCGTTCCGACAACGGTCTTTCGCGGCAGCTCGCCGCGCGCGTTCAAATCGCGCGCCAGCAAGAGCATCGCGTGGTCACCGCTCAATGCCGCAGCAGTTTCGTCCACGAACATCGCGCGATCGGCATCGCCGTCAAAGGCGACGCCGACGACTTGCGTTTCGCCTTCCGCCGCGAGCCGCCGTATACGGGCCTGAAGGGGACGCAGATTTGTTGCGCCGCATTCCACGTTGATCCGCGATCCGTCGGGTTCGCAATGCAGCTCGTGCACGGTTGCCCCGAGCTTGCGCAGCGCGTACGGCGCGTAGGCGTAGGCTGCACCGAACGCGCCGTCGACGACAATCGTCAGGCGGCTCAGATCCTCGGCGCGATCGTAAAGCTGCGCGTAATAGTGCTTTCCGAGGTTGAGCGCAGCGGAGATCGACCCGACCTCCGTGCCGGTCGGCCGCGGCAGATCGCTTTGGCCGATCAGCTCTTCGATCCGGTCCTCGAACGCGTCAGACAGCTTGAATCCATCAGGTCCGAAGAACTTGATGCCGTTATCCGCGACCGGATTATGTGAGGCGCTCAGCATAACGCCTGCAGCCGCGCCGGTCCGAACGACGATCGATGCGATCGCCGGTGTTGGAAGGATGCCAACGCTGACGACGTCGCGTCCCACCGAAGCCATGCCCGCAGCGATCGCGGCTTCAAGCATCGGGCCGGAGAGACGCGTGTCGCGTCCAACGACGATCGGCTTGTGCCGTTCGCTCTGCTCAGCAAGGACCGTTGCGCCCGCGCGCCCGACCGCGAATGCCAGTTCGGGGGTGAGATCGGCGTTAGCGACGCCGCGGATGCCGTCCGTGCCGAAGAGGCGGGTCAAGGCGTGCGCGTTTCGCCGGTCGCGCGCAAGAAATGGGCCTGGACGCGCACGAGGTTGGGGACGACTTGCACGTCCGCAATCTCCTGGCCGTTTGAGCTGACGGCAATCGGGCGAATCATTGCGTCAAAGTTTGGCGCGTTCGCTTCGAGCGGCAAGTCCACGCGAACCGTGGCGACCTGCGCGAGCTGGTCCGTGGGACCGCGCACCACCGCCGTTGACGGCGTCATCTTGAAGGCGCTCACGACAACGTTGCTCTGACCGCCATAGTGGATCGCCAGCGGGAACGTCTTTTGATCGATCTTCGTAACGGTGAGCGTAATCGAAGCGGGACTGAGCGACTGGACCGCGATGCTGGGCGCAACCAGTTGCACCGGCACGTTGTAAACGCCCGTCGATCGGTTGGAGAGATCGATCACCGCTTTGATCTCTTCGGGACGGACCGGAGCGCCGCCGCGCTTGGGCGCGATCGTGACGACCGCCGCCTTATCGGTATAGCGCGCGAAGTAGCCTGGAGTCAGGTTCACTGCCGTTATCGGAACGCTCAGCTGCTGATCGAAACGCGCCGTAATGAACGGATTGCTCGCGAAGCGAAAGTACGCCCATCCGAGGATCGCCAGCGCCAGCGCCAAAAGTTTGAGCGAAAAGTTATGGCGTATGATCAGCGGCACGGTCGTCCACCTTGCGGCGCACGCGCGGAGCGGTAAGGCGCGTCCGCAGCTGCGTCACGAGACCCGAGGGAAGCCGGGGCGCCTCGCGGCGCGGCCGAGTCGAGGCGAGCAGGACGCGATAGAGACGGGTTTCGTCATCGATCGGACGCGAAAGCTTGCCGTCGCGCGCGACGCAGATAGCTCCGCTCTGCTCCGAGACGACGACCACGACCGCATCGCTCTGTTCGCTCAAACCGACCGCCGCGCGGTGGCGCGTGCCGAGCCGTTCTTCCAAAAGTTGCTCGGCCAAAGGCAAAAAACAACCGGCGGCCTCGACGATATGCTCGCGCACGATCACGGCGCCGTCATGCAAGGGCGAACGCGGAGCGAAGAGCGAGAGCAGCAGTTCGCCTGAGAGCTCGGCGTTGAGAATGGTGCCGCTCTCCATGAACTCACGCAGGCCCGTCTGCTGTTCGATAACGATCAAAGCGCCGGTTTTCGTGCGTGCGAGCAGAAAAGCGGCGTTGGCGATCGTCGCAAGGCTGCACTCGTCCCGATTCGCCGGCCGATCGGGACCGCCCAGACGAAAGAATCCGCCGCGACCCAATTGTTCGAGTGCGCGACGCAGCTCCGGCTGAAAGACGATCGGCAGCATGACCGCTGCTCCAAGGACGATCAGCTGCAAGATCGTGCCGAGCAGCAGCAGGTGCAGGACGTTGGCGATCGCCAGCAGCGCAACGAGGACGAAGACGCCGGTCAAGATCTGAACGGCTCGCGTCCCACGGATCAGCGTGAGCAAGTAATAGATCAGCACGCTGGTCGCCAAAATGTCAAACACGTCGGCCGGTCCGACGTACTGCAGCAGGTTATTCCACATGTTTGACCTGCAGGAGCATTTCCAGGATGCGATCGGGAGCGAGCTCCGGCGCCTGCAAACCGTCGGCCGCTACCGACGCGACGACTGCAACCGGCAACGGCGAGAGCAGCTCGGCATGGCGATGTCCCGCAAAGCGCCGCAGCTCGACGTCGACGAGTTGCATGATGAATGAAAACGGCGTAACCGAGGGTGCAAGTTCCACGATGGCTCTGCCGCCGATCGCTTCGCATGAAAGCACGCCGGCCGGCGCGCCCCTGCCGCCCAGCGCAGTCTGCAGAAGCGGCAAGGCATCCTGCGGCGCGGGTTCAATTGCAAGAGCAATGATCGCCTCGGTGAACCAGCGCCCTGAAATCAGCGGCTCCACTTCCGCAGGTTCCAGTGCTTGGGAACCTTCGATCAGCGCGTAGGTACGCCCGATTGAAGGCGAACTCATAAAACGCGCCGAGGCGCCCAACGGCGACAAACGCTCGCCGATAGCCGCTCGGGCGGCATCATCCAAAACCGCATTCAAGCGCACGGTTCGCGACCATTGCATGGCTTATGCATCGTTAGCCGCGTGAATCGAACGTTCCCGGCGCTCGTTGTTGCGGTCGGCAAAAATTCAGTTTGGCTTGCGCTCGAAACGGAAGAGCAGCCAAGACTCGGCGCGCTCAAACGCTCGTCGGGAAAACGCGTCATGCTCGTTCCCGGCGATCGCGTTGAAGCGCATATCCTCGAAGACGGAGGAACACTGGTCGATCGTGTCTTGCCGCGCGACTCCGCACTCGCGCGCAGAACCGTTGAAGGGCGTTCAAAGACGCTGGCCGCGAATGCGGACGCCATCGTCACCGTCACGTCGCTCGCTCATCCACCTCCTCGCCTGCTGATTCTTGATCAGCTTTTAGCCTACGCTGAACTCGAGGACGTTGCGGCGCTGGTCGTGTTCACCAAACCGGATCTCGATGAAGGCGGCATTGGCCATGAGCTGACCGAGCTGTACAGCTGGGTCGGATACGAGACGCTGACGATCAATCCGAAGATCGGACTCGGCGTTGAAGCGTTGCGGGCTTGGCTGGCCGGCCGGCGTGCATTGCTCAGCGGCGTTTCGGGCGTGGGCAAGAGCACGATCTTTCGCGCCTTGGGCGGGCAGAGTGCCGTCGGCGACCTCTCGCGCCAGGGTCTCGGCAGGCAGACGACGACATCTGCGCGCCTTTACCGGACCTCCGGCGGCTTCCTTATAGATAGCCCCGGCGTGACCGATTTCGGCTTAGGCGCAGTCGGCCGGGACGAGCTGGGAGCGGCGTTTCGCGAGATGCCGGCCCTGGCGGCACAGTGCCGCTTTCGCGACTGCACCCATTTGCGCGAGCCGGACTGCGCCGTCCGTGCGGCCGTCGCTTCGGGCGCTCTGCCGGAGAGCCGCTACGCGAGCTATTGCCGGATTCTCGAAGGCGGTGATACAATGCGCCCCGTGCCCGGCAAAGGAGCCTCATAGCGTGCCCAACATCAAAGCTGCGCAGAAGTGGATGCGGCAGACGGAAAAGCGAGCCGCCAGAAATCTGGACGCGAAGACGCGTCTGAAGACGCTTTTCAAGAAAGCCAAAGCTGCGGCCGATCCCAAACTCGTTTCGTCGGTCGAGGGTCAATTCGACAAGGCTACGCAAAAGGGCATCATTCACCCAAATAAAGCCGCGCGCAAGAAAGCTCGGCTGGCGCGCGCTACTCGCGCAACGGCCGCTCCCCCGGCCGCCAAGAAGAGCGCCGGCGCGCGCAAGAAAAGCAAGACCGCAAAGTAATCACGGATCGACGTTGATCGCGACCCGCGTCGCGCGCTGCTTGCTCGCGCGCGGCAGGATCAGCTCGCGCACCGCCGCGCGCATCGTTGCTCCGTCATCGTCCTTGAGCGCAATCCGAAAGCGCCACTCTTCGTTCATTCGGGCGATCGGGTAGGGGGCGGGGCCTAAGACCTCGCCGGCTCCAGCTTCGCACAGCGCCTGCGCGTACGCGCCGGCGGTCGCCTGCGTTTCGTTTCGATTCCGGCCGATGACGCCTAGATAGAGCAGCGCGCAGGCCGGCGGATAGCGTGACTGCGCGCGGTCGGCGAGTTCTTGCGCGGCGAAGCCTTCGTAGTCGTGAGCCGCCGCAAAGCGTATCGCCGGATGGTCGGGCGAGTACGTCTGCACGATCGCCTCGCCGGGACTTCCCCGGCCGCTGCGGCCGCAGACCTGGGCGATCAAAGCGAAGGATCGTTCCGCCGCGCGAAAGTCCGGCATATGTAACCCGATATCCGCCGCCACGACTGCGGCGAGCGTCACCGACGGAAAGTCGAGTCCTTTGGCAACCATCTGCGTGCCGACGAGCACGTCGCCGCTTTCGCCAAACTCATCCAAGAGCCGCGCGTGATCGCCGATGCGCGTCGTCGTATCGCTGTCCATGCGGACGATGCGCGTGTGCGGATAGAGCCGCTGCACTTCCTCTGCAACTCGCTGCGTGCCGACGCCGAACTCCCGGATGGCGTCCGATCCGCAGACTGCGCACCGGGACGGGAGCGCGCGCTGCGCGTCGCAGTAGTGGCAGCGCAGCAGACCCTCCCCGCGGTGCACCGTCAGCGAAACGGTGCAGCGATTGCATTGCGGCACGCTTCCGCACGAGCGGCAGAGCATGAAACTTGCGCTGCCGCGCCGGTTTACGAAGAGGACGCTCTTTTCGCGGCGCTTGAGGCGATCGTCGAGAGCTTGCGCCAATGGATCGCTGAAGATCCGGCGATTGCCTTCGTGGAACTGCGCCGCCATGTCGACGATCCGCACGCTGGGAAGCGTCTGGCGCGTGGCGCGCCGGCGCAGCGTCAGCAGCTCGCAAACTTCGGAGCGCGCCGCCGCATAGCTCTCGAGGGAAGGCGTCGCGCTGCCGAGCACCAGCAGACCGCCCTCCAAGCGCATTCGTTCGCGCGCGACCGTGACGGCATCGTAGCGCGGCGCACTCTCCTGCTTGTACGACGATTCGTGCGCTTCGTCGACGACGATCAGCCGCACATTTTCCAGCGGCGCAAAAACGGCGCTGCGCGCGCCCACGACGACGTCAACGACGCCCGCGGCGCAGGCCTGCCAGGCATCGTGGCGTTCGCGTTCCGAAAGCGCCGAGTGCAGCACCGCGACGCGCTCGCCGAAGGCTTGCTCGAACCGGCGCGCGGTTTGCGGTGTCAAGGAAATCTCCGGAACGAGAACGATCGCGCAGCCGCCGGAGCGCACCACCTGCTCAATGGCTTGGATGTACACGAACGTCTTGCCGCTGCCGGTGACGCCGTAGAGCAGCGTTTCGTGGAAGCCCCCGCCGTTTAAGCGTTCGCGCAGCGCAGCTATCGCGCGGTGCTGCTCCTGCGTAGGCGTGAACAGCTGCGGCGCAGGTTCCCGGTGAAGGCGCGACGGCTGTGGCGCTATCGCTTCCTCACGGATTGCGCCGGCTTTGATCGCGCGAGCCAGCAGAGGATTGGAAAAACCGGCCAGCAGCGCGTCGGCTCGGGGCACGCCGGGATTGTCGCGCACGAACCTCACTAACAGCGAAGCCTTCGGTCCACGCACCTCGCCGCTGCCGGGCTGAAGCACTTTGACGCGATACTCTTGCGTGCGAGGCCGCATGAAGGCGCGCGCGCGCCGCATGTCGCCGCTTCGCACCAGCGCCGTGATCGAACGCAGCAGCGTGCGCCGATCTCCCGCGCGCCGCGCTTCGGGATGGCGCAGGAGCTGTTCGAGCGTGAAGCCTTCGGCAAACTCTTCCCAGATCAAACGCAGCAGCCGTTTGGGAACGGCGCTGTATCGCTGGGGGGACGGTTTGTGGACCGTGCGCACAAACGTGTCGACGGTGCGCGGCAGTGCCCCGCTCAGCACCACCGCATGCAACGCCTCCCCGAGCGTGCAGACGTAGCGGTCCGCGACGAACCGGGCAAGCTGCAGGCCGAGTGCGGTGAATGCGCGCGGAACGTCGAGACGCTCCACAATCGGGCGCAATTGTGCTTGCGGATCAGACCGCCGCGCAGGCGATACGACGAATCCGAGATGCTGGCGCGAACCGAGCGGCACGCGCACGACGTCGCCTATCTGCAAGTCCAAGTCGCGTCCATCGTAGGTGAGCGGCAGATCGACGCGCGACGATCGAATCGTTACGAGAACGTCAACCGCGCACGCTAGCGGAATTCAGATCCTCCCGGCGGCTGGGCGATTCGTTCCAGGACTCGAAGCACCGATCGATCCTGCACCCTGACGCCGTATTCGACGTCTCCTATCGCGCGCGGCAGGACGAAGCGCAGGCGATCGTTGCGTCTCTTCTTGTCCGAGGCCATCGCTGCGAAGATACGCGCGGGAGGCTCGCGCGTCTGCCACGGCAGCTTCAAGAGCGCCAGCAAAGTGAGAACGCGAAGGTGCTCTTCGCGTGAAAACCGTCCGGTGCGCAGCGCGAGCAGTCCGGCCGCGCGCAAGCCGATTGCGACTGCGGCGCCGTGCGAAACGCGATAGCGCGACGCGACTTCGATGGCGTGGCCGAAGGTGTGGCCCAAGTTGAGCGTTTCGCGCAAGCCGCGCTCGGCGCGATCGTCTTTGACGATCATCGTCTTGACGGCGACTGCATCTGCGACGACCGTTTGCCACGGCCAGCGCCAAAAGGGATGCGCCGCCAGCGTTTCGAGCGATCCGAAGAGATCGTAGCCCTCGACGATTGCAACCTTTAAGACTTCAGCCAGTCCCTCGCGCAGATGCCGGAAGGGCAGTGTGCGCAGCGTTTCGACCGGCGCGAAAACGGCGAGCGGGTCGGCGAAGCGGCCGACTGCGTTTTTGGCGCGCACCGAATCGACGCCGGTCTTGCCCCCGATGGCAGCATCCGCCATTGCGACCAGCGTGGTCGCGACGTGTGCATACGGGACGCCGCGCTGATATGTCGCAGCCGTGAAACCAAAGAGATCCGCAGCGACGCCCCCGCCGATGCCCAGCAGCAGCGTTGAGCGATCGGCGTGCAGTTCGATGAGGCGTTCCACGATACCATCGACCAAGCGCAAGCGTTTGCGCCGTTCGCCAAGAGTGAACGGAAGCACGGCGCGCAGACCGCGCATGCCGGCGGTCAGCCGGCGGGCGTACTCTTCAACGTTGGCGTCGCACAGGACGATGAACCGCTCGACGTCCCGTTCGCGCAGAAACCTTCGCAACGGTTCGCGCGCGGCATTCGCCACGACGATCGGATAGCCCAAGTCGCGGTTCTCGATCGCTTCATCGGGGCTCACAGATTGAGTTTCTTGCGATGCATCCACTGGGTGATGCGATCGACCACTTGGGCCGGCGTCAAGGTTTCCGCTTCGACGACCAGATCGGCATGGGCGTAGTAGGGAAGCCGATGCGCGTACAACTCTTTGATGCGGTGCAGCGACGGCGAAAGACCAAGCAGGGGCCGCACGCGTTGACTGCGCCGCAGGCGCGCCGCCGCCTGTTCGGGCGTAACCTTCACAAAGACGCGATAGGTTCGCTTCTTTAGCAGTTTGTCCGTCGGCTCGTGCGTCGTTGCGCCGCCGCCGAGGGCGATGATCCCCGGCGCGCCATCGGCAAGAACGCGTTCGAGTGTTTGAAGCTCGTACGCGCGAAACCGATCTTCACCTTGCCCGTAGAAGATCTCCGCGATCGCTCCGTGCTCGGCGGCGATCAGGTCGTCGAGATCGTAAAACGCCACGCCCAGGCGGCGCGCCAGCTTCTGTCCGATCGTGGATTTTCCCGAAGCCATGAACCCCATCAAGGCGACGTGGCGGATCACGCCGGTTCGGGGTTCTTCTCGAAAAGCGCCTGTGCCGCTACGGTGCTGCGCCGAAAATTGTCGAGCGTTTCGGCGATTGAGTCGCCGCCATATTTTTCGAGAACCGGGCCGGTCAAAGCAAGGCGCACCATCGCTTCGCCGACGATCGATGCCGCCGGAACGACGCAGACGTCGCTGCGAACGACGCTCGCCGGCGCGGCTGTGCCCTCATGCAGATTGACCGAGTCAAGCGGCCGCTGCAGCGTCGCCAGCGGTTTGACGCTGACGCGCAGAACGATCGGCTGACCGTTGGACATGCCGCCCTCGATGCCGCCGGCGCGATTGCCTGCGCGCTGCACGTTTCCGTTATCGATCGTAAAGGCGTCGTGCGCGCTGGAACCGGATCGCCGCGCGGCCTCCGCTCCCAACCCGACCTCCACCGCCTTGACCGTTTGCATGGACATGAGCGCGCCCGCGAGGATGCCGTCCAGGCGCGCACCGGGTTGACGATTGCTGCCGATCCCTGCCGGAATGCCGCTGACGCGCACCACGTAGCGGCCGCCCAGCGTGTCGCCGGCGCTTTTCGCGGCATCGATTGCCGCCATCATCGCGCGCGATGCTTGCGGATCGGGGCAACGGACTTCACTGCGTTCGATCTCTTCGGAGATCGGTTCATCTTCTGTCGCAATCTCCACGTCGCCGATGCGCACGACATACGACCGCGTCGCGATCCCGAGCGCTTGCAGAAACTGCGCGCATATCTCACCCAAGCAGACGCGCATCGCCGTTTCGCGCGCGCTGGCGCGTTCGAGAACGTTGCGCAGGTCGCGGTGCCGGTACTTGAGTGCGCCGGCATAGTCTGCGTGTCCCGGACGCGGGTTGGTGAGCGGCTCACCCCCTCCGGTGAGCGGATCCATCAACTCGCGCACGTTTTCAAAGTCGCGGTTGCGAATGACGACGGCAATCGGTGAGCCCAGCGTATACGATCCGCGCACGCCGGCGAGAAACTCGACGCGATCCTCTTCGATCTGCATGCGGCCGCCGCGACCGTAGCCCCCTTGGCGTAAGCGCAGCAGATCGTCAATGCGCGCGACGTCGACGCGCAGCCCGGCCGGGATGCCGTCGAGAATGCCGGCCAGGGCGGGTCCGTGCGACTCGCCGGCGGTCAGATACCGAAACACGCCGAAACCTTATGCCTGTCGCTCGGGGGAGCCTTCGGCGGCGGTGGAGGGAATGATGGTGCCACGATTAGGCCGAACGCTCACGCAACTTTAACGACGAACACCTCGTCGGCCGACATTCGCAACAACGCGGGACTTCCGACGGTTCCAGCGGGGCAGATCACGATGCATGCGAGCAGCGGCGACATCAAGACAAGCAACTAAGCCCCGCGTTCTCCATTGAGCGTTTCGGCGTGTTTAGTCTGCTGCGCGAGCGCGGGTAAGCGAAGTCCATGGCTACAACTAATCGTTTGGAAGACCTGACCGTTGCCATCCTGGTCGAGGATGGTTTTGAACAGATCGAGATGACCAAGCCCCGTGAAGCGCTCGATAAAGCAGGCGCGAAGACGGTGCTGATTTCACCGGGTAAGAGCAAAGTTCAAGGATTCAATCACGCCGACAAAGCCGACGCGTTTCCAGTCGACAAACAGCTGGAGCAGACGCGTCCCGAGGAGTACGGTGCGCTTCTTCTCCCCGGCGGCGTGCGCAATCCGGACAAGCTGCGAACGAACCGCCAGGCGGTCGAGTTCGTCAAATCGTTCGCCGATGCCGGGAAACCGATCGCCGTCATCTGCCACGGTCCCTGGACGCTCGTTGAAGCCGACGTCGTACGCGGCAGACGGTTGACCTCATGGCCCTCGTTGCAAACCGACATCCGCAATGCCGGCGGCACCTGGGTTGATGAAGGCAACGTGACCGATCAGAATATCACCTCAAGCCGCAAGCCGGACGACATTCCGGCCTTTAACGAAGCAATGCTGAAGCTCTTCGAACAATCGCGCACGCGCGGCGCGCAGCGCGTTCACGTCTGATCGAATCGGCGATGAGAAAATCCCGGCCTTACGGCCGGGATTTTTCGTTGGGGAACATCACGTGCGGCGTAATCAGGAAGACGATCTCGTCTCGCTGGTGCAGCCGCTGCTTGTTCTGAAAGAGCTTTCCTAACAACGGGATATCCGAGAGGCCGGGCACTTTGGTGATCGTTTCGGAGCTGATGTCGCGCAGAAGACCACCGAGCACAATGGTTTCGTCACTCTTTACCCGCAGCGTAGAATCGATTTTTCGATTGGCGATAATGGGATAGCCGCCGTTAAATCCTTCGATAGCGCTGTATTCAGGGTGAATCTCCGCCGTGACGCTCCCATCGGCTCCGATCGTGGGCGTCAGCCGCAACTTGACGCCCACGTCGACGAATTGGACTTGCTGGGCGCCGATGCCGGCATCGTAGTACGTGACAGGATAGGTCTGTCCAATGAGAAGGTCTGCTTCCTTATTATTGATGGTCACGAGTTTCGGCGTCGCCAAAATCTGCGCGTTGCCGCGGCTGATCAAGGCATTAAGCCGCGCGTTTATTGCGAGTGAATTTCGGGCGAAAGCGTAGGATGCGGCTCCGTCGGTGGGCTGTCCACTCAAATCATAGCCTCCGAACTCGATGCCCACGTTGCTTTGATCGTTTTCAGGTTCGACGTCGGCAACGCGGACTTCGAACAGGACTTGAGGAGCGGGTACATCGACGCTGCGGACGAAGGCGCCGGCAACGCGCTGCACGCGTTGGCTTCCGGAAACCAGCACGGCATTTTGGGCGTCATCGGCAATGTAGATGCCTTCGGGCAGGGCGGCTTTGAGGTGCTCTACCATTTCAGAGGGCCGCAGAAAGCGTACCGGATAGACGTGCGCGGATCCGTCGGCATACCTGCGGTTCATGGACTCGCCGTTGCCGACGATCAGCACGTTGCCATCCCGCTTAACCTGAAGATTATGTGATTCTGTCAGCACGGCGAGAGCACCGTCGAACGTCACGTCATGCAAATGGAGCGTTACTTTCTCCGATTCGACGGATGGTTCGGCAACAACGTTTTTGCCTGTGCCCGAGGCAATGAGGGACAGCACGTCTGCGAGGTCCGCGTTCCGGACGTCTATCGTGATGTGCGAGGCAGCCAGCGCAGGCCCTCGGCAGATCAGTGCAATTGCGAGAACGATGGCCAGCCGTTTCATCGTAGCTTCTCTCCGATGCTCAAAGAGCGCCCGTCGGCTAGAAATACCCTATGGTTTTTTATTCCGGTAATCCGCGATCCCGCGACCGCGTCGCCCACGGTGACGATACGCGTGCGTTGACCGTCATCGATTAATGCTCTTTGTGATGCGCCGCTGACGACCGCATAGAGCCGCACGCCGTTCGTTGGAGCGAGAAAGCCGATCGGTTGACCCTCACGCACGCGCAGACCAACGACGGCGCGGGTGAACCGAAGGCCGTTCGCTATCGAGCTGCGGCGGACTTTGGAAATTTGCGAAACGAAGGGATCGCGCAAGACGACCGGGAGTTGCATCGATGAGCGACGCGTTTTCGCCGTAGCGCTTGCGGGCGTCGGCGTTCCAAGAAGCAAGGCCGCGGCCAACGCACCAGAGATTCGCATCGCCAAGTTAGTGTGAGTCATCATATCCTCTCAGAAGATCGGCCACATGGATTGTAAACGGCTCCATGCGGACAGTTGCGTCCAGTATGGACGGGTTCGAAGCTTCACCGTGGGCTAGCAGCTCTATGGAAGCGACCCCGACCGGAGGGGCGCAATGGGCCATCGCTTGCAAGAATCCGATGAAGCCGATGAAGTGACCGCGCAGCCCGACGGCAACCGGCAACGCGGTCAGCCGGCCTTTCGCGACGCTGCGCGTCCGTTGTTCTTCAGGCTCTACGGTTGAAAGAACGAGATGCGCCTTGCGCGTGTCTGCTTCTAACGTGCGCAGCAGCAGCGCCATCGTCTTTGAGGGGTCGCCGCCGATTGCGTTTCTTTGCAAGTCTTTCCGGACTCGCCGCTGCGTCGCTTCCAACATCCCAAGGCGACCGATGATCCGGGCGTTGGCATCTGTCTTGATCTGAAGCGCATGCGTGATGCTTTGCGCTGCTCGAATCTGCGTCTGCATTGGTCGAACAAAGACGCAGTATTCAATCACCAAGAGACAGCAGGCCGCGGCGCAAAGCGAGCGGTTTTGCAGAGCCGGCGCAACGCGCCCGTGCTGGTTCAAGGCGCGGCGTCTCCAATGCGCAACGCATATTCGACGGTTCCCGAAGCGTCGACCCTGCGGGCGCTCAGGAGCACCGGGTTGTTGGACAAACCGGCATTGCCTAGACTTTCCATTGTATCTGCGAGAGCCGAGAAACTATCCGCTCGGCCGCCCAGACGAACGAGCGATCCCTCTTGTTTTAGCGAAACCAGCCAGCTTCGTGAAGGCAGCCGATTTGCAATCCGAATCAGCAGCTTCGCTTCCTTATCGCCCGAGGCGCGCAGTGCGTGCAGCTGCTCATCCAGTGATTGCATCAGAAAAACCCCATTACCGTAGATGTTTGCCCGCCGTAAGGCCCGTTCACTGACTTCGTAGGATGCGCGCGTCGCCTGGAGCGCTTCGTCTGCGCGGTGCAGCCGGACGGTTTGCACGATCGCGCCCAAAGGCGCTGTCAAAGCGCTCATGAGTAGTGCAAGTGCCCCGATACGCATGTTCCGCCCGCATGCAAATGCGATCCATTCGCGGACGGCGTGCGCGCGCGGGTCCCGCAGGTAATCAAATGCAATCACGCCGTTTGCCATAGACACAGCGCCGCTGCAAGCGTCCAGTCGGGCGCGGCGGCCTCAACGACGTCCTCCGCGTATGGCGAGGTTCGAAGCAGATCCGTAACTGCAAACTCGCACAAGGAACCGGTGGCGGTTTCCAAGTCGGCGCAAAACCCGTCAAGACGTGCCCCGTTTCCAAGCAGTCCAATCCGGCGAAGCTCAGCCAAACGCTTCGCCTGACCGACGAGATCTAGCAGCTCGTTGAGGAGGCATACGCGTCCCGCCTCACCGGCGCCGGCGGTGCCATGAAGTCGTTTGCGGTTCTCCGCAGTTGTTTCGTCGATGCTGAGATCGCGAGCTATCGCTCCCGTCACCGTTGCACCGCCGGCGAAGACGTGAAAACAGCTGGGGACGTGGCGTGAGAGAACGTGTACGGTCGTCCGGCGTTGTCCCACATCGATCGCTGCATCGTAATGGCGCAGTACCCGCTTGAGCGCGCAACCATCGTAGTCGATCGCGAGGGGCTGCAATCCTGCGCTGCGTAGTGCCTGCCGGCGCGATGAAACCGCTTTAGTCCGTGCGATGCCCAGGGCCCACGATCCGCTCGATCGATCCGCCGCTTGCATGCGAACGATCGCTTCAGCGACCGGAAAATCGACGTAGCGTTCGGCCTCGAAACGGGCGCATCGCTCGCGTTCGACACCGGTCATCGTGGGAAGCGTGATGGTCCGCAGCACCGCATCGGGCTCGCCGACAGCGCAAACGCACCGACGCTCCGGCGTCCGAAGCTCTTTAACGGCATCTTCAAGAACCGCTGCGACGAAGTTCGGTTCAGTCACGGCGCCCGCATCGATGACACCGGAGGGCACGTCTCGCGTCGCGACGGCCTGCAGTTTCGTTTCCTTCCCTGTGCTAGCGGCGAAGGCAACCCGTACGCGCGTTGTGCCGAAGTCGACTCCGAGCGGCAAGGTTCGGATCTTCATGTCAGTGCGTGGCGCAGGACAACGCTCACCGTTGCTGCCGTCAAGAACGGAACAAAGGGGACGGCGTCGCCGCGATGTGCCGCGCCGCGCGCAAGCTGCACGACGGCGAAGATTGCACCGAAGATAAAAGAGATACCGATAGCATTCAATCCGGCCGCGGTTCCTAGTGCGCCGCCGATGCAGCCGCCCAGCTTCACATCGCCGAGCCCAATACCGCGCCCCTTCGTGAGTGCAAAAAGCAATACGAGAGCTCCGGACGCGGCGGCAGCTCCCTTGAGGCTGGAAATCATTTGTCCTGCAAATGCTTCGCAGAGCAGAATCGCGGCCAATGTGGGCAGCGTCACCATATCGAATGCGAGACCGGCTGCAAGATCGGTCACTGTGCAGACTGCCAGGCATGCGAGCAAAAGGAGCGTTGCGCATGCGGATAAGCCGCCGATCAAGGTTTATGCTCGGCGAGCGCGCGAGCCGCCGGAAGGTATCCCGGACGCGATCGGAGGGCGGCGCGCCAAAATGCGGCACCGGTTGCGCGGCTACCCGAACGGTATGCGCACCAACCCGCAAAAACTAAATCGCGCGCACGCTCTTCGCCGTTGCTGACCCGCGCCGCATTCGCGAAGTCAGCGCGCGCGAGCCGGAGTGTTCCCGCGAGGAGATGGCAAAGCGCGCGGTCCTCCAAGATTGACGGATCAGCCCCATGCTTCGAAAGGAATGCTGTCGCCGCACTCGCGCAGGCAGACAATGATGCCGCCGTTCGCTGCTGGGCATCGGTGAATGTAAGGCGGTCCACGGCAAGGTTTGAATTGGAATCGATCATCGCTGCGCGAGCGTAGAACGTCTTGGCGCGTTCGATCTTTCCTCGAACGAGAAATTGATCGCCGCGAGCCACGAGCGCCTGCGCGAGCTGCGGCCTAAACAGCCCCGCAGCGATCGCGAGCGCCAGAGCAGCGACACAGATGCTGCGGCTCGACGAAAACTGTGTCTTCATGCAAGAAGCCCATAATATCCGGCAATCCAAAGCATCAGCGCTCCCCGCATAACGCGTAATGGCTGCCGAAAGCTCTCTCGTCTAAGGAAATGGAAGACGGCGGCGCCTGAAGCGCCTGCTACGAGCACCGGAACCTCGTGGCCAAGAGCGAAAGCCGAAAGCAGCCACGCGGTGCGTAATGGTTCCGTAGAGGTTCCCGCCACGAACGCAAGGACCGACAGGCAGCACGGAGAGACGATGAGAGTTGAAAGGCTGCCGAGAAGTCCCACAGCGCTCAACGATATGGGGCTCTTGCCGCTTTCGAAGCGGCCGCAAGAAACATCGCTCCGCACAGTTGTGGAGAAGCCGACAACAGCGAACGCAGCAGCCGCGATCGCGTAGGTAAACCGCGATATGCCGCCTGCGAACAAAAAGACCGCTGAGGCGGTTCCCAGGCCGGCATACGTAAGGATTCCGCCCATGGCAAAGGTTATGATCGCTATACAAGCACGGCGGCGATGACGATCTGTTGCGAAACCGGTCGTTGCAACGAGCCGTGAAGCTCCGCATGGGCCCAAACTTGAAACGGCACCGGACCCAAAAAGCAGCAGCGGCGATGGGTCGCTCAAGAGCCCGCCTGTGCCGACGTAGCATAGCCGTTCTTGTTGTCGTACTTGAGATGCGTGTTCGAAGTGCCGGGCGTAATGTTTTGCAGTGTCGCAGGATCATGCGTGCCGGGACACCAGATCGTGTAACCGGCAATACCGCCGTTGCTTGAGGCCTGTTGTGTCGAGAGCATGTAATAGGCGCTCGCGCCGGCAGCCGGGTCCTCCGGGACCTGATTGAGATACCCATTCATTTGGCCGGTTGTAAAAGCTGCGTCTACGTTCGTGCGAGAGGCGGCCGGATAGAACTGCTTGTCCGTATAGAAAAGCTCGAGCGCCGTGGCAATGGTCTTGATGTTGCCGATACATGCGGCGGTCTGTGCCTGCGCTCGCGCGCGCGTAAAGTTCGGGATGAGTATGGCGGCGAGGATGGCGATAATTGCAACGACGACCATCATTTCGAGCAGCGTAAAAGCGCGCTGCCGTGCATGTCGAGCTTCGTTCGGTCTCATCTCGCGGTGAAGTGCCCGGCTAGCCTTTTACCGAGACGCAAAGCGGCCGCATCTTCTTCAGCGCGCCTCGATGAATGCGCGAGATGTGCCGGCGCGAATACCCGGTTCGGTTCGCTACTTCCGATTGGCTATAGCCGCTTCCGTACAGCGCGAGAACCACAACCCGTTCCGCGTTGCTCAATGCGCTGAGAGCAGACTGCAAGACGAGATAGTCGCTTCTTCCTTCAATGGCGTCGTGGCCGGCGATATCGCGAGCCGTTCCGTCCAATGATTCAGCAACCGCGCGCTCCCGGAAGAGCTGAATATCGGCGACTGTTCGCGTGTCCACTCCAAGGCTCGCCGCCATCTCGGCTGCTGTAGGCTCGCGACCCAAAGAGGCGACGACGCGGTCGTAGATTGCCCCGCACCGACGTTCGAGTTCCCGAATGCGCCGTGGGGGCCGAACGAGACGTTCGTGATCGCGGACATAGTGCATCAACTCTCCGATGATGAAGAGCCAAGCGAAAGCCTCGAACGGCGTTTTCAATGTTCGATCGTAGCGATCGTAGGCTTTGATCAACCCAATGGCGGCAATCTGCAGTAAGTCGGCGCGCTCGAGGCCCGGCCGTAAGAACCTTCTAGCTGCGCGCGTGCAGAGGTAGTGGTAGCTCCGAACGGCGTGATCGCGACTCTCAGGCGCACCAAACGCTTCCATCATTTTAACGCTCCAATTAGGGAGTACAGCGGAATGAACACCGAAGCGAGTATGAACGCTATACAGCCGCCCAACGCCATCATCAGCAAAGGCTCAATCGCCGCACCAAGGGATGTCAGCATAGCTTCCGTTTCAATCTCGTAATAATCGGCGGCATGAAGCAGCATCCGATCGAGTGACCCGGTTTCCTCGCCGGCGCGCACGAACTGTTTGAAAATTGGTTCAACGAACTCGGAGCGGCCTAGGGCTTCAGAAACGAGCGCTCCGTGGCTCACAGCTACCGCGGCATCGCGAAGCGTCTGGGCGAAGATAATGCTTCCAGCGGCGTCTGCGACAGCATTCAGAGCGGCTACGACTCCGACTCCGGATTCGAGTAACGTGCCAAAGATTCGCGCCGCGCGGGCAAGAGAGGACTTCCGCGCGATCGTTCTCAGAAGCGGTATTCTCAAGCGGATCGCGTCGATGGCGCGAGACCCGGTACGAGATGATCGCGCCTGCGCAATCGCAGCCGCGCCTCCAGCGCATACTGCGGCCGCAGCGATGCCCGCCTGCGGCGAGCGCAGGAACTCGCCCACGCCGATCAAGAGCAGAGTGATGTGCGGCAACGGCGCGTGAAGCTGCTCGTACATCGAGCGGAACATCGGGACGATCGAGGTCAGGAGAAACAGCACCAACGCGATTGCAGCGACGCCGACGATCGCTGGGTATGTCAGCGCTGCGCCGACGCGCTTCCTAAGGGCGCGTTCTTGTTCCAGGGTCTTAGCCAACCGGCTGAGCACGCGGTCGAGCGAACCGCCGAGCTCACCGGCGCTGATTGCGGCGATGATATGGGGTGAGAACTCCTTCGGATGGCGGCTCAACGCTGCCGCCAGTGACAAGCCGCTTTCGATGCCGCTCTTGACCGACCGGAGCGACTCTCGCAGCCGCGTGTTTGAAGTTTGCTCTTTTGAAGTTTGCTCTATCGTTACGTCGAGGGCGCGAGGAACGGTAATTCCAGCGCCGCAGAGCGTGGCGAACGCCCGAAAGAAGGCAACGAGCCGAGCGTTTGAGATCGGCATCCAAGCGGCGCACGCCGCTACGGCGCCGCGTACGGTTTTCGCGGGCTCGAGCGCGGTCAGGTAAAGAGCGCGGACACGCAGATTCGCAGCGGCTGCGCTGCGAGACGGGGCGGCAATTGAGCCTCGGACGATTCGTCCCCGAGCGTCTCGCGCCGCATAGTAGTACAGTCCGCTCATGGTGTCGGCGAGCCGATGTCGTCGAGCTGCTCCGTTGCTGCAGCCGCTTCTTGCGCCGCTACCTCTCCGCGCACGACGAGATCGCGCAAGTGCGATTCCAACGTTTGCATGCCGCTGTGGCCGCTCGTGACCATCACGTTTCGAAGTTGGTGCGTTCTGCCGTCTCGAATCAACGCCCGGACGGCCTGGTTTGCCAGGAGCACCTCGGCCGCGCATCGCCGGCCAGCAGCTCGCGCCCGCGGAATGAGGCGCATGCAGATGACTCCAAGCAGCGATTGGGCCAACTGGACTCGAGCTTGCATTTGAGCGGCCCCGTCGAAGGCCCCGGTGATTCGATCGATGGTCTGGGCGGCATCTGCGGTATGCATCGTCGCAAACACGAGGTGGCCCGTTTCCGCTGCGAGCAAAGTCGCCGAAATCGTTGAGGCATCGCGCATTTCGCCAACCACGATTACGTCGGGATCGCACCGCAGCACGCCGACGACTGCTGCGGCGAAGCTGGCCACGTCCTTCCCGACCTCTCGCTGATCGACCACGGACCGCGCATTGTCGTGACGGTATTCAATGGGGTCTTCGATGGTTACGATGTGTTTTGCTTGCGTCGCATTGATGTGATCGACAACGGCAGCAAGAGCCGTCGTTTTCCCGCTGCCGGTTGGACCCGAGACAATGACCAGCCCATGCGCCGCACGTGAAAGATCCTCGAGAGCACGCGGCAGCTGCAGCGATTCCATTTTTGGCATTCCCTTGAACAGCAGCCTCACGGCGAGGGCGTTGCCATTGAAGGTGCGATAAGCATGAATGCGGACATCACCGGCACCTGAATCGGCATGCCGAACGCTTACGTCGCCGACGCCATGTAGTTGTTTGCGCGCTGGAGCGTCTAGGGTTGCATGAAGCATCGCTTCTATCTCACCCTCCGCAATTGCGACTGTACTTTGTGCGCTCAGTTTTCCGTCCACCCGAAACACCGGCGGGAACCCTGTATGGAGATGGATGTCTGAAGCGCGGCTTAAGCGCCCAAACTGAAGCGCTTCTTTCAGCCGGGTCTCTCCGAGAGCCGCGCTCATCCGAAGGTCCCGACTCGAAGTGCGCGTGCAAGCTCGTCTGCACTCGTCTCGCCGTCGGCGGCTAACCGCATGGCGCTTTGCGCGAGCGTTTCAAAGCCGCCGGCCAGAGCTATGCGCTCCAGGTCACCCGCCGGAGCGCCGCGGCCTATGGCGTCGCGAAGCGCATTGTCGATGACGAGTACTTCGAAGATGCCGGTTCGCCCGGAGAATCCGCTATCGGAGCAGTGCACGCAGCCGCGACCGCGCTGCGTTTGCGCGCCCGCGGGCAGCCGACAGCGCCTGCAGAGAAGCCGCACCAGCCGTTGTGCGATGATCGCGCTCATCCCAGCGGCCAAGGTTTGACGCTTGACCCCCAGCTCGATCAGTCGATCGATGACGCGCAGCGCATCGATGCTATGCAGCGTTGTAAGTACGAGCTTGCCGGTCAACGAAGCCGCCGCGGCGATTGATGCCGTCTCTGCATCGCGCGTTTCGCCGACCATCACGACGTCAGGATCTTGCCGAAGCACTCCGCGCAACGCCGTGGAGAAGTTCAAACCTGCGCGTGGGTTGATCTGTACCTGCGTGACGCCGGACAAGTATACTTCCACCGGATCTTCGATACTGCAAATGTTTTGCGCCGGCACATTGCGTTCGGAAAGCGCCGCATAGAGCGTTGTCGTTTTCCCGCTCCCGGTGGGGCCACTTACGGCGATGAATCCTTCAGCGCCCTTAAGCGCGCAGCGAAAGCGCTCTATCTGCAAGGCAGTCATGCCAAGACGAGCAAGACCGTGAACAGTACCGGTAAGCTTCAGCAGCCGCACGACGAGCTTCTCGCCGTGCACGGTCGGTAGCGAACTCACGCGAGCGTCGATCGACCGTCCACAGCTTTCGAATGCGTAGTGTCCGTCTTGAGGCTGCCGCCGATCGGCGATGTCCATACCGGCAAGCAGCTTCAGCCGCAGCAGCGTCTGCGCGAAGAGCTCTTCGGATAGCCTTCCTGAGTTGCGAAGCATCCCGTCGACTCGATACCGGATGCGTCCGCCGTCAGGGGCGGGCTCGAGATGGATGTCCGAAGCGTCTGCCGCAACTGCGCCTTCGTGTATTTCATCCACGGCCCGCACGGCCGGCGCGGCATCGGACGACGCGAAGCCGTATGCTTCCTTTAGGCGCGCGCGAATCTCCGACCGATGGGCGCGCACCGCATGAACGCGCATCCCGGTTGCAAAGCGAATGCGATCGATGGTGTCGCTGCCTTCGCCCTCCGGCAGGGCTACAGTAAGTTCATTCTCGTCCGCGGAAAGCGAGAGAACATCGTGAGCCAGCGCGAGCGCCTTGGGAATTCGAGCGATTGCTCTGGGCTCAGGAGAATGCGTCGCAAGATCGACGAATTCAACATCGCCACTGTCGACAACAGACACACCCACCACCTGTTCGTAGACAATGCGGGGAACGGCGACTCATGAGCGCCGCGGCCCGATACTAAAGATGTATCACATGCTGTCAAGCTGTGAATAACTCACGCGAAGCGATCGTCGTTTGCCGGCTCGGCTCACGTGAAGGGCTGAATCGCTATCGGCGTGTGCTGAAGCGCTGCGTTCTTACGGGATTCGGATCCTTGAAAGGCATCTGGTGCGTGAGCGGCGCCGTGCAAGCGCGCGTTCGGCAAGCGGTCAAGTCGGGCACGAAGCTGATCGTCGTCATCGGCGGTGACGGAACGCTTTGCGCAGCGGTCGCGGAACTCGTGCACGCGAAAACGACGCTGGGCGTCATCCGTTCGGGAAGAGCGAACAGCTTTGCGTTGAGCTTAGGGATTCCGAATGACGTAGAAAAGGCGATCGAGATCGTCGCTGCGGGCCACGTGGCGCAGGTCGATGTCGGGTGTTTGTCTCCTAGCTAACCCCGATAGCGCAAGAACGCCGGCACCTCGATGTCGTCGAGATTGACCGGCGCGACCGCGTCCACTTTGGTGTCGGCGAAGTTGTAGGACTGCGCAGCGCGCGCATGGGCGCGCGGTTGCCCAAAACCTGCCGCCAGCACGGTAACGCGGACTTTGCCCGCCATGTTGGGATCGATCGACGCGCCGAAAATAATCTGCGCCTCACCGTCGACCGAGCGGCTGATCATCTCCGCGGCTTCGTTGACTTCGTACATCGCCATGTCGGGACCGCCGGTGATGTTGAAGATCACGCCGCGGGCGCCGTCGATCGAAGTCTCGAGCAGCGGCGACGCGATCGCTTTTTGCGCCGCATCGGCGGCGCGGTGCTCGCCCGTGCCTTCGCCGATGCCCATCATCGCGCTGCCCGCATCGCTCATGATCGTCTTCACGTCCGCGAAGTCGAGGTTGATCAGACCCGGCTGGGTGATCAGATCGGAGATGCCTTGAATGCCTTGGCGCAGCACTTCATCGGCGAAGCCGAAGGCTTCGTTGAGGGGCGTGCGCTTTTCGATCACTTGCAGAATGCGTTCGTTGGGAATCGTGATCAAGGTGTCCACCTTCCCTTCGAGTTCATTGATCCCGGTCTCGGCAATCTGCATCCGCTTGCGCCCCTCGAACGCAAAGGGCTTGGTGACGACCGCGATCGTGAGCGCGCCCGAGTCATGCGCGATCTCCGCGATGATCGGACCTGCGCCCGTGCCGGTGCCGCCGCCCATCCCCGCGGTGATGAAGACCAAGTCTGCGCCGTCGAGCACCATCGCAAGATCCTCGCGTGAATCTTCGGCCGCTTCGCGCGCGAGCGTCGGATTGGCGCCCGCGCCCAGGCCGCGCGTGAGACCGCTGCCGATCTGCACCGTGTTGTCCGTCAGCGCGCCGCGCAGCGCTTGCACGTCCGAGTTCACGGCGTAAAACTCGACGCCGGAGAGGCCGGCTTCGATCATGCGGTTCACCGCGTTGCAGCCGCCCCCGCCTACGCCGACCACTTTGATCGCCGCGGCGTGCTCGGGAACGTAGCGCTTTGCATCAGGCATGGTGGCTGTCTCCTCGCGAAAGAGTGATGGTTCGTTCAATTCCAAAGGTCGCCAAGCCAGGATCGGATCTTTGTCATGGCGGTCGAGCTGCGTTTGCCGTACGCGTGATTTTCCATGCCGCCGTTCGGTCCGAAGAGCACGAGGCCGATCGCGGTCGCATACTCCGGCTGCTTCATCGCCTCGTTCAAGCCGGCGATCGCGCTGGGCAAGCCGACGCGGACCGGGAGCCCGAAGACGTCCTCGGCGATACCGTCGATGCCGCGCAGGTGCGCGCCGCCGCCGGTCAGCACGACTTCGGCGAGCACGAGGTCGCGCGGAACGTTCTCGACGATCTTCGCGCGCGCCATCTGCAGCGTTTCGAGGACGCGCGGCACGACGATGGCGCGCAGCTGCGAAGAGGTGGCATCCTTCGTGCTTCGCCCGTCGAGCGCTTTGACGGGAAAGGAAACGCCCGTATCGTCGCCTGCCGCAATACCGTACGCGCGCTTGATCTGCTCGGCTTCAGCGGCGGTGGTTTTGAGCCCAAGCGAGATGTCGTTGGTCAGAATGTTGCCGCCGATCGGCAGCGTGGAGGTGAAGATCGCGCCGCCGCCGCTGTAGACCGCAATGTCCGTCGTGCCGCCGCCGATGTCCAAGAGCACGACGCCGACCTGTTTCTCCTCCGGCAAGAGCGTCGCGGCCGAGCTGGCCAGCGGTTCGAAAACTAGACCCGCGGCTTCGAGTCCGGCACGATGGACGCACTTGAGCACGTTGGTGATGAACGAGGTGCCGCCGGTGATGATATGCGTGTCGACTTCCAGCCGGCCGCCGGCCATGCCGATCGGATCTTCGACGCCGTCTTGCCCGTCGACGGTAAAGTAGCGCGGCAGCGCGTGAATGATCTGCCGGTCGGCCGGAAGGTTGATGATCTTGCTGGCTTCGACGACGCGGCGCACGTCGCCGGCCGCGACTTCCCGATCCTCACCCTGCACCGCTACGACGGCGCGGTTGTTCGTGCTGCGGATGTGCTCCCCGGTGACGGCGACGTAGACGTCGGCGATGTGCACGCCGGACATGCGCTCCGCCTTTTCGGTGGCGGCTTCGATCGACTTGATCGTCTCGTCCAAATCGGTGACGACGCCCTTGCGCATCCCCAGGGAAGGCGCCTCACCGTAGCCGATGATTTCGAGACCGGCGGGCCCGTCGGCGGCGACGACCGCGCAGGTCTTCGTCGTTCCGATGTCCAGGCCCGCAAGGGTCTCGTGCTTCATCCGCACTCCTTTGGCACCATATATTGTGTGCCGCTATGCTAAACCCTACAAGGGATAGCGGCTCTCGGGTTCGACTCTTGCTTAGCCCGACAGAGAGCGTCTCCTTGCGAGCAAGCTGTGAGGCGTTGTGAACAAGTGGAAAAAGTTGCGAGCTGCCCCTGGAAATCGGTGCCGCTCTTGCGCTATTATTTTTACTTGCTGCTTTTCCGGGGAGATTTTGCCGCTGCGCACAACGCTCGTTCTCTCAATTCTTCTGACCGCGTTCGCTGCGCGCGCAGTAGCCGCGCCGGTCAATGTCGCCGTCGATCCGTCACAGATTCCTGACGGCACGTATAGCGCGACGGTCGAGCGGATCGTCGACGCAAAACACATCGTCGTGCGGCTCGACAATGGAACGGAAGCTGCGCTGAGCACGTCGCGCGCGAACGTGGATTTCACGAAAGCGCATCCCAACGATCACATCAAACTTTCGCTGATCAAAGGCGCGGTCGCCGTTTACGCGACCGGGCAGTAGCTTCTAACCTCTAGCGATACACGACGACGGGCGTCCGTGGGCTGCGCAGATCCACGGACGCAATTTTGCGCCCGTGCCCTCCGGCCTGCGACAAAATCGGATCGATCATGCGCGCTTTGGCAGCCAGGTCACCATCGTCGCCTAACATGACGTGCACGCCGGTCCGCGTTATCGCGACCAAATCGCCGAAGCGATCGAACTGTTCGCTGGCTACCGCAACATGCGCCGCGCGCAAGGTTTGATAATCCGCGCGTAAGCGCAACAAGTCCCGGGGGCGAAGAAACGAACCCGCCTGCAGCTGCGGATTTGATTTCACAACGAAAAACGGCAGCGCCGTAGAAGGATCCGTCGCAGGCTCGAGCACTCGCAGATCGCGATCGATGATAGCGGAATCCTGCGGCGTGCGGACGATCGCGTAGGGCACGCGCTCCGTTACCGCGATCTGGATCGTCGCCGGCGGAATTCGATGGACCCGCACACTTGCGATATAGGGAATCGCCGCAACTCTACGTGCCTCGGCGCCCGTATTTTGGAGCCAAATGTTCAAGCGCGGCGATATCGCGGCCCCCTGCGCAATCTCTTGCGCCGGCACGATGCGATTGCCCGCGATGACAATCCGCTTCGGCAAGAAGCCTTTCCACGTCGCTGCGTAGTAGCCGGCTGCGCCTGCTGCAACGACGAGCACCACAAGCAGAACCCAGAATGGGCGCAAACGCGCGAGCGGCGATGCGGGTCGACGGGCCGGCTTGTTTTTTGTCACGGCGCGGTCGTCATGGTTCTATCCATCACCATGACGTCGTTTGTGGTGCGCAAAGTGACCGTGCTCTTCCATGATTCTATCCATCACCATGACGGGTGGGAAGAGCGTCATTCCGGCGTAAGCACATACCGTTCGAGAGCTTCGGCGACGCCGTCGTTGGCGACATCGCCAACGACCGCATCGGCGACCGCGCGCAGCTCCGGCGGTGCCGAACCCATCGCAATGCCGAACCCTGCCGCTTCGAGCAGCGGCGCATCGTTCCATGAATCGCCGATTGCGACGACGTCGCCCGGCGTCACGCCGAGGCGTCGCGTGACTACTTCCAGCGCCCTGCCCTTGTGCACGTTGACGTTCATACCTTCGATGAACCAAGGGAAGCTGCGCGTGACGTACGCGCGGCCCTCAAAACGCGCCTTGAGAACCGGCAGATGGAGTTCGACCACTCCCGTATCGGCGATGATACAGGCCTTGGTGGCGTCGCTGAACCGGAACTGCTCTTCGAGTGAAGGCACGACGATCGGCTCTACGCCGGAGAGCCGCGCGTAGAGATCCGAGTGGCGGTTGCGCTCTTCGCAGTAGTAGCGGTCGTTGGCGTAAAGCTGAATGTGGAGATTGGCTTGGCGAGCGTATTCCGTCATCTCGAGCGCGAGTGCGTTGGGAAGCGGCGTATCCAGCAGGACTTCGTCGGTATCGGGATCGATCACCGCGGCGCCTTGGTAGCAGATGATCGGCGCTTCGAAGTGAAGCTGCCGCGCGAACGGCAGGGCGGCGCGATACATCCGACCGGTAACGATGCATCCCTCTATCCCTCGCGCGCGCATCGCGGCAATCGCTTCGACGACACGTGGACGCAGGAGCGGTTCTTCGCCCAGCAGCGTCCCATCGAGATCGAAAGCCACCAGCTTCGGACGGATCGCCGTCCGCGTCACGTCGGCGGTCCTTCGCTCACATTGGCCGATCCGAAGAGCCGCTCGAGTTCCATGCGCGCGCGGTAATCAGCGGCGATCCCGCGGTCCAGCCTGCGGCTCTTCGCGCCGATACTCACCATGACGGGTACCGTCCCCGGCCATTCCTGCAAGAGAGACGCAAGCCGGTCTACCTGTTCGCGGCGCGCAACGCGCACGTGCCAACCGGCGGGCGTGTACGAATGTACCGGCCGCTCGAATGCGATCACTTCGTTGGCAGTGACCGACGATTCGAGCACGCCTTCTTCGCCCGGTTTCGCGCCGGGGCGAAGCCGGGAACGAACGCGCCCCTTGACGATCAGAATCTTGTCGGGCTCAAAGAGCGCTTGCGCCGTCGGATAGAGCTTGGAGAAGAGCACGACCTCAACGCTTGCACTCAAGTCTTCGAGCGTCGCGACCAGCATCTGCTGATTCGAACGGGTGAGCGTGCGCCGCACCAACGTGACCATGCCTGCAATCGTAACCGCGCTCTCATCGGGAAGCGTGCGCGCTTCCTTGATCGGTGTTGCTCCGGCGCGCGCCAACGCGCTTGCGACGTCGGATAGGGGATGACCGGAGACGAAGATCCCGAGCGTCTCCTTCTCCCACTGCAGCAACTGCATGGACGTCGGCGGTGCGACCTCGGGCAACGCGGGAGCGAGCGCATGCGTCACCGTCGTTGCGTCGCCAAAGAGCGAGCCTTGACCGCAATCCGCATCGCGGTTCTCGGCCGCAGCGATCGTCAGCGCGGTATCAAGCGCGAGAAGTTTCTGCCCGCGGTTCCCCGGCAAACAGTCGAGCGCGCCGCACTTGATCAGCGCTTCGAGGACTCTGCGGTTCACATGTTTGCCGTCAACGCGCTTTGTCAGATCGAAGAGATCCAAGAACGGGCCGCCGCGAACGCGTTCCTCCAAGATCGTACGCACGGCGGCTTCGCCGGTGCCTTTGATGGCCGCGAGCCCGAAGCGAATCTGGTCGCCGACCACGGTGAAATCGGTCAGCGAAGCGTTGACGTCCGGGGGAAGCACGGCGATGCCCATCTTCTTCGCTTCGTCGATGTACTCGACGAGCTTCTCCGTTTTGTCCGTGAGCGAGGTCATCAGGGCGGAAAAGTACGGAAGCGGATAGTTCGCTTTCAAGTATGCGGTTTGGTAGGCGATCCAGGCGTACGCCGCAGCGTGCGACTTGGTAAAGCCGTAGCCGGCGAACGGTTCGATGAATGCGAAGATCCGTTCGGCGAGGTGGCGCGTGATCCCGGAAACGCTCATCGCGCCGGTGACGAATTTCTCGCGGTATTCGGGAATCTTCTCCTTCTGCTTTTTGCCCATCACTTTGCGCAGCTCGTCGGCCTGCGCCATGGTAAAGCCCGCGATATCGCGCGCCATCTGCATGATCTGCTCCTGATAGCACGCAACGGAGTACGTCTCTGAAAGGATCGATTCCAGTTTGGGGTGCAGGTACGACGGCTTCTTGCGGCCGTGCTTGACGGCGATGTATTCCCGAATCCACTCCATCGGTCCAGGACGATAGAGCGCGACAAGCGCGACGATGTCGTTGAAGTTGGAAGGCCGCAGCTCTGCGCAAACGCGCACCATTCCTTCGGACTCGAGTTGAAAGACGCCCATCGTTTCACCGCGGCTGAGCATCGCGTACGTACGCGCGTCGTCATCGGGAATCGTGTCGAGATCGAATGCCGCATTGACTGTGCGGCGAATCTCGTCGACCGCTTTCTTCATAACGGTCAGGTTGCGCAGGCCCAGAAAATCCATCTTGAGCAAGCCGATCCGCTCGACCCATTCCATGTCGTACTGCGTGTTGACGACGGTGTCGGTTCGCGCGAGCGGCGTGTACTCGATGAGCGGGCCGGCGGAGATCACGACGCCCGCGGCGTGCGTCCCGGCGTTGCGCGCCAAGCCTTCGATCGTTTTTGCTGTATCGAGCAGCTTGCGAATCTCCGGTAAGCCGGAGTAGAGCGCACGCAACTCCGGGATTTGGTCGAGCGCTTGCGCGATGGAAAGGCCCCCGGGGCCGGACGGGATCATCTTGGCGACGCGATCGACGTCGGGCAGCGGGACGCCCAGCGCCCGGCCCGCATCACGGACGGCTGCACGCGCTGCCATCGTCCCAAAGGTCACGATCTGCGCGACTCGCTCGGCGCCGTACTTTTCCGTTACATAGGCGATCACTTCGTCGCGGCGTTCGACGCAGAAATCCGTGTCGATATCGGGCATGGAGACGCGATCCGGGTTGAGGAAGCGTTCGAAGAGCAGGTTGTACTTGAGCGGGTCAAGATCCGTGATTCGCAGGCAGTAGGAGACGAGCGAACCCACTGCGGATCCGCGGCCCGGCCCCACGGGGATGTCATGATCGCGCGCGTACTTTATGAAGTCCCAGACGATGAGAAAGTACGAGGCAAAGCCCATCTTGGTGATGACGCCGAGCTCGTACTCCAATCGCGAGCGCAGCTGCGGATCGGATGCCACGCGCTGCCGGCCGTAGCGCGCGAGCAGACCCTGTTCGCAGATTTCGCGCAGGAACTCTTCGGGATTCTTTTCTTCCGGAACGGGAAACGCAGGAAGCTGAAAGATGTTTTCCGGAAGCCTGATGTCGACGCGCTTTGCGATCTCGAGCGTGGCATCGCAGGCCTCCGGCAGATCCGAAAACACCGTTCGCATCTCGTCCGGCGATTTGACGTAGAACTGGTCGGAATAAAACCGCATGCGGCTGGTGTCGGAGACTGTCTTGCCGGTTCCGATGCAGAGCAGCACGTCGTGCGCCGGCGCATCCGCTTGATGAAGGTAATGCGTGTCGTTGGTCGCGACGAGGGGGATGCCGAGTTGCCGCGCGATCGCGATCAGGCCGGTGTTGACGACCTCCTGCTCGGGCATGCCGTGGCGCATCACCTCGATGTAAAAACGGTCGCCGAAGATCTGGAGGAAGGTTTGCGCGGCGCTTTGCGCCTTTGCAAAATCGTTTTGCAGCAGGGGCGCAGCGACCATGCCCGACATGCAGCCCGAGAGCGCGATCAGTCCTTCGTTGTGCTGCGCCAGCAGATCGAGATCGATGCGTGGCTTATAGTAGTAGCCTTCGAGGAAGCCCTTGGAGACTAAGGCCGTGAGGTTCCGATAGCCGATGTAATCCGCGGCCAAGAGCGTGATGTGCGCTTCCTCGCGCGCGGTTCGGTCGAGACGTCCGCGCGGTGCAAGGTACGCTTCGCAACCAAGAATCGGCGACAAGTTATACTCGCGCGCCTTGTAGTAGAATTCCATGGCTCCGTACATCACGCCGTGGTCGGTGAGGGCGACGGCGGGGCTGCCGCTTTCCGCGGAGCGCCGGCACAAGCCGTCGATGCGGCATGCTCCATCGAGGAGCGAGTACTCGCTGTGGACGTGCAGATGTACGAACTGATTGATGGCGGAGCCGCTCTTCGCGCCCGACTGACCCTTCTCCACCCGTGGCGCTTTCACATGGCACTCTCAAAGTCGAGAAGGCGCGGGCCCGGACCTTCCTCTGATAGGACGTCCGCAGGGTTACGCAGCGGACAACTGTTCAGCGACAAGCATCCGCAACCGATGCAGTCCCCGAGTTGATCTCGCAATGCCGTAAGGCGGCGAATGCGGCTCTCGAGATCTGCTTTCCAACGTTTGGATAAACGGCTCCAGTCTTTCGCCGAAACCGTTCGATCCGTTGGCAGGCCGGCGAATGCGTCGCGAATCTCACCAAGCGAGATGCCGGCGCGCTGGGCGACCCTGATGATCGCAATGCGCCGCAACTCTGAACGCGCGAAGCGGCGCTGGTTTCCGGCGTTTCGCAGGCTTCGGATCAGACCTTTCGCCTCGTAGAAGTGAATCGTCGAGACAGCGACGCCGCTGCGCGCCGCCACCTCGCCGACGGTAAGTAAATCCGACATCTGTTGACCTCAACTATACTTGAGGTTGTAGGGTTGCAGCATGAAGGACTGGTTTGAAGCGGGCCACGTGGCTATCGTCACGGGCGGTTCGCGCGGATTAGGAAAGGCGCTGGCGCGAGAACTGCTGGCGCGTGGTCTGCACACGATCATTGACGGCCGCGACGGCGCCGCACTTGAAGCGACCCGCAGCGAGCTCTCCCGGTTGGGCAACGTCATCGCGATAAACGGCGATGTAAGCGATAAGGAACACGCGCACGCGCTGATCGGCGCGGCACGAGACTTCGGACGCTTAGATCTGCTGGTGAACAATGCCTCGACGCTCGGCGAGGTACCGCTGCCGCGGGTCGATCAATTGACGTCAGAGACTTTCCAGCGCCTCTTCGAAGTAAACGTCTTCGCGCCGATTCACCTGATGCAGCACGCGCTTCACGCAATGCAGCAAACCGCCGGTGTAGGCACGATCGTGAACATCACCTCCGATGCCGCGGTCGAGGCGTATCCCACGTGGGGCGGGTACGGCGCATCCAAAGCCGCACTGGAGCATTTCTCGCGGGTTCTTGCCGCCGAACTGGAAAATGCATCGGTGCGCATGCTGGTCGCCGATCCCGGTGACATGAACACACAGATGCATCGCGACGCCATTCCGGATGCCGATCCTGCAGAGCTGCGCGATCCGGCTGAATCAGCCCGCGCGCTGCTGCAGGCGATTGCCGAAATGCGTAATCCTTATCAGCGAGTGCGCTTGTCCGAACTCGTCACTGCGTGAGCACCCCGGCGACGCTCCAACCGGGACTCATTGAAGCTGCCGCGCCGCCGGAACGCCGCGGCATCGAGCGTGACAGCGTGCGGATGTTGGTTACGGAACGCCGGAACGGGCGGCATTCCCACGCCCGTTTCTTCGACCTGGCATCCCTTTTGCGCAAGGGCGATGTCCTCGCAGTAAATGACTCGGCGACGTTGCCGGCGGCGATCCGATCGCGGCGCAGGACTGCTGAAAGCCTTCTGCTTCACGTTTCAACGATGATCGACAATCGGCTTTGGATGACCGAGCCGCGCGGGCGGGTTGTCAGTGGCGAGGAGTTGCGCCTTTCCGGGGACGGGTCGGTCACGATGATCGCTCCGGTTGAACCCGAGCGCCCGCGCGTGTGGTACGCGAGCTTTCAGATTCCGTTGCCGATGAACGCTTACCTAAGCAGGTTCGGCGAGCCGATCCGCTACGGCTATATCTCCACGCATTTTCCGTTGACCGACTATCAGACGATGTTTGCGCGAGAGCCGGGCTCATCGGAGATGCCCTCGGCCGCCCGTCCCTTCACCCCGCGAGTCGTCCGCAGCCTGCGCGAGCGCGGCATCGAGTTTGTAACGATCACGCTCCACTGCGGCGTTGCGAGTTTCGAGAGCCCCGAACGGCCGACCATCGAGCGATACTTCGTGTCACCGCGCGCAGCCGAAGCGGTGAACCGAGCGAGGGATGAACGGCGGCGCATCATCGCCGTCGGGACGACGTCCCTGCGGGCGTTGGAGAGCGCGGTGTGCGACGGAAAGGTCGTTGCGTCGTCTGGGTGGACCGACCTCGTGATCGACGAACGATATAAGCTGAAATCTAGCGACGGCCTGCTCACGGGATTTCACGATAGCGCTGCCACACATCAGTGGATCTTGCGATCCTTTCTGGGTGGCGATCTCGTAGCATCCGCTTACGACGAAGCCGCCGCGCACGGATACTACAAGCATGAGTTCGGCGACGTGCATTTGATTTTGTGAGAGAGATGCCGGCCGAACCAGCCGGCGGCGAGGTCTGCCACCTGCTCCAGCGCGCCGGGTTCTTCAAAGAGATGCGAGGCGTTCGGCACGACGACCAGTTCGTACGGCGCCGAAAGTTTGCGCGCCGCGGTTTCGTTCATTCCGATCACCGCAACGTCGGCGGCGCCGACGATCAGGAGCGCGGGCGCGCGGGCGCGCTCGAGCGCCTCGCCTGCTAAGTCGGGACGGCCGCCGCGCGAAACGATGGCGCGCACGAGATGCGCCCTATCATCTGCTGCCGCGACAAGTGCCGCGGCAGCGCCGGTACTTGCGCCAAAGTAGCCGATCGGCAACTCACGGGTTTGGTCGTTTCTTCCGCACCACTCGGTTGCGGCAATCAATCTGTTCGCGAGCAGGGGAATGTCGAAGCGCAATTCCCGCGTTTGCTCGTCTATCAGTTCTTCTTTGGGCGTCAAGAGATCCATGAGCAACGTCGCAAAACCATCGCGTTGGAGCACTCTTGCGACGAACTGATTGCGAGAGCTGTGCCGGCTGCTTCCGCTCCCATGCGCGAAGATAACGATGCCGCGCGCTTTCGGCGGCACGTCGAGGAATGCGCCGAGGGCCACATCGGAATTGAGGTTGATTTCAACGTTCATAGCTGGCTTTGAAAGCCATCGCTTGGCGTCAGTCTCTTACCGCGTTCTGGACCGAAAGCTCCCAGCGATAGCTGTCCGGATCGTGGAACCATAAACCAAGGTGCGGTGAGCCGGTGCCTTCGGGGCCGATTTCATCGCCGGGGTCTTCCAGCTCCACGCCGTTGTTCTTCAGCGCCTCCAGCGCGGCGCGCAGCTCTTCAACGCTGCGCAAATGAAACGACATGTGCTCCAGAACGCCGGGATCCGGCTTGCCTTTGAAAAGCGCGATCGTAATCGCATCGTTGCTCACCGCAATGCCGTCTTCGAAGCGGAAGATCTCGCTGAGGTCGAAGTTCTGCGTCCAGAAAAGAGCGCTGCGCTCCGGATCGCGCACGGCTAGCGAAAAGTGGCCGACGCTTCCGAGTTTAATCGGCGTCATGGTTCGATGGTTCTATCCATCACCATGACGAACCATGACGCGGTTCTACGCGTTCCTTCACGCTGCATGGTTCGATAATGGTTCGACCCCACTCACCACAGGCTCTCACGATGACAGAACTCTCACCAGGACAACGATGGTCATGGTTCCATCCATCACCAGGACAACGATGGTCATGGTTCTATCCATCACCATGACGAACCATGACGCGGTTCTACGCGTTCCTTCACGCTGCATGGTTCGATAATGGTTCGACCCCACTCACCACAGGCTCTCACGATGACAGAACTCTCACCAGGACAACGATGGTCATGGTTCCATCCATCACCAGGACAACGATGGTCATGGTTCTATCCATCACCATGACGAACCATGACGCGGTTCTACGCGTTCCTTCACGCTGCATGGTTCGATAATGGTTCGACCCCACTCACCACAGGCTCTCACGATGACAGAACTCTCACCAGGACAACGATGGTCATGGTTCCATCCATCACCATGACGAACTATACAGGCGATCACGGGATGCCGGCGGAGCGGAGCATGCCCAGGACGCGGTCGACCGGCAATCCGTACACCGTCACGCCGCGCTGACCGGTCATCGTCCGGGCGCTGAAGAGCGCGTCGTAAATGGCGGCTTCGGTCGTTTCAGCGGTTGCGCGATAGAGCGCGTCGAGCACATCGGAGTCTTCGGTGATGCGGCTCGAAGGCGGCTGAATCTCGAAGTTCCCCGTTCGTTCGAAAACGTAGCCCGTGCTGAACGCCAGAAAAAGATCGCCGCTGCCGATGTCGCTCGTTAAGCCGGTTCGCGCCATCCCTAGACCGGCCCGTAGAGCGACCGCTCGCAGCTGACGCGAATCGAGCGGCGCGTTCGTTGCGACAACGATGATGATGCTTCCCGAAGCGGCGCGACCGCGCAGCGAGACCCGTTTCGGAAAAACCGTGCGGTATTCGTTACGCAGCTTCTCGCCCACCGGGACGCCGTCGATACGCAACTGTTCGCGGGTCGATCCGGTGTTGTCGTTCACCAGCACGCCCACTGTATAGCCGCCCAGGGTCGAAGGCAGCACACGGGAAGCGCTCCCGATGCCGGCTTTGAAGCCGAAGGCCCTCATTCCGGTTCCGGCGCCGACGCTGCCGCGCGCAAACTGACCTGACCGAGCTGAATCGATCAGCGTAACGACATCCGATGCGCGAACGGCGCGCGCTTGAATATCGTTGAGCAGCTGATCGTCGCACTCGGCAACGACCGGAAGCGGCACGTCGTCGCCGCGCCCGAGGTTGGGATATCGCCGCAGCATCCATTCGATGACGCCATCGTCGGCGCGGCCGACATCGAGCGTGTCCGTTAAAACAATCGGCGTCTCCAAGTATCCTGCCTCGTTGATCCAGTGCGTTCCCGTCATCTCTCCGTTGCCGTTGAACGTGAGCGCATAGGCGGAAACTTTATGATTCCAGGGATCGGTGTTCGAAAGAACAGCGGTCGCGCCGGTGCGAATGCCGCTGCCTTCGATCTTCGTCAGATTGCCAACCCGGACACCCGGCACGTCGGTGATGCCGTCCAGCGGCCCCGTTGGAAAGAATCCGAAGCGAAACGGAATCGCTGCAGGCGCCGCTGCGGCCGTCAGCAGCAATGCTAACAAAATGGGCGGGAAAACACGTCGCATCGGCCAGCTCTTTAGGCTTGCTTGGCGCGGCGCCCCTGCAGGCATGCTCTCGCAACGCAGATAAGAGCACTTCTTTCCTTGCCATGAGGGGGTCTGTCATCCTTACTCTTCCAGAGCCGATTAAGGCCGCAAAAGTCTATGAGAATCTCTCCGCTCCGGAACTGGTCGAACACGCGTTGCGGCGCGGCGAAGCCTTCCTCGGCATCGACGGGCAGCTGATCGTCGATACGCGCCCGCACACGGGCCGTTCACCGAAGGACAAGTTCTTCGTCAAAGAACCTTCGAGCGAAAAGCACATCGACTGGGGCGATACGAACCGGCCCATCTCACCGGAATCTTTTGACGCGCTCTGGAACCGCGTGAGCGCTTACCTTTCGGAACGCGAAATCTATGCACTGGATTGCTATGTTGGCGCCGACGAACGCTACCGGCTTCCGGTGCGCGTGATCACCGAGTTGGCATGGCAGTCCCTCTTCGCGCGCGACCTCTTCATCGTCGACGAAGAGCGCAGCCGCGAAGATTTCAATCCGGAGTTCACCGTCGTGGACGCGGCGCTTTTCGCCGCCGATCCACAGCGCGACGGAACCAACTCATCGACCTTCATCTTAGTCAACTTCGAGCGCCGCATCATCCTGATCGGCGGCACGAAGTACGCGGGCGAGATCAAGAAGTCGGTCTTCACCGTGATGAACTACCTGCTTCCGCTGCGCGACGTGCTTTCGATGCACTGTTCGGCGAACCTCGGAACAGACGGCGGCGTCGCGATCTTCTTCGGCCTCTCCGGCACCGGCAAGACGACGCTCTCGGCCGATTCGACTCGACCGCTCATCGGTGATGATGAACACGGATGGTCGGACGACGGCGTCTTCAATTTCGAAGGCGGCTGTTATGCGAAGGTGATCAGACTCTCGGCCGAAGCGGAGCCGGAGATCTGGCTTGCAACGCACCGTTTCGGAGCGGTTGTCGAAAACGTGGTCTTCGACGAGAAGACTCGCGTGCTCGATCTGAACTCTGAGGCGAAGACCGAAAACACGCGCGCGGCCTATCCGATCGACTTCATTCCCAACGTGGTGCCGGGAAGCAAAGCCGGCCACCCGCATACGATCATCATGCTCACGGCAGACGCGTTCGGCGTGCTTCCGCCGATCAGCAAGCTCACCAAAGAACAGGCGATGTATCATTTCCTCTCGGGCTACACGGCGAAAGTTGCCGGAACCGAACGCGGCGTCACCGAACCGCAGGCCACCTTTTCGACCTGCTTCGGCGCACCGTTCATGGTGCATCATCCGACGGTGTACTCGCGCCTGCTCGGGCAGAAGATCGACGAGCACAGCGTCACGTGCTGGCTGGTCAACACCGGATGGGCTGGCGGCCAGTACGGCGTGGGCAAACGCATGTCGATTGCGCACACCCGCTCGATGGTCAATGCGGCGATCGCAGGCCGGCTTGCCGATGTCGCCTTCGCGCCGGAACCCTACTTCGGTCTCTCGATCCCGACGAGCGTTCCCGACGTGCCCAGCATCGTGCTCAAACCGCGTCAGGTGTGGCCGGACGGTGAAGCATACGACCGTCAGGCGCGCAAACTCGCGGCGCTGTTCGAGAACAACTTCAAGCGTTTCGAGGAGTACGCATCGCCCGCGGTTCGCGCGGCGGCGATCAAGTCGCGATAGTAAGCCCGCGTTTGCGGAGATAGCTTAGCGCGCGGGCGATCGCTTTGAACGCGTCGTCGTTGCGCGTTTTGTACGCAATGTAGCCGTCGGGTCGCACTAGAATCAGTTCCCCATGCGCCTCGTGCGGCGGGGCGAGGTAGGCCGTCAACCATTTTGCGTGCAGCGGCGGCGAGCCGCCTTCGACTACTACTCCGTAACCGGTCTCGAAGCGCGCGTAGAGTCGCGAGCCGTCGGACAAACGGATATCCGGTATTCGTGGCGCGTACGGCATGTCGAGTTGCGCAAGCCGGCGTGCCGTCAACGCGTGCATCGTTCGCATGCGCAAAGCGACCGGCGCCAAAAGCCGTCGCGCGGCGCGCATAGGCGGGCGCGGATCGGCGAGCGCATGTGTGAGCATGTCCGTACGTCGAACGACGTCGCGCGCGGCGGGCAGGCGCTCGCGTTCGTACGTATCCAATAAAATCTCCGGCGCATCGCCCGCCAGCGCGAATGCCAACTTCCAGCCTAAGTTCCATGCATCGTGCAATCCCAAGTTCATGCCCTGGCCGCCGACGGGGCTGTGAATGTGCGCGGCATCGCCGGCAAGCAGTACGTGTCCTGCGCGCATCCTTCGTGCAATGCGCCGGTGCACGTGAAAGGCGCTGCTCCAAACCACGCCGTCGACCCGGGCCTTCGCGTTCGCGCGATCGAGGCGCTCCTGCAGCCACGAACGATCGGCAATCGGCGGAATCTCGCTCTCCGGCTCAATCGCGACGATGCGCCGCAGCTGCTGATCCATCGGAAAGATCGTGACGACGCCCTTGCTGTAGAAATGGACCTGCGCCTCGTTGCGCGGAATCGCCGTGTCGAGCTGCGCATCGGCGAGCATCGATCCGAGCGGATACGATCGCCCTTCAAACGGTATGCCGGCAAGTTCGCGGACGCGGCTCCAAGCGCCGTCACATCCCACGATGTACTCTGCCCTTGCGGTCAGCGTTCCGCCCAGTGTCTCAATCGTCGCGGTGATCCCGCCCGCGTCTTGCTCGAAGTTCCGCAGCTCGTGCGCATAGTGAATCATTCCGCCGAGCTCTGCGACACGCGCCGCTAGGATCGCCTCCGTTTTCCACTGCGGCAGCATCGAAACGTGCCGATAGGAAGTGGGCAGCGAGCCGAACTCGACCTGCGCCGAACCGCTAGGCGTGAAGAAGCGCACGCTATCGATCCGGTTGAGCGCGGCAACGAACGGGCGCTCAACGTGCGCGAGTTCGAAGATCTCCAACGTCCGGGGCATGAGAGCAAGGGCTTTAGAATGGGTCGAAGGGCCGTCGCGCCGCTCTATCAGGAGCACGGTGCGGCCGCGCCGCAGGAGTTCGGTCGCCAGGAAGAGTCCGACCGGGCCGGCGCCCACAATGAGGACCTCCGCCGCGGCGCGCTTCATCGATTCCGCCACTTTCATTGGATTTTGCCGCCGCCCTAATGCTTCTTTTAGAACGGCGGGCACTAAGTGCGATAGGGTTACGGTAGGTCCTCAATATCCAAGGAGCATTGATTGAACACTCTTCGCACAACACTCATCCCGGCCGCTCTTGTGGCCGCCGTCATCGTCCCGTCCGTTGGGCTCGCTCAGCAGACGCAGCCTCAGCCCGACGCGCAAGTGCAGCCGCAGTCAGCCGCGCCGCTGCAAGCCGCGCGCGTCCGGCGCCACCGGGGCTTTTTCATGCAGGCATTACGCAGCGTCGGGCTCTCCGATCAGCAAAAGACGCAGATCCAGCAACTGGTCGCGCAGTATCGCCAAGCGCATCCGGCCGGCAGCGCGCGTGACCCACAGGCACGCAAGCAGCTGCGCGACCAAATCCTCGGCGTCTTGACGCCGCAGCAGCAAACGGAGCTCAAAGCGAAGCTCGCGCAGCTGCGGGCACAGCGGCGCGCGACGTTGGTGCCGCAGCCTTCGCCAACTCCCTAAAGTTTGCTTCACGCCTCCTGAAGCAAAGAGCCGCTCGTACTCGGGCGGCTCTTTCTCTCTTTGCCGATCGTCAGAAGCGCGAGCAGCGAAGAAGCCGCTGCCAAGAATGCGCCCAGCAACATCGCGTCCCGGAAGCCGGCTTGATACGCCGCACCGGAAAGCACCTGACCGTGGGCGCCGATCGAGACGGCGATGCCCATTACGGCAACGGCAATCAAGCCTGCAGCTCTCGAGACGGCGTTGTTGATGCCCGAAGCCGCGCCGGCGTGCGTGGCCGGCACGGCATTCATCACTGCCGTGGTGATCGGCGCGGCAAAAAGCGCGGCGCCGATGCCGAGGACGAGCGCTGCCGGAAAGAACGTCGTCCAGTACGAGCCTTGGCCGGCGAAGCCGAACAGCAGGAATCCGAGGGCAGCAAACGCAGCGCCCGCCGTTAGCGGAATGCGGGGCCCGATCCGGTCGCTCAGTGCGCCGGTGAAGCGCGAAAACACGGAGACGCAAACGATCAGGGGGAGCAAAGCGGCGCCGGCTGCCACCGGGCTGTAGTGCCGCACGTTGATCAACTCAAAGGGCACGAAGAACAAGCTGCCGCCGAGAGCTCCATACAAGAAGAGCGTGTAGGCGTTCGCGATGCTGAAGGTTCTCGAGCGAAACAGGTTCAGCGGAATCATCGGATCGCGCTCGCGACGCTCGACGAAGACGAAAAGCGCGATGAAAGCCGCGCCGGCAATTGCGCTCGCGCTTCCGAGGATATCGGCGTGCACCGCCTGCAGACGGATCAGCCCAAAAACCAACAGCCCCAAGCCCAGCGTCACGATTGTCGCTCCGAGCCAGTCCGGACGTCCGGTTTCTTCTTCATCGCGCGACTCCGAAACGCCGATGGCGCACAGCAGAACGATCGCCGCCGCAATCGGGACGTTGATGAAAAAGATCAGCCGCCAGCCCACCGCCTGCGCGAACCATCCGCCCAAGAGCGGCCCAACCGACATCGTTGCGGCCGAAGTTGCCGACCACGTTCCAATCGCGGCGCCGCGAATCTTTTCATCGTATGCGGCGGTAATCAGGGCCAAGCTGCCGGGAATCAGCAATGCAGCACCGGCGCCTTGAATGCAGCGCGCGAGAATGAGAATCACTCCATTAGGCGCAAAGCCGCAGGCAACTGAGGCGATCGCAAAAATCCAAACGCCGGTGACAAAGATTCTTCTTCTCCCGTATCGGTCGCCGAGCGCGCCGCCGATCAGGATCAGCGCCGAGCTGAAAAGCGCGTAGCCTTCAATGACCCACTGCACGGCTGTCGCCGAGGCATGCAGGTCGCGCGCGAGAATGGGAAGCGCAACGTTCACTGCCGTGCCGTCGATCATGCCCATCGCTGAGCCGAGAATTGCCGCGATGAGAGCGTAGGCCGGGGCGCGCATGGCCTCGATAACGCGCCCGCAAGCGGAATGAGTTGCACCGCAGGCCCGCGTACTGCGCGATGCATGGCGGGCGAAACCCTAGGCATCCTTGTGGGCGGCGGACCGGCTCCCGGCATCAACGGCGTGATCGCTTCCGCGACGATCGAGGCGGCGAACTGTGGGCTGCGGGTGCTGGGCATCTATGACGGCTACCAACACCTCGCTGAAGGCGACGCATCGAACGTCGTCGAGCTGGTCATCGAGGACGTTTCGCGCATCCATATGACCGGCGGCTCGATCTTGCGAACCTCACGAGCCAATCCCGCCAAGGACAAAAAGAGTTTGCAACGCTGCGTCGATGCGCTCGACGCGTTGGGCGTGCGCTACCTGATCGCAATCGGCGGCGACGATACGACGTACGGCGCTACGCGCATCGCTGAGGAGACCAAGGGACGCATCGGCGTCGCGACGGTTCCAAAGACGATAGACAACGATCTGCCGCTGCCTGACAACGCGCCCACCTTCGGCTTTGAAACGGCGCGCTCTGTCGGCACGGGCATCATCGAGAGTCTCATGGAGGACGCGCGCACGACGGAACGCTGGTATTTGGTCATCTCCATGGGGCGCAAATCGGGCGCGCTCGCGCTTGGGATGTGTAAAGCAGCCGGGGCAACGCTGGCGGTTATCCCGGAGGAGTTTGCCGGCGAGCATCTCGATCTCGATCGCGTCGCCGACACGATCGTGGGAGCAATCGTGAAGCGCAAGGCGATGAATCACAACCATGGCGTCGCCGTGATCGCGGAAGGCATCGCGGAGCGGCTCTCCGAGCAGAGCTTAGCTGAGTTCGAAGGCGTCGCGCGGGATGCTTACGGGCATGTTCGCCTAGCCGAGGTGCCGATTGGATTCGTCATGCGCGACGCAGTTCGACGTACCCTCAAAGCGATCGGGCTCAAAGCGACCGTCGTTCCAAAAGACATCGGCTACGAACTGCGCTGCGCGAAACCCGTGCCGTTCGACGTAGAGTACACGCGGACGTTGGGCTACGGCGCCGTGCGTTATCTGCTTGGCGGCGGCAGCGGCGCGCTCATCGCGCTCTCCGGCGGGCGAGTCGTTCCGGTGCATCTCTCCGAACTGGCCGATCCGGCGACCGGCCGCGTGCGGGTGCGCATGGTCGACGTCACCACCGAGTCGTACGAAGTGGCGCGAAACTACATGATCAGGCTAGAAGCTGACGATTTGCGGGAACCATACCTATCGCGGCTCGCTTCCCAAACGAATCTCTCAGCGGCGGCGTTTCGGGAGCGTTTTAAAACCGTCGCTAATCAAACCGGCTATATCTATCGCACTCGGTACTAGATCGCTCGCCGCAGCGATGTTTGCGCTACTCGCGTCAAGCGCCACCGCGCACGCGGCAAGCATGCCGCACATTGCCGCGGGCTTTACGATCGCCCGTATCGCTACGGTCGAAGGCGCGCGTGAGCTCGCCTTTGCGCCGAACGGCGATCTCTTCGTAGGGACGAGCGGCTCCGACGTTTACATCGTTCCAAACGCCGACGCATCGGCGCCGGGCCGGCCGCGCGTCTTCGCGCACTTCAACGATTCACCGGCCGCCGGAGTAGCGCTAAACGACGGTTTTCTCTATGTCGGAACGCAGTTCGCCGTTTGGCGGATTCCCTACCGGACCGCGGATCGCAGCGCACGTGCGGCGCCGGAGAAGCTGGCGCCGGTACGCACTTCCGGCATCTCGAGCGATCATGTCACCACCTCCGTCGCGGTCGCGAAGGGCCTTCTGTATGCGAGCGTTGGAGCTTCCTGTGACGCCTGTGTGCCGGAGGTGGATGATTCGCGGGCGACGATTGGACGCGTCGCAAACGGCAAATACGAGATCGTGGCGCGCAATATACGCAATGCGATCGCGCTGGCAACGAATGAAAACACAGGATCGCTTTGGGCCGGCGTCGCAGGCGAGGACGATTTGCCGCTCGGTCATCCCTACGAATTCCTCGACGACGTGATCGCGCATCCGTTGCCGGCAAACTACGGCTGGCCGTACTGCTACGAGGATCGAAAATCGAATCCGGTTTCGCGATGGAGCGGCCATGACTGCCGCGGCAGCGTCGTGCCGCGCATCGTTATGCCGGCGTACGAAACGCCAATCGGCGCAGTCTTCTATCCGCAACATCCGCAAGGCAGATATGCGTTTCCGGCAAAGTACGCAGGCGGCGTTTTCGTGACGCTCCACGGTTCGTGGCACGGGCCGGCGCAAGGTTTCAGCGGATTTTCACCGCCACGTGTCCTGTTCGTTGCAATGCACGGCGATTCACCGGCGCATCCCGTTGATTGGTCGAATGCCGCGACGCAGTGGAGCGAGTTCCTCGGCGGATTTCAGTCCGGAGGGTTGGAGGCGCGAATTGGCAGGCCAACCGGAATCGCCGTTGGACCGCAAGGCGATCTCTTCGTCGCAGATGACGACCAGGGCGCGGTCTATCGGATACGCCCGGCTCGCTAGGGCCGGGGGTTGGACAGTTCGTCGATGAAGGCTTGCGCGCTCTTCATTCCTTCGGCGTCGTTTTGAATGCGGTACTGCCGCAACGCTTCGCGCGCATCGCGTGACGCAGCAGCGGCGTTCCCCCTCTTCCGATCGATCCGCGCACGTAGCAGGAGCGAATCTGCATCGGAAGGATCGCCGAGGAGATACGCATCCGTGTCGAATAAAGCGCTGTCGTACGAGCCGCCCTTGAATTCCGATACCGCAAGCCAATAGCGCGCCGAGCCGAAGTCGGGAGCCAAATCGAGCGCCTTACGGAGATCGGCCGCCGCCGCATCATACAGTTGCTGCGCGAGCGCCGACCGTCCGCGATAGAAATACATATTCTCGGATTTAGAGTCGAGCGCTATGCCATTGGTGCACGCATCTCGCGCTTCGTTATATTTCTGTACGCCGAACTTTGCGCGGCACATCGCAAGCAGCGTGTACGGATTCGATGGATCGAGCGACTTCGATTTCTCCGCATCGGTTTCGGCCGCGGTGTAGTTGTGTAAAAAATAATAAGCGGCCGATCGATAGCGGTACGGAAATCCATCGTTCGGATCGAGGGAGATCGATTTGGTGCAATCGGCAACCGCGTCGTCGTAGCGATCCAGCCGCACCTTCGTGTCGCAACGCGTTGCATAGGCGTATGCATAGTCGGGATTGATCTGGATCGCCGCGTTATAGTCCGTCAGTGCGTCTTGGCTTTGACCAAGCAGGTCCTTGGCGTCGCCCCGCATGACCAGCGCCCGCGAATTCTTCGGATCGATCTGGAGCACACGATTCAGGATTGCAAGCGCGCCTTTATAATCGTGGCGGGCGAAGAGCGCGCGAGCTTGATCGACGGTCGGCGTCGTTTGCGCCACCGCCGACACGGGGCAAGTGGTAAGCAGGCCGGCGACTAAGGCGGCCGCAAAGAGCATGCGGATCTTCACGGTGCGCCGTTCCTCACCGGAGCTGTCTTCCCCCGCGCTTTTGGGTACGAGCCACGCATGGCCGAGATCTTTGGAAGGGGCGGCGAAAGCGTCTCCGTGAGCGGCGAATACGAGTGCGCCGAGTGCGGGCATCGCGAGCACTTCGAACGGGGGACGACGTTTCCGCCGGACCACCATCCGGAGAAGCCGTGGACGCTCTACCTAGCGAGCGAAGAACTCCCGGCGCAACAGACGACGTAGGCCGGTAACCACAGGCTGCCGGCCTGTGCGAGCGAAATGGGACGAGCATGAAACGGCTCGCGCTTCTTGCGTTCGCTCTTGCAGCGCTTGTGCCGATCTGCGCGCCGGCTCGGACGCTCACCTTCGAAGACTTTCGCCGCGTCGTTTCCGTCCGCTCGCCGCAAATCTCGCCCGACGGCAAGCGCGTGGTCTATGTTCGCTCGCGCATCGACTGGAAGCACGACCGCAACGAGAGCGAGCTGGTGATCGTCGATGTTGCGACGCAGAACGGGCGTGTGCTCACCCACGAGCGAGTCAACGTGGAGGAGCCGCGCTGGTCTCCTGACGGGTCGCGCATCGCTTACCTCGCCTCACCGCAAGAGAAGAAACCGCCGCAGCTTTACGTGCTGCCGATGAACGGCGGCGACTCGCTGCGTGTTACGGACGCAAAGCAAGGCGTGCAGGCCTATGCATGGCGTCCCGATGGCAATGCGATCGCGTATGTCTCCGAAGACGAACCGCCCAACAAGAAAGCGATCGACAAGCATTTGGATGCGGTCGTCATCACAGACAACGATTACCTCACGCACGAAGCACCGCAACCGTCGCATCTGTGGCTCGTCGGCGCAGACGGTTCGCGGACAAGGCGCCTGACATCAGGCACGTGGAGCGTCGCCGGAGGTTCCGAGCCCGCATGGTCGCCGGACGGCGCGCGGATCTACTATCAGCGTCAGCCTGACGCCGTCTTCGCGCACTTCGTTTCGCAGGCGACCTACGTGCATGACGTCGCGGCGAAGAGCGATACGCCGCTTGGATTCGGCGTCGATTCGGATCCGGCGCTTTCGCGAGACGGCACGCTGATCGCGATCACCTGTCCACGGCACGGATCGCTCTATCTACAGTCCGACGTCTGCATCCGCAGCCTGAACGATCGGCAAGAGCGTTTCTCGTCGCGCGCGATCGATCGGAATGAGCACGCCTTTCGCTGGCTGCCCGACGGTAAAGGGATCGCATTCGCGGCCGCGGACGGCGTGCGAAACGCGCTATGGTTTTTGCGCGCAGACGGAACCTCGCGCCAACTGCAGCTGGGCAACACCGACGTCGCTCCCGATTTCAGCGTCGCACCGGACGGCGGCATCGCGTTCGTCGGATTGCATTCCGACCATCCGGCGGACATCTACTATCTACCGCCTTCGAGTACCGCGCCGAAGCGCTTGAGCGATGAGAACGCGTGGATCAACGCGTTTCAGATCGGGCGTTCGGAGCCTCTCGGCTATATGACCGATACGGGGATGAAAGCCGCCGGCGTGCTGATCTATCCGGTCGGATACGTGCAGGGACGGCGCTATCCGCTGATCCTCGACATTCACGGCGGACCGGTTTCCACTTCGACATGGGACATGGCCGGCTTGGAGGGCGGCTCGCTCGTCCAGATCTTGGCCGCGCGCGGATATTTGGTGTTTCGTCCCAACTACCGCGGCAGCGACAACGAAGGTGACGCATTTCTGCAGGCGATCGTTGGCGACGTGACCAGCGGGCCGGGGCGCGACAATTTAGCAGCGGTGGATGTCCTACGCAAGCTCGGCATCGTGGATGAACGGCGCATCGGCGTTTCCGGCTGGTCCGGCGGCGGACTGCAAACCTCGTGGCTGATCGGCCACGCGGATTTTTGGCGCGCTGCGGTCAGCGGAGCCGCCGTCAACGATTGGTATCAGCAAGCGCTGCTCGCGGACATCAACGAGAATTTCGCGCAAACCTTCTTCAACGGCGTCCTGCCGTTTTCAAAACAAGGGCGTGCCGCTTATGCGGCGGAGTCGCCGATTTCGTACTATGCGCGCGTGAAAACGCCCACGTTGATTCTCAGCGACACGCGCGATCAGCGCGTGCCGGTTTCACAAGCCTACACCTTCTATCATGCGTTGCGCGCACGTGGCGTTCCCGTAAAATTCATAGCGTTCCCGCGGTACGGGCATTTCCCAACCGATCCCGTCGGCCGCGAGCAGGTGCTGCGCGCGTGGGCGGGTTGGTTCGATCGGTGGATGCGATGATCGCGGCAGCAGCGGCGGCGGTGCGGGCGCCGGCGCGAACGATAACGCTCGCTGATCTGCGCCGAAGCGTCGGCGTTTCGTCGCCGCAGATTTCTCCAGACGGCGGGCGCATTGCCGTGTACCTTGCTCGCCAAGATTTCGAAAAGGATCGCCTGGTCAGAGATCTGGTGCTGATCGACGTGCATTCGCGTGCGGCCCGCACGCTGCTGCACGATGCGCGCGACGTTTCAAACGTCGAGTGGTCGCCGGACGGTTCGCGTATCGCTTACATCGCACGCGGTTCTGCCGGAGGTGAAGCGGAACCACAGCCGCAGATCTTCGTCATGCCGATGAACGGCGGCGAGCCGATGCAGATCACGCATGGAAAGACGGGCGTCAATGCATTCGATTGGCGACCTGACGGAAAGGCGATCGCGTATGCAAGCGACGCCGAGCCCGCGAACAAGAAAGCGATCGACGCGCATCAGGACGAGTTCGAGATCACCCAAGAACCGTGGACGGCGCAGGCAGCGCCGGCTCAGGCGCTGCTCTACGAGATTCGAACCTCCGGCGGGCGCGCGAGGCGCATCGGGAGCGGAGCATGGTCCGTTGGCGGCGGTTTTACCTACTCAGCCGATGGACGGACGCTTTTTGTGACGCGCGTGCGCGGTCAGGCTGCGCCGACGCAGTATCTGGCGCGCGAAATCGTTCGCATCGGCGTCGCTTCCGGGGCGCAAGCGCCGTTGGCGCGTCTCTCTTCAACGCAGGCGGATCCGCTTCGTTCCGCCGATGGGCACATCGCTTTTAGTTTCGCAAATCCTCGCGGGACGATGCAGAGCGAGATGGCGATCGCCGGCACGGACGGCTCACGCCCGCATAGCGTGACCGCTCACTTGGACCGCGACGTCGGCGGCGCCGCGTTCTTGCCGGGCAACGCTCTCGTTCTGTATGCGAACGACCGCACGCAACGGCGTCTCTTCCGCGTCGCTCCGGACGGATCCGTTTCGGCGCTTCCCCTCGGCCCGCTCAACGCAAACTTCGGCGATCAGAGCGCATCGCGTAACGGCACCATCGCGTTTACCGCCAACGCACCGAACCATCCGTCGGAGCTCTTCGTGCTTGCGCCGGGTGCGCGGTTACCGGTGCGGCTTACCGATTACAACCGGTGGATACGGCAGTACCGGCTTGGGAGAAATGTCGCGATCGCGTGGCGCACGGCGGATGGACTCGAGGCCGACGGCGTCGTGACCGAGCCGCCCGGCTTCACGCCGGGAGGAGCACGGCGCTATCCGCTTGTGCTGTACATTCACGGTGGACCGACGTCGGCTTCAAGCGTCGCGTACAGCGGCTTTCCTCAAGTGCTCGCCGCGCACGGATGGTTCGTCTTTCAACCCAACTATCGCGGCAGCGACAACCTCGGACTGCGCTACGCGCGCACGACCGTTCCGCATATTACATCCGTTCCAGGAAGGGATATCGAAGACGGACTCGCCGCCCTGATGCGCCGGTATCCGATCGATGCATCGCGGATCGGCGTTTCCGGATGGAGTGAGGGAGGTCTGTTGACCTCGTGGCTCATCACGCAGGATCGACGCTGGCGCGCTGCCGTGTCCGGCGCTGCTGTGAACGATTGGGTGCAGTACGGCGACATGACCGATGCCAAAGACTTCACGCCGCAGTTCATCGGGGCGTCGCCGTGGACCGACTCTTCGCAAATGAAACTCTACGAAGCCGAGTCGCCGCTGACGTATGCCGGCAACGTGCGCACGCCGACGCTCATCATGAGCGACTCCGGCGATTATCGCGTTCCGACCCCGCTCGCCTATGAGTTTTACCATGAGATCCGCGCAACCGGAACGCCAGTGCAGTTCGTCGTCTATCCCGTGGTCGCACATTTTCCAAACGACCCGGTACGAAGCGAGGATATTTACCGGCGCTGGGAGACTTGGCTGGCGAAGTACTTGTGAGGGTAAGGAGGCACTATCATGCGCGCAACGACAGCGACTAAAACGAAAGCAACCGGCATCGACGCTGTCTTCTTCTCCGTCAAGGATGTAGCGCGCGGCGTGCAGTTCTATCGCGAACTCTTGGAAATCACGGACACGACGTTTGAATCCGAGCACGGCGCCGAGTTCATCCTCGCCGATGGAACCGCGTTCGGTGTGGGGGCGTATTCGAGCGGCGAGTGGCGCCCTTCCGGGTGCGTGCTCTTTGCCGTCCCGGACGTTGGTGCGGCCGCAGCGCTCGTGCAGCACTTAGGCGGCACGCTCGAAGGCGAGCAGCGAGCTTTTCCGACGTGCGACGCGCAGTGGTGCCAGGATCCGGACGGCAATTCGTTCGTGCTGCACCGCCGCAAGGAGTAGCGCCGAGACGCTCCCCTAATTCCTCCCACTGACGTTCGAAACGAATTCGTGCCAAGGCGTTGCGAGCATCGTTTCGGTCGTGGCGCGGCCATAGGCTCTGATGATCATCACTGCCTTTTGAATGCCGCCGATATCTGGTGATTCAACGATGTCGATGACGTCGAAACGCCCGGACGTTCCGTAACTTTCTTTCCAGTTCACATTTGGGCACTCAGCCTTGATCTTCTCGGCCACCGTGCGAGCCACGTCTGCGAAGCTCTTCGGGTCCGATGCGGCATCGTGCGAAAGTTTGCTTAAGATCACGTATGTTGCCATGGATTGCTCCTTTGAGGTTAAGGCCGGACCAATAAAGTGTACCTTAGTGCGGACGAGCGATCTAGGCTCGAATTGGCGGCGGCAAAAATAAAAGAGATATCCACAAGGAACCCCCCCTTTATACTTTATGTTGGTGGCCGTTCTGGCTCCGACGCCCCCTGTCGCGTTGACTTTGGGGGGAACTGCCGACGGTCGCCGTTTGACCTCGTCGCGTTTTGGCTGGTAAGCCGTACGTTTGATTTCCCGATAAAG